>ERZ795043.562-NODE-562-length-28221-cov-15.524569_pt1 | contig 28221 bp, 21 predicted proteins | sample MGYA00375127_ERZ795043 | MGnify/ENA primary metagenome ERZ795043 (study PRJEB30172, sample SAMN05518447) | compost metagenome | isolation source: Feedstock adapted compost from Newby Island compost facility, Milpitas, CA | place: USA:Newby Island compost facility... | reverse complement strand
AACGGGGTTTCAGTATGAGGGTGTTTTCAAACTGCACTTTTCTTGACAACTCCAATACGTCATCAAACAATCACATGCTCCAAACATCGTACGGGATTCCGGTCAAATCAATAGTATATGATATGTGTTTGACCCTTTCCGGCAATCTTTCATCTTTGAATGACTTCAATGTAATTCCAGGGAAATTTTCATCTACATTGTAATGTCTTATCTCATGCAGTTTGTAACAACGGTTTCTTGCGAGTGAACCTTCTTCAAAACCGAGATCGGCAAGCTCGGATTCCAGTTCATGCCTGTCAACCCCTTGTTCGATCAGCTTGTCAACCAAATCGTTGACACAGAGACCCTCAATCGAGGGTTCGAATCTGCATAGGATCAAAGAAAGCGGCCTGTCCGTTATTCTGTCCAGCTGGAACTGGCCCGAAATCTGCACATTGGATTCATATCTGCTGATGGTGGACTTGACTTCATAATCATTGAAAGGTGTAAAGAAATCCACGGAACTTCTACTTGCTCCGGTCCAGTGTGGTGAATCGCCCCGTTTCAGCAGTATCAAATATATTACAAGTTCGCCCAGCAACCCGTGAACCGATTTTTCGTAATATTTGTTTCCGAGAAGACTTCGCCACCGTTCCCACCATTCCTGGGGCTTGTTCCGCAGCAATTCCCTGTTTGAACCACCTTCCCCCGGATCGACAAATTGGGAACATATGACGGAAAATTCAAGCCTCAGATTTTCCCTATGCGAAGTGAGCAACAACAGATTCATTGATATTCCGTCAATCTGCATTTTTTCGTTCCACAATCGGGCCCCCGAGAATTTTTCGGCAATCTGTATGTCATTATCCACGGGTACCGCAACTCCAAATTCACGGTGTGTCCGAACAACCCATGCTTTGTATTCTTCCGGCAATTGAGTGATGGGAACGGCCTTCATGGTGGATGATGAGGCAAACAATTTTTGGATTTCTCTCGTCAGATCCAGCATCAACCATCACCTGCCGGACAGAATATCCGCCAATTTGACTGCGATAGCCCGAGCCAGCAATGGCGGAACGGCGTTGCCGATTTGCGTAAAGGCATCTCCCATGCTGCACTGGAACAAAAAGCTGTCCGGAAAAGACTGCAACCGTGCCGCCTCACGAACCGATATCCCCCTGGGCTCCCAGGGATGAATGTGACTGTAGGTATCAACCCCAAGATGCGCCACCAGAGTGTGCGAGGGCTTGTCCGGATTCAGCTTCTTCCATTTGTCGTGAAATTTCTCTGGATCATATGGAGGTACAGTCTTCTTTCTCAGTTTCTGATATTCGCTCGAACACGGATCCAAAGGTATTCCTTTCTGGCTGCAAATTTCCTCCAGCATTTCTTCGGCGATTATGACAGCAGCCGGATAATTGTCATCATGCTTCATGCGCTCGAAAATGGGGAAATCCCTCACCGTCTTTCTGAACCCGTGCCCGGATACATATTCCGACATGTATCCCCCCCATTCTCTCATCAGTTTTTGATAATCGTTTTGAGGGGGAGTCTTGTACTTGAGAAGAATATTGAGATCATATAACCGATACGAAGATTTTGAAGTCGGAAATAGCGTCGGCAGATCCGAAAGCGCCTCGCCTACCGTTACCCACGGTTTCAACTCTCCCCGATAGTCGGGAGGCTGTTCGAAATGTGAAAATGCGGACAAACGGTGCAATCGCTGCTTATAAATACCGGCTTGCCCTTCAGGCGGACGATGCGTGGGTTCGGGAAATGATGGTTCAGCTTTCTCCGACTTTTTTATGGCCATCACGAACAGCCGTTCCCTGGTTTGGGGCACACCGTAATCCGCGGAATTCAGGACTGTCCATTTCGCATTGTAACCACTATTTTCCAGAATTTCACAAACTGTTTCAGCAATGTTGGTATTGCCATAATAAATGGCTTCCGGAACATTTTCCATGACTATCGCTTTTGCGTCCAATTCAAATGCCGTTCGGAGAAAATCCAGATAAAGTTTCCCTCTCTCATCGTTCAAATGGGAACGTCCAAGCCCCAGCGACTTCAGCTTGCCTTTGCCAATCTGGGAGTAAGCCTGGCATGGTGGGCCTCCGATTACTATGCAATCCCTTCCATCCAAAATTTTTGAAAATACATCCGCTCCGATTGTTGTAATATCTCCGCAAATATGATTGCCATTCTTTCCATTTCGCCACGACAAATTATAAGCTGACGTATGTACTGCCGCTTCGGATAAATCCAGACCGGCTGCAATGTCAAACCCCGCAGACTGGAATCCGAATGAAAGTCCGCCGCAGCCCGAAAACAAATCAATGACAGGCGGTAAAGTATCAAGACCGGCCTTCGAGAGCGGCAAACAATTTTGCAACATATCCTTCCTCTTCTCCTTCACACAATGCCGGTTCTATGGCAGCAAGCCTTGCGGTGTTCAATTTCATCAATCTCCTGAAAAAATCGGCATCCGATTTTCCGTTATTTTTGCAGTACTCATAATATTGCCGCATAAGAACCCGGCAAAGTTTAAGGCGGTATCCATGCGTTCCCGATCTTTCAACCAGTTGGACGATGGTATCGGTCGAATTCATTTCAAGGACACGGAATGTATCATTCGCGTTGCCTTGCCAGGACAAATGGATGTACCACCACAAAGTCTTGAGCCAAATCCTGGCGGGGACTTTGTAATATCTCTCATGTGCATTCGGACCCCACCGCCAAAAAACGATATCCGGAACAACATATACACTTCTATGAATCCAGTGTTTGTTGTCCGCTGCAATTCTCGGGGAAATGCGAAGGTTTTCATACATTCTCAGGCCAAACATCAAATCATACCTATACTCGTTGCCCTTTGCATGCTCGATTCCGAGTTTTGCTTTCGACTCTTCATGAATTTTCAGCAGCAAATTTCTTTCATCCAAATAGTCCTTGTCCAATTCCTGGAGTGTATCATCAATGGTCCTCCAGCTTTCAATCTTGTTGTGGAATTCTTCATTGTTGGGGAGCTTCAGACTCATAGGCCAGCATCACCCGCCTTGTTGAAGCATGCTGTTGCGCAAACTATAGGCAAGCAGTTCCTTCCTTCTGGTATCAAGGTCAAAAGTATCAATGAAATATCTGACCACGTCACACAAACTTCCCTTGTCATAATCGCTTTCGCTTCTCAGCTCTTCGACCTTTACCTGTTCAATGACATTTTCTATGAGTATCTGGACAGCCGAAAGACAGATCTCTCTCATAAGCGGCGTTATTGTTCGACCGTCCGGTGAATATACAAGATTGTAATCGGGATGGTCTTCGTTAAGCACGATTTTGAATGTATTTTCATCAAAAAGTTCTGAACGCGGATCGTTCCAATCGCATTCGACTCTCCAGAGTGGCCCGTCATCACTTGTAGTAAATATGGGAAAATGCGATCCTTCACCGGTCAGATAGAAGGTAATGGAATCCAATGATCCAAGCTCCATCCCGGGTTCATTGGCCAGATGGTTTTCCCCATCCTGGAGCGTGCCTCGCGTTTTCAGATACAGAATGGTAGAAAGGACAAAATGATCCCTCAGGATGCCGGCCGGCAATTCTCCTTGAATGAAAAATTCTTTCTTGCCGCCATCGAATGATACTGAATTGCCAACAAATACTCCACGCTGCTTTGAAGGTCGTGACATCCATTTCACGGCAATTCCAATTTCTGCATTTTTGGGGGCTATCCCGTCCTTGCCAAACAAATGATGTGAGTTTGAAACAACAATCATGCGTCTAAACCGGAGATTGTGGTGTTCCGGTTCCCAAAAGCCTGTATCGTCAGATAAATGGAGTTTCGTTGTAATGTGCTCCTGGCCCAGCAGGGGTTTGGTGGCGAGCTTCCTGGTTTGATTGCCACTATCATATTCGAATTCATAATCGACAACCTGAAGTCCGATTTTTTTCAGCAATTCTTCACTTAGCACCGGATAGGGAGTTATGTTCATGCTCATGACAAAACTTCCTCCATCACCGGTTCGGCTTGCAGGGCAACATGAATTGTCGGATCCGTTATATGTATCGATAGGGATCCTTGGTAAGCTGTCTTGTTGTTTCCGATTATCCTGAAACCTACGATTTTTCTGGACAAGGGCGCAGAGATGGGTTGAATCTGCAACTGGATCGATTTTATTACACCGCGGCTATCATTCCATACTACTTGTTCATTTTCACTGCTTTTCACCGATGACAGTTCAAAATGTGTGATTTCATAAGGAAAGAATATTCCGGTTCCCTTGTCCATCTTTTCCCATGTCTCCGAGTCGATGGTGCCACTTTCCGTTACTGCCTTCAGTTTAAGATTAATAGTTCCGGACGCCTTGCCAGAAATGAGCTGGAAATCAAGCCTGACATGGTGCTCTGTATGAATCGGTGGGGAAATCTGCCGAAGCACAGGATTTGTTCCCGATTGTGCAGGACGTTTCTGCCCAAAGCCGCGACCGGCAGGCTGCACGTTCCCAATGTTGCCAAATCCTTCGGGCGGCAGAATCGCGTTGGCAAGGATCCTTCCCAGCAATGCATGCCTTTGTTGCAGGCCTTTGGGCTGTCCATTCCTGAATTGCCTATCTACAATTTTGGCAACCTGACTCTGGATTTTGTCTATGATCAATGGATTCCTTTTGTGTGGAACCCAATCCTGCCAGCTCGCATGGTCCGCCTTTTCGCAGCCTCGAATGTACTCTTCCAGCGAAAGTTCCTGGTTGCCGTTTCTCTTGAATTCGTCTTTGAGCTTGTTGAAAGAATTCGCCACAAACAATCCGATGATGAACTGGTCTTTCGGTGTTCTGGATATTCCATGAACCCATTTGCCTACAAACTCATAATTCACAATCATGCCCGGCTTCCGGGTAAAGCAGATGATTGCCGGGTTTGAATCCCCTTCCAGTTCCCGGCCAAAAATCTGCATCCAGGGTGACAAATTGTTATGGGGCGGTGTCATTTTCAAATCATCGACAGTAAACTTTCCATACCCGATCCATCCGGCAATGCTCCCGTTAACAAAATTGCCCCTCAGATTGACTGTCGACACGTGCAGGGAAGAGCTTGCCCCTTCTTCATGGATTTCATGTTCATTTTTTCCGTCGGATGCAAGAATGGCATTGTACAACTTCTGGACAATCTGAAAAACGGGAAGAAAGTTGTCGGGTGTCAACAGTTCCCCATTGACGGAAGCTTTCAGCCATCTTCCATGTCTGTAGTTTTCATTCATCAATCTGGGAGCATACCATCGTTGCAGCGCGACTTTGATGTATTCCGGATCATTGTGATTCCACCACGGAATCTCTGCCCTTGGCAATGAATCATTTTCGGGTGCTTCCAGGTAGTTCGGTTTGAGATCATCCCTCAAAAACGGAATGATCACGGAAGTTCCCGTTTCCGTGCCTTCGTATGGTTTTACGCCAAGATCGTCAAGAACTTCCCTGATTTTTCGCTCGTCTGTCAAAGGTATTGTACGTCTACCGTCGGATGTTCTTTCTCCCCACCAGGCAATCCCCCTATGGAATCCCTGATTTTCTAGCAATGCCACCTGTTTTTCTTCATCCTCGACCAAACATGCTGCAAGACGTGAAGCAAATTTTCCGTTTTCATATATCCTGCTGTAATAAATGACGAGACCTATCCCCACCCGGAAATATACCGTCTTCCCGAGCCCCCATGAACCGCCTGCACCCTCCTTTTGCTGATGTTGTCCCACGTGATAGACCAGCTTTATCAGGTTTCCATATTCGCTCATTTTCAAATTGTTATCTTCGATGGGACCGGTCAGCCCGCATGTATTGGAATCTCGAATTTCAACCAATCTATATGACTTCAACGGGTATAGTTCATCCAGACGCTCACTGATGCCTTCAAAATGTCTCGAAAGTCGAGAGCGTTCAAATTCTCGAATCGAAAAATCAACACTGACAAAACCTTTTCCGTCCAGTGCAGCATCCAGACTGTTCTGCACCGATTCCCTGACCAGCAAATCCCACAAAGGCATTTCTTCGTTCTGAATCAGTCGGAGCAGCGATTTGCCGGATTCGGACATCCTTTCCTGCTTGGCAACCTCAATTTGCATCTGCTTCACCCGTCTCATCATCCGTGTCGAAGTGCTCTTCGGTAATTTTGACTGTAAGTCTTTTGACAAGGTTTTTTTGGGCTTCGACTCCGGGAATCCAAATACTGATTCCTATGATGTCCTGATCTACATCCAAGGGTATACGTTCGGGTTCGCTTTTGCGGCGTGATTCAAATGGCATCGGCTTTGAGTTTTTGTCAATCCTATACAAGATCAACTGTGGAGTCTTCCCCAAACCGGCTTGTTCGCGAATTCTTCTGACCTCGGCATTTGGAACTGCCCCCGATTTACGGGGAATGTCGATTGAACCGTTTTCCAAGTCCTCAAACAAATCATTCGGATCCCTCAAAACGCCGATATTCAATGAGCCATCTTTTCTGTTGCTTTTCTTCCTTGAACGGTTAATCTTTCCGACCATCCCACCCGGTACATGCCACACTTTGTCCTTGGGCCTGCCTTTCGTTCCTGAAACGATAACATTCCAATTGGTATAGCCGGCCTCACCCAAAGCCTGTTCATACCAACTGCAAAATGCGTCAATTTGGTTGAAAATGGTCGCTCTCGGATGAAAAACCATCTTGAGCAATAGACCGTTTTTAATTTGATCAAATGGGACATCTCTCCACACAATGGAACGTTCGCTCTTTGAATACCGTCCTAGTCCCAGCCCCTCCAAAAAGCTTTCGGCAACATAGATATTTTTTTCAAGAATGCTTGCATCCTCATGAAATACAACCGTTTGGGCATTCGTCCCGGAAAAATCCATTTCGGCCGGTATCGCGCTTTGCATTCTGTTCCGCGAGGTGATTCTAAGCCATGACAATTTTGGCGAATTTTTAACCCTTGGACCATATACGGCCGGATCCTCGTTTGCATCCATAAACCTGCGGAGGTCGTCCCGCAAATCTTCTTCCAATTGTGCCAGAAATACAAATTTGGATTTTGTTTCCTCCGTCATCCATATCCGGGGATACAGCTCATATCCCCTGCGATAGCCAAACCATCTTCCCATTTGCATGAGGGAATCAGCTTGATTGGCTGCCCGGAGAAAATAGGTACTGACAAGGCCTTCTATGGTCAGCCCTCTCGAAAGGGTACTTCCTCCCACCACTATAAAAGCGGGAGCAGGGTCGGGATAATGGGGATCCAAGGGATCGGGATAAGCCAACCTGACATAAACCTCATCATCCTTGGTTGAATTGTAGGAACAGTTGTCAATGCATACATGGATCCCATTATGATAGGAGAGTACGCCATCTTCATCGAGAAGGATATGAGATATTTTTCCAATCAATTGTCTTATGTAAGGTTCTATATCCTCGAAGGAAGGATAATCATTGATGTAGGATTCCGGATAGAATGGCATTTTCGACAAGAAATCCTCTTTGCTGAATAATTCCGATTCCCTGCGCCATATGCTTTCACAAGCTTTGATCGTTGATTCCGGATCGCTCGATTTAAGCCAGTTGATGATGGCATTGGCCAAATTGGTATGATGGGTCTGTAATTGGCTTGTATGAACCAGCATGCTGATCGCTTTTCTTTTGTATCCGTTCTTCCTCATCGCCGCAGCTGCACACAAAAACCACAACAACGAATCCATGAGGGATTGAGGAAGCAGAGCGAATGAATTCTTGTGAAGCTGTTTAATTTGCTCCAGTTCATACAACGATACATCCCGGATGATATTCATTCCATCGCTGTCTTCCGTTCCTTCGATCCCGAAAATCTGCTTTGCTCCGATATATTCGCTTGAAGGCCTCAAGGCTCTGATGAAATTCCGAGGATACAGCGATTCCCTGCCCGACTCGTTGAGAAAGTTGGCATATGGGGTTGCGGTATAGCCCACATAATTCATGCATGCAGGTTTGACTGTACAAACCGTGCCGTCCGGACGATTCCCCTCGACCAGATTGACAATCAGACTGTTGATTTTCGATCGTTCATTGGCCGAGATGTTGGCTGTGTTGATGCCTCCTTGATCCGCCTCGTCATCAATGACAATAATTTTGGCATTCCGCAGATTGGGATCTGCCTGCAACCATTTGATCAAATCTTCCAGTCTTCTAGAGTTTTTCAGGCAAACCGTGAAATAGCGCATTCTTGAGGACTTTGTCAGCTTGAGATTCTGGAGTTTTTGTGCATATGGAGAGGAGAGAGACGGATGGTTTATTTCCATCCACACAAGATTGCCCTGTGCTCCCGAACCGCTGAGATCCCTGAACAAACGCGCCTGGGTCTGCCTTCTCAGGTTTTCAATGGTTCCGGAAAGTACAATAAACAAATTGCAGCCCCAATCGGCAGCCATCGCCATCAGCGCGGCCATGTTGGCGGTTTTTCCGGATTGTACGTGCCCGACAACCATGCCTTTTACTGTAGGAGAATTTTCCTTGAGATTCAGTCTTTTGAGTATTTTCAATGTCGACTTTTCAATTTCTGTGATGGAATCTTCATTCCATCCGGAATTCCGCAAATGATTCTTGTAAAGTACCCAAGCTGACCCAAGGTCGGTTGGAACATAAATGTCATTGTCCTCGTTCCGGTCTGTTACCATGATGTCCGGCTCGAGCACTTGTTCGCTGCTTTCAACCTCTTGCATGGCCTTTACAATTTCATGCCATTCCTCGGCCGTGATCCTCCTGAAAAAAACCTCTTCGTTTTCATACACTTTCGTGGATCGGATTTCTTCCCAAGTCTTTCCTTTTTCTCTGGCGTCACGTATCCAGTTTCGTACTCTGTCATATTCGGGACTGTATATATTGTTCATGGCCTTCCCTCCCATTTCTCAATTTTCCACCCAAAACATGTTTGTGGGAAAAACGAACCAAAAATTGCGATCAACTATTATTTTTCGACATGGGACTTTTTTACTCCTCTTTTTTTTAAATAGACTACCACCAGTGTCTTTGGACATGTTTCCGATTTTTGCTGCAAAAAAACGCCAAAGATATCTTTGGCGCGAAATCCTACATATTGTAATCAAGCCTGTTTCAAATATGGGAAAAGAGAATGGTAGGTTTCCATCGATTCAATCATGTTTTTTGCAATTTCAGTAACCAACGGAACCACCACTGAATTTCCAAACTGTTTGTACGCCTGTGTATCCGATACCACAATCCTGAAATCTTCGGGAAACCCCATAAGTCTAGCACATTCCCTTGGTGTCAGTCTTCGCGGGTTTCTGCCCGGCTGTGGGATCAATATTTCAGATCCGTCCTTGTGATACCTTGCACTCAAAGTACGTGATATGCCATCAAGATCGACAAGGCCAAATCCGAAACCATTTCCGCTTTTCCGGTGTTTTTCGGCGTATTTTTGCAGGTATTCCCATAGCCTGTCGGAAAGTGTGTACTTGTCATCCACATTTTGCTCCAGTATGTCCTTTATTTTCTTTTGGGACCTGGGAGGATCCGGAAAGCTGAAGCTTTCCCACCCTCCATATGTAGTCATGTCAAACCCGACGATAAAGATTCTTTCCCTGCGTTGCGGAACATAATGTTTTCCGTCCAGGATGGCGACATGCAGACTGTATCCCAAATTTTGAAGGGTTGAACGGATAACGTTGAAGGTTCTGCCTTTGTCGTGCGTTTTCAGGTTCTTCACGTTCTCGAGGAGAAACGCCTTTGGCCGCTTGTCCCTGATAATGCGTGCAACTTCGAAGAAGAGAGTACCCTGCGTTTCATCCCGGAACCCATGCGCCCGTCCCAGGCTGTCCTTTTTGGATACGCCTGCTATGGAGAAGGGTTGACATGGAAAACCGGCCACCAGTATGTCATGATCGGGAATCCTTTCGGAAGGAATCTGTCTGATATCGCCTTCCGGCAAATCGCCAAAGTTGCTCAAATAGGTTTTTTGAGCGTGCCTGTCCCATTCGGAAGCAAATACGCATTTTCCGCCTGCAGCCTCAAAGGCAAGCCTCATGCCTCCGATTCCGGCAAACAGATCAATAAATCTGAATTTTCCGGATTCTGTATCGTGCTTGGCAAATTCACGATATTTCCCGTACAGGGCGGACATGGAAAACTCCTGTAACGTGGTCCCTTCCTTTTCGACGAGCCTGGTCAACTTGTTGTAGAACCCATTGTCGAGTTTGACATGTATTTGTTTCAAATCATCCACCTCGGGAATGATTATAGACCTATTATATTCCCGCCGAAAATGAAATGCAAACATACATTCGCATTTTCTATCGGTTCAACCTGCTTTTTTCACGATTTTCTACAATGTAATCGTGAATTTTCATGACAGCCGCTTCAAAATCTTCCCGGAATTCATGTTCCCAAATCCTCAGCACATTCCATCCCTGCGATAAGTAAAACTGATTGACTTCGTTATCCCGCGCCTTGTTGGCCTCAAGCTTCTTTCTCCAAAACTCTTCATTGGTTTTGGGCATGACCCGATGCTCCGGGCACGAGTGCCAAAAGCATGAATCCACAAAAATTGCTATCTTGTATTTTTTTATTGCAATATCCGGTTTACCCATCAGATCTTTGACGTTTCTTTTGAATCTCAATCCCATCTGCCATAGTTGCCGGGAAATCCGGTCTTCCAAACGGGAAACCGCCCTGATGTTGGACATCATTCTGCTTCTGGTTTCTCTGGATACGATATCTGCCATGATAATCCCTCAGTTGCACTGAAGTCCGTTTTCAAACCTCTATGCAAAGACCGCGCGACGGGCGCGGTCCATGTTCGACTGTGAATCTTATAAGTTACATTATTCGACATTAAACTTTTTAGTCCTTCTTGCAAATGGCAGACATATGACAATTTTGTATAATGAAATTGTTGAATTTGCATTTTTTTCATGGTTGGGGTCTTCTGAAAAATTTGACCTGGAATAGAGACGAGTTATATTCGGAACGCCTGCAGAACCTCACCAACAAACCAAATAAATAAAACAGGAAGTATTGGTCAAATTCGCGGATATCCTTTTATAACTTTACCCGTACTGCAACGGTCCACCGATCCGTCAACCTAACGCGAACTTTTCGACCACCTTGGCCATTCCGGCGCAAACCCGGGCCTCGACCTGCGGCTGAAGTGGGGCGGGCAGACCGAAATAATAAATGAAGTCCAGCGCTTCGTAGCCGCCTTCGGCGATCTGATCCGCCGTGGCCACGTAGCCGATCATGCCGTTGGAGTAGCAGACGGGCAGCACCCGTCCGCCGAAGGCAGAAGAGAGAAATGCGCCGTACGCCCCTGAAAGCTCCGCGTTGGCCGCAAGCAGCGCCAGGTCGTCTGCCAGTTTCAGGCAGGTCAGCTCCAGTTCAACCGTGCTGCGCAAGTGTCGCCCTTCCGCCAGCAGCAGACGGCTCCAGTCCGCGAGGATGTGCGCGTCGGGCATCAGCTGGCGAAGGCGGTTGCCTCCAGAAGCGCTCCCGGTGCCACCGGAACGGCCGCCAGTATCGCGATTGGCCTCGGCATCGGGGGTGTTCTCCGCGCCTCCGTTTTCCGCCCAACGGCGCAGTTCTTTCTCCGACGGCGCCGGCTGCAGCTGAAGCGGAACCGTCATCGTCTTTCCCGCAAGCGGGCCCGGGCGCACGGGTTGCATCGGCCGCGACAGAACGGCCCATGCCGCATCCGCGAGCATCCGCGCGTAACGGGCGACTTCTTCGGGTCCGCCGCGGTAGAACTCCCCATCGCGCACCAACGCGGGGCGGATGTCCGCGCAGCAGCCCTGCAAAAACGCCGCGACCGCGCCGTCGCCCAGCTTCGCTTCCAACAGTTCCATGCCAAGGCCCGGATATTCGGACAAAAGCACATTCTCGCCGGAAATGGTCGGGTGGCAGGCGTAATGGACGAACGCCCCTTTCGTCCGCCCGCTTTCCGTCACGAAACGGACCACCGTCAGGGTCGGGTCCACCGGCACGTCCGGGTTGGGTGCCATCAGGATGCGGCCGTCCACCAGCTTGCGGCGGTAGACGCCCATCTCCAAAGCCCCGCTTCCGCGCTCCATTCGAACCGGTTCCATCGACCGGACCGCCTGCTCCACTCCATCCAGCACGCGTTCCTGCAGCAAGGACATGTACTCCGGATCGGGGGCGCCCAGGGAAGGCGTTCCGTCCGTGGCGATTTGCGGTCCCGAATGGTTGTGCGTGCCGTGCAGGATGATCTGTTCCCCGGCGAGGCCCCAGCGTTCGGCCAGCTGTGCCTTCAAGCTGTCAACCACTCCGCGTCCCCAATAGAGCAAGTCGGCCGAAACGACCAGCGCCTGGCGCGATCCGCCTTCACCTCCAGGGTCGGAAGCTCCTTCCTGCCGGAAAAAGAAAACGCGGGCGTGGAGCGGCGCCGCAATCCGCTCGTACACGCCCTTCCGGTGCGCGAAGCCGGCCAGCGCCAAAGGCTTCTCCGGCGTGATGTCAACCTTCGCGCACCCCAAAAGCAACGGTTCCGTCACCGTGTCCACGCTCCCGAAGTTCGTTTGTGCAGCACCGGCGCATGAATCGACGTATCCGCTTTCGCATCCGTTTGCATCCGGCAACGCATTCGACTACGCGCCCGTTGGCGCATCCGCCTATGCATTCCTTGGCGCCTCAGCGGTTGCATCCATTGACCCATCCGCCAGAAGCTCGATGATCAGCAGCACGTTGCGCAAAATGTGGAATGGGTCTTTGACCGGCAAAGCGACCGTTTTCTCCACCGGGCGGCCCTGGCGGTCCCGGATCTGGATCCATTCGCCGATCGCCTTGTCCGGATTGGGAAACGTCCGAAACACATACTCGTGCGCCTGCCCGTACATCACGCGGAACTCGTCCCTGCCGGTCAGGCGCCAGGCGAGCAGCAGCGCGTACAGCGCCTCGGAATGGGGCCACCACAGCTTCATGTCCCACGTTTCCCGCACCAGGTCTTCGTAGCGGCCGCCGATCAGCCGGCCCCGCGGCTCGCCGCCGTCCCGGTCCACATAGCGGAACAGCCCGCCCGCCTCGTCATCCCAGCCAAGCAGGAACATCCGCGCAATCACGTTCGCCGCCTGATCGATCCGCTCCCGGCGGCCTGCCCGGAGCGCCGCCCGCATGACGAACCACATGCTTTCCAGCGCATGGCCCGGCGTCAGATGGCGGCCAAGCAGCGTATCCGCATCGCCCGGGTCGGCCGGCAGCATTTCGCGGATGACCCCGCCGTCCCGGAACCGGTCCATGATGTCATCCATATACGACACCGCGTCCGCACGGACCGCGCCCGCCTCCGGATGCCGGTGCGCCTCCAGCGCCTCCGCCAGTTCATCGGCGACGCACAGCAGAATCATCGGCGTGGCATGCGCCTCGAAGCCGGCGGGCACCGGGTACGGCTCGCTGCGGCCGTCCCCCGCCGCAAGCCGCTCCACAATGCGCCGGTACAGCCGATGCGCACCTTCCAGCACCTCCGCGTCTTCCGCAACCAGCGCATACCGGGCGAACCCCAGCACCACGAAGCAATCCGCAAAAAAGCTGATGTCATGCCCGAGGCCCGGCAAGGCTTCCTTCCACCGGCCGTCCTCCGTCAGCAAATACGCGCAGTTCCCGTTGTCCAGAAACGCGTGCTCCCGCAAAAACGCCACCGTCCGGCGGGCCTGCTCCAGACAAGACGCCTCATCGCCCGCCAGCAGCCCCCGCCGCATCATCGACGCCGCCTGCGCGAGCAGCCAGACAAACCGCCCCTGCGACCAGGTGTATTTGTCCGTGCTGACCAGCCGCTTGCCCGCGTTGTCAAAACAGGTGTACACCCCGCCGCGCGCCGGATCGGCCGCCCGCATCCAGAACGGCAGGAGGTCGTCCTCGGCGTGGCGGCGGTAAAAGGAAAGCAGGTCAGCCGCTCCCAAGTCCATATTCATATCCGCTCGTCCCCCGGTCCCGACCGATCATTTCATGCCCGTCATGGCGACGCTTTGGATGATGTAGCGGCGCAGCAGCAGGAACACGACCAGAATGGGCAGCACCGAAATGACCGAACCGGCGGACATGACCGTTGCGTCCACGGAGAACGACGACTGGAACATTGCCAGCCCCAGTTCCATCGTGAACAGGCGCTTGTCGCCGACCACGAGCAACGGCCAGACGAAGGCGTTCCACGCCTCGATGAAGGCGAAGATGCCGAGGGCGCTCATCGGCGCCGTGAGCAGCGGCACCACGATCTGCCCGAAAATGCGCCATTCCGAAGCCCCGTCGATGCGGGCCGCTTCGATCAGCTCGTCGGGAATCTGCTGGATGACGTTCTGCCGCATGAAGAAAATGCCGAAGCTCATCACCAGATAGGGCAGCACCAGACCGCCGAACCTGTTGAGCTGGCCGAGCTCCTGGACCTGCAGATAGAGCGGGATCATGTAGATTTCAAACGGAATGATGGCCGTGGCCAGAAAGAGCGAGAACAGAAACGCCAGTCCCAGGTAGCGGAATTTGGCGAAAATGTACCCGCACACGACGGACGTCAGCACGATGGCCAGCGCCGCAGTGACCGCCATCCGCAAGCTGTTCAGGAAATACAGATGAAACGGCGCGGTATCGAACAGGGTGACGAAGTTCTGCCAGTGGAACGTTTCCGGGATGAACGTCGGCGGCCAGGCGTTCAGCTCCGGCGGCGTCTTGAATGCCGTCGACACCATCCACACGAACGGAATGAGCATGATCACCGCGCCCAGGCCGAGCATGAGCAGCATCCCGGCCTGCGCCAGACGCTTTCTCCGCTTCATGACGCCGCCACCTTCTTTCTTCTCCATCTTCTTTTGCCGCTGCGGTCACCGGCCAGCCAGAGCTGCACCAGCGTCAATAGCAGCACGATCACGAACAGCACGACCGCTTCGGCCGCCGCGTAGCCCATGAGATAGTAGCGGAACCCGTTTTCGATCATGTCGTACACGAGCACGCGCACCACGTAGCCCGGCGAGCCCTGGATGTCCGACGCCAGAATGTAGATCTGGCTGAACACGTTGTATCCGTGGATGAGGGTGACGATCGACACGAACACGGTGATCGGTTTCAGCAGCGGGATGGTGATGTGGCGGAACGCCCGGAACCCCGTCGCCCCGTCGATCGACGCCGCCTCGTAGTATTCCCTGGAAATGCCCGTCAGCCCGACGGTGAAAATGATCATGTTGTACCCGAGCGTTTTCCACACCGTCAGCATGATGACCGATACCAGCGCGAGCCGGTGCTCGAACAGCCAGGGTTGCGCGGGGATGCCGACGAGGGACAGCACGTAGTTGAGCAACCCCTGGTTGGAATCAAGAATCCACTTCCAGGTCATCGCCACCGGCACCATCGGGGTGATGTACGGCAGGAAGTAGACCGCTTCAAAAAACGTCTTGAACCGAATGCCCCTGCTCAGCAGGAAGGCGATGACCATCGAAAGCGGCACGCTGAACACGAGGATGCCGAACGCGATGATCGTGGTGTTTTCCAGCGCGAGCCAGAACAGGTCGCTCTTGAACAGATCCGCGTAGTTGCGCAGGCCGACGAACGGCTTGGTCGTGGAGATCAGGTCCCATTGGAAAAAGCTGATCCAGATCGTTTTGGCAATCGGCACAAAACGGAGATACGCGTACAACGCCAAAACCGGCGCAAGCCCGATCAGGACGAACCAGTGCCCCGGCTTCAGCCTGAACCTTCTCCTGGCGCTCGCTTGCATGGGGGCCGCCGCCCTCCTTTCCTAAAAAAACTATGAGGGATTCAACCGGAACCGGGGCGTTACAGCAGAGAGGCGCTTTCCTGGTCCAGATAGATGGAGCACGCCTTCGCCGTCCGCAGCACGGAAGCGGGACACCGTTCGGTGAGCGGCCCGTACAGGGCTTCCCGCACCGCCTTGCTCTTGCGGACGCCGGGGACCATGCAGAAAATATGGGAAGCCGCCAGAATGGCCGGCACGGTCAGCGTGATCGCTTCCCGCGGCACTTCCTCCAGCACGGCGAAACATCCGTCGTTGACCTGCTGCTGCCGGCTCGTTTCCTCCAGCGTCACCCGCCGGACCAGGAGCGGATCCCGGAAATTCGCCACATGCGGCTCGTTGAACGCGATATGGCCGTTCTCGCCGATGCCGATGCAGGCGATGTCGATGGGATGCCGGGACAACAGTTCGGCGTACCTGCGGCATTCGGCGTCGGGATCGTTCAGGCCGTCGATGGCGTAAAACGCCGCGGGCTCGCGATAATGGAACAGCCGGTCGCGCAGGTAACGGGAAAAACTTTGCGGCGCGTCCGCGCCGAGACCCACGTATTCGTCAAGATGGAAACAGATGATCCGCTGCCACGGGATGCGATCGTCCCCGCGCAGCGCTTCCAGGAAATCGTCCTGGGAAGGCGCGGAAGCGAGCAGCATGCGGATGGTCTCCTGCCGTTCCAGCAGCTGCAGGATGCAGGAAGCCACGTCCGCGGCCGCCGCCCGGCCGAGCGCCTTTTTGTCCGGATAGCGGCTGATCGTCATGCGGTTTGTTTCAACAGTTTTTTGCACCATTGAAAAACCTTCCGTTTCTTTATTTTTCTGCGGTTGCGTTTGCGCCCAACACTTTCACGGAGGCGCGGACGACAAGCCTTTGCTCGAACTGGATGTGCTTGTAGCCCGATTCGCGGCGCTGCAGGATGCGGTCGAACAGCGTCCAGGCCATGGCCTTGCCCGCGTCGTACGTCGGAATGGAGACCGTCGTGAGCGGAAACGTGTTGAACTCGATGTCGTCGAAGCCGACCACCGACAGATCGTCCGGCACGCGGAGACCCGCGCCCTGGAACGCCTTGATCAGGCCGATGGCGATCAGGTCGTCGAAGCAGATGACCGCGCTCGGCCGGTCTTCCATTTCCGCCAGGCGCCGGCCGATTTCCATCCCCTCGGCCAGGCTGCTCGTATGGTCGAACACGTGCCGCGGGTCCGGCACGAGACCGTGGTCCTTCATCGTGTCCAGGAACGCGGCGAAGCGCAGCTTGGCCGCCCGCGACGTGCGGGGCCCCTGCACGAAGCCGATGCGGGTGTGCCCGCACTGCAGCAAATGTTCGGTCGCCTGCCGTCCGCCTCCGTAATCGTCGAATTCGAAGGTGTCGCAGGACAGTCCGGGAATCCGGCCCAGCAGCACGAACGGAATCCCTTTCTTTTTCAGATCGTAAAAATGATCAAACGTGACCTCTTCGAGAAGAGGCGCGATGATCAGCCCGTCCACCCGTTTGCGGGTCATGGCTTCCATGTGCTTGATTTCCGCCTTGTGGGATTCGCCGCTGCTGCACAGGAACACGGTGTACCCGTGCTCTTCGGCCACTTCCTGGACGCCCTTGGTGATATGGTTGTAAAAAGGGTTGGTAATGTCCTTGATGATCAGGCCGATGGAACGGGTGGATTTCGAGGTCAGGCCCCGGGCCAGCTCGTTGGGCACGTAGCCGAGCTGCTCGGCGGCTTTCAGCACCTTCTGCCTCGTTTCCTCCGAGAAGCCTTCCTTGTTGTTCAGGACGCCCGAAATCGTGCTTTTGGCCAGTCCGGTCAGTTTCGCCAGGTCGCTGATGGTCGGATTCCGCCGGGGATTCATCCGGTTCCCTCCATCGCCGCCAGCGCCGCGCGCAGTCCTTCCAGCGTCAGCCGGGTTCCGTCCGCCGGCGTGCCGCCTTCCGGAACGTAGTGCGTCTCGATGGTGTACAGCCCCCGGTATCCGTCCCGTTCCAGCGCGGCGATCTGCTCCGCGTACGGCACCCGGCCGCGGCCGATGGGCACGCACCGCGGGGTGCCGTCCGCCGTGACGAGGGCATCCTTCAAATGCACATGATCCAGGACGTCCTTCACTTCGCTGTAGCCTTCCGGAAACGCCGGCCTGCCGCCGTACGCCTCGTTCCCCGGGTCCCACAGCACGCGGAGCGCCGGCGATGCGGCGAGGCGCGCCAGCCGGCCGACTTCCGCGGCGAAGCCGCCGTTGCAGCTCGGTTCGTTTTCCAGCAGCAAAAGGACGTCCTGCCGCTCCGCGATCTCCGCCGCCTTTTTCAGATGGTACACGATTTCGTGCATGTGCCGGACGGGATCCTGTTCCCGCCAGAAGGAGAAGATGCGGATCCGCCGGGTGCCCAGCAGCCGGGCGATTTGGATCGCCCTGTCCAGTTTGCCGTAGTGGGCGGCCACATCCTCGTCCTTCTGCCCGAACATGTCCCCTTTCATGACGGGTCTGGCGGGATCCAGCGCGCACTTGAACACGGGTGACGCCACGGCGGACACAAACAGTCCGCGCCGCTCCGCCTCCCGGCGGATGCCGGCCAGCTCCTCGTCCGACAGGTCCATCACGTTGCGGCCGTTCACCGTGCGGATCTCGACATGCTTCAGCCCGTGCTCCCGCGCCCAGTCGAGCGCTTCCGTCAGGTCGGGCGAGACTTCGTCCGTCAGCACGCCCAGGCGGTCCCAGATCATGCGCAAGCTCCACTCCCCGTGAAAATCGTCAAAAACATCCGATCCATACAAAAAATCGGACAATTACCCGAAGGATGTTATCACCTTGCGGACGGCGGCCGCGATGTCGTGCATGTCGCGCTCGTCGCCGAGCAGCACGTTTTGCGCCAGCCAGAACGCTTCCGACTCGCAGGCTTTCTCGGCAACCGGGCACGCGCAGGTGCGGCTTTCGCCGGTCCATTTGCGGATGTCTTCGAGAATCGCGCGGTTCCGGTTCAGGGGCACGTACCCTTCGTGCGCCGGTATGCCTTCCGCGTTCAGCATCCGGCAAATTTCCCGCTTGGAAGGCCGGCCGGGAATGTCCGCGTCGATCATGAACAGGAACAGATGCCAGGCGTGCCGTTCGACGCGGGCATCGTACCGGGGCACCCGGACCCCCGGGATGTCGCCGAGCAGCTCCGCGAGCAGGCGCGCGTTGCGTTCCCGGAGCGCCATCTGTTCTTCCAGCCGGGTGAGCTGGCCGAGCAGCACGGCGGCCTGGAATTCGGTCATGCGCAGGTTCCAGCCGACCACCTCGTGCTGGTACCATTCGCCGCCCCGGATGCGCCCGGCGTTCGTCAGCGACCAGGCCCGGTCCGCCAGTTCGTCGTCGTTGGTGATGATCATGCCGCCCTCGCCGGCATTGAGATTTTTGGACGATTGGAAGCTGAACGTGCCCAGATCGCCGATGGCGCCGACGCCGCGTCCGTCCCACCGGGCCCCCACCGCCTGCGCGGCATCCTCGATGATCCGCAGGCCGTGCTTGGCGGCGATCACCCGGAGGGCGGTCATGTCGGCCGGCGCCCCCGCGATGTGCACCGGGATGATCGCCTTCGTGCGGGGCGTGATCAGCGCTTCCGCCTTCGCCGGATCGATCAGCATGGTGTCTTTCTCCACGTCCGCAAAAACGGGAATGGCCCCGAACAGGAGCGGCGCCGAGGCGGTGGCAAAGAACGTGTACGGAGGCACGATGACCTCGTCCCCCGGCTGCACGCCCGCCGCCATGAGCGCGACGGTGATCGCGATGGTGCCGTTGACGCACGGGATGGCGTGCCGGGCGTCGTGCAGGTCGGCGAAGCGTTTTTCCAGCTCGGGCAGCTTGATCCGTCCCGTTCCGCCCCACTTGCCGGAGTCAAGCACTTCCAGCAGCAGCTTGCGTTCCGTATCGCCGAACACCGGCCACTCGGGGAATGGTTTCGTCCGGACGGGCGTTCCCCCGTCAACCGCCAACTTGGTCATCTTCCATTCTCCTTCTTTGTCTGTTGCGAGTTCTTGCGACAGGATTCTTCCGGTTCGTCAGGCATCCGGCAGCCGGACTTCCCGGCCCGTGCGGGCGGATTCATAGATGGCCAGCACGAGATCCACCGGTTTGCGCGCTTCTTCGCCGTTCACGAGCGGTTCCCGGTCGTGCCGTATGGCGTCGATGATGTCGCCGACATAGAAGAGGTGGCCGTTCACGGCCAGCTGCTGGGAGCTCGTGGTCGAAGCCAGCCCCAGCGTGTCCCCGACTTCCGGAAGGGGCTCTTCGACCCCCATGAACGTCCATTTTTTGAATCCGGTGTCGCCGAATTCGATGGTTCCCCTGTCTCCGTGCAGCTCGAAACGGGTCTCCTGCCCCGGGTACACGGAAGTGGCGCCCTGGATGACGCCGTACGCCCCGTTTTTGAATTTCAGGGCGATGACGGCCGTATCCTCCACTTCGATGTTGCGGGCCAGCGTCCCGGTGTAGGCGAAAACGGACTCCACTTCCCCCGCCAGGTGCATGATGAGGTCGATGCCGTGAACGCCCTGATTCATCAGGCATCCGCCGCCATCCAGTTCCCGGGTTCCTCTCCACCCGCCGCTGTCGTAATATTCCTGGCTCCGGTAATATTTCAGGTACGCGTTGGCCATGACCAGCCGGCCCAACCGGCCTTCCCGCAGCGCCCGCCGCGTGATCTCCACCGCCGGCATGAGCCGCCGCTGGAAGACGCAGCCCAGCTTCACGCCGTGTTTTCGGCACGCTTCGATCATTTCCGACATGCGATCCGGGCGGATTTCCAGAGGCTTTTCGCACAGCACGTGCTTGCCGGCCTCGGCGGCGGCGACAGCCACTTCGGCGTGCTTGCCGCTCGGCGTGCAGACGCACACGACGTCGATGTCCGGCCGTTTCAGCATTTCGCGGTAATCGTCATACGCGTCGGCCCCGTATTCGCCCGCCAGCCGCTGCGCCTTCGCCAGCGTCCGGTCGGACACCGCCGCCAGCTCGGCCCCGGGGTGCTGCCGGATCGCTTCCGCGTGCACCTTGGCGATCACCCCGGCGCCCACGATCGCGAACCTGAACCGTTCTTTTGCAGGCATATCCAATCCCCCATTATAGGCAAGGCAAGCCCAGGCGTGCAGCCGGGCTTGCGCTCGCCCCTGCGGTTCATCCGTTTTACTCGGCCAAACGTCCCGCTCTCTTCAGGATGTCGTTCGTTTCCTTTGCCGCCTCGTTGAGGAAATCCCAAATCTTGTCCGGATTGTCCACGAAGCTCGGATCCGTGAAGCCTTTCCCCGCCAGGCGGTCGGCGAACTTGGTGAGGATTTCGTCGAACTCGGGCAGCGACGGGTACATTTGCCATTCCTGGTCTTCCACGAAGAACGCTTCAAACTGCGGATGCTTGGCGTAGAGATCGGTCAGATCCATGTCGTTGCGCGGCACCAGCCAGCCGCTCATTTCCACGAGCTGCTTGTGGTTGTCCGGCTTGGTGATGAACCGGATGAAGTCCCACGCCGCGGCGGCCTTGTCCGCGTCCCGGGAAGCGACGTAGTAGTTGATCAGGCTGATGACGTTCGCCTTCAGCGGAGCGGTGCCGTAGTTCAGGTTCGGCGCTTTTTTCGCGGTGTCCAGGATCACGTTGGATTCGCGGATGTAGAACGCCGCGATGCCTTGCTGGAACGCTTCCGTGTCGTGCTTCAGGTTCGGATCGTCGGTGTGGTATTTGTGCACCATGTCCACGTACAATTTCAGGGTTTCGAAGCCGACCTCGGTGTTGTAATTGGCCTTCCACTTGCCGGGCGACACTTCCGTGACGATGCTGCCGCCTTTTTGCGCCATGATGTTCCAGAACTTCTCGCCGACGCCGCTGCCGCCGCCGCTCAGCCGCAGGCTCTGGCCGGCACGGATCAGGTTGCCGTTCGCGTCATACTTCGCCAGCTTCTGCGCGTATTCCAGCAGGTTGTCGGGGCTCGGCGGTTCGGTCAGGCCGGCTTCCGCCAGGTAGTCCTTGTTGTAGAAGATCGCCCCCGCTCCCATGAACGCCGGAACGCCGTAGGATTTGCCGTTGACGATGGTCGTATTGACGATGATTTCCTTGTGGATGCCCGACGCGGTTTGCTGCACCAGATCGTCCGGGACCGGCTGCAGCATGCCGCCTTCGATGTAGCGCAGCGCGATGTTCGGGTTGATCGGCAGGATGTCCGCCGCGCTGGCCGACGGCAGGGCGGCCGCGAGTTTTTTCTCGTAGTCGCGCAGGGGGAAGGACGAAATTTCAAACGACACTTCGGGGTGTTCCTTCTTGTACTCTTCCCCCATCTTTTGATAGTAGGCGTCCAGCTCGGGCCACCCGGTCCAGATGGTGAGGGTGACCGGCTTCTTCGGCGCCTCCGACGGGCTCGACGATCCGCCGCCGGAGGGCGACGCGCTCGGGCTTGATCCTTGCTTCGAACCGCCGCCGGAGCAGGCGGTCAACGCCAGGGCCAGGACAAGCATCGCCGCCAAACCGTAGGAAAACATTTTTTTCAAGCGTACCAGCTCCTTGATTCGAGTTTGATTTTGCACGCAATCCAAACGACCCCGATGCGTTCTCTGACTGGATGCCACCCGCTTGGTTTCCGGCGTTTTTGCCGGTGTCGCTCACCTCCCGCAAAGATCGACAGATCGATAATTTGTACCGGTTCAAATTTTGGCGAAAAAGAAAAGAGGAAATCTATCTGTTATTAAATCGTACAACTTGGTTCATATTATAACGGGAATATGACAATTTTGCGCTTGAAAGGTCACATTTACTTACAAGGAAATTCGTGACAGGCGTCTATTATGTCATATTTTATTACATAATTTCGGCCACATTTCGTTCAATTTATAAGCGCTTTCATTATATTATATTGAACCGTTTCAAGCAAGCGGAAAAATTTAAGACGGTTCATTTTGTGCAAATGCCCGCCGATCCGTTACGCATCATTCGTTGCCCGCTTCCCATACGATCCGTCCACTCTTGATCACCTTGCGGATATGGAGCCTCCCTTCCGATTGTTCCCGGGTGAAGGCGATCAAATCCGCCGCGCGCCCCGGGCCGATTTCGCCGAGCAGCGGTTCGCCGATGAGCTCCGCCGGACGTCCGGCCGCCGCGCGGATCGCTTCGCCGAGCGGACAGGAGAGAAATTCGCGGTACCGCTCCACGCAGTCAGCCAGCGACACGGCCGAGCCGGCCAGGAGGTGCGGCGGCGCGGCCATCTGCAGCCGTCCCGTAGGCAACAGCTCCACTTCCCCGCCGATGTGGGTTTTGTACCTGCCCGGGGCCATTCCGGCCAGATGGGCGGCGTCGCTGACCAGGACGACGCGGCCATTCTTCGCCCGCGACATCACCTTGACGACCGACGGATGCAAATGGTGGCCGTCCGCGATGATGCCGGGCGTCAGGCGGTCGTCCGCCAGCTGCGACCAGATGTAGTTGGGATGCCGGGGCAACAGCGGATGCGCCCCGTTGCCCAGATGCGTCGACAACCGCGCGCCGGCGTCGGCCGCGGCCGCGATGTCTTCGTGGCTGGCGGCGGTGTGCCCGATGCAGACAAGGATGCCTTCGGCGGCCAGCCTGCGGATCATGGCGACGGCGCCTTTGCGTTCCGGCGCCAGCGTCACCATGCGGATGAGCCCGCCCGCCGCTTCCTGCCAGGCGGCAAACTCGTCCCAGTCCGGATCCCGCACCTGGTCCTTCGGATGGGCGCCCCTCGGGCCGTCCTCCCCGGAAATGTACGGCCCTTCCAGATGGATGCCGATCACGCTGTCGCGGACCAGCGGATCCCGCTCGCACGCCAGCCGGATCGCCCTGACCGCGTCGCGGATCTGTTCGAAACCGGCGGTGATGATCGTCGGGCAAAAGGAGGTCGTGCCGGTTTTCAGCACTTCCCGGGTCATGCGGCAAACCGTCTCCACCCGCGCCTCGAGCGGCACGTCCGCCGCGTTCAGGTCGTGGCCGGCAAAGCCGTTGATCTGCAAATCGATGAGCCCCGGCGCGATCCAAAGCCCGGATTCATCCCTCTTGTCCGGCTCGTCCGGCTCCGGCCCGGGAACCGGCGCCACCGAGACGATGCGTCCTCCGGAGATTTTGACGCGCACCTGCCCGCCCGTTTCCGCCAGCCGGCCTTGCAGTTCCTTCACTTCCACTTATGGCCCACCCCTTGCTGTCGAATGAAAGCGGGTTGCTCCCCCCGCAATTACTCATCATTATCTCCGCTCGTTTTCCGCCGTGTCAATTCCGGGAATCCCCGCCGGCGGCTCCCATACCCCGCGGAGAAGGGACCCTTGACTGACAAAAAAGCCCAAGGCCTTGTAAGCCTTGGGCTTTTTTCCCTTGCGGGACCGTCCCGTTTCCGCCCTGGTTGTCCGAGCCGTTCTGGAAGAATAAACCCGCGGCCTGGGGCCGCCTGCCCTGATGTTCTAATCGATCAAACCAAGGCGCTCGGCGATCCGCACCATAAGCGTCACGGCCTCCGCCCGCGTCAGCGGCCGGTGCGGGTGGAACGAGCCGTCCGCATCCCCCTCGATCAATCCCGCTTCCGCCAACACCGCCACAGCCGCTCTCGCCCACGCCGGGATCGCGTCGTCGTCCGCAAAGCCCGTCGCGGCAACGTTCGACCATTCCGTCAATCCCTGCGAGATGAGCGCCCGCATCAGCAGCACCGCCATCTCCGCCCGGGTCAGCGTCTGGCCAGGCCGGAACGTACCATCCTCATATCCCGTCAGGAGCCCCGCCTCCACCAGCGCCGACACCGCCGCCCGCGCCCAGGCCGCGATCGCATCGTCGTCCGCAAATCCGGTCACGGCCATGCCCGTCTGCGCCGACAGCTCCAGCACCCGCGCCAGGATCACCGCCATTTCTGCCCGGGTCACCGAACGATCCGGACGGAAAGAGCCATCCTCATACCCCTGGATCCAGCCCATCTCCGCCGCGGCCGCGATCATCCGCTCCGCCCAGTGCCCGATCACGTCCGAAAACCGGTCCGGTTCGGGTTCGGAGGCCGGCTCGGGTTCCGGCTCCTGGTCGGGTTCCGGTTCCGGCATCGGTCCCGGCGCCGACGGCGTCGACGAACCCGGGGCGAAGAACCTGACGGTCACGTCGCCACTGGCGGGCGTGCCGTCGGCGGCGGCCCTCACCGTAACCCCGCCGGCGACGGACGAATACACCTCCGTCGGCCCGACGTGGTGCCGTCCGCCCGCGTCAGCGCGGCCTGTCCGCCCGTCACCGCAAAGATCACCCGCGTACCGTCCTTGACGTCATTGCCGTGGGCGTCCTGGACACGGGCGGTGACGGTCGACTTCGACACCCCGTTGGCGAGGACGCTGGCCGGATTCGCCGTGACCGACACCGACGCCGGCGCCGCCGGTTCAACGGTGATAACCGGCGACACGGACAGGTTCTGCGGCGTGCCGCCCATGTCGCCCATTGACCGGGCCTGCCAAACCTGGGTGCCCGAAGCCGCAGGTGCGACAGCGCCCGGCCCGCCGCCGCTTGTGTCGCCATAGGCAATGGTCAAGGTCTCGCCATCGAACATCGTCACGCCGGACACGATGACGGTGTTGCCGGAAACGCTCACGGTCCCTTTGCCGGCCCTGGTGTAGCCGGGATCGCCCGGTGTCACGCTTGGCGGGCTCCAGCCTGCGGGAACGTCGATCTCCACCGACCCGTTGTACAGGTTCCCCGCGTATTCAAAAACCAGGGTATGTCCACCGGATCCGGCGGGCACGGTCGTCACGTTCGAAGTCAGGGTGCCGCCGCCGTCGGGTCCGGCGACATATGCCGTGACGGTATATGTCTTGGTGGTGCCGGCTTGAGACTCGACGACAATTTCGATGACGGCGGGATTTGCGCCCGGGTCCAGGTCGACGGTCAGCGGATTTTCGCCGTCCCACGGCACCCCGTTGATGGTCATTTGCGCATGGTCGTCATCGTCCGGTTCGGCCGTGATTACTATTTGGTCAACGCCGTGATTCAGATACACGGAATAGGCCACCGTATCGGCGTTGAATACGGGCGTGAGCGTCCCCGGACTGACGGTGAGGCTCTCGAGATCGGCGTTGGCGCTTGCGTTGAGGGCGATCCCGTTCGAGCCAACGACGACGAATTGTCCCCCGCCATACGCGGCGCCCAGGAACGTACTTTCCGCCAGCTCCGACCATGACGTCCAGTTCAAACCGTCCGGCGAGATCAGAATCGTGCCATTGTCCCCAACCGCGACGAAATGCCCGTTTTCGCAGATAACATCCATCAGGCCTTCCGTCGTCACCGGGTCGGACAATGTCCACGCCACTCCATCCTGCGAGGTCAGAATCGCACCATCAAGCCCGACCGCGACAAATTTGCCGGCGCCGAAAGCGACGCCCGTAAGCGAGGCATTCGTTGGCGAATCCTCCGCCAACGCCCATGTTTCCCCGTCCGGGGAGGTCACTATGGTGCCTTGATGACCAACCGCGACGATCCGTTCGGTGCCGACAGCGACGCCAAACAGATCTTCATTCGTCGTTGAGACCCGCTGTTCCCAGGCCTGCCCGTCCGGCGAGATCACGATCGTGCCCAGGTCTCCAACCGCGACAAACATCCCGTGATCAGGCCCGTAAGCGACCGTGCAGCGTCCGGTCCGTTGGGGAATTCCGGGACGTCCAGGTCGACCCGTCAGTCGAAGTCGCGATTTGTCCGGCGTTTCCCGCTCCCGCGAACAGTCCGTTTCCGTAGGTAACGGAATGGAGATATAAGGTAGATTTTCTGGTTTTCTATAAAATAACATAAATCATTCAAAAAATCTGTCACACGCATTTACTGAAAAAAAAACGTTGCCCCCACAGACCGGGATGAGACCGGCGTCCCAGGCAGGGCTATAGTTCCAGAGGACAAAAAAAGAAACCCGCGAACGGGCCGGCCTTTTCGGCCGGGTTCGCGGATTTCCCGGGAACCGTCTTACGCGTGACTTGTCTCGCGCTCCGCCAACTTTTTCCGCAGCGGAATCAACACAACGGCCACCACAATCGTGAGCACGCCCATCGCGGTCGCGGCCCAATAGATGCCGCCGTAGCCGTTCTGCGCGGCCATCCGCGTGATCTCCGCCGCGCTCGCTTCCACCACTTCCCGCAAGGCGGGATGCTGGATCGAGGCGATGATTTCGCCGGCATGGCCGGCATTCACGGTTTCCGCGCCGGAAGCCATCCGCCGACCGATCTCGCTCAGCTCGGCCAGCGCCTCCGGCGGCAGATTCGCCCGCTCCACGTTCTCCTGCAGAATGCCCGGAAACTCCGTCGCGAACAGATCCCCGATCTTGTTGAAGCTGCGCGCGAGGAACCCCGCGTAAATGGTCGGCGCGAGCGTCATGCCCACCTGGCGGAGCAGGGACAAAGACGCCAGCGCGGTGCCTTTGTTCGCCGTGAGCCCTTCCGTCGCCAGAATGTTCAGCGGCGCTCCGAGGATGATCCCCATGCCGGCGCCGGCGATCATGCTGGAGATGACGAACTCCCACCTCGTATCCGTCCACAGCGGGATGAGCGCAAACCCGGCGCCCGCCACAATGCCCGACAGGACCACCGCAAAGACGGGTCCGCGCCTGGACACCAGCATGCCGCCCATACCGGCGCCCACCCCGGAAGCCAGCGCCAGCGGCGTCATCCAGTAGCCCGATTTTTCCGCCGGAATGCCGAGCACGTTTTCCACAAAACCCGGGATAAAAATCATCGCCGCCAGCGTTCCGCCGGACAGCGCGCCGAGAAGCAGCACCATGAGATAGCGCGGCTGGCGGATGAGGCCCATCGGCAGGATCGGATCGCCATCCGCCCGGCGCTCCACCGCCGATTCATAGATGTACAGGATGACGAACAGCGCCACCCCGGCGGCGAGGAACCCGGACACGTCGGCCCGTCCGAAACTCGCCCAAAAATCCGTTTCGATGTTCGTGAGCCCGTACATGAGGGACAAAACCGCCAGCGACAACACGATGATGCCGGACGTATCCAGCCGCCCGGGGCTCGGGTCGGCGGACTCCCGCAGCTGCGTCACGCCCAGCGCCAGCAACGCGACGGCGATGGGCACGTTGATCAGAAACAGCACGTGCCAGCTGCCCGTCCAGTCCAGAATAAATGCGCCGATGTTGGGCCCGAGCACCGCCGCGATCCCGTTCATCGCGCCGAGCAGCCCCAAGTATTTCGCCTGTTTGTCCGGCTCCACCGTGCTCAGGATGTGGGAGCTGCCGATGATGAAAATGCCGCCCCCGCCCAGCGCCTGGATGAACCGCGCGGCCAGGTACACGCCGAAGGTCGGGCTCACCGCCACCAGGAGCGATCCCAGGCCGAACAGCAGCACTTCCACGAGAAAAAGCTTTTTCCGCCCGTACCGGTCGGACAGCTTCCCCGCGATCGGCAGGCTGATGGACAGCCCCAGCGTATACAGCGTAATCCCCCAAGCGCCCCAGTTGGCCGTCACGTCGAAATGCCGGTTGATGGTGGTCAGCGCCGCGCTGATGATCCCGTTGTCCAGCTGCGCCATGAACACGCCGACG
>ERZ795043.561-NODE-561-length-28233-cov-28.589112_pt1 | contig 28233 bp, 24 predicted proteins | sample MGYA00375127_ERZ795043 | MGnify/ENA primary metagenome ERZ795043 (study PRJEB30172, sample SAMN05518447) | compost metagenome | isolation source: Feedstock adapted compost from Newby Island compost facility, Milpitas, CA | place: USA:Newby Island compost facility... | reverse complement strand
AGCCCTTTTTATGTTTTTAAAAGAGTTTTACTTTCGAAATTCAGGTTTAATAAAAAAGAACCCGAATCAAGCGGGCTTAGACAGCCGGCATGATCCGGGTTTTCATGGGGGTTTGCCATTTCAGATTAGTAGTACGGAACAAAATTGTTCTGCGGGAACATCGGTCCGAGGTTCGTAATTTTTTCTTCTTTCCGGTACCATTTATCCAAAACATTTTTATCCAGCTTCAGCCAATAGTGCATGTAATAGTTTCCTCCATAGGCGCTTTCCAGCGCCAGAATTCGGAATTCGTTGTTCGGAAGCGCGTCGATGGAGTAAACGGTAATATACGGTACATAATCGAGCTCCGGAAAGACCGGGTCTTTCGTTTTCATCGCCTTGTACAAATCGGGAAGAATTCGGATATAATCCTCAACGACCTCCATCTGTTCCTTTTCAAACTTCCCGAATACCAGCTTGTCATAAACGTAAGAGAAGGACGGAGGCACGCTCCAGACTTTTTCCAGTTCCTTCGCCGACACATAGAGCTCCTTTGTTCTGGCTTCTTCCACCAATTGCAGCCCAGTCAAATTGACGTTCAGTTCCTTCAGGTCTTTGACTCGATAATAAAAACCAGCACTATAGTCTGTAGTTTGAATACCCAAAACCGGCACCGTTTTGCCCAAATATGAAACCAAGAATCCCTGGACGGAAGTCATCGTAATGGAAGCGATGTTCGGATTTTGCTCCGGATCGGGCAGTATGTACCGGACTGGTGTCACATAAATGCTCTTGTTCCGTTCATCCCAGCGAACTTCCGCTCCCAAAGCCTTGCCGATTTCACCCAAATGCAAATAAGCGCGGCTATTATAAACCAAGACCTGGGTATCAGTTTTCTTCCCATCCACATATACCGTGAAATCCCGCCGAATGAACGCTTCCACTTTTTCTATATTGGTTGCCGCCACCGCAGCGCCCGAAACAAATCCGATCAAGAGTAGCCCGGCCAAAAAAACGATGCGTCTGATCCGCAAAGTTCGACACCTCCCAGTTTCATACTAGCATGTTTTGCCATTTCAGAGAACACGAAAAAAGCACCGGTCTCCGTCCCGGAAACCGATGCTCTCGTCCCAAAAATCGTGTCCCGGCCCTTCCGCCGGGCTCGAAAGGCCCAAGGCCATTATATCGTTTTCGCCTGCTCCTTCAGCGCCTCCACCTTGTCCAGACGCTCCCAAGGCAAGTCCAGGTCGGTGCGCCCGAAATGCCCGTAAGCGGCGGTCTGCCGGTAAATCGGGCGGCGCAGGTCCAGCATCTTGATGATGCCGGCCGGGCGCAGGTCGAAGTTTTTCTCGATCAGCTTCACCAGCTTCTCCTCGCTGATTTTGCCGGTGCCATACGTGTCGACGCTGATGGACACCGGCCGCGCAACGCCGATGGCGTAAGCCAGCTGGATTTCGCACTTGTCGGCGAGGCCCGCAGCCACAATGTTTTTGGCCACATAGCGGGCGGCGTAGGCAGCGGAACGGTCCACCTTCGTCGGGTCTTTGCCGGAGAAGGCGCCGCCGCCGTGGCGGGCATAACCGCCGTAGGTGTCAACGATGATTTTCCGCCCGGTGAGGCCGGCGTCGCCTTGCGGTCCGCCGATCACGAACCTTCCGGTCGGATTGATGAAATATTTGGTCTCCGGTTTCAAGAGCTCCGGCGGCACGACGGGCTTGATCACATGCTCCTTGATGTCGCGCTCGATTTGCTCGTTCGTCACGTCTTCCGAATGCTGCGCGGAAACGACGATCGTATCCACGGCCACCGGCTTGCCGTCGACGTATTCGACGGTCACCTGGGTTTTGCCGTCGGGACGCAGGTAAGGCAGCGTGCCGTTCTTGCGCACTTCCGCCAGACGGCGGGCCAGCCGGTGCGCCAGCGCAATGGGCAACGGCATGTACTCCGGCGTTTCGTTGGTGGCAAAACCGAACATAAGCCCCTGGTCCCCGGCGCCGATGGCGTCGTTCTCGTCGGCATCTTCCCTGCCCGCGCGCTTTTCGAGGGCGGCATTCACGCCTTGCGCAATGTCGGGAGATTGCTCATTGATCGACGTCAGGACGGCACAGGTGCTGCTGTCAAAGCCGTATTTGGCGCGGGTATAGCCAATTTCCTTGAGCGTCCGGCGCACAATGGCCGGAATGTCGATGTAATCCGCCTTGCTCGTGATTTCACCGATCACCAGCACAAGACCGGTGGCAACCGAAACTTCGCAAGCCACCCTGGCGTACGGATCCGCCTCAAGAAACGCATCCAGCACCGCATCGGAAATCTGGTCGCAAATTTTGTCCGGATGGCCTTCGGTGACCGATTCAGACGTGAACAGATGCCGTCCTTTCATCCCCAATGTCTTCAACCTCCACACACAAAAAAATGAACCTTTTCCATATCGGAAAAGGTTGTGTTATACAAACCTTCGATTTTTAATAATAAAACAACTGTCGAGGAGTGTCAATGCCATGAGGCCTTTCAGATCATGGTGGTTTGCGCGGTCTGCTCGGCTTGCTGGACCAGCTTTCTCGTGATGGCTCCGCCGATCCGGCCCGCGTCGCGCGCGGTGATGAAGCCCAGATACGGCTGCCCGCCGGACGCGGCCGCGAAGCTGCCCAGTTCCCCCGCCATTTCCGCGTCAAAACGGCCCGCGGCTTCGCCGCCGAAAGGAATCCCGAGCTCCGCTCCGATCTCATACTTCATCTGCCGGATGGCCGGTTCGCATTCCGGCACCAGCTTGCGGTTTCTAGCCATGCGTGCGCACCTCCTTGCCGTTTGTCGAAGTTAGTATTTGCGCGCACGTCAAGGCCAAAGCGTATGAGTTAATGGATGGCCGGGAAGAATATAGGAGCCCGGGGCCGGCGCGACGCACTACTGCAAGGGGGCAAAATTCGTTATAATACTGGAAGCACTGGAAGCTGAATTTGGTCGATTTTTGATGAACGTCCCGGCCGGACCCGAGGTGTGGCATGTTTTTTTATTCGCCGAACTTCATCGTCTTTTTTCTCGCGCTCATCATTCCATATCTGCTTCTGAAAAAGCAGCGCCTGTGGCTGATCGCCTTGGCCAACGCCATTTTTTACGGCGCCCATCCGGAAGGATTTTTGACGCTGTTTGCGGTCATGGCCACGCTGACTTTTGCCATTGTGCATCTGATGACCAGGCCCGGCTGGCGGTGGCTGTTTTGGGTCGGGATCGCGCTTAACGTGCTGAACCTGGCCTTTTTCAAGTACACGCTGTTTGTGCTGGACAATTTGCGCATTTTGGGTTTCCAGTCCGCCGCGGCCGATGCCTTTGCGTCTTCCATCGTGCTGCCGCTCGGCATTTCCTTTTACACGTTTGAATTCATTTCGTACCTGATCGACGTGCGCCGGGGCGACACCGTCCCTACCCGCTCCTTCGTCAAATTCTGGGTGTTCGTGTCCATGTTCCCGCACCTGATTGCGGGGCCGATCATGCGGGGAAATGAGCTGATCCCGCAGCTCGACACGCTTTTCGAAAAGAAAATCACCTGGAGCGACATCCGTTACGGCGTGTACCTGTTTGTCATCGGCATGGTCAAAAAAGTCGTCATCGCCGACCAGCTTTCGCCCATCGTGAAGGAACTGTTTGACAAAGGTGAAGCCCTGACCGGCACCGAATCGTGGATGGCAGCGTACACGTTCGGTTTTTACATATACAATGACTTTTCCGCCTACACGGATATGGCCATCGGGCTCGGCATCATGATGGGCGTGCGGTTTGCCGACAACTTCCGGTCGCCTTACTTGAGCGCCAGCCCCACCGAGTTCTGGCGACGCTGGCACATCACGCTGTCCCGCTGGATCCGCGACTACATCTACATACCGTTGGGGGGCAACCGCAAGGGCGCTGCCCGGACGTATGTCAACCTCATGGCGGCCATGCTCATCTCCGGGCTGTGGCACGGCGCCATGTGGACGTTTGTCCTTTGGGGCGGCCTGCACGGGCTGATGCAGGTGATTCACCGCATGTCCCTGGGGCTGAACCGATGGAAATGGATCGCCGCCGTGCGGGAAAGCTGGGCATACCGCATTGTGGCGGTGTTTGTGTTCTTCCACGCGGTCACGTGGACGTGGGTGTTTTTCCATGCGCCGTCCATCGAGATGGCCTTGGACATGACCTGGAAAATGATGCATGCGCAGCCCGAAAATATTTTGCGGCATCCCCTCTTTCCTATGGTGGTCGGACTTTACGGCATCCATGCGGCGGAATTTCTGCTGCGCAAATACGAGGGGCGGATCGGCCCCGTCTGGCGGCGCGTGCCGTTTCCGTTCCGCAGCGCACTTTATTTGCTTGTCACCCTGACGATCGTGTATTACCTGCAGGGAGGCAAATATGAATTCATCTACTTCCAATTCTGAAAAGAAAAAACGGAGGCCGTTTCGCGTCTTCAGCGCCGGTTTTCTTGGGTTTTTCGTGCTGCTGGCGACGCTGGAAGTGTCCGTGTTTCGGAACGTGTATTTCTACGGCATCGAATACCGGTCGATGACAGGCCAATTTGCCGAATTGGACTATTCTTTCCGTCAGGCCGATCCGGCGCGGATCGAGACGATCATCCTCGGCGACTCCCAGAGCAAGGATGCGCTGCGTCCGGAATTGCTTGCGGCAGCGTCCGGCCGCGATCCGGCCAGCATTTTCAACTTCAGCCTGAGCGGCGGCAAAGCCTTCGAGATTTACCGCACTTACCGGAAATATGCCGACCGCATGCCCAATGTGAAGCAGGCCATCGTCGTCGTGAACGAGCACCAGATCAATGACCACAACATCGAGAACGACCCGAAATTCCGCTTCTACGCGGGGCTGTCCGACCGGCTGAAAGTGATGGATGCGGAAAATTACGGAGAGCTTCTGCTTGGCTGGGTGTCCAAAGCCTTCGACATGCGTTCGGTGTGGAGCAAGACCCTGCAGTCCCACCTGAACGATACGCTGCCGAAGCGGCCGCTGTCGGAAGTGTGGAAGCCGGGGGGCTTAAGGGCGGAGACCCAACTGGAGAAAGACGGCTTCAAGCCCGAGTATGCTGAGAAACGGGCCGATGCGTGGTTCGAGCAGTATAACATCGAAGGATTGCAGACGGAATCGCTGGAAAACCTGCTGCGGGAACTGAAAAATCGAGGCATCCGCACCGTGGTGGTGCAGATTCCCCGCTCGGAGCTGTTCGAAGAGACAATCCGGCGCAAATACGGCGATCTGCAGCAAGCGTATTTCGATAAGGTGCGTTCGCTAGCGGAGAAATACGGAGCGGAATTTGAGGTGATGTCCAATGAAGGGCTGGTGCTGGAGGAACATTTCCGCGACACGAACCATGTGAACCCCAAGGGGGCGGAGATCGTCAGCCGGCGGGTGGCGGAGCGGTGGCTGCAGTGATACGAACAAAGGCTGTTCTGAAGTCAACCAATGTGACTTCAAAACAGCCTTTTTTGTCAGAACATATGGATGATGGCCAACTTTACTTGACTTCATATCCTCCGCGCACCAGGACGATGAGATCCACCTTTGAATCCTCCGCCGCCCTAACTCCCCTGCCATCCCGCGGGAACAAGATCAGATGATTGTTGCCGACAGGTTTGCCCGGCGGAATGTCCACGCCATCGGTCATATCGGACAGCCCGTTGGCATCGGAGCTGACGGCCACCGCTTTCCCCGTTCGGACGATCAGTTCCCCACCAGCTTGAACATAGATCGTCTTGCCCACCGGTACCGTCACCACTTCCAGCTTCGCCACTGCGCCTGCCGAGCCTCCACCAGTGCCTCCCCCAGATCCAATGCTTCCGCGAAGCTCGGCAATTTTTTGATCCACGTAACTTTTCGTCACCACCGGATCATCGGCCGAGCCCGGAACCTTGGAAGCATCCGCCCCCGCAACAGAATCCAATATCAGCACGCCTGCCAGCAAAGCCAGCGGCACGCCGGACAACCATCCCATAAGCTTCGTCTTTTTCATTAACATGCCCTCTCCCAATCAGACAAATTCTATCAATGTTTACGTCAAAATAAGATGGAAAGTTGCGAAATCAATTGATCACGTAACATCATATTCTATTGAATAAATACATGATTCGAAATAGCAAATCTTCTATTGAATTTTGGCGATATAATTTTGTTGTGCATGAATACATTAGTCTTTTATAAAAATTTTGATTATTGTTTAAAAAGCTATTTAATATCTTTCTTTTTTCATCCGACAAATCATTTCCGTAAAGTTTATAAAATTCCTCCGCTTGTTTTCGCAATAAATACTTATTATAGTTTCTGATGAAACTTCTTAATTTCTTGCTCCATTTGTCAAAAGTACCCCGTGCACCGCCAATTAAGTTAGAATTATGCTGCCGATACAGAATGTGAGGTTCTGGGTCATAAACAACTTCTCCAAATGCAGAAACACATAAATATATCCACCAGTCGTGCATGATAATTCGGCTAGTATCGGGCAATTCCCTTAAGATCAAATCTCTTGCAGTATGATTAATCACTATAGTACAACCTACTGCAATATTCTCAATAAGCGCATTGTTAAACGATGGGCCTTTTTTCGGCAATTGAGGCCAATATGCAAGATGGCTATAGTTATCATCCACCAATTCTGTTCTGGAACAATACATTGCAGGTATATGGGCAGGAATATGCTTCATAAGTAATATGGCGCGATAAAGTTTATCAGAGTGCCAAACATCATCTTGATCGCAAAACGCATAGTATTGCACATTATTATCTGAGGTTTTCAATAATTCAAAAAAACTTGCTATAACGCCAATATTGGGGCCTGAAAAAATAGATACTTCAATATCAGTTTTACGCGCGAATTCGAACATTTTTGCAAGTGAACGATCTGTTGAACCGTCATCTCTAATTAATATTTTCAACATTACCTCTTTTTGGTTCTTTAGACTTATTAGTTGGTCCAGTAAGTATTTCTCGCCATTATATACAGACATGAGAACTTGAATGTCCATATTATTCTCCCAAAAATTTACTAGCATAATAAATAAGGCAGAGGGATAAGGTCCCCAGCCTTCATTTGTTCATATTTTGAGATCCCAATATTTGAATTACTTGCTCTAATCGGCATTCCCAAGTATTTTTTTTTATAAATTCTTTTACATCATGCATTGAAACTCTTTTTATTTCATGATTTTTGACTTGAGACACCAATTGAATCAGTTCATTTGCCCCACTAAAAAGATAAACATATGGTTCAAATTTTAAAGTCTCACCATAACGAACAATAAAACTTGGTTTTCCGAAGGACAAATATTCATATACTTTCACCGGATCTACTGCTTCAACTAACTCATCTACAATAAATGGCATTATAAATGCGTCCGCTAGCTCAGCATATTCCTTCAATTTGCTGTGTTGAACGGGACCAATCACATGCAATCTTTCATGCTTAGGAACTTCAGTTTCAATGGGCCCAATCAAAACAACTTGCACATTTTTATCATGAGTAAGCAGTTCTATAACCGTAGGGAAATCAAACCATTCAGCTATAGTTCCAAAATAAACAATGGAAAATAAAGAATATCTATGTTCAGAATTTTTTTTTGTTAAATGATTTTGCTCAATAAAATTAGTGCTAATTGCATTATTTAATAGATGCACTTTTTTGTTAGGAGCCCCTCGCTCAATCATTTTTTTTCCCAATATATTCGAGGAAACAAATACTATATCTGCTCGTTGGAGAAGAAGTTGCTCCAAGTTATTTAAAAAATTTCTTGCCCTTTCATTTTGAGGAAAAGCAAGGATGTCATCCATACAATCGTAAACAATAAACGATTCCGATATTTTATGAATATCCAAAAATTGCAATACAATTGGTGATGTAATCCAAACATAATCATATTTATTTTTGTATATGTTGCTAATTTTTGTATAATTAAGCATGCCTTCTAAGAATTGCAGAAATCCATGGCGTGATGAGAATGGCACTTTAATAATTTTTTGAACAGATCTCACTCGCGATGTCATTTCATTTCTTAAACTATTGGTTTGTTTGTAATTTTTGATAAAATATAAATCCAAATCAAACCAACTTGACAATCCTTCCGCCAGGAAATGCGGACGCTGCTTAATCCAGTTCCAATCCACGTGCATAAAATAAGCCATAGATTGTGGATATTGGTCTTTATCCTTACTTGTTTTGCAGTTTATTAAGTTCATGCAAAACTCCTTCATGGTTTTTATTTAGAGAATGCGCTCTAAATAAATCCTCTTTTGCCAGCTCTTTCTCACCTATGGAAGCATATAACGAACCTCGATTATAATAAACCCAAAAGGGATCGAAGCCCAGCTCTAATGCACGATTATACCTTTTTATGGCTTCAAACAAGTGATTTCTAGACATGTGGAGAGCAAACCCAAGCAAGTAATTCGCTTCGGCACTTTCAATTTGTTGTTCTATTTGTTCCAGTATTTTCACAGCTTCATCATATTTTTGAGCATCAATTCTCGACCGCGCCTCCATTAATAAAGGCCGTATTTTTTCCAAACGCCTAATATCTTTTACTTTTTCGTTATGGCTTTGGACTAATTTTCTTTCAAAATCCGGATTTTCAAGTTTCTTGGTACAATATACATGTCCAATCTGATCTCTATATCTTTCTGTGTAAATTTGGGGACTAACAACTTCTCCTTCAATCAGGTCAAATAATAGATATCCTTTTTCAGCAAGGAATATTGTCATTTGTTCTAAATTTCCACCGATTGCATCCAATGATCTTCCATGGGTCTCAATGACTATATCAAGTGTATGGTTTATAAGCAAATTTTCCATGCCCTGCAGGGCTATAAATTCTGCTCCTTCAATATCCAATTTCAAAAAATCAGGAATCACATTTTTCTTGAGACAATACTCATCAATCGTAATTGTCTTTACTCGTATTTCAGTGGCGGGCAATGACTTCAATATCTCGGGATTTTTAGTCGATGCCACGCTTTGAAATCCTTCAATGACATAAAAGGTTTCTTCAATGTTGGATTCATTTCCAACCAAGAAATTATTTAGTGTAACGATATGTTCCAGATTATTTTGCTGAACAATTTCTTTTTCAAAAGGAACTACATTAGGATTGGCCTCAAACGAATGAACCCTTCCAGATTCTCCTACGAGTTTCCCCATTAGTGTAGTCATAACTCCATAGGAAACACCTATATCGAACGCAATGCTTCCTTCTGACAGTGAAGATTGAATTCCAAAGAAAGCATAAGGCTCATAATGAAAAGGTGTGTCGTTCGGGGATACAGGGAGAATACCCTCAAAAGATTTAGGCACATGGATTTTGATCATATTAACAATAGAAGTTGGAAGCATATGTGCACATCCTTTTTTTATCAAGGTATTTTCATCAATGGACAATGAAATCTATTGCATTTGATTCCAAAATTAAAACATTTTTCGAATCAAATACTTTTACAGTTACTTTTAACTTTCCACTTTTCTTATATAGGCGGGGAGGAACTAGGGCGGTAAGCAATTCTTCGCTTCCATATGACGTTTCTAAAGGGTGATTATCCAAATATATTGTTGAATTAGGCAAAAAGCCGTTTCCGATCACCGCTAAAGATGCTTGACCATTAAAAGGAGAAAAAATAACTCCTGCAGTGACCTCGGCCGGAATGACCTCTCTCAATAATATTTGGTGACTGTGCAAACCCTCACCCATTATAGGCAACATATCATTGAAACCGTATTTTTCACCAAACAAATTGTCATATTGCAGTATTTTGTAATTTTCTATCAACTCATTCATATGTTGAGGAGGTTTTAATGATAATTGTCCATTCTGATATACTGTGACCATATTGGTCATTCCTGCAATTTGTTGAGACAAGAAATTATTAAACTGCAAGTGTTGATTTTTTTCTATTCCCACAACATCCAATATTTTTGCTCCCAAAAATGAAGCGCCAATAATCGGTTCTTCATCTAAAAGATGCATATTTGTATCTGTGTTTGCCCATATTAACAAAGGCGTGGTATACATTTTTACCCTTTCTTCCAAAGACCATTGATTCATATTGGGGGAACGGATGTAATTGGCTTCCAAATAAACTTTATAATTATCACCGAGCACTGGTAGGTGATCACCAAAGAATATCACAACAGTTGGTTCACCAATCTGCTCTATCTCTTCAATGAGGGTACCTAATGCCTGATCAGCGTCGTATATACCTTGCGCATACGTTTCTAGTATTTCTTTGGCTTCAGATGAAAAATTACTGTTTTCCAGACGTATATTCATATTGTTATATCTATTTTTTTCATAGGGTCCATGATTTTGCATGGTAACAGCAAATAGAAATATTGGAGCGTCTTCTCTCTTTATTTCATCTAAAATTCTATTTGTCACTTCCATATCCGATATAAAAGGCCCTTTATATTCAGGGTAGATCATGATCTCACTCGAAATAAATTTGTCAAAGCCAAAATATTGGTATACTTTTATTCTATTCCAATACCAACTGTGATAGGGATGTACTGCTGTAGTAACATATCCGTTTTGTTTAAATATGCTTGCAAGTGACACCATGGGTTCGTTAATGTATTGCTGATATGGGACCGAACCCACAGGCAAAAATTTCATGGAATTTCCAGTTAAAACCTCAAATTCCACATTAGAGGTTCCTCCGCCAAATTGCGAAACCAAAAGCTTTCCATAATAATTATTTTCACTATATTTTCTAATATTAGAAATTAAATCCTCATTAAACGACACGTTGCCTAATTGATAAGGATCCCAAAAGGCTTCATTCATTATAACAATTACATTGGGTTTGGTATCACTCAATTTATTGTTTTTATTTCCTGTGTCAACCAATATAGTTTGCACTTTCTGTTTCGTATATTCTTCAGGTTTTTGTATTGACAAATATTCTGTGTTTAATAAAAATGCTAACAATATTCCATTTTTCTCGTAATTGTAATCCTGCTCAAATATATATTGCGTTATTCCTAATTTTTCAGCGAGGATTGTTTTATTCGCAGATAATAAATAAAATAGAATACCAATAGATGCGATTGCTAATGTAATTCGTGCAGCTATAATAATGCTATTTAATTTTATTTTTGGTGTAATGAAGTAAAGTGACAATACAAGTAACACAATAACAATTACTATAACGATATCCGCAACAATTTTTCCGTTCCAAAAATACTTTAATATATCCGTTCCTTCATTGCTTATAAATATATCCCAAGGCAACAATGGTACACCAAGCTGACTCATTTTAATCTTGCTTATCAGCACAATAAACAATAAAAAACTGGAAACAAAGGCCGTAGACAAATAAAGATTTCCAATCAAGGACTGGAATAACAAAATAATAACAGAAACTAATAAGAAGTTAATTAAGAATTCATAAGTAGAACTTTTCACCCATGTGTACACATCAAATATGCTTCCCCGATGCAAGGATTCCATTACGACTTCAACAAAAAGTGACGCTAAACAAAAAGAAAGTATTATCCATATGATGTATTTGTGGGTTAATTCGTTTTTTTGTTTAAATTTGTTAAAATTGTGCATTACAGCCTCCTACACTACTTTAAGTGTTGATTAACTATCTCCAAATTCATAATAACACCTTGATGCGTGTTATCTAAATTATAAGCTTTTTCAAAGTCTAATTTAGCATTGTGATAATCTCCCAAAGCCATATACGCTGCTCCTCGATTATACAAAACCCAAAATTCGCTAAATCCGTTTTCATAAGCAATATTATAATGATGCAGAGCTTGCTCATACGCTCCATTTCTATGAAGTGTATATGCCCATAAATACTGGGTTTCCGCATAAGAAGACATTTGATCTAATGCAATATCCAATAAAATACTGGCTTCATCAAAATTCCCTTCATTAACCAACGTTCTTGCAATGTTGTTTAATGTTTTTATGTCATAAATATTAATGTTCTCTGCAATTTCAGGAAGATTCTCGATATCATCGGGGATTAAATAATCAGAGTAAATACCATGAACTCCATACAATAAATATCTTGTAAGTTCCAATTCGGTATTTAATGTATGAATGTAAACGCTAACATTAATTTCTTTAAGTCTTTCGAGAAAAGTTTTTGTAAATCTGTATGGTGCCATAGTTACTATACGAATATTATTTTCCTTGCAAAATTTAATTACTTCTTCATCTGTTGCTTGGGTTTGATATAGTGTATAGATAAACGTTTTAAATGGATGTATTTTGTGAATAATTGCGTACATATGTTCGTTATAAAATTGCGGAACAATTCTGTCTAATAATTTTTCATCTATCTGTTTCACATGATCTACAATATATTGAAATTGATCTTCTATTGCTGCAGGCTCTGTATGTTTGGTATCTGTAATGATATAGATATCCTTGTACTGCACCATCAAATTAATTAAATCATTAAAATCCAATGGAGTATACTTTTTCTTTAATCTTAAACTCATGACTTCTGCATGCGTTAGCGGCCTATCTTTTTTATTTGCCGGTATATTTTGTTCTAAATAATGGGCAGTATCTTCTCCCCAATCATGTCTTGCAACAAGATGACCATCCTCGGTCATTATTAAATCAACTTCAAATGCCCTATATCCTTTCTCGTAATTATCCATAAATGCTTCCAAAGAATTGGTGTATGCTTGATTATCAATCCCACCTAAAGCATGGGCGACCATACGATGAGACAAAAAATCACGATTACTTTCACTACTAACTTTGGATGTATTGAACTTTATTGATATCAAAATTAAAAATGCAGATGTCAAAAATAATGTTATTGATAAAAAGGTTATACCTTTTTTCACAAAAACTCACCTTATTTTATGCATGATAAAATCAAACAAACTGCCGCCCTGATATTTGAAAGCATTTACTTCTGCACTTTGAGCTGCTGCCAAATCAGTATCTTTGTCACCGATCAGAAGACTATTCTGCATATCAATATTTAATTCTTCAGCAGCGCGAAGCAACATACCTGGTTTCGGCTTTCTGCAGTTGCAATCTTTTAAATACTCTCCTGTTCCCGCTTGAGGATGATGCGGGCAATAATAAAAAGCATCAATATGCGCTCCTATCTTTTTTAATTCTTGATTCATCCAAAAATGAAGCCTATTCACTGTGTCCTCATCATAAAATCCTCTGGCCACACCAGCCTGATTAGTTACAACAACCGCATAATACCCAAGATCGTTGACTAGCTTGACAGCTTCTTTCGCTCCAGGGTTCCATTCAAAGTGTTCAGGCAGATGTGTATAGCCTTCATCTTTATTTAAAACGCCATCCCGATCAAAGAATACTGCCGGCCTTTTCAAAGTTGGCATTTCAGCTTGCGCCTTTATTAAATCAGAAGGAATACCTATATCAATAAAATAACCATCATATTGCACACCCAGTAATGCTCTATCAGAAACCAATTTAGGCAGTACTTGATTTTCTAAAGAACAAGGTAATTCATGTATATAATCCAGAACGGCCTTTCGGAAATAATATACGCCACAATTAATCAATACATTTTCTAACGTCTGGCCTTTTTCAACAAAGCCAACTACATAGCTGCCATCCAATTTAACGCTCCCATAGCGATCAGAACATTCCATTCGCTTAACAGCCATCTTTCCAATCCAGTTTAAATCGTTGTCATGCACGACTAAATCAAGGTAGTTCATATCAAAGAAAGTGTCTCCATTAATAAGCAAAAATTCATCCTGCAGTTGATTTTCAGCAATGCGAAGAGCACCAGCTGTCCCTGCAGGTTCTTTTTCAATGGAATATTTTATATCCAAATGTTCAAATTGCTTCAAATCTCGAAAATGATTCTCTATTTTGTCCGCACGAAAACCAGCTAACAAAAGTATATTTGTAAATCCAAACCTTGAAAGGTTTTGTATTAAATATTCCAGAAAAGGGCGATCACCTATTGGCATAAGTGGTTTGGGTGTATCTTTAGTCAAAACACCCAAACGAGTGCCCAGGCCTCCCACCAGAATTACGGCTTGCATATTCGCACCTCTACTTTAAATGCCGTTTAATTTTCGAAAATTGCTCTTCCCAGTTCAGTTCCGTCAATGCAGCTTTCCGGCAATTTTCAACCATCTGATAGTATGATGGCGTCCCATAAATTTCCATTGCATATGAAATAGCAGAATAAAATGATTCAAAGCTCCAGTCTTTCATCACAATTCCGCATTCGTATTGTTCAATAATGGACTTGCACTGAGGATGTGGAGCTGCGATCGGCGGCACCCCATCAAAAATAGATTCAAAAAACTTGTTTGGACAAGCAAAATAATAGTTCTCATTAATGGGATTCCACATAACAATGCTATAAGCATATTGCTTCCGAATGGAAGCAAGCTTAGCATTTTCTACATAACCAAAATAACGAATGTCATTTAGCGTAGAAGAGAAAGCAGTTTCTAATTCTATTTGATCTTCATCACTAATTCTCCCATACAAATCAATTGGGACATCGCGCAATCTTCCATCCAAAAAATAATCAGCAAAGGTCAGTCTTCGGCTTATTAAACCTTGATAAAGTATTTTATTATTTCTTTTATCCGGAGAAATTATATGAATATCTTTACGATTCCCTGCGATGTTATATGCTGTAACGATAGGAACTTCCTTGTATCCGCATACTGCAATATCGAATATAGCCCGGTTTACCTCAGGGTAAATCACCAAGTCAACTCGATCTCCAACAATTCGATTCATTTGAACGTCAAAATCACCATAAAAAGGAGCATATTCAAGATGATAATAAATAACAAATTCCGGTTTTTTCTTTAATTTAAATAAAACAGGAAGGCAATAAGTACAAAAAATAACAACAATATCCGGTTTTAGTTGATCTACTTTTTTGGCTGCGAGAACGTTATATTCACGTCTGCCCAAGGTTGAATATGCATCAAATGCAGTATGAATGCGGATGACTTGCAATTCCTGATCTGGATCTTCATAGGGTGCGACATTACTTTGATCAGGCTCCAGCACGTATACCTGATTTGTTGCATAATGTTTGGAAAGCGACTTAATTAATGAAAGGATTTGAGGACTGCCATGTCCAACACTAACATCGGATACGCCAACAATTCTCATTCTTTTTTACCTCTGGTAATCAGTTGTTTAACAAGCGCATCTGCATTGTGTTTTTTGTTCCAATTTACTGAATAATCTTTTGCAGATTGCCGATAATGCGGATAATGATCGACTATTTCTTTTATGGCCTCCACCGCATTTTCCGCATCATCCACTACAATACCCACCGATGCTATTGGAAGTTCATTGATTCCATCATAGTAATGCAGTTGAACATCTTTAATCACAGCTTTTTCATTGCCAAAGGCATTATAAAACCACAGGAGCGCAATCGAACTGTTTGTCTCACTCAGGTTAAACATAGCTGATACACGTTTATTGTTGAAGGACTTACCTACTGTAACTTTTTTTTGTGCTAACGGCTCCACTTGTCCATTCATCTCAACAAACTCAATACTGATATAAGTGCCTTCCATAGAACTGTCTAATTCAAAAGATACCAAAAGATATTTTATATTATCCGGAAGTACGACGAGACATTCTAATTTATCGTCCTTTCCTCCAAACCGGATATTGATCCTTTCGTCATCATCATAATTAGACCACACATAATCAATTTTCTCTCTCATTTTTACAAAACCATAATCTCGTTTCAATTGATCATGATGTTGATAGCTGCAGTCTGCAATTTGATCTGACATCCAACTGCCGGAAGGAACTATAACCGGTATGCCCGCACTTAAATACTCAACAAGTGCTCCAGAACTTCTAGCGTAATAATTATCCCTATCATACAAGATTAGTCCAATATCCGAAGACCTAACTAATTCAAGATATTCCGTGGTCGATAATGAGTCTTTGATCAATTCGACTCCTTCAGCAAACTGCTCCAATTGATGTCTTGCCATAAACACATCAGAATTGTGCTGATACTCCGTAAAGGAGAAATTGGATTGTAAAATAAACTTGACTTTATTCGTTTTAATATAATTCATATAAAGACGTCTTGCAATTTCCGGAATATATTGATATCCTTTTTCTCTCCTGGCATCGCCGATATAAGTTATTTTAATAGGAGTGGAGGAATCAATATCTCGCTGGTTAATCTGAAGCTCTTCATTTACTGGGATTGGTAAAGTTGAGAACAAAACAGCTTTTAAATAATTATATTGATATGTTAATTTGTCTGTATCCGTATAAAAGAAAACTTGGTGATTTTGAGCTTGATTTCTAAAATATAGAAATTTACTACGAAGCAGTTTTAGGTTATTCATTTGTTGTGAATACTGTGGGTCTCTGCCGACAAAAATATTACGGCGAAATAGCAAATGCCAGCTTACCTTTTCGGCAACTGTTCTCTTCTGAAAAGCATACAAGAGACCCAACATGTCAAACTCCGAAAGAGTAGGAATAAATACAATATCGCCTTCAGTTAAATTTACTTTATCTATCATTCGAATTGTATCTTTTCCGAAGCTTCTTATCCTTTTCGATTTACGCAAACGAGAGAGAATATTTTTTTTGTGTCTGTTTAAAAACAACAAAGGAGAGAATACTGCTCGCAACACTGGACCAAACGAAACAAACAAATCACGGATGAAATTAACCAATTTGCGTAAAAATGTTCTTCCCAAAAGCCCTTTTAATAAAGATAACGACTGTTTAATCCCTCTTAACAAGATTAAGAAGTAAATGAACGGAAAATATACCGCAATTTTAAAAAAGGCACGGCGAGCTTGATAAGGAGTATTCCTGAGATATTCTTCATACCTATTTTGCAGTGAAAGAAAAATACCGAATTCAGAGTAAAAGTATGCAATCTTGCGCATTGTACGCCAATTTCTAAACCAGTTTCCAATACGCTTTAACCAGTGTTTTTTCTTTTTTGGCTTTCCCGCATTCCCCCAAAAATCAAACAAATATATGGGAAATACGTCAATTCCCTTTAACTCAAGAGCACCTCGTTTTACAACCAATTCTCTGTTTGTCACTAACACAGGTTGATAATTGTTTTTTTCCGCTGCTCTGAGCACATGAATTGCATATTCCAAGTTATGACCGCCATAGTTCTGAATCGAGTGATCAATCAGTACAAATTTTTGCTTCATGTAAAAAGCCTCTTCTCCAAAAGATTGCACATCATATGAATGAACAGTATATGAATTTCTTGGATACGAGGAGTAGAATTAGAAGGTGCATGAATCAATAAATCACACAAATCCTTCATTTTACCGCCATTCTGACCGGTCAGACCAATGACAGAACAACCTCTCTCTTTTGCAACCTCAATAGCTTTTATAACATTGGCGGAATTGCCTGAAGTGCTAATCGCAACTAGGGTATCATTTGTACGAACAGCTGCTTGTACTTGTCTTGCAAACACATCGTAGTAACTATAATCATTCCCAATAGCCGTTATAATCGAAGAATTTGTAGTTAATGCAAAAAACCGGAGCGGCGCGCGCTCCATAAGAAAACGTCCAACCATTTCCGCAACAAAATGTTGTGAATCTCCTGCAGACCCACCGTTACCCAATACATATACTGAGCCATCTTTTTGCAGCGTTGAAATCATGATTTCAACCGCTAGTTCCACTTTGGATAGAAGCTCCCCATTAATGCTTTTTACAACATGCATATGCTCTTCTAAATCTTTTAACAAACAACTATTGAAATTAATCATTATATTTTTACCTCTCTTAAACATTGCTAAATTTAGAATTTCGAAGAATATTAAAACCTTTAATTAACTCTCTAATACCCTCCTGCAATGATATTTGAGGTTTATATCCGGTTTTTTCTATTTTTTCATTCGAAACAATATAATCACGTTTATCCGGATCTTCGCCAATCGGAGCTTCAAGATACACAAAATTAGGGAGCTGTTTTTTAATTTCCTCACACAATTCCAGTTTCGATAGATTGGCATCACTTAATCCAACATTGTAGGCTTGATCTTTCATGCTTTCAAAATTGTCAATACCATGCAAAAACGCTCTGGCAACATCTCGGACATGAATATAATTGCGTTTAAAATGTCCTTCAAAAATAACCACAGCACGATCAGTGAATGCACGATAAGTAAAATCATTGACTAGCAAATCCAAACGCATTCTTGGTGACATGCCAAAAACCGTTGCCAGCCTAAAGCTAATGGCATTGCCTGATTCCAACACCACCTGCTCGGCTTGAACCTTGGTAACGCCGTACAATGAAATAGGTCTTAAAGGAGTTTCCTCTGTACAGAACTTGCCCTGTTCACCTATACCATATCCGCTATTCGTAGTCGGAAATATGATCATTTGATCCTTGGAGCGAAGAGATATCAGAGTCTTAATTGCCTCAAAATTAGTAGTTTGGGCTCCAATTGGATCACGACTGCACATAGGAGCACCAACTAATGCTGCCAACGGAATAATAATATCTTTATCACGAATAGCTTCCCGAAGGATATTTTTATCTCGTACATCACCACGAATGACATGAAAATTTTCATTCATGCATAAATCCAGAAATACCGTTTGTCCAAACATGAAATTATCAAGTACCGTGACATCGTATCCTTTTGCGAGCAACTGCGGAACAAGTGTGGTCCCTATATATCCGGCACCGCCCGTAACTAATACTTTCAGAGTCATGAAACAAGCCCTCCCAACCGTTAGTATTAGTAATTAGATTGTAGAGATAATTTGGCTGCCTGGAGCATTAATTTTGATGGGAATTTCATGCAGATGATTCAGCCTGTTTCTTAATTTTTCCTTGTTTTCTGGAGGAACAAAGAAAAGAATGAACCCTCCTCCTCCAGCTCCTAGCAACTTTCCGCCAATAGCTCCACAGTCCAATCCTGTACGATAAATATCATCAATATGATTGTTGGTCACACTGTCATCAAGACTTCTTTTTTCCATCCAGGATTTATGCAATAGTTCTCCGAATGGCACCAACGACCCGGAGCCAGTCAAAATGTTGTATCCTTCATCGACCATACGTCTCATATTCATTAATCGTTCTTTATTATCGTTAATTCTGGATAATTGTTTTTTTACAATAACTCCAGCGCTTCGTTTAATTCCTGTGAAAAACAACATAAGATGTTCTTCAAACTCTTGCATTCTCGCAGCTGATAACGTAATTCGATTGACAACAATATCTCTTTCTGTACGAAACTCAATCACATTAAATCCACCGACAGCCGCAAACACTTGGTCTTGGCATCCAACATTTTCTTTTAAAATATTTCTTTCTATGTGAATTGCTTCATAAGCTAAATCAATTCCTTGAATGAATTGCCCTTTGTATGCCTTAAGCGCTTGAAGTAAAGCAACTACAAAAGTCGAAGAAGACCCCAAACCCGTAAAAGCCGGAAGGTTCGCAAAATAATTCACCTCAACGTCTTCATAAATCTCACAATAACGCAAACATTCGCGAAAGGGCGCGTGTTCAATATCATCCAAGGTTGAAGTTTGTTCGACTTTGCTGTATGCAATCCGGATACTATGATCAAATAATTTCCCGAAACGTTTGCTGACAGCAATGTAAGCAAATTTGTCAATCGCAGTGCCTAACACTGCTCCCCCATGTTGCAAGAAATGTTCCGGATAATCGGTAGCCCCACCAAGAAAGCTAACTCTGACTGGCGCTCTTGTAATAATCACCAATAAATAACTCCTTTGTTCATCGTTTCACTGATCTAATAAATTCGAAAACAGCATCTCTTGATGACGGAATACTTACATACTTTTTGGCTTTTTCAATATTTATATTATATATAACCTTTGGGCTGTCGGTCTTTACTTCTACATGTGTGCCCAGTTCCTCAATTATCTCCTCCAGTTTTACCAAACCGTCCCCGCAAAGATTGATAATCTCGCGTGACAGTCCTTGTTCAACCAATTTCATTACAAGAGATGCTGCCACATCGGTGTTTAAGTATTGCAATTCGCTTTGCGGGTCAACCCATAAAGGTCCACCATTCAAAATGTCATATATCGGATTTTTCTTTAATCCCTCGCCAACGAATCCACCAAAACGTATAATTAACCAGTCCTTAACAGCATGTTGAACACATAGTTCAGCTAAATATTTGTGAAAGCCATACGGACTTTGTAATGAAACATCAATTTCCACTTCCTCATGATTATTCATAGGATTAGAGCAATCATTATAAACATCGCATGAGGAAAAAAATATATACTTGTCGAAAAGAAAATCTACCAATGATTTGCGAACTGAAGAAACGGACAAATCAAAGTCCTCGACCGGGTTATTATTTGCCAGAAATTTTTTTGAATTCCCATTAGAATTAATCAATAAATCACATTTGGTCCCCACAAATTGTGAATAGTTCTGTCTTGTGATTACCTGATGGGGGATTTGATTCTTGATACAGTAACGTGTAACTGCCGATCCTACAAACCCATTTCCTCCAATAATATAAATCAAAATATGCACCCGCCCGGTTTAAAGTCTGATTCCATCCGTACGCTTTTCATAATGTTCCATAAACCAGTTTATGGTTTTTCGAAGACCTTCTCTCAGCGGCGTGGAACACTGCATTCCTAAGCTATTTAATTTTCTGACATCAAAAATTTTTATCATTTGTCCGTCAGGTTTTGAAGTGTCCCAAACTATCTCTCCTTGGTAACCCATTAATTCTGCAATGGTTTCGGCCAATTCTCTAATGGACGTGGTAGTTCCGGATGACACATTCACCGGATCACTCGAATTGTATTCTTCGATAAAACGAGGAATCAATTTTGCAACATCCCCCGCGTAAACGAAATCCCGTTGCGGCTTGCCCGTTCCCCACATTTCCACAGTTTTTACACTATTCAATTTCGCCTCATAAAATCGGCGAATCATAGCCGGTATGACGTGAGACTCTTGTAAACGGAAGTTATCATACTCGCCATACATATTGCCCGGAATGATTACAACGGAATTTAAACCGTACTGTTGCCTGTAAGAGATACTTGCTACAATGCCCATTTTTTTTGCGGTGGAGTAACCGGCGCTTTCCGGTTGCGGATATCCATTCCACATTTGTGATTCATCAATTGGAGAAGTTGCTGTTGCCGGGTAACTGCATCCCCCCATGGGATATAACATTTTTTTCACATTATTCTTGGCCGCTCTTTCAAACATCAAAGCTGTCAAAAGGGTATTTTGATAATAAAAATCAGCCGGATACATACGATTAGCACCAATGCCGCCTGAATATGCGGCCAAGTGGATTAAAATTTCAGGTTTCAATTCTTTAAACATAAGGTCAACTTGAGAAGGTTCCATCAAATCATAGTCGGCACGAGACAATCCTGTAATTTCTGCATCAGGATAGTGTTCCGCCAAAACCGGCATTAAATGTCTTCCCAAAAAACCGCTTGCACCGGTAACAACAATTCTCTTCATGGTTAACCTCCAAAAAATTATTGTGAAATAACTTCAACTTTTTGCTCATACTCATCTACTACAGATGCCGCAGACCCGTATCTTATAAGTTTCCCGTTCTCCAACCAAACGGCTAGATCGCATAATTGCTTGACCTGATCACCCGAGTGGCTTACAAATACAATGGTTTTTCCGGCTTTTTTGAATTCCTCTATTCGATCCATACATTTCTTTTGGAATTCATAATCACCAACGGCAAGAATTTCATCTATCAACAATATGTCAGGGTCCACATGTATTGCTATGGAAAATCCTAAACGCATATACATGCCGGATGAATAATTTCTGACAGGCGTATCAATAAAATTTTCCAACTCAGAAAATGCAATGATCTGATCAATTTTACGATCAATTTCTTTCTTGGAGAAACCTAAAATAGAAGCATTTAAATAAATATTTTCACGTCCGGTAAATTCCTGATGAAATCCGGCGCCCAATTCAAGTAAGGTTGACATTCTTCCAAATACTTGTATAGTTCCGCTCGTCGGATAAAGTATTTTGCTGATTAACTTAAGCAGCGTACTCTTGCCTGACCCATTCTTACCGATCAAACCTACAGTTTTCCCTTTAGGTATTTCTAAATTAATGTTTTGCAAAGCCCAAAATTCTTCCGATCTTTGTTGTCCCCAATATAGCAGTTTTTCTTTAAGACTGTACATTCTGCCATGATAGATTCGAAACTTTTTTGAAACATCTTTTATTGCAATAGCATAATCCACGACCAAGCCCCCTAAATATGTTCCGCTGCATCCCTTTGCATTCTGTCAAATATTCTCATGGAGAATACCAATAACACTAACCCAAACAAACCAACTTTCATCAGTACAGCCCAATCAGGCCATATCCCTTCAAAAAAAATATCTCTATACGCCTGAATGATGGGGGTAATTGGATTTAAATTAAATATCCATATTATATTCTCTGGAATTAGACTTAACGGATACAAAACGGGTGTCAAATAGAACAAAGCCAGGATAATAACACCTACAAGATGCTCCATATCTCGAAAGTAAATGTTTATAACCGAGAGCACCAGCGCAAAAGCCAGCACAAAAAATGTTTCGACAAGTAAGATTAACGGAAATGATATGGCAGGAAGTTTAATATGAACTCCTGTTAACAGCAATGCAGGAATCATGATCAGCAAACTTAACAAATAGTTGACCAAATTAGAGATTACAACAGCTATAGGAAATACTTCCCTTGGAAAATAAATCTTTTTTATTAATCCTGCATTTTGCACTAAACTTACGGTTCCTTGCAATATTGAATTTACAAAATAATTCCAAGGTAACAACGCAACAAAAATAAACATTGGGTAATTTATTATTTCTGTTTTTAGAATATACGAAAATACTACACTATAAATGACCAGCATAAGAAGAGGATTTACAAACGTCCATAAAAAACCTAGAACAGATCCTTTGTAGCGCGCTCTCAGTTCACGCAATACGACATTTCGAAGCATTTCTCTATAAAGATAAATATTTTGAATTTGCTTTAACATTTATATAACTCCAATACTGCACTTTTTTAAAATCAAATCTACAACGTATTTCGCAAATGGGATGGAGCAAGTGAAGGCTGGAGACACTGCATTCAATATATGCGTTGAATGTTGATCCCCTTCAATAACAAAATCTTGTACAAGCTCATTAGATCTTTTATTCAACAATTGAGCCCTAATACCAGGTTTTAGAAAATCACCAAAACCTTCAACATCCATTTTTTTCACCAATTGCAACGCTAACTTAATAAAGCTGGTTTTTCTATATTTTTTTATTTCTTCAAATGCAAGACTACGAAAATGAAATGAATTGCGTAAAAAAAGCTCCGATTCTTTCAAGAAAATTTGGAGAAATTCATTCAATTTGAAGTTTTGAAAACCGTTGTAATGCTCTCTCCAAAAAGCTGGAATAGCTGTTGGACCGATTTTTATATCACCATTAAAGGTTTTTGTGAAATGAACGCCTAAAAATGGATTTTTTAGATTAGGCACAGGGTAAATATTGGTTTTAATGTCCTCTTTGTTCTTTTTATACTTCAAATAAAGCCCCTTAAATGGAATAATAGTATAATCTAACCCAAATCCATACTGATGAGCTATTTTATCTGCAAAAAGCCCCGCGCAATTTATAATGTGATCTGCTTCATATATGCCGTTGCTTGTCAAAATTTTTTTACCTTCATATTGAATAAATTTGGTGTTAAAGTGGATTTCCACCCCATTACGAATATTTTCATTCATTAATGCATTACAAACTTCTAACGGGTCCACTGTCGCTGTGTTTGGTGAAAATAAAGCCTTTTTAAAAGTTCTGGCATTGGGATCAATATCATGCATTTCCTTCTCATTAACCCAATCTAGAACGACACCATTTAATTCAGCTCTCCGTTTTAACTCTTCCAACCCTGACAATTCGTATTCATTTTTTGCTACTACCAGCTTTCCGCATTCATTTATTTTCAATCCGTGCTTTTTGCAAAAATCTCTTAAAGCCCTATTCCCATCTCTGGTAAATTTGGCCTTTAAAGAATCTTTTGTATAATAGAAACCTGCGTGTAAAACACCACTGTTACGGCCACTGGCGTGACAGGCAATTTTGGGCTCTTTCTCGATAATAGCGATGGCTTTATCGTGAAATCTTTCTTTTAATTCGCGTGCAACAGTAAGGCCAATAATGCCTCCGCCTATTATCAAATAGTTATATTTTTTCATTTGTAAAACCTTCTTTTGCAAATGTCTGAAAAGAGATTCACTATGTTGTACTAAAATTACGAAGTAAATTTTATCCAAATATTCTTATGCATGCTAACTCGCTGACAGATAAATCCGGGTATATGCCGATACCTCTTCCCCAGCTGAAACCCCAGCCACTTGGCGCCTGCCTCAGCCAGCAGTCGGAACACGAGGCCCCATTTTCGCCGCTTCACAATCTCCGCCAGTTGCAATCTCACAAGCCGCATACCTTCCTGGCCGATGGATGCATATGGAAGCACCCAATCGTTCATCCTAATGGAAACGCCATTGTCAAAGAACCGCTGAAACTGCTGCCGTATCGTGTAGTTGTGCGAGTGCCACACCTCGGCATCCGCGGCATACGCCACAGAGTATCCGGTCAGCACGCATTTGGCGGCGAAAATCAAATCCTCATTGAAAACCGTCGGCTCCGGAAAACGTCCGAGATCGAAGAACACTTCCCTTCGGAAAGCGGCGCAAACATTGGAGCAGAAGAAGGTTTTCAGCCCCAGAACGGAGAGATCAGCTTGAGACTTGACGAAAGATTGTTCCGGATAGTTATAAGTGCGGGCCAGTTGTTCCAGCAAGTGAGCGCCGGGTTTGGCCAACTGCCGGGCGTAGGCACATGCTGTCTGTTCATTTTCGATTAGCGGCCGTGTAAGATTTTCGAGCAAATGCTCATTGGCCGGCACAGCGTCCTGGGTCATGAAAACCAGAATGTCACCCTTGGCATGGGACGCCGCCAGGTTACGGGTGCCGCCGTGATCAAAATCCGCCCGGTCAATGGTGTATACGGCGGCTCCCAGCTCTCCGGCCAGTTCCGCCGTGCCGTCATCGGATGAAGAATCCACGACGATGATTTCCATGGGCCGCGCCGTCTGGCTCCAGAGTTTCTCCAACACTTCCCGGAATGCCGGACTTGCATTCAAGGTCGGGATGATTACGGAGATGGCAGGCCTCGATCGGTCTTCAGTATGCATTCCGGTTCACAAATCCTTTAACGATGGTTTTCAGAATAATCTTCAGATCAAACCAGAAGCTCCAGTTTTCAATGTAATACAAGTCATGCTTGATCCGGTCCTGGATCGAGGTGTCGCCGCGGAGCCCGTTGGATTGCGCCCACCCGGTGATGCCTGGCCGGATGTGATGCTTCACCATGTATTTGGGAATTTCATCGCGGAACTTTTCCACAAAATAGGGGCGCTCGGGCCGCGGCCCCACCACGCTCATGTCCCCTTTGAGCACATTGAAAAACTGGGGCAGCTCATCAATGCTCGTTCTCCGCAAGAATGCGCCGAACTTCGTCACCCGCGGGTCATCTTTCACGGTCCAGACCGTATCGGAAGTTTCCTTGTCGGACACATGCATCGTGCGGAATTTGTACATTTTGAAAATTCTCCGGTCCAGACCCATCCGTTCCTGAACGAAAATGACGGGGCCCGGCGAAGTCAGTTTGATCCCGATGGCCGCCATCAGCATGATCGGAGAGGTAATGATAATCGCGAAAAGGGAAAAGACGATGTCAAAGGCCCGCTTCAGCGCACGGTTGCTTAATTCGTCCAGCGGAACGTCCCTGACATTGATCAAGGGAATCCCGGCAAACGTGTCAAAATGGGGACGCGCCGGCAAAATGTCGAAGAAGTCCGGAATGATCAGGGTTTTTACGCCCGCGTTATCGCAAATGTTGATGATTCGGGCATACTTGTAATGCGCCTGAAGGGGCAGCGCAATAATGACCTCGTCAATGGGATGCTCTCTCAGGACCGTTTCCAGATCATCGATTTTGCCCACAATGGGCTTATAGTGCCTGTGCTCCGCATCATGTTCTTTCAAATAGTCGTCCAGGAATCCGAAAACCTCATACCCCAACTCCGGATAGGCCTGCAAATTTTCATAAAACCTGCGCCCAACCGACCCCGCTCCCAGGATCAGCACGTATTTTTTGTTGTACCCTTTGCGCCTGATGCTGAAAAGAACGCGCTTCAAAACATACCGGTATAAAGTGAGCGCAACCAGATTGCCGGAAAAGAAAATGGCCAGAAACTCGCGGGAGACGTGGACTTCCTTTGCGGCATACAGCATGCTGAGCAGCGCCAGGAAGCTGAGCGTATGCACCTGCACTATTTTAAATACGTCAGCCGAAAATTTTTTCTTGCGCCTGGGAGTATAAAACCCCGCATAAAAGCCGATCAGCACCGCGCAAAACGCATATACGGTGCCCCACAGGAAATATTGGCTAATCGGCAATGATACGACAGAAGGGATCCAGCCGCTGTAAAATTTGAGCCAGTACGCCGCGGCGAATACCGCCAGCATGCAGAACGCATCCGCCAAAACGTACATTTGTGTCAGATAGCGCTGATTCTGTCGAATCAATCGGATCACCCGAAAGGATTTTTATATCACCTATTCTATCATATATTATATCACAAGCGGAGGATTCTTCTATTGCCATTCGAGGGAGGGTTACCTAAACTAATATTAGTTCCATTTGGTAAAGGAGAGCCCTATGAAAAGAGACAAATCCGCCAAATCAAGTCGAATGCCTTATCTTTTTGTCGCCCTGGCTTATTTCTTTTCGTTTTACGCTTTGTACAATAAAGCGCTTTTCAACGCCGGCACGACGCAGTTTGACGAGCCCATTTACATTTCGGCGCTGCTGGTTTCCATTCTGTTTTTGATCATGGTCATCGCGTTTTTCAGACAACTTGGCCAATGGAACTTCCTGGCCGTCTTGCTTGCGGCGCTTTTTCCGGTCTCCTACATGATCTCCTATTTTTTTGCCGTCTCCAACTATTTGGCGGTTAACGAGATATTGATTTCCCTTTTTTGTTTTATGCTGTTCATCATGGGGTATTTCCTTGCTAAGCAGGATTCGCATATTGAATTGGCCGGAAACGTGATCCTGATATCCGGCTATGTTGCGGTTTTGTTTGGCTTGCTGAACTGGTTCGGCAACGCTTCCTTCTGGGGGCTGATTCAGTACACCTGGACCACAGGCGAGAAAAAGCCCGTGTTCCAGGATGCCGTATGGTACGCTGCGGATGGGCCGCGGATCGCCTCTTTCTTTCAATACTCCAACTCCTATGCCGGCTATCTGATCGGCCTTGTAATGATGGCCGCCATTGTCATGCTATATAGCAAGAAGAAGTGGGTCGTTTACCTGTCTGCCTTCATGGTTGTCCCGATGCTCGTTTCCTTCTTCCTGACCTTGTCCCGGGGCGCTATGGTCGTTCTGCCGTTCGCGATCCTCTTTTTGCTGTTTTTCCTGAAGCCCTCAAAGCAGGTCCTGTTAGCCCTTTATTTGCTGGCGGGCTTGGTCCTGTCGCTTCCCATCTTGAGTCCGGTCAACCAAATCGGACGCGAGTTGCAGGAGGCCGCCGATCCCGGCAAGTACTTCCTTGGCTGCCTGATCATCGTGGCAGCTTCCGGCGTCTATACGTTGGTGTATTGGGCATTAAACCGATACGCAGCCGCGCCCGTTGAACGCCTTGGCGATAAAATCGGGGCTTGGAAATGGAGCACGGTTTATATCCCGTTGCTATTTGTCATTGTGGGTGCCGTATCGCTTGTCTTGCTGGTTTCCACCGGCTTGTCCAAAATGCTTCCTGACTCCGTGCGAGCCCGTATCGAGAACATCAGCATCGGTGCGCAAACGGTGCAGGAGCGGGGCACCTTCTATGCGGACGCGCTCAAAATTTTTGCGGATTATCCGCTGTTTGGCGCTGGCGGCGGCGGATGGAAAGCTCTGTATCAGACCTACCAAACCTACCCGTACGTCAGCACCAACGTGCACAACTTCTTCCTTCAACATCTTGTAGAATCAGGCATCATCGGGTTCCTGTTCCTTGTGCTGCTGATGGGGGTAATGGCCTACGGATACGTTCGGTTCTTGCGCAAGCGCCATCTGACCGGCCAAACCTTCCCACACGAATCTTTCGCCCTTGTCGCATTCGCATCAGGCATTCTCAGCCACAGCCTGATCGACTTTGACATGAA
>ERZ795043.560-NODE-560-length-28285-cov-35.948813_pt1 | contig 28285 bp, 24 predicted proteins | sample MGYA00375127_ERZ795043 | MGnify/ENA primary metagenome ERZ795043 (study PRJEB30172, sample SAMN05518447) | compost metagenome | isolation source: Feedstock adapted compost from Newby Island compost facility, Milpitas, CA | place: USA:Newby Island compost facility... | reverse complement strand
GCTCCCCTTATTTTTGGGAGTATAGCATTTTTACACAATTATACGGACTCAACTGCCCGGGACGTTTCAAACAAAAAACCCCGGCCGCCGGCGGACCCGGCGGCGCGGGGCATTTTGCGGCTTGAGCGGAGCGAAAAAATCATCCGTTTTCGACAATCCGAATGACTTTGCGCACCGATTCGGCGGACTTGTCGAGGGCGGCTTTTTCTTCGGGGGTCAGGTCGATTTCCATGATCTGTTCGACGCCGTCGCCGCCCAGCTTGGCGAGCACGCCCATGAACAGATTGTCGTATCCGTATTCGCCTTGCAAAAGCGCGATAACGGGCAGGATACGCTTTTTGTCCTTCAGGATCGCTTCCGTCATTTGCACCAGCGAAGCGGCGGGGGCATAGTAGGCGCTGCCGCTTCCAAGGAGATTCACAATTTCGCCGCCGCCGACACGGGTGCGGGCCACGATGGCGTCAATCTGCTCCTTCGAAAGCAGCTTTTCCACCGGGATGCCGCCAACGGTCGTATAGCGCACGAGCGGCACCATGTCATCGCCGTGTCCGCCCAGCACAACGCCGCGCACATCTTCCACGGACACGTTCAGCGCTTCCGCAAGGAAGGTGTTGTAACGGGCGGTATCGAGCACGCCCGACTGGCCCATGACGCGGTTCTTGGGGAAGCCGAGGGTTTTGTAGGCCACATAGGTCATGGCGTCCACCGGGTTGGACAAAACGATGACGTATGCGTTCGGGCTTGTCTGTTTCACCTGCTCGCAGACGGATTTTACAATTCCGGCGTTGGTGTTCACCAGGTCATCGCGGCTCATGCCGGGTTTGCGCGCCACGCCCGCCGTGATGATGACCACGTCGGAATTGGCCGTTTCCGCATAGTTGCTCGTTCCGGTAATGCGGACATCTACGCCCTGCACCGGCGTCGATTCCAGCATGTCCAGCGCTTTGCCCTTGGTCGGATTTTCCAGTTGCGGAATATCCACCAGCACGATGTCGCCAAGTTCCTTCTGCGCCAGCATCAGCGCCGTGGTGGCGCCGGTAAACCCCGCTCCGACGACCGTAATTTTTGCTCGTCTCATCGCCATATCCAAGAACCCCTTTCTATGGATTAGCAAAAATGCCCATGAACTAATAGTATCCAATTTTTTTCCTTTTCTCAATTGCGCGCATGGCGCGGCCGCAACAAAAAACCGCCGGGGAGCAAGTCCCGGCGGTATTTGCGCGTTTTGCAAGATTCGCTCCGATCAGAAGTTGCGGATCACTTCATCGGCAAACTCGGAACATTTGACTTCCTTGGCGCCTTCCATCAGGCGGGCAAAGTCGTAGGTGACGATTTTCTTCGAAATGGCCGCTTCCATGCCTTTGTAGATCAGGTCGGCCGCTTCGAGCCAGCCGAGGTGTTCGAACATCATGACGCCGGACAGGATGACCGAACCCGGGTTCACGACGTCCTTGTCCGCATATTTCGGCGCCGTGCCGTGGGTCGCTTCGAAGACGGCATGCCCGGTCACATAGTTGATGTTGGCCCCCGGCGCGATGCCGATGCCGCCGACTTGCGCCGCCAGTGCGTCGGACAGGTAGTCGCCGTTAAGGTTCAGGGTCGCGATGACGTCGAATTCGGCCGGACGCGTGAGAACCTGCTGCAGCGCGATGTCCGCGATGGCGTCCTTGATGATCAGCTTGCCTTCCTCCATGGCTTTCTTCTGGGCGGCGTTGGCGGCCTCTTCGCCTTGCTCGGCCTTGATCTTGTCGTACTGGTTCCAGGTGAACACCTTGTCCGCATATTCGGTTTCGGCCACTTCATAGCCCCAGTTGCGGAACGCGCCTTCCGTGTACTTCATGATGTTGCCCTTGTGGACGAACGTCACGGATTTGCGCTTGTGTTTCAGCGCGTATTCGATGGCGGCGCGGGCCAGGCGCTTCGAGCCTTCGGAGGAAACGGGCTTGACGCCGATGCCGGACGTTTCCGGGAAGCGGATTTTGTTGACGCCCATTTCCTTTTGCAGGAATTCGATGACTTTCTTCACTTCCGGGCTGCCCGCCGGCCATTCGATGCCGGCATAGATGTCTTCCGTGTTTTCGCGGAAAATGACCATGTTCACCAGTTCCGGGTGTTTAACCGGCGAAGGAACACCCTGGAAATAACGCACGGGACGCAGGCACACGTACAGGTCCAGCTCCTGGCGCAGCGCCACGTTCAGCGAGCGGATGCCGCCGCCCACCGGCGTCGTCAGCGGACCCTTGATCGCGATGATATATTCGCGGATGGCCGTCAGCGTGTCCTGCGGCAGCCATTCGCCAAAAGTGTTGTACGCTTTTTCTCCCGCATATACTTCATACCATGCGATTTTCTTTTCGCCTTTATATGCCTTTTCCACCGCAGCGTCCAGCACGCGGCGGGCGGCGCGCCAGATGTCGCGGCCCGTGCCGTCCCCTTCAATGAACGGGATGATCGGGTTGTTCGGCACTTGCAGCACGCCGTCTTTCACCGTGATCGGCTGGCCTTCGGTGGGCGGAGCAAATTTTTCGAATTTCATGTGCGAGATCCTCCTCAGGTTATGTCAGTGTTATGTCAAGGTTATGTCACTGTTGACCGGAAATTGGCGCAAGAAACCGGCGGACGAACCGCGGCCTTGCGGCCACAGGCCCATCGCGCCGGCAAATGCGGGTGCGTTCGTCTTAGCCCCGTTCCTCGATCGGAATGTAGTGCTGGTTGACAGGACCGATGTATTCCGCACGGGGACGGATCAGCCTGTTGTCGCTATATTGCTCGAGAATGTGAGCCGTCCAGCCGGAAACGCGGCTGATGGCGAAGATCGGGGTGAACAAATCCCTTGGAATGCCAAGCATGGTATAACACGAAGCCGAGTAGAAGTCAACGTTCGGCGGCAGCGCTTTCTCACGGGTGACGAGCTCTTCGATTTTGACGGACATTTCGTACAGCCGCATGTCGCCTTTAAGTTCGCCCAGCTTGCGGGACATTTCCTTCAGGTGCTTCGCGCGCGGGTCGCCATTGCGGTATACCCGGTGGCCGAAGCCCATGATTTTTTGCTTGTTTTCGAACTTTTTGCGGATATACGGTTCCACATTTTCGATGGTGCCGATTTCATCCAGCATGACCATGACGGCTTCGTTGGCGCCGCCGTGCAACGGGCCTTTCAAAGCGCCAATCGCGGAAGTGATGCCGGAGTAGATGTCGGACAGCGTCGCCACCGTCACGCGGGAAGCAAAGGTGGACGCGTTCAGCTCGTGGTCCGCATGGAGCACCAGCGCCTTGTCCATCGTCTTGACCGCCACATCATCCGGATCCTTGCCGTTCAGCATATACAGGAAATTGTGGGCGATGCCGACGCCTTTCTTGGGTGCGACCGGCTCCTTGCCTTCACGGATGCGGGCGAAGGCTGCCACGATCGTCGGCAGTTGGGCCTGCAGCTTGACCGCTTTCCGAAGATTGGCCTCATAGCTCATGTCTTCGGATTCCTTATCGTATAAAGCCAACGCGGAAACCGCCGTGCGCAGGGCGGCCATGGTGTTGGCGCCTTTCGGGAACAGCCGGATCATCTGCATCACTTCGTCCGGCAATACGGCGTATTCACCCAACTGGGCAATGAGCGCATCCAGCTCCGCTTTCGTCGGCAGTTTGCCGTGCCACAGTAAATAAGCAACTTCTTCGAAAGTTGCTTTTTCCGCCAACTCATCAATGTTGATGCCGCGGTACGTGAGCACGCCGTCGATAATGGAGCTGATAGCCGATGAAGCAGCGACAATACCCTCCAAACCTTTTGTTGCAGTCATGACTTTCTCTCCTTTTGTTTATATGCGTAATGCCCGACCGCCCAAGCCGGGCCTTACCTGCCGGATCGCGTGTGGAATGCTGCGCACAAAGGCCGGGCGGGCCCAAAAAAAAAGCCGCGAAAAATTGTGGAAGTTTTGTGTCTTTTTCATGATAAACGATTTTTTTAAGGAAAGGAACTGACACCGATATCAAAATCTTTTATCGACATTATAAAGGTTATTTTGAAATATCGGGTCAGAATTTGCTGTCCTCCGTTCCCGTTTGCATGTGCACATGCAACGCCCGGATATTATGGTAGTATTCCGACGCTTCCCGGTCAAGATGCATCCGATTTTCCGGCCGCGTCTTTCAGACCGGTCCGAAGGCGCAAAAAATGCCGGCCGCGTGCCGAAAGCATTGCCGTTACAACACTTTGGCCTGGCCGGAGTAAATCATGCCTTTTTCCGCGTAAATGGTGATTTCCATGCCGTCGCGAATCAGGCTCGTCGCCTGATGGACGCCGACGATGACCGGTATGCCCAAATGCAGGCCGACGACGGCCGCATGGCTCGTGATGCCGCCGCTTTCCGTGATGATGGCTGCCGCCTTCTCGATGGCCGGCATGTAAGATTTGTCCGTGGCGGGCGCAACGAGCACCGCGCCCGGCGTCATTTTGCGGTTTGCCTCTTCCGCCGTCTTCGCAATGACGGCTTTGCCCGTGGCCGACCACGAACCGATGCCCTGTCCCTTGGCGATCAGTTCGCCGACGTTGTGGATCTTGATCAGGTTCGTGGAGCCGGTCAGCCCGACGGGCACGCCTGCGGTGATCACGATCGTGTCGCCGAGGCGGACCAAACCCGTATTCATCGCTTCCTGTACGGCCGTTTCGATGAGTTTGTCCGTCGTGTCCGGCATCCGGCTGTTGATCGGCAGCACGCCCCAGACAAGCGTAAGGCGGCGCGCCACCTTTTCGTCCGGTGTGATGGCGATGATCGGCGATTTGGGCCGATATTTGGAAACCATGCGGGCCGTAAAGCCGCTTTCCGTCGGCGTCACGATGGCTCTGGCGTCAAGCTCCAGGGCCGCAATGGACACCGCCTGGCAGACGGCTTCCGTTACGGACATTTTTTGCGCCGACACTTGCTTGCTGTAAATTTCCCGGTGATTCAGCGCCGATTCCGCCCTTTCGGCAATGCGGGACATGGTCCGCACCGATTCCACCGGATACTTGCCCGCCGCCGTTTCGCCGCTGAGCATGATCGCGTCGGTGCCGTCGAAAATGGCGTTGGCCACGTCCGACGCTTCGGCCCGGGTCGGGCGGGGATTGCGCTGCATGGAATCCAGCATTTGCGTGGCCGTGATGACCGGCTTGCCGGCGCGGTTGCATTTTTCAATCAGGCGCTTCTGCACAAGGGGAACTTCTTCGGCGGGAATTTCCACGCCCAGATCGCCGCGGGCCACCATGAGGCCGTCGGAAACGTCGAGAATTTCGTCGACATTATCCACGCCTTGCTGGTTTTCGATTTTGGAAATGATCTGGATGTCGCTGGCGTTATGCCGTTCCAAAAGCTCGCGGATTTCCAGCACGTCGCTGGGCCGGCGCACGTAGGAAGCGGCGATGAAGTCGATGCCCTGGCTGATGCCGAACTCGATGTCGCGCGCGTCTTTTTCGGTCATCCCCGGCAGCGAGATGTCCGCGCCCGGCACGTTCACGCCCTTTTTGCTCCGGATCGGTCCGCTGTTGTTGATCCGGCACTTGATTTCGGTGCCTTGAATGTCGACGACCGTCAGCCCGATGAGCCCGTCGTCGATCAGGATCGTCGCCCCGACGCTGATGTCATTCGGCAGATTTTTGTATGTCACGGGAATCCGGTGTCTGTCGCCGATAATGTCCTCTGTCGTCAGGGTGATATATTCCCCCTGGATCAGATCGATCGGCTCTTCTTTCAGCGTGCCCAGGCGGATCTCAGGCCCCTTGGTGTCCAGCAGGATCGCCACGGTCTTGTTCAGTTCCCGGCTGGCCTGACGGATCAGCTGAATGCGGCGGCCGTGCTCCTCGTAGTCCCCGTGGGAAAAGTTCAGGCGCGCCACGTTCATGCCGGCCTCGATCAGTTTCTTGATCGTCTCGAGGGATTCGCTGGCAGGCCCGATCGTGCAGACAATTTTCGTTTTGCGCATGCTCCACCCTCCGTTCAATCCGTTTGAGGCTGGGACACATCTTCGGCGAAAACGCCGATCTTACGAAACTTTTCGTAACGGTCCCGAATCAATTCGGCGGGACTCATCCGGCTGAGTTCTTTCAAGTGCCGCCAAATGGCTTCCTTGATCGTTTCGGCCTGGGCGGCAACATCCCGGTGCGCCCCGCCAAAAGGCTCGGGAATAATTTCTTCAATGACGCCGAATGCCAGCAAATCTTTGGCCGTAATCTTCATCGTTTCCGCCGCCTGATCCGCCTTGGATGCGTCCTTCCACAAAATGGACGCGGCGCCGTTCGGCGAAATCACCGAATAAATGGCGTTTTCGAGCATCAGCACGCGGTTGCCGACGCCGAGCGCCAGCGCGCCGCCGCTGCCGCCTTCGCCGATCACGACGCACACGATCGGGACGCCGAAGGTGGACATGGCGTGCAGGTTGCGCGCAATGGCCTCGGACTGGCCCCTTTCCTCGGCCGTGTCGCCGGGATAGGCGCCTTTCGTGTCGATGAAGGTGATGATGGGCCGGCCGAATTTGTTGGCCTGCTGCATGAGCCGAAGCGCCTTGCGGAAACCTTCGGGGTGGGGACTGCCGAAGAAGCGCTGGATGTTGTCCTTCGTATCTTTGCCGCGCTGATGGCCGAGCACCGTTACCGGCACGCCGTTCAGCTTGGCCAGCCCGCCGACGATGGCCAGGTCGTCCGCAAACACCCGGTCGCCATGCAGCTCGATGAAATCCGTAAAGATGTGGGAGATATAATCCAGCGTCGTGGGACGGGCGTGATGGCGCGCCAGGTACATGATTTGGGATGCCGTCAGGTTGCCGTAAATTTCCTTTTCCAGATCCTGATAGCGTTGTTCCAGGCGCGCGATCTCTTCCGTAAAGTCGATGTCCCGCTCGGCGCCGAATTTTTTCAGTTCCTCGATTTTTTTGCGCAGTTCGGCCAGCGGCTTCTCAAAGGGGAGATCATGTGACATCCGCCGGCTCCCCTTTCGCGCAATGCATCTCCAGCAATTTTATAAGCATCGTTCTCATGTCCTTGCGGTGAACCACCTTATCAAGCTGGCCGTGCTTCAGGTTGAATTCGGCGGTCTGGAAGTTGTCCGCCAGCTGCTGGCGGATCGTCTGCTCGATGACCCGCCGGCCGGCAAAGCCGATGATGGCGCCCGGCTCGGCCAGGATGATGTCACCCAGGCTGGCGAAGCTTGCCGAAACGCCTCCCAGCGTCGGATCGGTCATCACGGATATGTACAATCCGCCCTGGTTCTGAAAACGGGCCAGCGCGGCGCTCGTCTTCGCCATTTGCATGAGGCTGAGAATGCTCTCCTGCATGCGGGCGCCGCTGGATGTGGAGAAGATGATGAGGGGCAGTTTCTTTTCCTCAGCCCGCTCGATGGCGCGGGTAACCTTCTCGCCCACCACGGACCCCATGCTGCCGGTGAAAAAGTCAAAGCTCATAACGCCGATGACCACCGGGAATCCGCCGATGGTGCCTTCTCCGGTCACGATGGCGTCCTTCAGCCCGCTGGCTTTTTTCTGCTGCTCGAGCTTTTCCTTGTACCCCGGAAAAGAAAGCGGGTCTTCCGAAATCAGATCCGCGTCGTATTCGACGAAGCTGCCTTCATCCAGCGTCATGGCAATCCGCTCGGCGGCGCTCAGACGAAAGTGGTGCCCGCAAGTTGAGCACACCTTGAGATTTTTCTCCAGCTCCTTGCTGAACTGGATCTGGCCGCACTTCGGGCATTTGTTCATCAAACCTTCCGGAATTTCCCGCTTGGGACGTTCCGCGTTAAGCCGCTGGGAAGGTATGACGGCGTATTTCTTTTTGTGAAAAAGATCTTTGAACACAGCGTCACCTCGCAAAGCGCCAAGGATCGCCCGCCGCCCGTGCTGCAAGCCGAACCCGGCGCGAGAGGATCACGGCCCTTCGGATCTTGCGGTTTTCGGTATGGCGTTTGGCGTTTGATCAGGAGCAGGCTTCCACACCATGGTCTGCCGCGAACGTCAGGAGGTCAGAATGCTGCCGAGCACTTCCTGAACATCCTGCACTTCGCCGGAAGGGACCAAAATCTCGTATTGCGGCTTGTTCACATTGATGGGGCGCACCCGCACAAGAAAACCTTGCTCGGTAAGGCGTTGCTGAATGCGTTCAGCAATCTTCGCGGTCGGCGCAATGTATATGACCGTCCACATGACGCGCAAACCCCCATTCAACAATGCATTGGGCGCATCTCTTGCAAGCACGCGAATGTGCTGCAATATCGGAATAATAGCACATTCCGCAAGAGACTAGCAACAAAACGGCAAGCCCGTGCGGCAGGCTTTGGCGGGGATGCGGAGCCGTTAAGGGCCTGCCGGGCTGGCATGCCCGTCCGCAAGCGCGCTTAGCTGGCCCAACGGGCTGAAAATGCGGTTCTTGCAAGATTTTTCGGGCTCTATACACGATTTTTTCCGGGTTGAATCTGTATCGCTGTATCGATCCGATGTCTGCCGAGCCGTCAACAGGGTTTCGCCCGGTTAACCTCGCGCCGGCACAGCGACTGCCGGGCCGTTAACACGGTTACTCCCGTTTAAATCTGCATTAGCTCAGTGTCCGCTGCGTTTTTAAGCCGTTTTCACCCGGTTTAACCGGTTTCAGAACGGATACTGCCAAACCGTTAACATGGCATTTTGCTTGTTTTAAACAAATTCGATAAGTCGATATTTTCGACTAAAACGGCGAAATCTCGTTGCCAATGGGACCGTTAAGTCGATTGTGTCGACTTAAATCGATTCCTCCTGCCTTCAATGCGCCATTCATGCACATGTTAAGTCGATTCTTTCGACTTAAGTCTCCGAACTATGCCGTTGACGCAACCGTTAAGTCAATATAATCGACTTAAACCTAATCCGCTGCCGGCTCGCATTGTTTGCTGCCCGCTACTTGACACGGATGGAGCCTTCCCCTAGCAGCTTGTGCACCTGCGCAAACAGGCCTTCCGAAGGACGAATGCGCAATTCGTCGGAAAGGGCGACGGTGCGCTGTCCTTTTTCGTAATACAGCACGACGGGCACATTCCCCGCATGGGCGGACAAGATTCCCTTGAGCCGCATCAACACGTCCCGGCGCTCATGGGCTGCGGAAATGCGGATATAGGCGCGCATCTCGCGGGAAGGCATGCTGCCCTTCCCTGCAGGCGGCGCGTCCGCGGGCATGCCGGATGCCGCGGGCGCAGCCTGTCCGGGCGCGGAAACGCCGCTTGCATGGCGGAGCGCGGCGGGCGAACCTGCCGGCATTGCCGGCGGCGTGCCCGTTGCGGCAACAAGCCGCTTCATGCGGGCCGCCTGCTTGCGCAAATCCGGCGCGTCAAGGGGCACAAATTCGTCCGCCAGCAGCTTGAAATCCTCGTCGCTATGCTGCACCTTGGCCCGTACGAGCACCAGCGAACCTTTGCCGACGAAGGAAGACGCCGCGCTCCATACGGACGGAAAAGCGACGAGCTCCACCGACATGATGCGGTCCTCGATTTCGAGAAAAGCCATCGGCTGACCCTTGCGCGTGAGCAAAGGCTTCACCGCCACGATCATGCCCGCCGTCAGCACCGAAGCGCCGTCGGGCGCTTCCGCCAGATCCACGAGGCGGGCCAGGCCCAGCTCTTCCCAGATCGCCTCATATTCATCCAAAGGATGCCCGGACAGATACAGCCCGAGCAGTTCCCGCTCCAGCTCCAGCGTCTGGGCGGCGGTCATCGGCGGCACGTCCGGCAGCTCCGCTTCCCAGTTAGGCGAATCCCCAAAATCAAACAGCTCGATCTGCAATTCCTCGCGGTCTTTGCGCCATTTGGCCGCCAGTTCCATGGCTTCGTCCAGCGCCGCATACTGCTGCGCGCGGTGGCCGGGCAGCGACTCCAGCGCGCCCGAAAGAAGCAGCGACTCCAGCACCCGTTTGTTGCACACCCGCGGGTCCACGCGGCGGCACAGGTCGCCCAAAGACTCAAACTTCCGCTGGGCGCGCTCCTTCAAAATATTTTCGATGGCCTGGGTGCCGACGTTTTTGATCGCGGCCAGGCCGAAGCGGATGGCCCCGCCCACGGGCGTAAACAGCACGCCGCTTTCGTTGATGTCCGGCGGCAGCACGGGGATGCCCATATGGCGGCATTCGTCGACGTATTCGGCGGTCTTGCGCTGGTTGCCGATGACGCTTGTCAGCATGGACGCCATGAACTGCACGGGATAGTGGGCTTTCAGATACGCGGTCTGGAACGCCAGCACCGCATAGGAAGCGGCGTGGGCGCGGTTAAAGCCGTAATCGGCGAACCGGACGATCATGTCATAAACGTGATTGGCTTCCGCTTCCGTGTAGCCCTGCTTCAGGCTTCCTTCCACGAAATATTTGCGCTGCTCGTCAAGAATTTCCCGCTTCTTCTTGCCGACCGCGCGGCGGAGCAAATCGGCCTGGCCCAGCGAAAAGCCGGCCATTTTCGACGCGATCTGCATGATTTGCTCCTGGTAGACGATGATGCCGTACGTATCCTTCAAGATCGGCTCCAGCGAAGGATGCGGATATTCCGCCTTGGCCTCGCCGTGTTTGGCGCGGATAAACTGCGGGATGAACTCCATGGGGCCGGGCCGGTAGAGGGCCAGCACCGAGACGATGTCCTCGAAGCTCGAAGGCTTGAGCTCTTTCAGCACGCGCCGCATCCCCGCGCTTTCCAGCTGGAACACGCCCGTCGTCTCGCCTCGCCCCAAAAGCGCCAGCGTCGCTTCATCCGAATAGGAAACGTCTTCCCAGCGGAATTCCCGGCCCGTCTGTTCCTTGACCCATTCCAGCGTGCGTTCGATGATGGACAAGGTCCGGAGCCCCAGAAAATCCATTTTCAAAAGCCCGACGGCTTCCAAGTGCTCCATCGAATACTGGGTGAGCGGAATGCCGCCGGCGCCTTCCTGCAGCGGCACATAGTCGGTGAGCGGCGAGGGCGCGATGACCACGCCCGCCGCGTGGGTGGAGGCGTGCCGCGGCATGCCCTCGACGCGCCGGGCCATGGCGGCCAGCTCGCCGATTTTCCCGCCGCCTTCCGCCAGCGCCTTGAATTCCGGGCTTTCCCGCATGGCCCGCTCGATGGTCATGCCCGGCACCGCCGGGATCAGCTTCGCCACCTTGTCCACTTCGCCATAGGGGAGATTCAGCACCCTGCCCACATCGCGCACCGCAGCGCGGGCGGCCAGCGTTCCGAACGTGATGATCTGGGCCACGCGGTCCGCCCCGTACCGTTCGGAAACGTAGCGGATCACCTCATCCCGCCGCTCGTCGCTGAAATCGACGTCGATATCCGGCATGCTCACGCGCTCCGGATTCAAAAACCGTTCGAACAGCAGGTTGTGCTTGATCGGGTCCACATCCGTGATCCGGAGCGTATACGCCACAAGGCTGCCTGCGGACGAACCTCTGCCCGGCCCGACCGCAATCCCGTTTTCCCGCGCATACCGGATAAAATCCCAAACAATCAGGAAGTAATCCTCAAATCCCATGCGCCCGATGACTTCCAGCTCGTACTTCAGCCGGGCCTCCGCTTCCCGCCGGAACGCCTCGTCCTCCCACTCCGGCTTGCCCTCATACCGCTCCAGCAATCCTTTGCGGCACAGCGAAGCCAGATAGGCGCCCGCGTCCATGCCGGGCGGCAGCGGCCCGAAGGCCGGCAGCACATGCCGCCCGAATTCCAGCTCCAGATGGCATCGGTCCGCCACCGCCACGCTGTTGGCCACCGCCTCCGGCACATGGCGGAACAAGGCGGCCATTTCCTCGGCGCTTTTCAGATAAAGCTGCGTGGACGGGATGCGCAGCCGGTCCTCGTCTTCCAGCGTTTTGCCCGTGCCGATGCACAGCAGGACTTCCTGCAGCGCGTGGTCTTCTTCCCGCAAATAGTGGGCGTCGTTGGTCGCCACGAGCGGAATGCCCGTCTCCTCCGCCAGCTTCAGAAGCCCCGCCGCCACTTTCTTCTGTTCCGGCATGCCGTGGTCCTGAATCTCCAGAAAATAATCGTCGCCGAACAGTTCCCGGTAGCGAAGCGCCACCGCCTTCGCCTCGTCATACCGGTCGGCGAGCAGATGCTGGGACAGCTCCCCCGCAAGGCAGCCGCTCAGGCAGATCAGCCCTTCCTTGTGCGCCGCCAGCGCCTCGAAATCGATGCGGGGACGATAGTAGAAGCCCTCCAGATGCCCGATGGTCGAAAGCTTCATCAGGTTGCGGTATCCGGTCTCGTTTTTGGCCAGAAGCGTCAGATGGTAGATCGGCTGGTCCTTGCGCGAACCCTTTTCATGGCGCGAACCGGGAGCCATATAGGCTTCCATGCCGATGATCGGCTTGATGCCGTGCTCCTTGCAAGCTTTATAGAAAGCGATGGCGCCGTACATGACGCCATGGTCCGTCAGCGCCAGCGCCTTCATGCCCATCCCGGCGGCCTGCGCCGCCAGTTCCCGGATGCGCGCCGCGCCGTCCAGAAGGCTGTATTCGCTGTGCACATGCAGATGAACGAAACCGCACATTTTCTTGAACCTGCCTTTGTCCGCCCGGGCTCGTTTGTCCATCATTATAGCACATATGTTCGGTATTGTAAGGCTGACCTGTCCCATACACATGTACAAGGAGGGATGCGGCATGAGCGAAATCTACACGCGGGCGATCTTTTGCTTCTTCATCGCCTTCGGGGTTGTGATAGGCGGTTCCCTGCTGGCCGGCATGGGCGCCTACTTCGCCTGGATGCCGCCAAAAGTCGAAATGATGAAGGTGGCGGCGAACCTGAAAATCTGGGCGCTGGTGGCGGCGGTCGGCGGCACCATCGACCCGCTCCGCGTCATCGAATCCAACGTCATCGGCGGCCACCTGTCGCTGGCCCTGCAGCAGATCGGCTACATTCTGCTGGCTTTTCTCGGCGCCCATATGGGCACGGAACTGATCCAGTGGATGTGCAGAAGCGTGAGGTGACCCGCCGTGCGGGTGCCTTCTTTCGAGCGGTTCCGCCGCTTTTCCGCCGCGGGCGCCTGCTTCGTCTGCGGCATGGTGGTGGGCGCGGCGCTGTGGACCGGGCTGACCAGCGAAAGCTATAACCAGGTGATCCTGGAAAATATGGAGCTTACCCAGCAGATCGAAAACTACAAGGAGGACATTGAACAGCTCAAAAACAATCCCAGCCGCGAAAGCGTCATCAAAAGCATCGTCGTGTTCGTCGAGGAACGGGACCCGCCCATAGACGCCGTCACGGAACAGGAGCTCAAAAAACGCATTAAGCAGGACCTGAACGGCTTTCGGGGCAGGCGCGTCTACGACATCGGCCAGGATGCCCCGTTTGCGAGAATGCTGCTGCAAAACAAGATCTACACCATCCGGGACAGCGAATATACGGTCCGCATCACCACGATGCTGGTGGCCGACGGCGTCCTGCAGGTGTGGGTGGCCGCGGAACCGTACATCAGGCCGTGACGAAGAACCGCCGGCCGAACAAGCCGCGACAGGATCGGCGGCTCGCGAAACCGGTCCGGCAGACCCCGCTATCGCCTTGCTTCTCCCCGGGCGCGTTATGATACAATGCAGACAAAATGTCTTTGCGCCCAAAGGAGTTGCAATGAACGTGGATTTCATCTTGTGGACGCTTGGTGTCCTGATCGTGCTGTTTTCGCTTTTGTCCGTTTTCTTCAGCATTCGCGCCCGCCGCGCGCGGGACGGTCGCCTGCGCCGCCTGTATGCCGCCCGGATGAACATCAGCATGGGCGTGATGCTGATTTTGATCGCGGTCATTCAGATATTCATGTTCAGCGTCTCCACCATGCGCGTCATCATCGGCACCGTTTTTTTGCTGCTCGGCCTGTTTAACCTGTTTGCCGGCTTGCGCAACCACAGCCATTTCAGCCGCATGGGCTGAAAGTCACGCATGGTCCATCGTCTGGATCGTCATCAGCGCTTTGGCGGCCCATTCCCCGTCACAGAGCACCTGCACTTCCATTTTCACGAACCTTCGGCTCGCTTCGATGACAGCGGGATAAATGGCGATGGTGGCGTCGATCGGAATCGTTTTGAGGAAATAGGCGGTCATGTTCTCCAGCACCAGTTCCCGCCTTTTCAGATCCTCCGCCGCGCGGGCCCCCGCCTGCTGCATGAGGGCGCTGAGCACGCCTTCCGACACGGTCCCCAAAGGTCCCGACATCTGCGGGGTCACGACCCCCGTAAAAAACAGCCTGCCCGCTTCGTCCCTCTGTTCCTCCAGGGAGCCCCACATCTGCGCGTCGAACGTCTCGCCCGTCCGGGACGGCCCTTCCTCGTCGCGCATGGCGCGCAGCACTTCCGCCCGGCTGACGGAGCCGATCAGTTTCCGCTGGCGGTCGGTAACCGGGAGCATCTCCAGCCCTTCCGACAGCATCCGGTGCGCCGCCGCCGCGATCGGCGTCGAAAGCGTCACCGTCATCGGCCTGCGCGTCATCAGCTTGTCCAGCGTCTGGTCCGGCGGCGCGCCGGCCACGTCTTTCGCCGTCACGATGCCCACCACCCGGTTCCATTCATCGGTCACCGGAAAACGGCTTCCCCCCGTCTCCGCGCTGAGCCGGTGAAAATCCCGGACGGTGGCGGACTGCCGCAGCGCGCCCGTCTTGGAAAGCGGCTCGACCAGATCCGCGATCGTCACGATTTTCCGCTTGATCTCGCGGTCAAACATCGCGCGGTTGATCATCGAAGCCACCGTATACGTATCATGCCTGCAGGAAAGGACCGGCAGCTTCAGCGCGTCCGCCAGCGCCTTCACTTCCCCGCTCGTGCCGAATCCCCCGGTGATCAGCACGCCGGCGCCGCGTTCCAGCGCCAGCCGGTGCGCCCGCTCCCGGTTTCCGACGATCAGGAGGCTCCCCGCGTCGATGTATCCCGCCATCTCATCCAGTTCCATCGCGCCGATCACGAACTTGTGCAGCGTTTTTTCCAGCCCTTCCCCGCCGCCCAGAAGGCTGCCCTGCACGATTTCCAGCACTTCGCCATATGTGAGTTTGTCCGGTCCCTCGCGCTGCCGCCTGGCGACGCGGATCGAGCCGATGCGCTCCTTCGTGCTCACAAGGCCCAGTTCTTCCGCTTCCTTGATGGCGCGGTAAGCGGTGCCTTCCGAAACGCCGTGTTTTCTGGCCAGCTGGCGGACGGATATTTTGGTGCCGACTTCCAATTCGCTTATGTATGCCAAAAGCTGCTCGCGTTTTGAAGATTCCGCCGTTTTGGCGGAAAATTCCGCGCGTTTGTCCGGCATGGAGCAACCACCTTGTTTGTCGTTGATCACAAAACAATCATAACCTCCGTCCCTTGCCACATACAATCAATCAGAGCGATAAGGAGGTTATGCCAATGCGCTATCTGAAAGCAATCGTGGGCGCCTGCGTCGGAATCCTGGTCTCCGGGGCCTGGCTGGCTGGCGACCTGATGCTGCCGGAACCGTGGGGAGACTATCTCCTGTTCGGCTCCATTGCGCTGGTCACGGCAGGCGCCGGTTGGAAAATAGGAATGTTTTACGAAAAGCAGGAAAGATACGAAGCCATGCTGAAGGCCCAGAAAGCCGAAAGCAACGTCTAGTATCCGGGCATTTTTCTGAACATTTTAGTCCCATCCGGATGACCGGTCAAATTCAAAAAACCTTCTTTTCGCTCCCGCTCGGCAGGGCAGCGATAAAGAAGGTTTGAGCCGGCCAGCCGGCAAACGTGACCTCAAATTTTCAACTCTCCGAGCTTGATCAGCTCGACGACCGCCTGCGAACGCCCTTTTACGTTGAGCTTCTGCATGACATTGGAGATGTGGTTGCGCACCGTCTTTTCGCTGATGAACAGCTGCTGGGCAATGTCGCGAGTTGTCTTGTCCTGCACAAGCAGTTCGAACACTTCGCGTTCCCGATTCGTGAGAAGGAATTTGCTCTTGTGATCGGTGTCTTTCAACGTGTTGTCACCCCTCCTTGCCCGGGCTGGATTCGAATACAAGGGATAGGGATACAGTCAACTTTATCATATGAAAGGCTTTTTCGCTCGGTGCGGTATGACGGCATAAATGGGCGGCAAACTCCCTTGACAACGGGCTGATGTCATGCCTTGCGGGCGGGAGGGTGACATTTTTTGGCGAAAACCGTCGGCCAATCCGGCTGCAGAGACGGTTTGTCGAATTTTTGCAATTGCATCTTAGACCAAAAAAAGCCCCCGGACGGTTGGCCTTAAAACAGGCAACCGCCGGGGGCTTGACGCATATGCGCCTGGGTCCGGGTTCAACCGCTTAAGCGCGTTATCGGATAATCTTCGCATCCGAAAAGCGTTTGACGGTTATGGAGCTGAACTCCGGCAGGAAATCGTCCGTTGGCTGCCCGGACTTTGCGGCAAAAGTGTACCACTGCAGCCGTTCGATGGCTTCCGGATGGGCGGAAACGTACACGTTGCGGACGCTCGGCGCCATCGATTTTACGGTTTTGGCGATTTTGCTCCTGAGCTTGTTATTGACTCCCGCACCATAGGGGGAAAGAACATGCCGCTCGTCGGTGATGGCCACATAGGCGTCGTGGCCGCGGACCGCCACGTAAGCGTCGCGGACTTCCGGAAACGCGGCGATGGCCTGCGCAATCTCTTCCCTGATCGCAAAGCTGCCCGCGCCGCTTTGCCCGCGGGCCTGCGGCCCTTGGGCCGTGCTGCGCTGAAACCGGGTGCGGTATGCCGACTCATCGCCAAAATTCGTTCCGTTCAGGGCCGAATCTCTTTTCTCGTCATTGTTGTCATAAAAAGGTCGGATGTTTTTGTTCCCGACATCTCCGGTTCTGTTGTCCAGGCAGCCGGCGCTGAGCAATACCGCCGCGATCAGCACCGCCCCCAGCAGCAAACGTTTGCGCACCCGAATTCCTCCTTGCTTGAGAGATCGGCATTCTTGCCGGCTTTATTATGCGCGTTGCGCCGACAACCTATTCCGCTTGCGGTTTGGGCATGGATATAGTAACATGGGGTTAGGTTTAATACCTGGTACTAATACCACATAATAAGATCACAACATGACCGAAAAACCGATACATATGAAGAAAGCGAGGCCATTTGCATGAGCACAGCCCAAACCAACGTTTTCCAATCCCGCGCCCGGCTGACCGCCATCGGCTCCTACGTGCCCGAAGCGATCCTGACCAACGCCGACATGGAAAAGCTGGTGGATACCGATCACGAGTGGATCGTGCGCCGCACCGGCATCCTCACCCGGCACAAATCCGCCGATGACGAATTTGCTTCCGATCTGGCCGTAAAAGCCGTCGGCAACTTGCTGGAACGATACGGCGCGGATCCTTCCGACGTGGATGGCATTATTGTGGCCACCTCCACCGGCAATTATCGCTTCCCTTCCGTCGCCGCATACGTGCAGAAAGCATATGGCATGAAGCGGGCCTTGTCCTTTGACCTCAACGCCGCCTGCGCCGGATTCGTGTATGCGCTGCAAATGGCCAACGCGCTGATTCTCACCGGGGCGCACCGCAAAGTGCTGGCCATCGGCGTGGACACGCTCACCAAAATTACCGATTACACGGACCGGTCCACCTGCATCCTGTTTGGCGACGGCGCCGGCGCCGTGCTCATCGAAGCCGCCGACGAAGGCGCGTTCCTGGCTTCGTACGCCTCCACCGATGGCGCCGGGGGGCCGCACGTGTACGCGACCAACGTCGCCAAACTGTGGGAAGGCCAGCCGCTGGCCGGTGAAGGCAAGCTGGTGCAAAACGGGCGCGAAGTATACAAATGGGCGCTGTCCACGATTCCGGGGGCGGTCCGCGAAATGGTGGCCTCCGCGGGTTACGAAATCAAGGATCTCGACTGGTTCGTGCCGCACAGCGCAAACTTGCGGATGATCGAAGCCCTCTGCGAGCGGCTCGACTTCCCGATGGAAAAGACGCTGGAGAGCGTGGTCAATTGCGGCAACACCTCCGCCGCCACGATCCCGCTGGCGCTGGATGCGGCGGTCCGGGAAAAGAAAATCCGGCCCGGCCATCTTTTGGCGCTGTTCGGCTTCGGCTCGGGGCTGACGCAAGCCGGCACGCTGCTGCGCTGGACGGCGGAACCAAAATAACGTGCCAAATTGAAGCTGCGAGAGCGAGGGCAGCCCGGACAAAAACGGGGCTGCCCCGCTTTTTTTGTTTTCAGGCTGCTGCCGGTGCCCTTTGCCTCCTTGTCCACATACATTAGGGATAGCTCATTTTCGCACGGGAGGACCGGATTATGAACGCACCCGCGTTGCCGCTCGTCAGCGTCGTGGTCCCGTTTTACAACTGCCCTTATGTGGACCACAACATCAACAGCATTTTGCGGCAGGATTATTCGCATATCGAAATCATCGTCGTGGATGACGGATCAACCCAATTTTTCGAACGGCTGCAGCCATTCTATAGCCGCATACGCCTGATCCGAAAGCCCAACGGCGGCACGGCCAGCGCCTTGAACGCCGGCATTCGGGCGGCCCGGGGCGAATACATCGCCTGGCTCAGCTCCGATGACATGATGGCGGAAAGCAAAATTTCCCGTCAGACGGCTTTCATGCTTGAGCGGCAGGCGCTTTTGTCCTTTACCGATTTTCATCTGATCGATCAAAATAACGGGTTCGCGGGCTTCCACATGACCGCCAAGTTTTCCCTAGCCCGGGAATTTGTCGAGGCGTTCCTTCATTATTGCCCGATCAACGGCTCCACCGTCATGATGCATCGCTCCCTCCCCGGCCTGATCGGCCTGTTCAACGAATCGCTCATTTGCGTGCACGATTACGATTACTGGCTCCGCGCACTGTTGGCCCGCATCGACATTCACTACCTGAACGAACCCTTGACGTATTACCGCTGGCACAGCGGGATGGGAACGATCCGCAAAAGGGAGCGGGCGGACCGGGAATTCGAGCAGGTGCGGAACCTGTACGCGCCCCATATCCGCGCCTTGCTGTCGTTATTGTGAGTTCTTTTGCGGGGATGGTGTGCGCCGGTGAAAGTGCTGTTTATGTACATTTTGCCTTCTGGAGGCATGAACACCCTCAACCGCGTGCGGGCCAGGGCGCTTCGGGGCGCGGGGATCGAAAGCCATTTGCTTTTTTTGCGCACCGGCAGCGGGATGGGCGACATCGAGCCGGACATTCCGGTTTTCTATGCTGCCGAACCTCAAGCCATCGGGCAAATCCTTCACGCCCACGCTTACGATGCCGTCATCGTGACTTCGGCCTATTCTTACCTTCCCGTCCTGCGCGGCCTCGGCTATACCGGAAAACTCATTTTTGAAAACAACGGCTTCGGCCCGCCGGATCAGGCCAGGCAGGCCATGCTGGACGCCAAACCGCACGTGGACCCGTGCGCGGACGCGCTGATGTATCCGGGCACGCGGCATATCGGCGATATTTTGCGGTCGCTTTATCCAAACAAGCCGATCTTTTCGGTTTTCAACCCGGTGGATCCCGCCATGTTCGGATACTTGCCCTCCCGCAACAATCCGGTCCGGCCCGTGCTGGCATGGGTCGGCAGGCTGGAGCCGAACAAAAACTGGCGGGATTTCCTGCGGATCGGCGCGGAAGTGGCCAAGCTTCTCCCGCGGGTGCACCTGTGGATGTTCACGGATCCGGAACTGGCCTGGCCGGGTGAAACGGAAGCGATGGAGCGTCTTACTGCGGAACTGGGTTTGGCCGGCCGGATCACGCACTACACCCGCATTCCCCACCGGCTGATGCCGGATTATTTGTCCCGGGTGGCGGACTCCGGCGGCGCGCTCGTCATCACTTCCGTGGCCGAAAGCTTTGCCTACACGGCGCCCGAGGCCATCCTGTGCCGCTGTCCGGTGGTGACCACCGACTCGGACGGCGTGCGGGCGGTTATTGAAAATGAAACGACGGGTCTTTTTTACCCGCACGGAGACTTCGCCGCCGGCGCCCGCCAAGTGATGCGGGTCTTGACGCAGCCGGCCTTGCGGGCCAGGCTGGTGGCCGCCGGAGCGCAGCGGATCCGGACGAATCTTTCACCGCAACGGTTTGCCGGGCTTTTTGCGCAAATGCTGCAAATTCTGGGGATAGGCCGATGAAAACCAGCATCATTCTGCTGACGCTGAACAATCTGGCGAGCACGGTCCGCTGCATCCAAAGCATCCGCAAGTTTACGGACGTCCCTTATGAAATTATCGCGGTGGACAACGGCTCGGCCGACGGCACCGCTTCGTGGCTGGCCTCCCAGCCGGACGTGCGGCTGATCGCCAATCCGCGCAACCGCGGATTTGCCGCGGGATGCAACCAGGGCGCCGAAGCGGCCTCCGGCGATTACGTGCTGCTCCTCAACAACGACACCGTCGTCTCCCACCGCTGGCTATCCTTGCTGCTTGCGGCCTTGCGGGAGCATGAGGAGGTGGGCGCCGCCGGGCCCAAATCCAACCGGGCGCTGCCCAGGCAGCAGGTGGCGGTTTCCTTGCGCGGCGAAGCGGAGATTCATCGTTTTTGCGAATCTTTTAACCGAAGCGATCCTTTCAAATGGTCGGAAGCCGCCTGCCTCAGCGGATTTTGCCTGCTGGTTAGGCGGAAAACGTGGCAGCGGCTCGGCGGGATGGACGAAAAATACCGGATCGGCGGGTACGAGGATGTGGATTTCTCCTACCGGCTGCTGAAAGCCGGCTTTACTTTGCGGGTTGCGGGGGATGTGTTTGTCTATCACGAAGGCAGCAGCACCTTCGCGAAAAACGCCATCGACATCCGCGAGGCGGCCGCCGCGGGACGCCGGGTCTTTATCCGCAAGTGGGGGTTTAACCCCGACCGGCTGATCGCGGGCAGGGACACCGCCTTTCTTCCCGGCCGTTATGCCGCGCCGCATTCCCATCATCCGCCGCAAGGCCCCGCATGGCCCGACGGGTGGTATGCGCGGGATGAAAGCGGCCGGGTCTATCGGATCGAACGCCAGCGCAAAAGACTCGTATCATCCGGCGTCACGCTGCAGGCGCTGAACATAGTTCCGGGCCGGATTGCCCCCGCGTCGGCGGCGTTTCTGGAACCGTTTCCCGACGGTCCCCCTCTCAATGCGGCCGCGTTTCCCCACGGCTACCCGAACGTGTTTGTGACCCGGGATCCGGCCGGCGGCATGCATCTCGTATCCGACGGCATCCGCTATCCCATCGCCAATCAAGCGGCATTCGCCGCGATGGGGTTTCAGATTTTCGAAGCGGTCAGTCTGCCCCTTCATGCGCTTCAATCCTTGCATGAGGGCTGGCCGATCCGGGAAAATGTGTGGGAAGAGCATGAACTGGTCGATTACCGGCTTTATCTGGGGCCGGACGGCAAGCTCTATTACGGGGAAGGGCAGCGCCTCCGTGAAGTGCCAAATCCGCAGATTCTGAGCCGGTACGGGCTGCATGCGATTCGCCCCGTGCGCCTGCCGCCGGATATTTTCGCGCGCGTGCCGAAAGGCTTTCCCTTGCCGGACAGATGAAGAAAAAGGACAGTTTCCCGATTTGGGCTGAATGTGCATGCCCACGGAAACTGTCCTTTTGTTATGTCCGGACATCATGCAGCCCACGGAAACCGTCCTCTTTGTTTTGTGCGGACATCTTGCGGCTTTCCGGCCGCCCCGCAGGTACCAAAGTGCACCCTAATTGGGCGGTAATCGCGCACTTCATGGGGGCTTTTTTCGAGGTTTTGAATGACTCGGGTGCCAAAGTGCACTCCATTTTCGCGTTTTTCGCGATTTCTGATGACTCAGGTGCCAAAGTGCGCTTCCTTCAGACGAAAACCTGCCATTTTGCCTCAATCGGCCCAATTCAGGTGCACTTTAGCACTTGAGAGTTCGAATAAGGCTGCTGGCGGCGGCTCTCAGGTGCAATTTGGCACCTGAGCAAGGCGGCGATGCTTTTTTCAGCCGCAAGAACGCCTGCGCCTTCTTTCCTCCTCCAGCGCATCCCGCACCGATTGGCGAAATGAAATCTGGGGCTGCCAGCCCAACCGGCGGATCGGCGACGTATCGCGGGGAACCGGCACGTTGGCCGGCGCGCTGCCGATCAGCCACTCCAGCCTGCAGTGCGCCTCCGCCTCAAAGGCCTCTTTTACCTCCCGCAGCGTGCGATACGTGCCGGATTCGATCGCATACACGCCGCCCGGCTGCCCTGCGAGAAGCAGCCGTTCATAGGCGGCGACGGCATCGCGGACGTCGAGAAAATCCCGCTTCTCATGCAAGGAGGAGAGCTTGAACGGCGGGCCTTCGCCCGCAGCCTCCACTTCCGCCGCCCAGCGGGCGATTTTGCCGCACAGCCCCGTGCTGCCGCCGGGCCCGATCAGGTTCGAAGGCTCCGCCACCATGACGTGCAAACCGTGCCAGCGGTGCCAGGCCCGGGCCGCCATCCATTGCGCCGCCTTGCTGAATGCGTACGGGCTTTCCGGCTCCAGCAGCCGGTCGTCCGCGGGGCGCATCATGGAACCGACCACCACAACCCGGCTATGCGGGCTGTGCAAGCGCACCGCCTCCAGAAGATGCACCGTGGCCATGAAATTGCGCATCAGCGTGTCAGCGGGGTCCCGCCAGGATGCATCCACCGCGTTCTGGCCCGCCAGATGCAGCACGGCATCCGGACGGTGTTTGCCCACGAGATCACAGGCGGCCCTTCCGTCCGTCAGATCGCAGATTTCGCCCGCAGATGCGCCCAGGGCTTGCCAAAAATCCGGCGCCGACCGCGGCGAACCCGCGGCGATCACCTGCCAGCCCCTTTCCGCGAAATGGCGGCACGCATGGCGGCCCGTAAACCCGGACGCGCCCGTGATGATCAGCCTTCCGGGCCTCACAGCCGGCACATCCATTCCTTAAGCTCGCGCAGCATGGCGGGGTAGTCCGGCACCGCAAAGCGCACATCCGTGCGGGTAACCGCCAGCGTCCGGTCGATGCGGGGTTCATCCGCCGGCACGAGCTCGGCGTCGCGCTTTTCAAATATATCCCGCATCATCCCCAGCAGATCGTGCTTGGAAACGGGCTGCGGTGCCGCCAAATGCACGAGTCCCGCCACGTCCGCCCTGCGGGCAAGATGCAGGCAGGCCTTGGCCAGTTCCAGCGTCGTGACGCCGTTCCAGAGCACGTTCCGGTAGCCGGGCACCCGGCCTTTTTGTGACATAAACCATTTCATGAGCCCGATCCCGTCCGCTTTCCGATCCGGCCCGATGATGGAGGTCCGCAGCGTCACATGGGGCGGGCGCGTCACTTCCCCGAACGCCTTGGTTATGGCGTACATGCTGGTGCCGTCCGGCTCATCCGTTTCCTTGTACATGCCCCGCGCGCCGGAAAACACGCAGTCCGTGCTGATGTGGATCAGCCGCGCCTTCAGGCCGTCCGCAAGACGCGCCAGCCCGTGCGGCAAAAGGCCGTTAATGCGCCAGGCGTCTTCCGGCCGGTTTTCCGCCTCCCGGTTCAAAATGCCGGCCGCGTTGATAATCAGATCCGGCTTCACCTCCCGCACCGTCCGGGCCACCTCGGAAAATTGCAGCGCATCGAGCTCGCGGATTTGCACGTTCGGCCCGCAAGGCAGCGGGTTCGTCGGCGGCGCATCGTCCGCATGGGATGCGCCTTTGGGGCGGGGGCGGATGGTGATCGTCAGCTCGTCACGGGTCATCCGGTGCCAATAGGCGGCGATCATATGCCCCGCCATGCCTTGTCCGCCCACCAGAAGAACCCTCATTTCAGAAAGCCTCCCCGGACCAGCAAGTCGCGGATTTGCCGCTTATCCATAAGGGACTCGCTGGAGACGTAGCGCTCGATGCTGGCAGGCGGGCAGGATGCGTAGAGCTCCCTCAGGCCCGGGATTTCCAGAGACGGCAGGATAACCAGATAATGGGCATCCAGTCTGACCGTGCTGGCGGCTTCCTGTTCGGTCAGCAAGATTTCGTGGATTTTTTCGCCCGGCCGGATGCCGACTTCCACCATCTCCACTTTGCGCCCCAGCTCTTCCATCAGCACTTCCGCCAGGTCGGCAATTTTCAGCGCCGGCATCATCATGACGAAAATTTCCCCGCCGGCGCTCCGTTCAGCCGCATCAAACAGCAGCCGGATCGCATCCTGGATCGTCATGAAAAACCGCGTCATGCGGCGGTCGGTAAGCTGGATCGGTTCCCCTTTTTTGATCTGCTGCATAAACAGATGAATAACGCTGCCGCTGGCGCCCAGCACGTTGCCGCCCCGGACGCAGACAAAACGGGTGTCCGTGCGCAGCAGATTGGCGTAAACCATCAGCTTTTCCCCGATGGCTTTGGTCATGCCGTAGAAATTCGAAGGGTTCGCCGCCTTGTCCGTCGAAATGTTGATGACCTTTTTCACTCCGGTTTGGATGGCGGCTTCAATCACGTTCTGCGTGCCCAGCACGTTGGTCTTCAGCGCCTCATACGGCTGCTCTTCGCAGACCGGCACATGCTTGAGGGCCGCCAGATGAAATAGGATGCCGGCGCCTTCACATGCCCTGATGAGCGCCTCCCGGTCCCGGATGTCGCCGATCACAAATTTCAGCCGGTCATCCCGGAACCGGCGGCTCATGGCGACCTGGCTGGCCTCATTGCGGGAATAAATCACCACTTCTTTCGGGTTTTTGGGCAAAAGCTGCCGGACCAGTTCATGGCCCCACGATCCTGTGCCGCCGGTGACCAGGATTCGCTCTCCTTCAAACATCACCAGTCCCCCCAAACATGAAATTCGCCACCTTTTCCGAGACGTTTTCGTCCAGATATCCATCCGGACACTGCCATTTGCGGCCGCTTCCTGCCATGACGCGCGCGGCGGCACGGATCGCCTCCGGGGCGCATCCCGCGACAATGTTGCTGCCGCAGTCCACGGTTTCCGGGCGCTCCGTGGAGCGCCGCACCGTCACCGCCGGAACGCCCAGGATGCAGCATTCCTCCTGGACCGTGCCGCTGTCCGTCAGCACGCACAGCGCGTTTTTTTCAAGAGAAACAAAATCAAAAAAGCCAAACGGCTCGTACCATTCCACCAGCGGATGAATGTCGTCGAGCCCCGCCTCCCGCATGCGGATCCGGGTGCGCGGATGCACGCTGCAGATGATTCTGAGGCCCATGTCCTCGGCCACCAGGCGAAACCCTTCCAGGATGGCCGCCAGCCGGTCCGGCCGGTCCACATTTTCGGCCCGGTGAACGGTGGCGAGAAAATACTTCCCCGGCTCGAGGCCCAGCCTTTCCAGCACGCCGCTGGAGCGGATCTGCGGCTCGTAATGGCGCAACACCTCATAGATCGGGTTGCCGCATTTGAAAATCCGCTCCGCGGGGAAGCCTTCCCGGAGCAGGTTTTGCCTGCCGTATTCGGTATACGGCAGGTTGAACGTGGACACGGCGTCGATGATTTTGCGGTTTTTCTCCTCCGGCACCGACAGGTCCCAGCAGCGGTTCCCGGCCTCCATGTGCACGACGGGAATGCCCATCCGCTCGGCGATGATCGCGCACAGGGCGCTGTTGGTGTCGCCCAGAACCAGCACTTTGTCGGGCTTTTCCCGCGCGAGCAGCGCTTCGGCCGCCTCAAACATGACCGCCAGCTGCCCGCCGACGGTCGTCTTGCGCTCATCAAGCTGCACGTCCGGCGGGCGGATGCCGAGCTCCGCAAAAAAGTTGCCGCTCAAATGCGGGGTAAAGTTCTGTCCGGTATGCATCAACACATGCCGGCCGGCCAGCCGATCCAGCCTGGCCATGATGAGGCTGAGCCGGATCAGCTCCGGCCGGGTGCCGAGAATCGTCACAATCCGCAAAGCGCCTCACCTGCCTTTCATTTCGCGGGTTCACCGGCGTTTCTTGCGGCCGGAAGACGGACGGCGCCGGCCCGCGGCGGAGCGCCGGATGCGTTCGCCGCGCCGGACGGATTTGGGGCGCAGCGAGCGGCGGCCCCGGACGGCGGCGCGCAGGCGGCGCTGCCGGTTCAGGCGGTATCGTCGCCGGATGGCCGTCCGTTTCGCTTTCGCGCGCGCTTTGCGCCTCCTGACCGTGGAACGGACGCCCGTCCCGCCGTCCATCGGCCGACCGAGGCGATACCGGTGCAGCTCGCGATCCGGGATGACCCGCACGTCTTCAAACCGAAAACCGCGAAAAAGGAACCCCTGCTGGGTCCGGAACGGACGGCGCCGGCCGTCTTCGAGCAGATACACCGTCTTCCCGCTGCCCCGGACGAGGGGCGAAGGCGGATTGGCCACGATCGGCAGCCGGGCCACGAGCAGATCCTGCTGATAACGCAGCACGTGCACGCCGAAAACCGTCTGGGCGGCGGCCCGGCTGTGCTCCCCGACAAAGGTTCGATGCGAAGGATTGTCCATAAGCCATTGCATTTTGGCGGCCAGGCCGGCAACATTTCCGGGCTCCACGAGAAACTCCCCGTTGCCCGTGGCCTCCAATATTTCCGCAAGGCCCCCGGAAGCGAACGCGATGACCGGCTTGCCGAACACCATCGCTTCCAGCGCGGTCATGCCGAAACCTTCCGGCATTATGCTCGGCACAACGACCACATCCACAGCCGGGTAGATCAGCTCCAGATTTTCTTCAAACAGCAGCCAGCGGAAACGGTCTTCCATGCCCGCCTGCCGGATGAGCGCCTGGCAAGACAGCCAGTAATCCCTGTCCACCGGATTTCCGGCGACAAAAAACCGCGCGCGCGGGTCGTTTTTCAGCTTGATGGCCGCACGGACGAAAGCCTCCAGCCCTTTTTGGGGATAGATCGTGCCGGTCACATAACCGAACACGCACTCGCCTTCGGTCCATCCCTGGCTCGCCCTGATGACCGCGCGAAGATGCGGCCACGCATCGGGGTTCAAGCCTTCCAGGTCCGCATACGGCGTAAGCACGAAGGTTTTGGCCGCGGCCGGATGGCTCTTGAACGGCTGCAAGACGGCCTGCGAAATGCCCGCAATGATGTCGCTGCAGCCGGCGATAATGTCCAGCGTGACCCTGCGATGGGGCGAAGGCCGGATGGCCTCCATCAGCGACCAAATGACGGGAATGCCGAGAGACTTGGCCGCGGCGGCCGGCAGCGGATGCACCGCCGTGTTCACAAAAACGCACGATGGCCGCTCCCGCACCAGCAAAGCCTGCAGCCTTTGATAAACCATTTGCTGCTTCAGGGCATTGAAGTGAATGCCGGCAAAAGGACTCGCAAAATAAAGGGCCGTATTCAGCGGAATCTCGAAGATAATGACCGGGATGCCCAGCGCCCGGGCCTGCGCCGCAATGACGCCTTCCCGCGGCACGACGAGCACGCAATCAAAATGGCGGCGCCATTCCTTGGCAAACAGAATCAGCAGCTTTTCCGCTCCCGTAATGTACCCCTCGCTGCAAAGGTGGGAAAACAGGAGCATTTTCGGTCTTGTCACCATTGTGGAACCATGCCCGTCATGACAAGCATGTTTCCGCCTCCTTCCAAGCCGTCTGTCCAACTTTCGGTACCGATCTGGCCAAAGCCGGCGTTGTCTCCTGATTTCGGAACAATATATTCAATCGGCGCGGCCGGGGCTTGGACAGGCGACCCTTACCGGGCGCAAAATGGGGCAACAAAAAACCTTCCCCGGCAAATGCATGCCCGGGAAGGTCGGGAGGGTAAAAAGGGAGGACATATATGAAAAGCGGTGATCAGGCGAAATTCGGCTACTGAAGCCTGTGAACCTGCACGTAGTTGTGCACGGTGTTTCGGATTTGTATGGTGACGGTATCGGTTTTGACGGCGCCGTTGCTGTAACGCACCGTGAACACAAAGGTGAGGGGGCCCTGCGGCAGCTCCTCCAGCGGAAAACCCGCATCCGCCGAGCGCAGCAAGCCTTCCCAACGCACGAGGTCAGAGCTGGCCGGCGCCAGTTCCTTACGCAATTCCGGCGCGGCTTCGGCCACGACGCTCTCCGGTTTTGTCGCCGAGCCTTGCGTATCGGTCACCGCGGCCGCAAGCCGGAACGCCTCACCGGCCCAGAACCAGTCGGCCGGACGGAGCGCCCCGGGATTTTTCGCGTTGTAGCGCTGGCGGTTTTCTTCCCATTCGTCGGTGTGCAGCACATAGCCTTTGATCGTAAGCTCCAGCACCCGGATCTCCTTCGTGACCGTATCTTCCGCCCCATGGGAGTCCCGGATCTGCAGCGTCACGCGGTATGTTCCCGGACGGTTCAGCGTATCGCCGCCGTCTATGGTAAGGCTTTGCGCGCTGCCCGTTCGAAAATAGCCGCCGGGGCCTTGCACAGACCAATGATAGACCAGCGGATCCCCGTCGGGATCGGAAGAGGTGCTGATCAGGCTGATGGCATCTCCCTCGAAAGCGGGTTTTGGCGACCAGTCAAAGTTCGCCGCCGGCGGCCGGTTCACCACCGT
>ERZ795043.559-NODE-559-length-28322-cov-52.789755_pt1 | contig 28322 bp, 26 predicted proteins | sample MGYA00375127_ERZ795043 | MGnify/ENA primary metagenome ERZ795043 (study PRJEB30172, sample SAMN05518447) | compost metagenome | isolation source: Feedstock adapted compost from Newby Island compost facility, Milpitas, CA | place: USA:Newby Island compost facility... | reverse complement strand
AGGAGCGGTATGCCCCCCGTACACAGACTCTTACACATAACTCTTGACACGACCCTACCTCCTGGGCGAAACAGCGGTACCCCTTTTAGGGTAGCACATCCCCTCTGCCCTTTTGGGGCAGAGGCCTGGGGCGCCCCAGGAGGAAGCCTAGGTAGGCCAGGGTGGCCTCGTCCCCAATCCCTTCGGTCTGAGGGGCTTTCCAGGGCCTCGTCGCGACCGCGCAAGGCCTCCGGCAACCTCTTTAACCCTTTCCGGAGGAGGGTCAGGAGGACGGGGTGACAAGAGGGGAAGGCACCCTGTGCGGCATGGTTCGTACGCGTTTGATTCCCCTCCTCGGGCCCGGTCTTCCCCGGGCTCAAGCCAAGACGGCGAGCCCTTGCGCCTTGGCCTGGTACATGCGGCTGTCGGCGGCGGAGAGGAGCTCGTCCGGGGTCTTGCCGTCCTCGGGGAAGGCGGCGAGGCCGATGTTCACCCCCAGGCAGAGCCCCCCGAAGCAGAGGGCCTCTATGGCCCAGGCGTAGCGGAAGGCGGCCTTAAGGGCGCCCTCCTTCCCGGTGTGGGGGAAGAGGACGGCGAACTCGTCCCCGCCCCAGCGGAAGATCCGGTCCCCGTTCCGCCTTTCCCTTTGCAGGGCCTCCGCCACCTTAATAAGGGCGAGATCGCCCACCGCGTGGCCCAGGCGGTCGTTCACCTGCTTGAAGCCTTTGAGGTCCATGACCGCGAGGGCAAGGGGGTAGCCGTAGCGCTCCGCCCGCTTGAGCTCCTCTTCCAGAAAGCGGTCAAAGGCCCTGCGGTTGGGCAGGCCCGTGAGGGGGTCGGTGAGGGCGGCCTCTTCCAGGAGCTTCCGGGTGCGGATTTCGTGGAGGAGGGTGGCGAGGGGCGTGGCGAAGAAGCGGGCGGCCTCCAGGGAGTCCTCGCCGAAGGCGTTGGGGTCGTGGAGGTTGTCCAGGTTGAGGTAGGCCAGGACCTCCCCCTTGTAGGGGATGGGGAGGCAGAGGTTGGCCTGGATCTCCTGGGCCTTCCCGGCGGTGTCTATGATCTCGGGCGGGGCGGTCTCGTGGCTGATCTCGGCGATGGGCCTTTCCTCCACGCTGAGGAGGCGGGGCTCCCCTTGGAGGGCTTTTTCCTCTCCTAGGCCGTACCAACGGAGCTGGGCCTCCCGGGTGAAGGCCACTTCCTTTAGGCCCTCCAGGTCGTAGCCATGGGCTGCCTTATAGCGGTAGGCCCCGTCTTCCCAGACCAAGAGGTTTCCCGCCTCCGCCCCAGGGACCTGGCGGATGGCCTCTTCCAAGATCGCCTGGTAGAGCTCCTCCGGGGGTTTTTCCAAAAGCTCCAGGAAGATCCGGTTAACCGCCTCGTGCCGGGCCTTTTCCGTGAGGCGTTCCAGACCGAGGCCCAGGGTGCGGGAAGCGAGGAGGAGGAGGTCCACCTCGCTTCTCCGCCAAAGCCTTTCCGCCCTCTGGCCCACCACAAAAATCCGCCTCGCCCGGGGCGCCCCCGGGGTGGGGACGGGGAGGGCGGCGAAGGTGCGCCAGTCCAGGGCTTTTAGCGCGGGGACGGCCCGGTCCTCCTCGGCGTAGCGGGCGGTGAAGAGGGGGCTTCTCGTTTCGTAGACCCGCCAGGCGAGGCCCACGCCGTAAGGGAGGCCCTCCTCCAGGACCTTGCGGAGGGCGGGCTCCTCCACGCCGTGGGCGGCGAGGCACACCATGCGGGCGCCCCGGACCTCCCAGAAGGCGCCGGCCTCGAGGCCCAAGGCCCGCACCAGGAGGGCCAGGGCCTTGGCCGCCGCCTCCTCGAGGCGGGAGGCGCTTTGCAGGGCGAGGGAGAGCTCCGCCACGAGCCGCCTTTCCTCCTCGTCCGCCAGGCGGGAAAGCTGGAGGCTCACCGCCTGGGCGAAGCGCTTAAGGCCCTCCTGGAGCTCCTCGGGGAAGGTCCGGTCCCGCTCCAGGTTGAGGACGGCCACCACCTCCCCCCGCTCCCGGAGGGGAAGGGCGAGCTCGGCGAGGGCCTTGTGGTCCGGGGGGGCGATGTAGTCCGGGTCCCGGCGCACGTCGGACACGTACACGGGCCTCCCCTCCCGGTAGGCCCGGCCCACCACGCCCCCGTAGGGGATGGTCTCCACGGAGAGGGAGGGGTGGGCGGCGAGGAGGCGGAGGCCCTGCCGCTCGGGCACCCACACCCCCACGTGCCCCCGCTCCCCGAGGCGGGCGAGGCGCTCGGGGAGGCTCTTCAGGAGTTCTTCCCGATTCCGGGCCCGGGGGAGGGCCTCCAGGGCCTCGGCGAGAAGCCCGTGGGTCTGAGCCAGGAGCTTGGCCCGGGCGTGGGCCTGGTGCAGCCCTTTCCCCACCTCATGGGAAAGAAAGGCGGTGAGGAAAAGGGCGGCGAGGGCGAAGAGGTCCAGGACCCCTTGAAAAAAGAGGAGGAGGCTTGCCAGGCCCGAGGCAACAAGCCCCACGCCAAGCCCAAGGGTGCTGGCCAAGAGGCCCACGGCCACCATGAACCAGGGCACAGCGGCGCTTTCCCGAAGCCCCGCGAGCGCCGCCCCCAGGGCGAGGGCGGCCAGGGCGACGTAGAGGGGCCAGCGCATGTTTCCGTTCCATGCTACCACGGCCTGGGCTTGGGGAGCGGGGGAGGGTGCGGTGATTCACATTCAAAAAGTTTCCCCTGAAATAAAGTGCCGCCCGTGGACTGGGAGCTCCTCGCCCGCTTTTTCCGCCTGCAGCGGCTTTTGCGCCAGGAGGTGGAGGCGCGGCTTGGGCCTTTGGGGCTTTCAGGCCTCGAGGCCTGGCTCCTCAAGGTGCTCTCCCAGCGCCCCTACCCCTCGGAGGCGGCCCGGGCCATGGGCCTTCCCCCGCCCACGGTGAGCCACATGGTGCGCCGGCTGGAGCGGGCGGGCTTTCTCGCCCGGGAGGTGGACCCGGAGGACCTCCGCCGCCACCGCCTCCGGCTCACGCCGAAGGGCGCGAGGGCCTTGAGGCGGGCGGAGGCCCTCATGGCCGAGGCCTTCGCCCGGCGGGCCTCCCGCCTCCAAGAGGGGGAGCGGGCGGAGCTTTTGCGCCTTTTCGCCAAGCTGGAGGAGGACGCGGAATGAACCCTACCCCGAACGCCAGAGAGGTGCGCTACACCATGGTGGGCATCCTGCTGGGGCTTTTTCTGGCGGCCCTGGACCAGACCATCGTCTCCACCGCCATGCCCCGGATCGTGGGGGAGCTCAAGGGGGCCGAGTACTACGCCTGGGTCACCACGAGCTACCTCCTCACCTCCACGGTCTCCGCCCCCATCTTCGGCCGCCTCACGGAGCTCTTCTCCCGGAAAGCCGTCTTGGTGGCGGCGGTCCTCCTCTTCCTCCTCGGGTCCGCCCTCTCGGGGCTTTCCCAGAACATGGTGGAACTCGTCCTCTTCCGGGGGGTGCAGGGCCTGGGCGGCGGGGCGCTTTTCGCCTTGGCCTTCACCACCCTTGCCGTCCTCTTCCCGCCCCGGGAGCGGGGGCGGCTCGCCGGGGTCTTCGGCGCCATGTTCGGCCTCTCCTCGGCGGTGGGGCCCTGGCTTGGGGGGCTTCTCACCGACCACTTCTCCTGGCGCTGGGTCTTCTACGTGAACATGCCCGTGGGGGCGGTGGCCCTCTGGTTCATCCTGCGCCACATGCCGCGGCTCTCCCCGGGGGAGCGGGAGCCCTTTGACTTCCTCGGGGCCTTCCTCCTCGCCGCCTGGGCCGTTCCCCTGATGCTCGCCTTCTCCTGGGGCGGGAGCACCTACCCCTGGGACAGCCCCAGGATCCTCGGCCTCTTCGCCCTGGCGGCGGCGGCCTTCGGGCTTTGGGTCCTGGTGGAGCTCAGGGTCCCCCATCCCCTCTTTGACCTCGCCGTCTTCCGCATCCCCACCTTCACCTACGCCGCCTTGGCCTCCTTCTTCTACGGCCCCGCCTTCCTCGGGGCGGTGGCCTTCCTGCCCCTCTACCTGCAGGTGGTCAAGGGGGTCTCGGCGAGCCAAAGCGGGGTGACGGTCCTGCCCCTCACCTTCGGGGTGATCCTGGGGAGCGTGGGCGGGGGGCAGCTCGCCGCCCGCCACGGGCGGTACAAGGGCCTGGTCTTGGGGAGCGCCCTCTTCCTCCTCGGGATCTTCCTCCTCTTCCACTTCCTCCTCCGCGCGGACACGCCCCTTTGGCTGGCCGTCTTCCTCTTCTTCCTCACGGGGCTCGGCCTGGGCCCGGCCCAGAGCCTCCTCAACATCGCCGCCCAGAACGACGTGCCCATGCACCGCATCGGGAGCGCCACGAGCGCCGTGCAGTTCATGCGCCAGATCGGCGCCACCATGGGGGTGGCCTTCCTCGGCACCGTCCTCGCCGGCGCCCTCTCCGACCACCTGAAGGCCGCCTTCCCTCAAGGGGCGGCGGGCGCCCCGGTCCTGGCCCGGGGTGGGGAGGGGATGGCCCTGGACCTGGACCGGGAGTTCGCCCGCCTCGAGGACCTCCTCGCCCGCGCCCTCCGGGGGGACGAGGCGGCCTACCGGGCCCTCCTTCAGGACCCCATGGTCCCCAAGGCCTACCTCCAGGGCCTCTCCCCCGGGGGGATCCCCGCCCGCTTCGCCGCCCTGAAGGAGGAGGTGCGGGCCGCTTTGGCCGGGGACGAGGCCGCGCGGAGGGCCCTCCTTCAGGACCCCACCCTCCCCGAGGACCTGAAGGCCTTCCTCCGGGCCCCCCAGGGCGCCTTGGGCCCCGAGGCGGTGGAGGCCGCCTTGGCCCAGGCCGAGGCGCGGGCCCTGGAGGAGGCCACGCGGCAGGCGGTGGCGGGCCTCGAGGCGGCGAAGGCCCGGCTCAAGGAGGCCTTGAGCTTCGGCATCACCGAGGCCCTGCGGCAGATTTTCCTCTATAGCGCCCTCTTCATCCTCGGGGCCTTGTTCTTCGTCCTCCTCCTTCCCGACCGGGAGCTCAAGGGGAGGCCCGCTCCGGTAGAGTGAGGGGGTGGTCCGTGGTTTTTACCTGCGCTTCGGCGAGGGGGTCTCTGAGGAGGCGAACCGCAGGGCCCTCGCCCTGGCCGAGGCCCTCCTCCGCGCCCCCCCTCCGGGGCTTCTGGACGCCGTGCCCGCCTACGGCGTCCTTTACCTGGAGTACGACCCCAGGCGGCTTTCCCGAGGGCGGCTTTTGCGCCTTCTTAAGGGGCTTCCCCAGGAGCGGGCCGAGGAGGGGCGGGTGGTGGAGATCCCCGTGCGCTACGACGGGGAGGACCTTCCCGAGGTGGCCTCCCACCTGGGCCTCTCCCTCGAGGCCGTGAAGGCCCTCCACCAAAAGCCCCTCTACCGCGTCTACGCCCTGGGGTTCACCCCGGGCTTTCCTTTTCTGGCGGAGGTAGAGCCCGCTTTGCGCCTGCCCCGGAAGCCCCACCCGAGGCCCCGTGTGCCCGCCCACGCCGTGGCCGTGGCGGGGGTGCAGACGGGGATCTACCCCCTTCCTTCTCCCGGGGGCTGGAACCTGATCGGGACCAGCCTGGTGGCCGTCTACGACCCCCACCGCGAGACGCCCTTCCTCCTCCGCCCCGGGGACCGGGTGCGCTTCCTGGAGGCCGAGGGGCCCACGCCGCCCGAGCCCCGCCCCCTGGGGCTCCTCCCCGAGGAGCCCAGGCTTCCCGCCCTCCTCGTGGAGGAGCCCGGGCTTCTGGACCTGGTGGTGGACGGGGGCCGCTTCCTCGGGGGGCACCTCGGCCTCGCCCGCTCCGGTCCCCTGGACGCCCCTTCCGCCCGGTTGGCCAACCGGCTCGTGGGCAACGGGGCGGGGGCGCCCCTCTTGGAGTTCGCCTACAAAGGCCCCGTCCTCACCGCCCTCCGCGACCTGGTGGCCGCCTTCGCGGGCTACGGCTTCGTCGCCCTTCTGGAAGGGGAGGAGATCCCCCCGGGGCAAAGCTTCCTCTGGCCCCGGGGCAAGACCCTCCGCTTCCGTCCCCATGGCCCAGGGGTGCGGGGCTACCTGGCGGTGGCGGGGGGCCTCGAGGTCCGGCCCTTCCTCGGCTCCGCCTCCCCGGACCTCCGGGGGAGGATCGGGAGGCCCTTGAGGGCAGGGGATCTCCTGGGCCTCGAGGCGCTTCGCCCGGTCCGCCCCGGGAGGGCCTTCCCCCAGCGCCCTCTGCCGAAAGTCTTCCGCCTCCGCCTTATCCCCGGCCCCCAGTTCACGGCGGCGGCCTTTGGGGCGCTTTGCTCCGGGCCTTTCCGGGTGGCCCGGGCGGACCGGGTGGGGGTGGAGCTTTTGGGGCCGGAGGTCCCTGGCGGGGAGGGGCTTTCCGAGCCCACCCCCCTCGGCGGGGTCCAGGTGCCCCCCTCGGGGAGGCCCCTGGTGCTCCTCGCCGACAAGGGGAGCCTCGGGGGGTACGCCAAGCCCGCCCTGGTGGACCCCCGGGACCTCTGGCTCCTGGGGCAGGTCCGGCCCGGGGTGGAGATACGCTTCACAAGCGGGTATAATCGTGAATAAAAGCACATGATAGCCGAAGACCCCCCTTCCAGCCCCCGGGGAGGGGAGGGGCCCAAGACTCAGCCCATCCCCTCCACCACCACGGCGATGCCCTGGCCCACGCCGATGCACATGGTGGCGAGGCCGAACTGGACCTTTCGCCGCCGCATCTCGTGGACCAGGGTGGTGAGGATGCGGGCCCCGGAGGCCCCCAGGGGGTGGCCCAGGGCGATGGCGCCGCCGTTGGGGTTGAGGCGGGGGTCCTCCATGTCTAGGCCCCACTCCCGAAGGACGGCGAGGCTTTGGGCGGCGAAGGCCTCGTTGAGCTCAATGAGGCCGATATCGGAAAGGGTGAGCCCCGCCCGCTCCAGGGCCTTCCCCGTGGCGGGCACGGGGCCGATGCCCATGATCCTCGGGGGCACCCCGGCCACGGCGATGGAGCGGATGCGGGCGAGGGGCCTCAGGCCGTGGGCCTTGGCGTAGTCGTCGGAGACGAGGAGGACGGCCGCCGCCCCGTCGTTTAGGGGGCTAGAGTTCCCTGCGGTCACCGTGCCCCCCTCGCGGAAGACGGGCCGGAGAGCGGCCAGCTTCTCCAGGGAGGTGTCCCGCCTGGGGCCCTCGTCCTGCTCCACCAGGATCTCCTCCTTGCCCCGCTTCACCGGCACCGGGACCACCTCGTCCCGGAAGCGTCCCTCCTCCCAGGCCCGGACCGCCTTTTGGTGGGAGAGGAGGGCGAAGCGGTCCTGCTCCTCCCGGGGGATCTTGTACATCTCCGCCAGGTTCTCGGCGGTCTCCCCCATGCTCTCCGTGCCGTAGAGGGCCTGCATTTTGGGGTTGACGAAGCGCCAGCCCAGGGTGGTGTCGTACATGACGAGGTTCCCGGTGGGGAAGCCCTTTTCCGGCTTGGGGACGGCGTAGGGGGCGCGGGACATGGACTCTACCCCGCTTCCGATGTAGACCTTGCCTTCGCCGGCCCAGATGGCCCTTGCGGCCTGGGCCACGGCCTCCAGCCCGGAGCCGCAGAGGCGGTTTACGGTGCAGCCCGCCACCTCCACGGGGAAGCCGGCGAGGAGGAGGGCCATGCGGGCGACGTTGCGGTTGTCCTCGCCGGCTTGGTTGGCGCAGCCGGCGTAGACGTCCTCTACCTCCTCTTTGGGGACGCCGGAGCGGTCCATGAGGGCGGAGAGGGCGTGGGCGAGGAGGTCGTCGGGGCGCACGGAGGCGAGGGCCCCTCCGTGCTTGCCGATGGGGGTCCTTACTGCTTCTACGATCCAGGCTTCGGGCATGGGTCCTCCTTACCGAACGGTCGGTAGTAGCTTAGCCGGAGGGCGGGGGCGGGGTCAAGCAACAAGGGGAGAAAGAACGCACAAGCGGATATTATCGTGAAAAGCCTCACTAACCATCTCCCCGCACCCGGGCCTCCACCTCCTCCCACCGCTCCACCGGGAGGAGGCAGACCCCCCTCCGGCACACGTAGGCCTTCCCCGGCTCCCGGCCCTCGAGGGCAGGAAGCGCCCCGGCGGGTCCCAGGACCAGCTGGGTGAGGGGCAGGAAGGCCCCCCTTGCGGCCTCGAGGAGAGGGGAGGGCAGGGGCAGGGCGAGTTCCGTGCCCCTTTCCCAAAGGGCCTTGGCCAGGAGCGCCCCCGGGAGGGCGTGGGGGTAGCGGGCCAACCAACGGGCCTTTTCCGCCAGGACCTCCTCCGCCCGCTCCCGGTAGTCCCCGCCGAAAACGGCCCCCAACCGGACCAAGGCCTCGGCCAAGGCGCTTTCCCCCGAGGGGAGGGCCCCCTCCTCCACCTCCTTGGCGGGGAGGGGGAGGGAAGGGCCTTCCCTAAAGAGCCTCCAGCCCGTCTCCGCGAACCTCTGCGCCCAGTCCAGGTAGGGCCACTCCCCCGTGGCGGCGTAGAGCTCCAAAAAGGCCAGGGCGGCGAAGGCCTGGTCCGAGAGGTAGGCCTCCTCCCCCAGGCTTCCCCGCCAGGTGTGCCGCAGGAGGCCTCCCCGGTACATGTGGGCGAGGAGGAAGCGGGCGCCCCTCTTGGCCGCCTCGAGGTAGGCTTCCTCCCCGAAAAGCCTCCCCGCCTCCGCCAGCGCCCTAATCGCCAGGGCGGACCAGTCCGCCAGGACCTTGTCGTCCAAGGCGGGGGGCATGCGCCGCCTGCGGGCCCCTTGGAGCTTCGCCCGCACCCCTTCCCGCCAGGCGAAAAACCCCTCCCCCAGGGCCTCTCTCACCTCGGCCTCGCCCCAAGCGGTGAGGACGGACCTCTCCCCCAGATCCTCCCCCAGGGCGAAGTAGCGCCGGGCCAGGGGGAAGTCCTCCCCCAGGGCCTCCCTAAGCTCCGCCTCGGTCCAGGTGTAGTAGCGCCCCTCCTCCCCCTCGCTTTCCGCGTCCAGGGCGGTGTGGAAGCCGCCCTCCCGGCGCTGCATGGAGAGGAGCCAGTCCAGGTTCTCCCGGGCCACCCGCAGGAAGAGGTCCTCGCCAAAGAGCTTGTAGGCCTCGAGGTAGACCCGGGCAAGGAGGGCGTTGTCGTAGAGCATCTTCTCAAAGTGGGGTAGCCGCCAGAAGCGGTCCACGCTGTAGCGGTGGAACCCCCCGCCCACCTGGTCGTACACCCCCCCGAGGGCCATGGCCCTCAGGGTGGGGCGGAGGAGGCGCGCGGCGCGCTCTTCCCCCTCCCAGGCCCGGGCGAGGAGGTAGAGGAGGAGGGGCCCCTGGGGGAACTTGGGGGCGGGGAGGAACCCTCCCCACTCGGGGTCAAAGGCCCGCTCCAGGTGGTCCAGGGCCTCCTCCTCCGCGCCCTCGGGAAGGGGGCCCGGGGGCGGGGTGAGGCTTTTCCAGAGGGCCCGGGTTAGCCGCTCCGCTTCTTCCAGGACGGCCTCCCGCTTCCCCGCCCAGGCCTCGGCCACGGCCACAAGGACCCGCTTGAAGCCGGGAAGGCCCATCCGGTCCTCCTTGGGGAAGTAGGTGCCCCCGAAGAAGGGCTTGCCCTCGGGGGTGAGGAAGAGGCTCATGGGCCAGCCCCCCTGGCCGGTGAGGCTCACGAGGGCCCGCATGTAGGCGGCGTCCACGTCGGGCCGTTCCTCCCGGTCCACCTTTACCGGGACGAAGTGGGCGTTGAGGAGGCGGGCCACTTCCTCGTCCTGGAAGCTTTCCCGGTGCATTACGTGGCACCAGTGGCAGCTGGCGTAGCCCACGGAGAGGAAGATGGGCTTGTCCTCGGCCTGGGCCTTGCGGAAGGCCTCCTCGCCGAAGGGGTACCAGTCCACGGGGTCCTCCGCGTGGGCAAGGAGGTAGGGGCTGCGGGCAGCTTTTAGGCGGTTTCCCATCCTCTCCAGGCTAGGGCGGGAGGTCGAAGGGGAAAAGCCTCCTCCTTACAATGGGGGGCGTGGTCGGGGAGGCGCTTTGGCAAGGCGGCTTGGAAGAGGCCCTGAGGGCCTGGCTTCGGGAGGACCTGGGGCAGGGGGACCTCACGAGCCTTTTGGTGGTTCCGGAGGACCTCGAGGGCGAGGCCGTGATCCTCGCCAAGGAGGAGGGCGTCCTCGCGGGGCTTTGGGTGGCGGAGCGGGTTTTCGCCCTCGCGGACCCACGCACCGCCTTCACCCCCCTGGTGGCGGAGGAGGACCAGAAGGCCCACCTCCGGGACACCCTCGTGGCCGGCCGGGGCCTCGTGGAGGAAGGGGTGGCCCGCTCCATCCTGGAGGAGGCCCCCCGCCACCTGGAGAGGCTTCGCGCCTTCGGTCTTCCCTTCCACCCCGAGCCCACCCGGGAAGGGGGGCACTCCCGCGCGAGGGTCTTCCACCTGGGCGGGGACCGGAGCGGGCTTCTCCTCCTCGAGGGGCTCCTCAAGCGGCTTTCCGCCCCCGTGGTCCCCGCCCAGGCCCTAAGCCTCCTCGTCTCCGGGAACCGGGTGGCCGGGGCCCTCCTCTGGGGGCCGGAAGGGCTTTGGGAGGTCCGGGCCGGGGCCGTCCTCCTCGCCACCGGAGGGTTTGGCCGCCTCTTCCCCGTGACCACGAACCCCCAAGGGGCCACGGGGGACGGGATGGCCCTCGCCTGGCGGGCGGGGGCGGTGCTTAGGGACCTGGAGTTCGTCCAGTTCCACCCCACGGCCCTTCCCAACGGGGCCCTGGTCTCCGAGGCCTGCCGGGGGGAGGGGGCCCTCCTCCTGAACGCCCAAGGGGAGCGGTTCATGCCCCGCTACGACCCCCTGGCGGAGCTCGCCCCCCGGGACGTGGTGGCCCGGGCCGTCTTCCGGGAGAGGGAGGGCACGGGCGGGGTTTACCTGGACCTCCGGCCCATCCCCCACCTGGAGGAGCGCTTCCCCACGGTGGTGGCCCAGGCCCGGGCCTTGGGCCTAGACCCCCTGAGGGCGCCCCTTCCCGTGGCCCCGGCGGCCCACTACGCCATGGGCGGGGTGAGGACGGACGCCTTCGGCTACACGGGAATCCCCGGGCTTTACGCCGCGGGAGAGGTGGCCTCCACCGGCTTCCACGGGGCGAACCGCCTGGCCTCCAACAGCCTCCTCGAGGGCCTGGTGGGGTGGCGGGCCGCCCTAAGGGCCCTGGAGGACCTGGCCTTTCCCCCAAGCGCCACCCCCCTCCCCGCCCTCGCCGCCCCACCCGAGGCGGTGGCGTCCCTAAGGGAGGAAGCGGGGGAGGCCCTCGGGGTGGTGCGGCGGAAAGAGGCCCTCCTCGCCTTCCTCCGCCGGGCGGAGGCCGTGCCCCTGGAGGAGGTGGAAAAGGCCAGCAGAGACCGGCTCGAGGCGGGAAGCCTCCTCCTCCTCATGCGCCTCCTCGCCCGGGCCGCCTTGGCCCGGGAGGAGAGCCGGGGCGCCCACTTCCGGGAGGACTTCCCCCTGGAAGACCGCCCCAGGCACAGCCTCTTCCAGGGGTGGCGCCTCGGTTTCCTTCCCGTGGGTGTAGAGTAGGGGAGGAGGCCATATGAAAGGGCACCCCGAGGTGATTCAGAGCTTGCAGGAACGGCTTTCCGAGGAACTCGCCGCCATCCTCCAGTACATGGTGCACGCCGAGCTGGCGGAGAACTGGGGCCTCAAGGCCCTGGCCCGCCACCTCAAGGCCCACGCCATCACCGAGATGCGCCACGCCGAACGGCACATGGAGCGCATCCTCTTCCTCGAGGGCTTCCCCGAGGTGAGCCGCATCGGGGAGATCAAGATCGGCAGAAACGTGGAGGAGATCCTCTTCAAGGACTACGAGGGGGAGGTCCAGGCGGTCAAGGGGTACAACGAAACCATGAACCTGGCCCAACGCCTCGGGGACAACGGCACCCGGGAGATGATCGCGGAGATCCTCAAGGACGAGGAGGCCCACGTGGACTGGCTGGAGACGCAGCGGGAGCTCCTCAGCCGCATGGGCCTCCCGGCCTACCTGCAGTACCTCGCCGGGGAGTTTTCCGAGTAGCCTACCGGGCCGGGTCCGGGGCCTTGAGGTGCCGCCTGGCCCAGCGCTCTATGGCCTGGACCACCTCCTCCAGCTCTTCGCCCGCCGGGGTGAGGCTGTAGCGGGTGCGGGGCGGCATGTAGGACTCCACCCGCTTCTCCACCACCCCCAGGCGGACCAGCTGGTCCAGGCGCTGGGAGAGGGTGGCGGGGTTCACGCCCCCCACGGCCCGGGAAAGCTCGTTGAACCCCTTGGGCCCCTCCAGGAGGGCCCGGATGATGTGCAGGGTCCACTTCTCCTGGAGGAGGTTCAGGGCCGCGTAGACGGGGCAGAAGGCCTCGGCCATACCCCCATGGTACCACATGGGGTAAGCGCTTTGCCCGGTAAAGCGAAAGGGGGGCGCCCTTGCGCCGGGGCCCCGGGGTGTGGAAACATGGAAACGAAGGAGGTGAGGCTATGAAGGTCACCTTGAGCGTGCTCAAGGCGGACATCGGCTCGGTGGGCGGGCACACCCTGCCCAGCCGCAAGGTCCTCGCCAAGGTGGAGGAGGTGGTCCGGGAGGAGGTGGGCCGCCTCCTTCTGGACGCCTACGTCTTCCACATCGGCGATGACATCGTCCTCCTCCTATCCCACACCCGGGGGGTGCGGAACCAGGAGGTGCACGCCCTGGCCTGGAAGGCCTTCCGTGAGGGCACCGAGGTGGCCAAGGCCGAAGGCCTCTACGGGGCGGGCCAGGACCTCCTCAAGGACGCCTTCACGGGGAACCTCCACGGCCTTGGGCCCCAGGTGGCGGAGATGGAGTTCACCGAGCGCCCCGCGGAGCCCTTCATGGTCCTCGCCGCCGACAAGACCGAGCCCGGGGCCTTCAACCTCCCCCTCTACCTGGCCTTCGCCGACCCCATGTACTCCTCGGGCCTCCTCCTTTCCCCGGAGCTTAGGCCCGGCTTCCGCTTCCGCATCATGGACCTGGCCCAGACGGAGCGGGACAGCTACATTGAGCTGGACGCCCCCGAGCGCCTCTACGACATCGCCACGCTGCTTCGCGACTCCCACCGCTTCGCCATAGAGTCCATCTGGTCCCGGAAGCACGGGGAGCAGGCCGCCGTGGTGAGCACCACGCGCCTGAGGAACATCGCCGGGCGCTACGTGGGCAAGGACGACCCCGTGGCCATCGTCCGCACCCAGAAGATCTTCCCCGCCACGGAGGAGTTCGGCCCTGTCTTCGCCCTCGCCCCTTACGTGGCGGGGGACACCCGGGGAAGCCACCACATGCCCCTGATGCCCGTGCGGGCCAACACCCCGGCCTCCACCTTCTTCTGCGTGCCCATGGTGTGCGGCCTGGCCTTCTCCTTGCGGGAGGGGCGGCTTTCCGAGCCCGTGGACCTCTTCGCCGACCCCGTGTGGGAGGCGGTGCGGGCCAAGGTGGTGGAGAAGGCCCAGGAGATGCGCCGCCAGGGCTTCTACGGCCCCGCCATGCTTCCCATGGAGGAGCTGGAGTACACGGGGATCGCCGAGCGGCTGAAGGCTTTGGAGCGGGAGTTCAGTTAAAGGCCGCTAGGGGTGGCCCCGGGGGCCTCCCGGGGCCTGTTTCTTCGTTTTCCCGTGGAGGAAGTTTCAAAAAACCTTGACGGGGGGCGGGAAAGGGGGGTATGCTCTTCCGCAAAGAAAGGAGGTGGAGCGTGCGGAAAGCGGGTTTCTTGGCCTTCCTTTTGGCCTCGAGCCTGGGCCTGGCCCAAGGGGTGGTCTTCCTTTCCACCCAGCTCAGGCCCATTGAAGAGGCCCAGAAGATGCGGCAGGTGATCCTGAAGGGCTTCTCCGGCCAGGTCCAGTTCGTGCCCGAGGACTACCCCGTTTGGCTCAACCGGGTGCTGGCCGAGGCCCAGACGGGCCGGGGGACCGTGGGGGTTTTGGGCGGGCTCCACGGGGACTTTCCCCCCTTGGTGAGCCGGGGGCTTCTGGAGCCTTTGGACGGCCTCTACGCCCGGCTTAGGGACCGGGGCTTCCCCCAGGCGTTTGTGGAGCTCGGGCGGATGGGCACCCCGAACCAGCAGTACCTCCCCTGGATGCAGGCCACCTACGTCATGGTGGCCCGGAAGGAGGCCCTGAAGTACCTTCCCCCGAGGGCCGACCTCAACGCCCTCACCTACGAGGACCTCAAGAACTGGGCCAAGGCGATCCAGGAGGCCACGGGCCAGCGCCGCCTGGGTTTCCCCGCGGGGCCTGGAGGGCTCATCCACCGCTTCCTCCAGGGCTACCTCTACCCCTCCTACACGGGCAGCCAGGTGCGCCGCTTCAAGAGCCCCGAGGCCGAGGCCATGTGGCGGGACTTCCGGGAGCTTTGGCGCTACGTCAACCCCAGGTCCACGGCCTACGAGTTCATGCAGGAGCCCCTCCTCTCCGGGGAGGTCTGGATCGCCTGGGACCACACGGCCAGGCTCAAGGACGCCCTGGCGCAACGGCCCCAGGACTTCGTGGCCTTCCCGGCCCCCGCGGGGCCCAAGGGGCGGGGGTTCATGCCGGTGGTGGCGGGGCTCGCCATCCCTAAGACCGCGCCCGACAAGCGGGCTGCTGAGGCGCTCGTGGACTACCTGACGCGGCCCGAGGTCCAGCTCCTCACCCTCAAGGAGGTGGGCTTCTTCCCCGTGGTGCGGGTGCGCTACGGGGAGGACCTGCCCGAGGGGATCCGGCTCCTCGCCGAGGCGGTCTCGGCCCAGTCCTCGGCCAAGGACGCCCTGCCGAGCCTCCTTCCCGTGGGGCTTGGGGACAAGGGCGGGGAGTTCAACAAGGTCTACCGGGACACCTTTACCCGGATCGTCCTCCGGGGGGAGGAGATCCGGCGGGCTTTGGACCTCGAGGCCCAAAACCTCGCCCGCATCCTCCGGGAGACGGGCGCCCCCTGCTGGCCGCCCGACGCCCCGAGCACGGGCGCCTGCCCCGTGGAGTGATAGATTGAGCCCGTGGCGCCTTTGAGGATGAAGGCGGTGGAGGTCCTCCAGCGGAACAGCCGGGGGGCCTTCACCGTTCCTGCCCACGGGCTCTACCCTTACCAGTGGCTTTGGGACTCGGCCTTCATCGCCCTGGGGTGGACCCAGGTGGACTGGGAGCGGGCCTGGCAGGAGCTCCTCTGTCTCTTTGACTACGGCCAGGGCCCGGACGGGATGCTCCCCCACATCGTCTTCCACGAGCAGAGCCGGGACTACTTCCCCGGCCCCGACGTCTGGGGCCGGGAGGCCCGGGCCCAGCCCGCCACCTCCGGCATCACCCAGCCCCCGGTGGTGGCCACGGTGGTCCGCTACCTCTACGAGAAGGACCCGGACCGGGCCCGGGCCCGGGAGCGGGCCCGGTACCTCTTTCCCAAGCTCCTCGCCTTCCACCGCTGGCTCTACCACGCCCGCGACCCCTACCGCACCGGCCTCGTGGTCATCGTCCACCCCTGGGAGTCGGGCATGGACAACAGCCCCGCCTGGGACAAGCCCCTGAGCCGGGTGCCCGTGGAGAACCTCCCCCCCTACGAGCGGCGGGACGTGAAGCACGTGAACCCCGAGGAGCGGCCCAGGAAGGAGGACTACGACCGCTACCTCTCCCTCCTCTACCTCTTCCGCCGCCTGGAGTACGACCCCCGGGAGATCTACCGCCAGTCCCCCTTCAAGGTGGTGGACGTGGGGTTCAACGCCATCCTCCAGCGGGCCAACCGGGACCTCTACGCCCTCGCCGTCCTCCTCCAGGAGGACCCCTACGAGATTGAGGAGTGGATCGTGCGGGGGGAGGTGGGCCTCGAGGCCCTCTGGGACCGGGAGGCGGGGTTTTACTTCTCCTGGGACCTCGTGGCCGGGGAGCCCATCGCGGTGAAGACCTCGGCGGGCTTCCTGCCCCTCTTCGCCGGAACGCCCCACCAGGGGCGGGCGGGCCTCCTCGCCCAGGAGGCGGAGCGCTGGGGGGAAAAGGTACGCTACCTCCTCCCCAGCGTGGACCCCACGAGCCCCTTCTTTGAACCCGGGCGGTACTGGCGGGGCCCGGTGTGGATCAACGTCAACTGGATGGTGGCCGAGGGGTTTAGGGACTACGGTTTCGCCGCCCTGGCGGAAAGGCTCAAGGCGGACGCCCTCGCCCTCATGGAGCGGGAGGGCTTCCGGGAGTACTACGACCCCCTGACGGGGCAGGGGAGGGGGGGTGAGGGCTTCTCCTGGAGCGCCGCCTTGGCCCTCTTTTGGACGCGATGAAGGACCGGTACCTTCCCTACCTTCTGATCCTTCCCTCCGTCCTCTTCCTCCTCGTCTTCTTCGGCTGGCCCCTCCTCAGCGCCCTGGTCCTCGCCTTCCGGGAAGGGGAGGGGGTGGGCTTGGGCAATTTCCGCAGGATGGCCCAGGACCTCTACTTTGGGGACGCCCTGCGGAACACCCTCCTCCTCACCGCCATCGTGGTCCCGCTCCAGCTTGCTTTAGCCCTGGCCATGGGCCTCCTCCTGGAACGCCTCGGACGCACGCGCGACCTCTTCCTCTACTTCTGGACCGTGCCCCTCGGGATCTCGGACCTGGCGGCGGGGATCGTGTGGCTTTCCATCTTCACCGAGCGGGGCTACCTCAACACCCTCCTCCACGCCCTCGGGGTCCTGGAGGAGCCCGTGGGCTGGCTCACCTACGAGCACCCCACGGCCCTCTTCCTCGCCGTGGTGGCGGCGGAGGTCTGGCGGGCCACGCCCTTGGTCCTCGTCATCCTGGTGGCGGGCCTCCAGCTCATCCCCAAAGAGCTGCACGAGGCGGCCGAGGTCTTCGGGGCCACGCCCTGGGTCCGGTTCCGGAAGGTGACCCTCCCCCTCCTCAAGCCCAGCATCCAGACGGCCCTGATCCTGCGCACGGTCCTCGCCTTTGAGGTCTTCGCCGTGGTGGTGGCCCTCTCCGGCCGGAACCTGCCGGTGCTGGCGGGGGAGGCCTACTTCTGGTACGCCGACTACCAGAACCCGGGGGTGGCGGCGGCCTACGCCGTCCTCATCCTCCTCGTCTCCGTGGCCGCCACCTTCTTTTACCTGCGGGCGGTGCGCGTCCGGGAGGAGGTGTACGGATGAGCCGGGTCTGGCCCTGGCTTCTCGCCCTCGCCTTCACCTTCTGGGTGCTCCTTCCCATCTACCTCATCGCCCTGAGCGCCTTCGCCCCCAGGGAGGCGGTCTACGCCTGGCCCAAGGCCCTGTGGCCCCGGGAGGTCTCCTTGGACACCCTGCGCTTCTTCTTCGGGGTGGAGGGGGTCTGGCGGGCCACGGCCACGAGCCTCGTCGTGGCGGGCCTCACCATGCTCTTCAGCCTCCTCCTGGGGGCGCCCGCGGGATACGCCCTCGCCCGCTACCCCTTCTTCGGGCGGGACCTGTTCCGGGTCTTTCTCATCCTGACCCGCGCCTTTCCCATCGTGGTCCTGGCCCTGCCCCTCGCCGTCCTCTTCCTGCGGGTGGGGCTTTACGACACCCCCTTGGGTGTGGCCCTGGTGCATACCGCCCTCACCCTGCCCTTCTCGGTGATGGTGAGCGCAAGCCTCTTCCTCTCCATCCCGAAGGAGCTTGAGGAGGCCGCTTGGACCTTGGGGTGCACCCGGAGCCAGGCCTTCCTTAAGGTGGTCCTGCCCCTCGCCCTGCCGGGCCTCGCCGCCACCGCTATTTTTGCCTTCATCACCTCCTGGAACGAGGTCTTCGCTGCAAGCGTCCTCACCCTGCAGAACAAGACGCTCACGGCCTTCCTCCTTTCCCTCTTGGACGAGTCGCCCCTGCCCTTTAAGTTTGCCGGAGGGTTCTTCCTGGTGGTGCCCGCCTTGGTCTTCATCTTCGCCGTGCGGCGCTACCTCTTCACCCTCTGGGGCATCGCGAGCCGTTAGGAGGACGTCATGGCCGGGATTCGCGTGGAAAAGGTCAGCAAGCGCTTCGGCAAGGTGGAGGCCTTGAAGGGGGTGGACCTCGAGGTCCAAGACCAAGAGTTCCTCGTCCTCCTCGGGCCCTCGGGGTGCGGGAAGACCACCCTCCTCCGCATCGTGGCGGGCCTCGAGGCCCCCACCTCCGGGGAGGTCTACATCGGGGAGCGCCGCGTCACCCACCTGCCCCCGAGGCTTAGGGGGATCGCCATGGTCTTCCAGAACTACGCGATCTTCCCCCACCTCACCGTCTACGAGAACGTGGCCTTCGGCCTGCGGATGAAGCGGCGCCCCGAGGAGGAGATCCGGAGGAAGGTGGGCGATGTGGCGGCCCTCCTCCACATTGAGGAGCTTCTGGACCGTTACCCCGCCCAGCTTTCCGGCGGACAGCGCCAACGGGTGGCGGTGGCGCGGGCTTTGGCGGTGGAGCCGGAGGTCCTCCTCATGGACGAGCCCCTCTCCAACCTGGACGCCCTCCTGCGCCTGGAGATGCGGGCCGAGCTCAAGCGGCTCCTCAAGGAGACCCGGACCACCACCCTCTACGTGACCCACGACCAGGTGGAGGCCATGAGCCTGGCCGACCGCATCGCCGTGATGCGCCAGGGGGAGATCGTCCAGCTCGGCACGCCCACCGAGATCTACCACGCCCCGGCGGACACCTTCGTGGGCGGGTTCATCGGCAACCCCCCCATGAACTTCCTTCGGGCCGGGGCCCTGGGGGGGAAGGTGGTCCTCGAGGGCTTCGCCGTGCCGAGCCCCGTGGAGGGGGAGGTGCTTTTGGGCGTCCGCCCCGAGGACCTCCGCGTGTCCAAGGAGCAGGCGGAAGGAGCCTTCCGCGCCCGGGTCCTGGTGGTGGAGCCCCTGGGCCCCCACCTCCAGCTCACCCTGGAACGGGAGGGCGAGACCTTCCGGGCCCTGGTCGACCCGGACTTCTCCGTGGCCTTTGGGGAGGAGGTCTGGGTGCGGCCTAACCCGGGCCGGGTCCGCCTCTTCCACCCAAAGACGGGGAAGGCCCTCGCCTGAGGGCGGGTTTCCCTCCGGCCCCCCTATCTTCGCGAAAGGTACATTTCGCGCATGTATAATGCCCCCATGCCGGAAGGCCCCACAGCCCACGTAATCTGGAAAACCATCGGCCTCAAACGGCCCGAGAAGGCCCTTTGGCCCCTCGCCCCCTACGCCGAGTACCTCCTCCTGGAGCGGGGGTACTCGCCCAGGGGGGTGCGCCGCTACCTCCAGGACCTCGCCTTCTGGTTCCGCTTCCTCGAGGCGGAGGGCCTCCCCCCGGGCCCCGAGGCGGTGCGGGCCCTTCTCCTTAGAGAGCGCTGGGCCCCAAGGCGCGTCCAGGGGTTCTTGGCCGCCCTAAGGAGCTACTACCGCTACCTGCGGGAGGTGAAGGGCGAGGCGGCCTCGGACCCCACGGAGGGGATCGGCCGGCCCAAGGCCGGGAGGCGGCTTCCCCTGCACCCGGGCCCCGAGGAGCTCAAGCGCTTCCTCGAGGCCTTCCGCGAGGAGAAGGAGGCGGCCCTCCTCGAGGCCCTGGCCCGCTTCCTCTACGGCACGGGCCTCCGCATCTCCGAGGCCCTCTCCCTGAAGGGGCGGAACGTGGTCCTCGAGGGAGGAAGCCCCGTGGCGGTGCGGGTGGTGGGCAAGGGGAACAAGGAAAGGCTCGTGCCGCTCTCCAAGACGGCCCGGGAGGTCCTGGAGGCCCTGGGACGGCTGCAGGGGAACGTGAATATATTCACTTTCTCGCAGGGGCGGCGCAAAGGCCACGTCCCCTCGGCCCGCTGGGTGGAGGCCAAGTTCCGGGAGGCCGCCCTAAGGGCGGGCCTGGACCCCAGGCGCTTCACCCCCCACAAGCTCCGCCACGCCTACGCCACCCTCCTCGTGGAGCGGGGCGTGGAGCTGGACGCGGTGAAGGACCTCCTGGGGCACGAGTCCATCGCCACCACCCAGATCTACCTCCACGCCTCCAGGGAGCGCCTCAAAGAGGCGGCCTCGAGGCTCCCCGAGCTCTGAACCCCGCCCCAAGCGGGCTTGCGCCGGCAGGGTGGCGGGGACACTTGACCCTTCGCCCAGGTTGTGCGAAACTAACAAACGATCGTTAGCCATGGACCGCCGGAGCCAAATCCTCACCATCGCCGGGCACCTCTTCAGCCAGCGGGGCTACCACGCCACCAGCATGCGGGAGCTCGCCCGCCACCTGAACCTCCAGGGCGGGAGCCTCTACGCCCACATCCAGTCCAAGGAGGAGCTCCTTTTGGAGGTGGTGCGCCAGGCGGCGGAGAGGTTCCAGAAGGTCTTGGAGGAGCTCCCTTCGGGAGACCCCGTGACCCGGATGAAGGCCCTCGTCAAGGGCCACCTTCGGGTCATCGCCGAGGAGCTTCCCCGGGCCACGGTCTTCTTCCACGAGTGGAAGCACCTCTCCCCTCCCCTCCTCGAGGAGGCCAAGGCCCTAAGGCGCCGCTACGAGGAGGGGGTGCAAGAGGTGATCCGGGAGGGGGTGGAAAAGGGCGTGTTCCAGGTGGAAAACCCCCGCCTCGCCACCCTCTTTGTGCTTTCCGCCCTCAACTGGACCTACCAGTGGTACCGGCCCGACGGCCCCCTTTCTCTGGAAGAACTTTCGGAACAGTACGCCAAGCTGGTCCTAAGGGCCCTTGGCGTGCGGGAAGGAGGCGAGGATGGTGAAGCTTAGGATCGGCTACCCCGAGGACCCCGACTACCAGGAAAGGCTAGAGGAGTTTGAGGCCCGGATCGCCCGGGGGGAGAAGATTGAACCCGGGGACTGGATGCCCGCAGAGTACCGGAGGCAGCTCATCCGCATGATCTCCCAGCACGCCCACAGCGAGTGGGTGGGCATGCTCCCCGAGGGGGCCTGGATCACCCGGGCGCCCTCCCTGAGGCGGAAGCTTATCCTCCTCGCCAAGGTCCAGGACGAGGCCGGGCACGGCCAGTACCTCTACCACGCCGCCGAGACCCTTGGCATCACCCGGGAGGAGATGGTGGAGGCCCTCCTTTCGGGGAAGGCCAAGTACTCCAACATCTTCAACTACCCCACCCTCACCTGGGCGGACGTGGCCATCATCGGCTGGCTGGTGGACGGCATGGCCATCAAGAACCAGACCATGCTGGCCCAGTGCTCCTACGGGCCCTATTCCCGGGCCATGGTGCGCATCTGCGCCGAGGAGACCTTCCACCACAAGCAGGGGAAGGAAGCGGTCCTCCTCTACGCCCGGGGTTCCAAAAAGCAGCGCCAGATGGTCCAGGATGCCCTGAACCGCTGGTGGTGGCCCACCCTGATGATGGCGGGACCCCACGACACCGACTCCCCCCACACCCCCCTCCTCCTCCGCTGGGGCATCAAGACCAAGACCAACGACCAGATCCGCCAGGAGTTCCTGAACGAGCACGTCCCTGAGCTCCTGGATGCGGGGCTTAGCATCCCCGATCCCGACCTCCGCTACGACGAGAAGACCGGCAACTGGATCCACGGCCCCATCCCCTGGGACGAGTTCTGGAAGGTGATCAACGGGGAAGGCCCCATGAACCGGCACCGCCTCGAGGCGAGGCAAAGGGCCCACGAGGAGGGGCGCTGGGTGCGGGAGGCCATGGAGGCGTACGCCAGGAGGAAGCTCGCCCAGGCGGCGGACTAAGGAGGCGGCATGTGGGGAACCGAGTGGCCTAGGTACGAGGTCATCAAGCAGGACACGGAAAAAAGCGTGCCCCAGATGGTGGGCTCGGTCCACGCCACCGATCCCGAGCACGCCCTCCTTGTAGCCCGGCATGTCTTCGTGCGCAGGCCCTCCGCCTACGCCCTCTTCGTGGCCCCCGCCGAGGCCTTCTTCCACGTGAGCCAGGAAGGGTTTAAGGACCTCAAGGCGGAGGAGGAGGGCCAGGAAGAGCCCTACTGGGTCTTCGCCAAAAGAAGCCATCGCCGGAGCATGGTTTACGGGGACCTGGTGGGCCGCTTCCTCGCCAAGGGGCCCCAAGGGGCGGTCCTCGAGGCCCTCCTCCAGACCCCGGGGGTCGCCTTTTGGGCGGTTCCCGAAAGGGTGGTCGTGGGGACCGAGCCCACACAGGAGGTGATCGAGAGCTGGTTCGCCCCGGCTAAGGACAAGACCTACCGCCTGCAGAGCTACTACGGGCTCGTCACCGCCAAGGAGGAGCGCCATGCTTGAGAAGCTCCTGGTGGAGAAGCTCACGGCCCTGGCCGACGACGAGGTGGTCCTCGCCCAGCGCCTCTCGGAGTGGGTGGCCCACGCGCCCATCCTCGAGGAGGACATCGCCATCGCCAACCTGGCCCAGGACGAGCTGGGCCACGCCAAGCTCTACCTGGAGCTGAGGCGGGAGCTGGACGGGTCCGACCCCGACGAGCTCGTCTTCTTCCGCGACCCCCTGGAGTACCAAAACGCCGTCTTGGTGGAGCTTCCCAAGGGGGACTGGGCCTTCACCATGGTCCGGCAGTACCTCTTTGACCTTTACGAGAACCTCTGGCTGGAGGAGGCAAGGAAGAGCGCCTACCCCCCCCTTGCGGAGGCGGCCGAGAGGATCCTCAAGGAGGAGCGCTTCCACCTGAAGCACTCCGCCCTCTGGGTGGAGCGCTTGGGCCTGGGCACGGAGGAGAGCCACGCCCGGGCCCAGAAGGCCCTGGAGACCCTCTTCCCCTACGCCAAGCAGCTCTTCGTGCCCTTACCGGGGGAGGAGGAGCTTTGGGCGGCGGGGTACGTGCCGGACCTAAAGGCCCTTCGGGACCGCTACTTGGAGGAGGCCACGCGCCATCTGGAGCGCTCGGGGCTCAAGGCGCCGGAAGGGGGGTACGTGCCCAAGAGCCGGAAGGAGCACACGGAGTACCTATGGTCCCTCCTCGCGGAGATGCAGTCCGTGGCCCGCTGGGACCGGGAGGCGAAAGCGTGGTAGAGCGGTACTGGGAGGCCCTAAAGGGGGTGAAGGACCCGGAGATCCCCGTCCTCAACATCGTGGAGATGGGGATGGTCCTGGGGGTGGAGGCCGAGGGGAAAAGGGTCAAGGTGCGCTTCCGCCCCACCTTCTCCGGCTGCCCGGCCATCCAGCTCATCCGGGAGGAGATCGTGGGGGCCCTCAAGGAGGCGGGGGCCGAGGAGGTGGAGGTGGAGGAGGCCCGCACGCCCTGGAGCACCGAGGCCATGACCGAGGAGGCCCGGGAGAAGCTTCTCGGCTACGGCGTCGCCCCGCCCCTTCCCCTCCCCATGGCCGGGGAAGACCCTCCCTGCCCCCGGTGCGGAAGCCGGGAGGTGGTCCTCAAGAACCCCTTCGGGGCCACGCTTTGCAAGACGCTCTACCAGTGCGCCGCTTGCGGCGAGGTCTTTGAGGCCTTTAAGACCGTCTAGGGAAAGGACGCGCGATGAGGCTCCAAAGCTACCTCATGGGCGAGTGGCGGGAAGGCCAGGGCGAGGGCGTCCCCGTGCGGGACGCGAGCACGGGGGAGGTCCTCGCCCGGGTGACGGCGGAGGGTCTCCCCGTGAAGGAGGCCGTGGCCTGGGGCCGGGAGGTGGGCGGAAAGGCCCTTTTGGCCCTGGGCTTCCAGGAACGGGGAAGGCGGCTTAGGGCCCTGGCCCAGTACCTCTCCGAGCGGAAGGAGGCCCTCTACCGCCTCTACGCCACCACGGGCGGGACAAGGCGGGACGCCTGGTACGACGTGGACGGGGGGATCGGGGTCCTTTACACCTATAGCTCCCTCGCCCGCAACCTTCCCGAGGGCAACCTCCTCCCCGAGGACGACTTCCTTCCCCTCTCCAAGGACCTCTCTTTCCAGGGGAGGCACGTCCTCGCCCCCAAGGGGGGGATCACCGTCCAGATCAACGCCTTCAACTTCCCCGTATGGGGGCTCTTGGAGAAGTTCGCCCCCGCCTTCCTCGCGGGGGTCCCCACCCTGGCGAAGCCCGCCACCCCCACGGCCCACGTGGCCGAGGCCCTGGTGCGGACGATGCTGGAGTCGGGCCTCCTCCCGGAAGGGAGCCTCCAGCTCCTCGTGGGAAGCGTGGGGGACCTCTTTGACGCCCTGGACCACCGGGACAGCGTCTTCTTCACCGGGTCCAAGGCCACCGCCGACCGCCTCCGCCGCCACCCGGCCTTCGTGGAGCGGGGGGCCCTCTTCAACGCCGAGGCCGACTCCCTAAACCCCGCCATCCTGGGGGAAAAGGCCACGGAGGAGGAGCTTTCCCGCCTCGCCCAGGAGATCGCCCAGGAGATCGTCATCAAGACGGGGCAGCGCTGCACCGCCATCCGCCGGGTCTTTGCGCCAAAGGACTGCCTCGAGGCCCTCCTAAAGGCCACCCAAAAGCGCCTCGAGGCCTTAAGGCTCGGCGACCCCCGGGAGGAGGGCGTGGACCTCGGGCCTTTGGCCTCCTTGGAGCAGAAGGCGGAGGTGGAAAAAGCAGTGGCGGCCCTCCTGGAGGCGGGGGCCCGGGTCTACTGGAGGCACCCGGGGAGGGGGGATGGGGCCTTCTTCCCCCCCACCCTCCTCCTCGCCGAGGACCCCTGGTCCGAGGCCCTCCACCAGGTGGAGCCCTTCGGCCCCGTGGCCACCTTCTTCCCCTACGGAAGCCGGGAGGAGGCGGCGAGGCTTGCCGCCTTGGGCGGGGGAAGCCTCGTGGCCACCCTCGCCACCTCCGACCCCGAGGAGGCGCGCTTTTACCTCTTGGCCCTCGCCCCCTACGTGGGGCGGCTTCACATCCTGAACGCCCGCACCGCAGCCTCCTCCACGGGGCACGGCTCCCCCCTCCCCCGCCTCCTCCACGGCGGGCCAGGGCGGGCGGGAGGGGGCGAGGAGCTAGGGGGGCTCCTTTCCGTGAAGCGCCACCTCCAGCGGGTCGCCCTCCAGGCCGACCCCTGGCTCCTCTCCGCCCTCACCGGGGAGTACGCCAAGGGGGCGGAAAAGCCCGCAGGGGTTCACCCCTTCCGCAAGTCCTACGAGGACCTCGAGGTGGGCGAGACCCTTACCACCCACCGCCGCACCGTCACCGAAGCGGACATCGCCCTCTTCTCCGCCCTCTCCTGGGACCACTTCTACGCCCACACGGACGAGATCGCCGCCAAGGAAAGCCTCTTCGGGAAGCGGGTGGCCCATGGCTACTTCGTCCTCTCAGCGGCGGCGGGGCTTTTCGTGGACCCGGCCCCGGGGCCCGTGCTGGCCAACTACGGCCTCGAGGGCCTGCGCTTTCTGGAGCCCGTGGGGGCCGGGGACACCCTCCAAGCCCGCCTCACGGTGAAGCGCAAGCGCCCCCGGGACGCGAAGACGGGGGTGGTGGAGTGGGCCGTGGAGGTGGTGAACCAGGAAAGGAAGCCGGTCGCCACCTACACCGTTCTCACCCTGGTGGCCCGCAAGGGGGAAGGCGAGCCTGCTTAAAGGATCCCCACCCTGGGCCGGTAATGGCCTAGGGGTACCCTTGGAGGAGGCGGCCTATAGGCTTTTCCCCTTCCCCGCCCGTTTTCCACGGACGGGGAAGGGGGTTTTGGGTGGGGGGCTCCGGGTGGTGGCTGTGCGCCTGGGGGCGGGTGGTGTGGGATGTTTGTTAGCTTTTTCACGATCAAATCAAACTCTCTTCTCAAGGAACCAGCACCGCCGAGCCCCGAAGCCGTCCCTGGCGCAGGGCCTCGAGGGCCTCGTTTGCCGCCTCCAGGGGGTACCGCTCCACCTCGGGCACCACGGGAACCTTGGGGGCCACCTCCAGGAAAAGCCGGGCGTCCTCCCGGGTGAGGTTGGCCACGGAGCGGATCTGGCGCTCCAGCCAAAGGAGGGCGTAGGGCATGGAGGGGATGGGGCTCATGTAGATCCCCCCGAGAACCAACACCCCCCCGGGCTCGAGGTCCTTCAGGGCCTTGGGCACCAGGGCCCCCACCGGGGCAAAGACGATCGCCCCCTCCAAGGGCTCCGGGGGCTCCTCGTCGGAATACCCCGCCCAGGCCGCCCCCAAGGCCTCGGCGAAGGCCTTGGCCGCCTCGTCCCCGGGGCGCACGAAGGCGTAGAAGCGCTTCCCCTCGTAGCGGGCCACCTGGGCCAGGAGGTGGGCCGCCGCCCCGAAGCCGTAAAAGCCTATGGGGTCCCGGTCCCGCACGAAGCGGTAGCTCCGGAAGCCGATAAGCCCGGCACACATCCAAGGGGCGAGGCGCACGGGGTCCCCCTCGGGCAAAGGGTAGGCGAAGGCGGCCCGGGCCAGGGTGTACTCCGCATACCCCCCGTCCCGGTGGTAGCCGGTAAAGCGGGCCTCGGGGCAGAGGTTCTCCTCTCCCCTCCGGCAGAACTTGCAGGCCCCGCAGGCCGAGGCCAGCCACCCTACCCCCACCCGCGCCCCAAGCCGCCCCTCTACCCCCTCCCCTAAAGCCACCACCCGGCCCACCACCTGGTGGCCCAGGACCAGGGGAAGCCTGGGCGGGGGAAGCTCCCCGTCGGCGATGTGGAGGTCGGTGCGGCAGACGGCGCAGGCCTCCACCCGCAGGAGGACTTCGCCCGGGCCCGGCGCGGGCACGGGGAGCTCCCGAAGGACCAGAGGCCGCCCCACCTCGGTGAGCACCATGGCCCGCATGGTCATACCCCCATTATGACCACCCTGCGGAGGTCTTCCCGAGGGGCTCCGGGCGGGGATTAAGCTAGGGGCATGACCGTGGACCTGAACGCCGATGCGGGCGAGTCCTACGGGGCCTTTGCTTACGGGCACGACCAGGAGATCTTCCCCCTGGTGACCTCGGCGAACCTGGCCTGCGGCTTCCACGGGGGAAGCCCAAGCCGCATCCGGGAAGCGGTGCGCCTGGCCAAGGCCCACGGTGTCGCCGTGGGGGCGCATCCCGGCTTCCCGACCTCGTGGGCTTCGGCCGAAGGGAGATGGCCCTAAGCCCCGAGGAGGTCTACGCCGACGTGCTCTACCAGATCGGGGCCCTCTCCGCCTTCCTCAAGGCGGAGGGCCTTCCTCTCCACCACGTCAAGCCCCACGGGGCGCTTTACCTAAAGGCCTGCAAGGACCGAAAGACGGCGAGGGCCATCGCCTCGGCAGTGAAGGCCTTTGACCCGGGGCTTCCCCTGGTGGTCCTCCCGAAGACGGTCTACGAGGAGGAGGCGGGGGAGGCGGGGCTTAGGGTGGTCCTCGAGGCCTTCCCCGAAAGGGCCTACCTGCGAAGCGGGCAGCTTGCCCCCCGCTTTATGCCGGGGTCTTGGATCACGGACCCGAAGGAGGCGGCCCGGCGGGCGGTGCGCATGGTGCTGGAGGGAAAGGTGGAGGCCTTGGACGGCGGAGAGGTGGAGGTGCGGGCCGACACGCTTTGCATCCACGGGGACAACCCCAACGCCCCCGAGGTGGCACGGGCGGTGCGGGAGGCCCTGGAAGCCCAGGGGGTGGAGGTGAGGGCTTTCTAAGCGCCGAAGCGGGGGCCCCGATGCGAAACCCCCGCGCGGCCGCTTAGGCCCCCCGCAAAGCCTCCCGCAAGGCCTTGACCGTCTCCTCGGGAAGGGCGTCCACCACGAAAGTGCCCGCCCCAAGCTCCGTGCCCGCCAAATACTTGAGCTTGTCCCGGGTGCGCCTCGGGGGGTAGAACTCCACGTGGAAGTGGAAGGTGGCCTCCTCCCCCAAGGGAGCGGCGTGGAAAACCATCACGTAGGGGAAAGGCTCCCCAAAAAGGGCATCGTACCGGGCCACCACCCGGCCCAAGAGCCTGGCGAAGGCCGCCATCTCCACCTCGGAGAAGGTCCAAGGCCCCGGGTGATGCGCCTTTGGGGCCACCCAGACCTCGTAAGGGTAGCGGGCAAAGGGAGGCACGAAGGCGAGGAAGCCCCCCTCCTCGTCCACCCGGTAGGGGTCCAGGTGGGGGAAAAGCTCTAAAAGGACGGGCCTTTCCCGGAAAGCCTGGCTTTCCCGCTCCAAAACGGGGGGTACGAAGGGGTAGGCGTAGATCTGCCCGTGGGGGTGGTGGAGGGTCACCCCCACCGCCTCTCCCCTGTTCTCAAAGGGCATGACGAAACGCACCCCGGGAAGGGCGTAAAGGGCCTGGTAGCGGTCCCGCCAGACCCAGGCGAGAAGAAGCCTCTCCTCCTCCGTGAGGGTGGCGAGGCTTCCTGTGTGGCTAGGGGTGTAGACCACCACCTCGCACCGGCCCAGGGCGGCCTTTGTCGGCACGGGGAGGCCATTGGGAGGGGAAGGAGGTGCTTGGACCAAGGAGGGGAAGCGGTTCTCAAAGACCGCCACCTGGAAGGCGGCAAAGGGGATCTCCGTGGGGAAGCCCCCCTCCCGGCTCGGGCACAGGGGGCAGTGCTCCTTGGGGGGGAGGAAGGTGCGCCCCTGGCGGTGGGCGGCGTAGACCACCCACTCCCGCCGAAGGGGGTGGTAGCGCAGGTGGGGGGTGGGGTGGAAGGGCTCTTGGAGCTCGGGAAGGGGGGAAGCCTCCTCCAGGGTAAGGCTGTAAAGCCATAGCTCCCGGCCGTCCTTCTTCCGGTGGAGGCGTTTAAAGAAGGGGGGCATGGTCCACACCGGCTACGGATCTTTGACTTAAACCTGGGCGGGCGTCTCCCTGGGCCTCAGGGCCTCCCTCAAAACTTGCACCTCCCGCATACCCCGCATAAACCTTCACCCCCTCCCCCCGG
>ERZ795043.554-NODE-554-length-28605-cov-25.057723_pt1 | contig 28605 bp, 25 predicted proteins | sample MGYA00375127_ERZ795043 | MGnify/ENA primary metagenome ERZ795043 (study PRJEB30172, sample SAMN05518447) | compost metagenome | isolation source: Feedstock adapted compost from Newby Island compost facility, Milpitas, CA | place: USA:Newby Island compost facility... | reverse complement strand
CCGGCTGGACCTGGGCCACCCTCGAGCCCTGGCTCAGGCACGAACTCGGCGAGACGGAACCGGCCTCGTCGAATGATGAATGATGGTGGACGGGGTTCGGACGATAGCGATCGAGTCCCGCCTGTCCCGCTGTCCCAGGCGACATGACCGGTGCTTCGGCCGTGAGGGATCTGCGGTTGGTCTAGGGGCCGGAAATGGCCGGCGGGGCAGGGCGCGCCCCGGCCGTCGGCCGACGTCAGCGGTCAGTCGACCTTGTCCTCGGCGGGCGTGGGTTCGGGCTCTGCCGCTTTCGACTTGCCCTTGGTCTTGCGCTTGGCCTTTGGCGCGGCGGCGGTGCCGTCGGCAGCCGGCGTCTCGGTCGTCGCCGCTGCCTTCTTGCCGCGCTTCTTCTTCCCGCCGCCCTTGGCGACGCGGTCGGCGAGGAGGCCGAGCGCTTCCTCGAGCGTGACCTCTTCGACCGTGCGGTCCTTCGGCAGGTTGGCGTAGACCGAGCCATGCTTGACGAACGGGCCATAGCGGCCGACGCCGGCCTGTACCGGCTTGCCGTCGTCGGGATGCATGCCCAGCTCGCGCAGGTTCGAGGTCGCGGCGCGGCGGCGCCCGGTCTTCGGCTGGGCAAGGATGTCAACGGCGCGGTTGAGGCCGATGGTCAGCAGGTCATGCGTGCTCTCGAGCGAGCGGTACTCGTTGCCGTGCTTGAGATACGGTCCGAACCGCCCCAGCCCGGCCAGGATTGGTTTGCCGTCTTCCGGGTGCGTGCCGACCTCGCGCGGCAGCGCGAGCAGCTTGAGCGCGATGTCGAGGTCGACCGTGTCCGGCGGCACGTCCTTGGGCAGAGAGACGCGCTTCGGCTTCGTGTCCTCGCCGCCCTCGCCGAGCTGCAGGTACAGGCCGTAGGGGCCCTTGCGCAGGCTCACGACCTCGCCAGATACCGGATCGACGCCCAGCGTCTTCGTCCCCTCGAAGCCGCCATTCGCCTCGCCGTTCTCGACGGCGAGCGGGCGGGTGTAGCGGCAGTCGGGATAGCGCGAGCAGCCGATGAACGCGCCGAACTTGCCGAGCTTGAGCGAGAGCCGGCCCTCGCCGCAGCCGGGGCACAGGCGCGGATCGCTGCCGTCCTCCCGCGGCGGGAAGAAGTGCGGGCCCAGCTCCTGGTCGAGCGCGTCGATCACCTGGGTGATCGTCAGGTCCTTGGTGTTGCCAACCGCCTCGGAGAACTGCTCCCAGAACTTGCGCAGCACGTCCTTCCAGTTGGCGCGCCCGCCCGAGATGTCGTCGAGCAGCTCCTCGAGCTGCGCGGTGAAGTCGTACTGGACGTAACGGTTGAAGAAGCTGGTGAGGAAGGCGGTGACGAGGCGGCCGCGATCTTCGGGAATGAAGCGCCTCTTCTCCAGCCGCACGTAGCCGCGGTCCTGCAGCACGTCGAGGATGCTCGCATAGGTCGACGGGCGGCCGATGCCGAGCTCTTCGAGCTTTTTGACGAGACTCGCCTCGGTGTAGCGGGGCGGCGGCTGCGTGAAGTGCTGTTGCGGCTTGGGCGCGCCGCGCGCCATCGGTTCGCCTTCGGCCATCGCCGGCAGCGTGCGGTTCTCCTCGTCTTCCTCGCTCGGGTCGTCGCGGTCCTCGCGGTAGAGCGTGAGGAATCCGTCGAACACGATGACGGAGCCGGTGGCGCGGAACACGGTCTTGCGGTCGGCCGAGGCGATGTCGACCGCGGTCTGGTCGATCTCGGCGCTCTCCATCTCGCTTGCGATCGTCCGGCGCCAGATCAGCTCGTAGAGACGCTGCTGGTCCGTATCGAGATAGCGCGCGACTTGTTCTGGACGGCGGAACAGGTCCGTCGGGCGGATCGCCTCGTGCGCCTCCTGCGCGTTCTTGGCCTTGGTCTTCCACTCGCGCGGCGCGGCCGGCAGATAGTTCTGTCCGTACTGCTCGCCGATCAGCCGGCGGGCGGCGCCGATCGCTTCCTGCGACAGCGTTACGCTGTCGGTACGCATGTAGGTGATGAGACCGACCGTCTCGCCGCCGATGTCGACTCCTTCATAGAGCTGTTGCGCGATCCGCATCGTGCGGCTCGCGCCGAACCCCAGCTTGCGCGAGGCTTCCTGCTGCAGGGTCGAGGTCGTAAAGGGCGGGAAGGGATTGCGCTTGGTGCGCTTCTTCTCGACGCCGATGACGGTGTAGGGGTCGCCGGCGAGGATCTTCTGGACGGCGCGTTCCGCGTCCTCCTTGGTCGCGAGTGCGAACTTGTCGAGGCGCTCGCCGTCGAGATGCGTCAGCCGCGCCGTGAAGCTCTGGCCCGACGGCGTCCTGAACTCCACCTCGATCGTCCAGTACTCCTGCGGCTTGAACCGCTCGATCTCGTTCTCGCGCTCGCAGACGAGGCGCAGCGCCACCGACTGCACGCGGCCGGCGGAGCGGCTGCCCGGCAGCTTGCGCCAGAGCACCGGCGACAGGTTGAAGCCGACGAGGTAGTCGAGCGCGCGCCGCGCCAGATAGGCTTCGACCAGATCGCGGTCGAGGTCGCGCGGATTGCGCATCGCGTCGAGCACGGCGCCGCGCGTGATCTCGTTGAAGACGACGCGCTTGACGTCGATATCCTTGAGCTTGTTATTTTCCTTGAGAACCTGCGTAAGGTGCCATGAGATGGCTTCGCCTTCGCGGTCGGGGTCGGTGGCGAGATACAGGCTCTTGGCGTTCTTGAGGGCCTTGGCGATCTCGTTGAGCGGTCGCTTGGCCCGCTCGCCGATCTCCCAATGCATCTCGAAGTCACGGTCGGGTTCGACGGCGCCGTCCTTTTCCTTCAGGTCGCGGACATGACCGAAGCTCGCGAGCACGGTGTAGTCCGGCCCGAGATACTTGTTTATGGTCTTTGCCTTTGCAGGCGATTCAACGACGACGACTTTCATCCGTCGGCTTTCCAACCTTGACCCATATTCTAGGCTGAATGGCTTAACCGCCTGTTAATAAACAAGAAACTTGGTTCCCGGGGTGTCTGGACAGGCGGCCTGCAAGCTCCAGTTCGAGGAGGACGGTCAGTACCACTGAGGGTGCTAATTGGCACTGCCGGATGATTTCGTCAACCGGCACCGGGCTCGGGCCGAGCTTTTCCAGGACCTTGGCCCGGGCGGTTTCGAGGTCGAGCTCTGCCGGTTCCTGGTATTCAGTTACCGCATCTGCCAGGGGATTGTACCCGTCGACCGGCCCCGGGGCGGCCGGAAGATCGCCCGCGCCGAGCACGGCCAGGACGTCGGCCGCCGTTTCGGTCAGGGTCGCCCCCTGGCGGATCAGGTCGTTGGTGCCGCGGGCGCGCGGGTCGAGCGGCGAGCCCGGGACGGCGAAGACCTCGCGGCCCTGGTCGAGCGCGAGCCGGGCCGTGATCAGCGAGCCCGACCGCAGCGCCGCCTCGACCACGACGACGCCACGTGCGAGGCCGGACACGATGCGGTTGCGCCGGGGGAAGTGCCGCGCCTGCGGCACGAGCCCGGGCGGCATCTCCGAGACGACGGCGCCCAGGGCGACGACCTCCTGATGAAGGCCGGCATTCTCCGGCGGATAGATTACGTCGACGCCGCCCGCCATGACCGCGACCGTGCCCGTCTGGAGCGCGCCCTTGTGCGCGGCGGCATCGATGCCCCGGGCAAGACCTGAGACGATGACGTGGCCGGCCGCCCCCAGTTCGCCCGCGAGCTGGCGGGCGAGTCGTATGCCATTGGCAGACGCGTTGCGGGCGCCGACGATGGCGACGGCGGAACGGCGCAGCAGCTCCGCCCGTCCCAGCACGCACAGCAGCGGCGGCGCGTCTTCGACGGATGCCAGCGCCGGCGGATAGTCCGGTTCGTCCCATGCCACCAGGCGGGCGCCGAGGCGCGCCACCTGTTCGAGTTCTGCCTCCGCTTCGGCGGTCGAGGGAATGCGCGGTGGACGGCTGCGCCCGCCGCGGCGCGCGAGCTCCGGCAGGGCCTCGAGCGCGGCACGCGCCGTGCCGTAGTGGTGCAGCAGCTGCCGGAAGGTGATCGGACCGATGTTGTCGGTGCGGATGAGGCGGAGCCAGTCGCGCCGTTCGACGTCGTCGAGGCGGGGCGGAACGGCGCTCACGCCGACTCTTCTTTTTTCTTCTGCCCGATCTTCGGCTCGGTGCCGGCGAGCAGGCGACGGATGTTGCCGTGATGCTTGATCCACACGAGGACGGCGACGATGGCCGCGAACTCGGCGATCTGCGGATCGCCGAGCGCAACGCTGTCGGGCGCCCAGAGCAGGGGAAGATACAGCGCATAGAACGGCGCGGCGGCGACGGCGATCAGCGCGGCGAGCGACGAGTAGCGGAACAGGGCGGCGACGGCGAGCCATGTGAGGCAGGTGGCCGCACCGGTTGGGAAATGGATGGCGAGCAGCGCGCCGAGCGTGGTGGCCACACCCTTGCCGCCCTTGAACCTGAGCCAGACGGGAAAGAGATGGCCGAGAACGGCGCCGAAGCCGGCCATCAGCGCCATGTCGGGCCCCCAGTTCTGCGCGATCAGGATCGCCAGGGCACCCTTGCCGCCATCGAGCAAGAGCGTCGCCGCAGCCAGTCCCTTCCGGCCGGTCCGCAGCACGTTCGTCGCACCGATGTTGCCGGAGCCGATCTTGCGGATGTCGCCGAGGCCGGCCAGCCGCGTGAGCACGAGCCCGAACGGAATGGAGCCGAGCAGATAGCCGCCGGCAAACGCCGCCAGAAGATACGGCCACACGAACGACCAGCTGATCGGATCAGGCATGAGACTCGTCGACGTCCCTTGGTTTCTATTGCGCGTCGAGCGTGAAGGCCGGCTTGCCGTCGACCAGGGTGCGCAGCACCCGGCCCTGCACGGGACGCCCGTCGAAGGCGGAGTTCTTCGATTTCGAGCGGAAGTCCTTTTCGCGGATCTGCCACGCCCGCTCGGGATCGAACACCACGATATCGGCTGGGGCGCCTTTGGCAAGGCGTCCGGCCGACAGGCCCAGGATGCGCGCCGGCGTGTACGACAGCATGTCGAACAGCCGCAGCAGCGTGAGGTGCCGGTTGTGGACGAGGTCGAGGCTGATCGGCAGCAGGGTTTCGAGCCCGATCATGCCGAAGGCGGCGACCGCGAAGGGAAGCCGCTTGGAGTCCTGGTCCTGCGGCGCATGGTCCGAGGCGATGACGTCGATCGTCCCGTCCTTGAGTCCTTCGATGACGGCCTGACGATCCTCCTCCGCGCGCAGTGGCGGCGAAACCTTGGCGAAGGTCCGGTAGTCGCCGACGGCGATTTCGTTGAGGGCGAAGTAGGGCGGCGCGGTGTCGGCGGTGACGGGCAGCCCGCGCGCCTTGGCGCGGCGGATGGCCTCGACGCCGGCCGCCGTCGACACGTGGGCGAAATGAAGCCGCCCGCCCGTGATCTCGACGAGACGCAGGTCGCGCTCGATCATGATCACTTCGGCCATCGGCGTGATGCCGGCGAGGCCGAGGCGCGTCGCGATCTCGCCTTCGTTCATGCAGCCGTTGCGGGCGAGCGACGGCTCCTCGGGATGCTGGATGATCGGGCGGTCGAACACGCGCGCATACGAGAGCGCGCGCCGCATCAGCTGCGCATCCGCGATGGCCTGCGTCGCGTCGGTGAATCCGAGCGCGCCGGCCTCGGCGAGCAGCCCGAACTCGGTCATCTCGCGGCCCTGCAGGCCGCGCGTCAGCGCCGCGTAGGTGTAGATTTTGACCCGGCTGGTCTCGCGCGCGCGCCGGGCGATGAATTCGACGAGCGGCGCATCGTCGATCACCGGATTCGTGTTGGGCAGGCCGACGACCGTCGTGACGCCGCCGGCGGCGGCCGCGTCGCTCGCCGTCGCCAGCGTCTCCTTGTGCTCTTCGCCGGGCTCGCGGAGCTGTGCGCGCATGTCGACGATGCCGGGGGCAAGACAGGCGCCGCCGCAGTCGAACGTCACGATGTCCTGGCTGCCCAGCGCATCGGCACGCGCGAGATGCGGACCGACATCGGCGATCATGCCGTCCGCGACGACGATGCCGCCCGGTCCGTCATGGCCCGTCGCCGGATCCAGCAGGCGGGCGTTGACGTAGGCGATCGGCGGACCGCCCTTGGTTCCCAGTTCCCCCCGAAGCGGCTTCATCGGCGGCCGTCCACGTTGGGGATCTGGTTGCGGGTGAGGATGTCGAGGCAGGCCATCCGCACCGCTACACCCATTTCGACCTGCTCGCGGATGAGCGAGCGTTCGACGTCGTCGGCGACCTCGCTGTCGATCTCGACGCCGCGGTTCATCGGTCCGGGATGCATGATGAGGGCATCGGGCTTGGCGTAGGCCAGCTTCTCGCGGTCGAGTCCGTAAAGGTGGAAATATTCGCGGATCGACGGCACGAACTTGCCTTGCATGCGCTCGGTCTGGAGCCGCAACATCATGACGATGTCGCAATCCTTGATGCCGGCGCGCATGTCGTGAAAGACCTCGACGCCGAGGCGCTCGATCGCCGCCGGCATCAAAGTCGGCGGTGCGACGACGCGCACCCGCGCGCCCATCGCGTTGAGCAGATGGATGTTCGAGCGGGCGACGCGGCTGTGCAGGATGTCGCCGCAGATGGCGACCGTCAGGCCCATCAGGCGTCCCTTGCGGCGCCGGATCGCCAGCGCGTCGAGCAGCGCCTGCGTCGGGTGCTCGTGCGTGCCGTCGCCGCCATTGATCACGGCGCAGTTGACCTTTTCGGACAGCAGCTTGACCGCGCCCGAATCCGGATGCCGCACGACCAGCACGTCCGCCAGCATGGCGTTGAGCGTCATGGCCGTGTCGATCAGCGTCTCGCCCTTCTTCACCGACGAGACTTCCGCCGACATGTTGATGACGTCGGCGCCCAGCCGCTTGCCGGCGAGCTCGAACGACGTGCGCGTCCGCGTCGAATTCTCGAAGAACAGATTGATGATCGTCCGGCCGCGCAGGACGTTGCTCTTCTTTTCCGGTGCCCGGTTCTGCTCGACATAGGCCTCGGCCAGATCGAGCAGAAGCGTGATTTCATCGGGCGACAGCCCCTCGATGCCGAGGAGATGCCGGTGACGGAATCGGCCGATCGTGTCTTCGGGGCGGGGTGGAGAGGGACTCGGTCGAGTCATTTAAAGCGGCCTTATACGCACAACCGGCCGGCAGCGGCAAGGCGATTACACGAAATTTTAATCTTGCGTGTGGACAACAGGGGCCAAAACGGCGTCCGGGAGGAAACCATGACGAGGTCTGCGTTCGACGCGGCCGTCATCGCCGACATTGCCCAGCAGGCCGGCGTGCTGGGCGTGGAGCTTGCCGACATTGCCGGAAACATCGACGACGTAAGTGCCCGGGTCAGGAACGAAGCCGAGCTGTTCGGCGAGCTCAGGGCCGCGGCCATGGCGCTGTCCGCCAGCAACGAGCGGATCGGGCAGGCGGCCGAGGATGCGCGCCGCGTGTCCGGCGCGGCGGCGGCCGAGATGGGCGACTCGCGGGCGCGTGTCGACGCCTCGCTCGAAGACATCTGTGGCTTGGTCGAGGCAGCGGCCGCAATGGCGCGGGATCTCGACGGCCTGCGCACGGCGCTCGAGCGTGTCGGCAAGGTCGCGCACGGAATCAACGCCATCGCCGGCCAGACCAATCTTCTCGCCCTCAACGCGACGATCGAGGCGGCGCGCGCGGGTACGGCCGGCAAGGGCTTCGCCGTGGTCGCGAGCGAGGTGAAGGCGCTGGCCAAGCAGACCGGCGATGCGACCGCCGAGATCGACGCCACGCTCCGGGCGCTCACCGAGCGCATGCAGCAACTGATCGGCCAGAGCGAGCAGGTGATGCGGCGCGCCGAGGCGGTTCAGGCCGGCACCCGCGCCATCGGCAACGCGTTCGATTCGATCGGCCGGGCGATGAGCGAAATGGCCGGCAAGGTCGACGGGATCGGCGTCGCGGTCGCCGAGATCGACAAGGGCTGCGCCCGCCTGCTCGAGACTTTCACCGACATGTCCGAGAGCGTCGCCTTTTCGGACCGGAGCCTCGAAGAGGCGCGCGACCGCATCGCGCGGCTGGTCGGCGTGGGCGAATCGCTCATTCAGCTCACTGCTCTTTCCGGCGTCGAGACGGTCGACACGCCATGGATCAGGATGGCGATCGACGCGGCCGCGCGCGTCGCCGAGGCATTCGAACGGGCGATCGCGGACGGCGCGATCTCGCTCGACGATCTTTTCGACGAGAACTACCAGCCGATCGCGGGCACCGATCCGCAGCAGTACATGACGCGCTTCGTCGCGCTGACCGATCGCATATTGCCCGACATCCAGGAACCGCTCCTCGCCGCGAACGACAAGATCGTGTTCAGTGCCGCGATCGACCGCAACGGATTCCTGCCGACGCACAACAGGAAGTTCTCGCATCCGCAGCGGCCGGGCGATCCCGTCTGGAACGCGGCGAACTGCCGTAACCGGCGCATGTTCAACGACCGCGTCGGCCTTGCCGCCGGCCGGAACACGAAACCGTTCCTCCTGCAAACCTACCGGCGCGACATGGGCGGCGGTCGGTTCGCTTTGATGAAGGACGTCTCGGCGCCGATCGTCGTGCGCGGCCGCCACTGGGGCGGCTTCCGCATCGGCTACCGGCTCTGACCCGCGCGGCCTAGATCTCGGCGAGGACGCGTTCCGCCGTCGTCGGGTCGATGACGGTCTTGACCTCGGCGATCAGGTCGGCCGGGAAGCCGCCGCGGATCGCGTGCTGGCGGATCACGTCTTCGTTCGGCGCCCGGTAGATGCAGTAGATCTTGTCGTCCGTGATGTAGCTTTCGATCCACTGGATGTCGGGCCCGAGCTCGCGCAGGACGTCGCAACATTTCTCTGCGATGCGCTGAAGCTCGGCGCAGCTCATCCGGCCCGCGCCCGGCACGTGTCGTTCGATGACATAGCGAGGCATGGCAATCGCCGCCGGCGCCCGGCGGTCCCTGTTGCTTTCGACTGCGGCGGATTATGGAGCCTCGCACAAGGCATCGAATGAGCGCATTCGGGCAGCGTCGCTGCTGCCGACTGTCCGTTTCGGCAACTTGACCGTTGCCTTGGCCGGTCCTGGCGGCAGGTGTGTACCGCACGGGCGGCACCGAGCGTGCGCCTATCGAAGGTGAAAGAGAACGATCAACCCGCCGACATAGAGGATAAGCACGGCGGCGGAGTCGATACCCATTCCGAAAATGGCCCGGTTTCGCCGGACGATCAGCCCGGCGAGATAGACCGTCGTGACGGCGATGCCGAGAAGAACGGCGAAGATCGAGAATCGCCCGGCCTCGTTGAGCAGGGGCTGGTCGGAATAGGCGGCGTCCGCGAAGAAGAGCAGGGCGGTCGAGAGAAGGTTCGTGCCGAACGCGTCGGCGAAAGCCATCTCATACTGGCTCTGCCGGACCGCTTCCAGCATGGTGCTCAGCTCCGGCAGCGAGGTGGCGATGCCGCCGAGGATCAATCCGACGAGTCCGCCGCCTAGGCCGGTCTGCGTCGACAACGCATCGCCGGTGCCGGCCAGCACGTAGCCGGCGATGACGGTTACGGCGCCCACGGCTGCCGCGCGCAGGATCAGACGCGTCATCGGGGCGCACGCCGACGGTGGCGCATGTTCGCCATCCGTCCGTTGCGTTTCCGGTACGCGCGTCGGGACCCACGGCGTGTCGCGTTCGTAACGCTTGGCGAAGGTCACGAAGGACAGGTAGAGCAGCAGAATGGCGCTGGTCCACGCGCCGATGCCCGTATTCGGAAGCGGAACGTCGCCGGCGATCATTCCCGCCGCCGCGATGGAAAGCAGGAGTATCACGAGCGATCCTTGCAACAGGACGATCGGGTGGGCGACGTCGACCGACAGCGGTTCATGTCCGACGACCGCGTCCACGACGGCGAGAATCGCCATCGTCACGGCAGTTCCGCCCAGCAGCGTATTGATGGCGAGCGGCGCATTGCCGATCAGCGAGGCGGCGACGGACGTTGCCATCTCGGGCAGCGACACGACCCCGCCCAGGAGGACCATGCCGACGATCGCCTGTTTGCCGCCGAGCTGATCCGAGATCGCCTTGGCGATCCGCGTCAGCCGGACGCCCGTCTTCCAGACGATGACGGCGGCGACCGCGAAAAGAACGCCGTTCCAGACCGGGGACAGGGCTTCGAAACGAAGCATTTTGCGATTCCATGCCGGGCCGGCTGCTTGGCCGTCCCGCGTCTTGAACGCGGCGGCATAGAATCGTTCCGCCGGATCCCTATTGCGTGCTGCCGTGGAGCGCGAGGCGCGCGACGTGCTCGACCTGCGCCAGGACCGGAACGGCGCCCGTCGCGATCTCGTCGAGGGTGCACCAGCGCACTGCGGCCGCGTCGTCGGCGGCGACGGCCTCGCCCGCGCGCCAGTCGGCGAGCACCGCGACCAGGACGTAGTGCCACAGGATGTTTCCCGACGGATCGCGGCCGATCTCGTCGATGGCGGTGAGCACGCCGCGGGGCTCGGCGGCGATGCCGGTCTCTTCGGCGAGTTCGCGCATTGCCGCCTCGACGACCGTCTCGCCGAGCTCGACATGCCCGCCGGGAAAGCCCCAGCGTCCGGCATAAGCGCCGCGCGAGCGCTGCGCCAGCAGAAGCTGGGATCCGCGCCGCACCACGGCGATGACGCCGGCCTTCGGCCGATCGGCTACCGCGTCGCTCACACGACCCCGCGCGCGCGCAGGTCGGCGATCTCCTTCGGCGTGAGGCCGAGGAGTTCGGTCAGCACCTCCTCGGTGTGCTGGCCGCACACCGGCGGCGGACGCCGGTAGGCGGGCGGCGTCGCCGACATCTTGATGGGGCTCGCGATCAGCGGCACGTCGACGCCGGCGACCTCGTGCCGCATGGTGATCTTCATGTTGCGCGCCTGCACCTGCGGATCGGCGAAGACCTGATCGATCCGGTTCACCGGCGCGCACGGCACGCCGACCTTGGCGAGACCTTCGACCCATTCCTTCTGCGACTTCTTGCGTGTGAGCGCGCGCACCGCCTCGTCGCAGGCGTCGCGGTTGGCGACGCGCAAGGGGTTGGTCTTGAAGCGCGGGTCGTCGGCCAGCGACGGATCGCCCGCGAACTCGCAGAACTTGCGGAACTGGCCGTCGTTGCCGACTGCCAGGATCACGTGGCCGTCGGTGCAGGGAAAGACGTTGTAGGGCACGATGTTAGGGTGGCCGTTGCCGCGCCGCTTCGGGACTTCGCCGCTGATCAGATAGTTCATGCCCTCGTTGGCGAGCCAGGCGACCTGCGTGTCGAGCAGCGCCATGTCGATCCATTGGCCTTCGCCGGTGCGGTCGCGGTGGCGCAGCGCGGCGAGGATGGCGACGGCGGCATACATCCCGGTCATGATGTCGGTGATGCCGACGCCGACCTTCATCGGCTCCGAACCCGGCTTGCCCTCGGGCTGTCCGGTGATGCTCATGATCCCGCCCATGCCCTGGGCCAGCATGTCGTAGCCGGCGCGCGGTGCATACGGCCCGGTCTGCCCGAACCCGGTGATGGAGCAGTAGACGAGGCGCGGGAACTCGTCGCGGAGCTGCTCATAGGCAAGGCCGTATTTCCTGAGATCGCCGGCCTTGAAGTTCTCGATCAGCACGTCGCACTTGGCGATCAGCCGCTTTGCGAGGGCCTGCCCCTCGGGCTTGGAAAGATCGAGCGTGACCGACCGCTTGTTGCGGTTGACCGCCAGATAATAGGCGCTCTCCGTCGTCTCGCGTCCGTCCTTGTCCTTGAGATAGGGCGGCCCCCATTTGCGCGTATCGTCGCCCGCACCCGCGCGCTCGATCTTGATCACGTCCGCGCCGAGATCACCCAGCATCTGCGTGCAGGACGGTCCGGCGAGGATGCGCGTCAGGTCGAAGATACGAAGGCCCGAAAGGGGAAGCGCAGTCATTCGGCAGCTTTCTTGTTGATGAGATGAAGGTAACCGTCGCGCGTCTGGGGGAAGCGGCGGCCGAGGACGGACGAGGCGACGAGATTGCGCAGCACCTGCGCGGTGCCGCCGGCGATCGCGAACATGCGCGCATCGCGCACGTAGCGCTCCATCGGATTGTCGCGCGAATACCCGGCGGCACCCCAGATCTGCAGTGCGTCGTTGGTGACCTTGATCGCCGTTTCGGCGGCCAGGATCTTGGCGCGGGCGGCGAGCACCTGGTCGGGAAAGCCGCCCGGCGGCGCGCTCGCCGCGGCCTTCCAGATCAGGGCGCGCGACGCCTCGAGCGCGATCGACATGTCGGCGAGCATCCATTGCAGGCCCTGGAACTCCGCGATCGGGCGGCCGAACTGCTCGCGCTGGTTGGCGTAGTCGAGGGCCTTTTCGTAGGCGCCCTGGGCAAGGCCGAGCGCCACCGTGGCGGCGCCGACGCGCTGGCCGTTGTAGGCGTCCATCAGGTCGCCGAAGCCGTGGCGCAATCCGCGCGGCGGCTGCAGCAGCATGTCGGCGGGAACCTCGAGATTGTCGAAGATCAGCTCGGTCTCGGGAATGCCGCGCAGGCCCATCGCCGGCTCGCGCTTGCCGACGATCAGGCCCTTCGGCGTCTGCGTCTCGGGATCGCGCACGACGATGAAGCCGCCGATGCCCTGTTCGACGCCGTTCTCGTCGAACACGCGTGCGAAGATCAGGTGCAGGCGCGACACGCCGCCGCCGGTGATCCAGTGCTTCTTGCCGTTGATGACGTATCTGTCGCCGCGCTTGTCGGCGCGGGTTGTCATCTGCGTGGCCGCACTGCCGGCGCCGGGCTCGGTGATGCAGATCGCCGGCTTGTCGCCGGACAGCACGAGGTCGGCCGCCAGCTTCTTCTGCGCCAGCGTGCCGTATTTGATGATGGCGCCGATCGCGCCCATGTTGGTTTCGACGACGATGCGCGCCGATGGGCCGCAGTGTTTCGCCATTTCCTCGATGACGAGGACGGCATCGAAGTAGGTGAGCCCCTGGCCGCCCAACTCGCGCGGAATGGTCATGCCGATGAATCCGCCCCGCTTCAGGCGTTCGACGTGATCCCAGGGATAGGCTTCGGTGCGGTCGATCTCGGCCGCGCGCGGGGCCATCTCGGTTTCCGCCATCTTGCGGGCGCGTGCCTGCAGGTCCTTCTGGGCGGGCGAAAGTTCAAAATCCATCTGCGTTCCTCCGGGGCTTTGCCCGGCATAATCCGGGCGCGAACGGCCGGCGGTCAAGCCGGCGCGACGTGCGCGGCTCACGTCAGCAGCGACAGGATCAGCGGCAGGCTTACGGCCGCGACGATGGTGTGTACCGTGATGATGCCCGCCATCAGTCCGTGGTCGCCGCCGAGGCGGCGCGCCAGGACATAGGCCGACGGCGCCGGCGGCAGCGCCGCGAACATCACGGCGATAGAGGTGCCGAGCGGGTCCAGGCCGAGGAGGCGTGCGCCGAACCAGGCGAGGACGGGCGACAGGATCAGCTTGACGACGATGGAGACGATAAGGCCCGTCCGTTTCGCGGCCGTCGCGCCGATGTCGAGGCCGGCGCCGACCGCGACGAGGCCGATCGCGAGCGAGGCGCGGCCGAGCGAGTCGAGCACGAGGGCGACGACCGGCGGCAGCGGTGTCGCCGTCAGGCTCAGGGCAAGGCCGATGATCGAGGCGACGATGAGCGGGTTCGTGGCGAGTTCGCGCATCGTGCCGGCCCAGCCCGGAGATCCCGATCCGGCATAGCGGGTGAGCGCCAGGACCGACAGCACGTTCGAGAGCGGCACCATCAGCGCCAGCACGATCGCAAGCAGCGCCACGCCCTCGGGGCCGTACAGCGCGCTCGCGGCGGCAAGGCCGACATAGGTGTTGAACCGGATCGAGCCCTGGAGGACGGAGCTGAAGGCCGGTCCGTCGAGCCGCAGGACCGGGCGGATCAGCGCGAGGCCGACCGTCGCCGCCAGCATCACCGCGGCGAGCGTTCCGACCGTCGGGAGGACGACGGGGCCGGCGACGCGGGCCTTGGCCATGCTCACGACGAGCAGCGCCGGGAACAGGACGTAGTAGGTCAGCTTCTCGATCGGGTCCCAGAACGCCGCCGAAGGGAAAGCGAAGCGCCGCAGCGCGAAACCCAGCGCGATCAGGCTGAAGACCGGGGAGAGTGCGGCGATCGTGACGTCCATCTTCGATCGGTCCGGTTGGGGCGCGTCGGGGGCACCTCAGGGTGATCGTCGCGCGCCCGTCGCCCGCAGGTGGTCGAGCAGGCCCTGCAGGATGTACGCCGCCGCCGCTTTGTCGACCAGTTCGGACCGGCGCGCGCGGGAGAGGTCGGCCTCGATCATTGTTCGCGTCACTGCCGCCGTGGACAGCCGTTCGTCCCAGAACGCGAGCGGCAGGTCGATCTTGCCGAGCAGGTTCTTCGCGAAGGCGCGGACCGACTGCGACCGCGGTCCCTCGGTGCCGTCCATGTTGACGGGGAGACCCACCACGAATCCGCCGACATTGTGTTCGGCGACGATCCGGCGCAGCGCCTCGGCGTCGGCCGCGAACTTGCCGCGGCGGAGGGTCTCGAGCGGTGTGGCGATCGTCAGCGTGGTATCGGAAAGCGCCAGGCCGACCGTCTTGGTGCCGACGTCGAGGCCCAGAAGGCGGGCACCCCTCGGCAGGGCTGCCGCGAGGTCGGTGGGGTTGCGGATCGGCATTTTGGGGTGATAGGGTCCGGCCCGTTTTCCGATATTTCCAAGAGAGATACTGAATGTCGCTCGACAAAGCCACCGTGGCGCGGATCGCGACGCTTGCCCGGATCAAGCTCGCCGACGGCGACCTCGACCGGATGACCGGCGAACTGCAATCCATCCTGAACTGGGTCGAGCAGTTGAACGAACTGGATACCGCCCACGTGGAACCGATGACGTCGGCGGTCGAAGTCGTGCTGCCGATGCGCGAGGACGTCGTCACCGACGGCGGCTATGCCGACAAGATCCTGGCCAACGCGACCGACCCCGTGATGGAGCCCGAGGGCGGTTTCTTCACCGTGCCCAAGGTGGTCGAATAATGACGAATCTCACCGATCTCACGATTGCCGAGGCGCGCGACGGCCTCCGCAAGAAGGCGTTTTCCGCGCGCGAACTGACCGAGGCGCATGTGAAGGCGGTCGAGGCCGCCCGCGACCTCAACGCCTTCATCACCGAGACGCCGGAAAAGGCGCTGGCGATGGCGAAGGTCAGCGACGAGCGGCTCGCCCGGGGCGAGGGCGGTCTGCTCGAGGGCGTGCCCATCGGCATCAAGGACCTCTTCTGCACCGAGGGCGTGCTGACCACGGCGGCAAGCCACATCCTCGACGGATTCGTGCCGCCCTACGAATCGACCGTGACCGCCAATCTGTGGAAGGCGGGCGCGGTTATGCTCGGCAAGCTCAACATGGACGAGTTCGCCATGGGCTCGTCGAACACGACGAGCTACTACGGGCCCGCGAAGAACCCGTGGCGGCGTCCGGGCGACAACCGTCCGCTGGTGCCTGGCGGCTCGTCGGGCGGCTCGGCCGCCGCCGTCGCAGCGCGGATCGCGATGGGGGCGACCGCCACCGACACGGGCGGCTCGATCCGTCAGCCGGCCTCGTTCTGCGGTGTGGTCGGCATCAAGCCCACCTACGGCCGCTGCTCGCGCTGGGGGATCGTGGCCTTCGCCTCGTCGCTCGACCAGGCCGGGCCGATCACGCGCACCGTGCGCGATGCGGCGATCATGCTGCGCGTGATGGCGGGGCACGATCCCAAGGATTCGACCTCGGTCCCGCGGCCGGTGCCCGACTACGAGGCGGCGCTGACCGGCGACATCCGCGGCCTGAAGTTCGGCATTCCCAAGGAATACCGCGTCGACGGCATGTCGTCGGAGATCGAGAAGCTGTGGCAGCAGGGCGTGGAATGGCTGCGCGCGGCCGGGGCGGAGCCGGTCGAGATCAGCCTGCCGCATACCAAGTACGCGCTGCCGACCTACTACATCATCGCGCCGGCCGAGGCGTCGTCGAACCTCGCGCGCTACGACGGCGTGCGGTTCGGCCTGCGCGTGCCCGGCAACAGCCTGGACGAGATGTACGAGAACACGCGCGGTCAGGGCTTCGGGGCCGAGGTGCGGCGCCGCATCCTGATCGGCACCTACGTGCTGTCGGCCGGGTATTACGACGCCTATTATCTGAAGGCGCAGCGCGTGCGCACGCTGATCGCGCGCGACTTCACCGAGGCGTTCAGGAAGTGCGACGTGATCCTGACGCCGACCGCGCCGTCGGCGGCGTTCCCGATCGGGGAAAAGGCGGACGATCCGATCGCCATGTATCTCAACGACGTGTTCACCGTGACGGTGAATCTCGCCGGCCTGCCGGGAATCTCGGTGCCCGCAGGCCTGTCCGCCGACGGCCTGCCGCTCGGGCTGCAGCTCATCGGCCGCGCCTTCGACGAGGAGACGCTGTTCCGCGTCGCCGGCGTGCTGGAGAGCGCGGCGAACTTCACGGCGAAGCCGCCGGCGGTTGGGACGGGAGCATGACCATGCTGATCGAAGGGAAGACCGGAAACTGGGAGATCGTCGTCGGGCTCGAGGTCCACGCCCAGGTGATCTCCAACGCCAAGCTGTTCTCGGGCGCCGCGACCGCGTTCGGCGCGCCGCCCAACACGCAGGTGAGCTTCGTCGACGCGGCCTTCCCCGGCATGCTGCCGGTCATCAACCGCTTCTGCGTCGAACAGGCGGTCAAGACCGGCCTCGGCCTCAACGCGACGATCAACCAGGTCTCGGTCTTCGACCGCAAGAACTACTTCTATGCCGATCTGCCGGCCGGCTATCAGATCTCGCAGTACACGCGGCCCATCGTCTCCAACGGGCGCATCACCATCGATCTGCCCGACGGCAAGACGAAGGAGATCGGCATCACGCGCCTGCATCTGGAGCAGGACGCGGGCAAGTCGTTGCACGACCAGCACCCGAGCAAGACCTACGTCGACCTCAACCGGTCGGGCATCGCGCTGATGGAGATCGTGTCCGAGCCGGACATCCGCTCGCCGGAGGAGGCGGGGGCCTATCTCAAGAAGCTGCGCTCCATCCTGCGCTATCTCGGTACCTGCGACGGCAACATGGAGGAGGGCTCGCTGCGCTGCGACGCCAACGTGTCGGTGCGCCGGCCCGGCGAGCCCTACGGGACGCGCTGCGAGATCAAGAACGTGAACTCGATCCGCTACGTCATGCAGGCGATCGAGTACGAGGCGCGCCGTCAGGTGGAGGTGATCGAGAGCGGCGGCACCGTCGAGCAGGAGACGCGCCTGTTCGACGCGAGCCGCGGCATCACCCGCTCGATGCGCTCCAAGGAGCACGCGCACGACTACCGCTACTTCCCGGACCCGGACCTGCTGCCACTCGTGCTCGACTCGAAATGGATCGAGGAAATCCGCGCGCAGATGCCCGAGCTGCCCGACGCGAAGAAGGAGCGGTTCGTGCGCGACTACAAGCTTTCGCCCTATGACGCGGGCGTCCTCGTCGCGGAACGGGAATCGGCGGATTTCTTCGAGGAGGTCGCGAAGGGGCGCAAGGATCCGAAGCTCGCGGCCAACTGGGTGATCGTCGAGCTGTTCGGCGCGCTCAACCGCCTCGGCCTCGACATCACGAAGTCGCCGGTCTCGGCGAAGCAGCTCGCCGGCCTGCTCGACCTGATCGAGAACAACACGATCTCGGGCCGCATCGCCAAGGACGTGTTCGCCCTGATGATCGAGACGGGCAAGGACGCGGCCACCATCGTCGAGGAGAGGGGCCTGAAGCAGGTGACCGACACTGGCGCGATCGAGGCCGCGATCGACAAGGTGATGGCTGACAACGCGGCGAAGGTCGCGGAGTACCGGGGCGGCAAGCAGCAGCTCTTCGGCTGGTTCGTCGGCCAGGTCATGAAGGCGACGGGCGGCAAGGCCAACCCGAGCATGGTCAACGAACTCCTCCGGAAAAAGCTGGCCGGCTAGGCCCGCAGCCTGACGCGGCACCGCAAGGGATTCAACGCGTGACGGGGCGGGTCCGGCGGCCCGCCTCCGTTGTCTCGAGCAGAAGGGAAGGGAAATGCAGAAGCCGATCGATCTTTATACGTGGGGAACGCCGAACGGGCGCAAGGTGTCGGTCATGCTCGAGGAGCTCGGCCTTCCGTACAACGTGCACAAGATCGATATCGGCAAGGGCGACCAGTTCAAGCCCGAGTTCGTCGCGATCAATCCCAACAGCAAGATTCCGGCGATCGTCGATCCGGAAGGGCCCGGCGGCAAGCCGCTCACCCTGTTCGAGTCCGGCGCGATCCTCATCTATCTCGCCGAGAAGACGGGCCGGTTCATTTCGGCGGACCCGCGCCAGCGCTATATCGAGATTCAGTGGCTGATGTTCCAGATGGGCGGGGTCGGCCCGATGTTCGGCCAAGCCCATCACTTCATGCGCTATGCGCCGGAGCAGCTGCCCTACGCGATCGAGCGCTACGGCAAGGAGACGAAGCGGCTCTACGGCGTAATGGACCGGCGTCTGGCCGAGGTGCCGTTCCTCGCCGGCGACGACTATTCGATCGCCGACATCGCCACATATCCGTGGGTGGCGCGCCACGAATGGCACCGCGTCGCGCTTGAGGAATTCCCCAACGTGAAGCGCTGGTACGACACGATCGGCGCGCGGCCGGCGGTCCAGCGCGGCATGGCCGTGCCGAGCTGACGCGCAGCCCGGGGGGGGGGGGGCGGGCGTCGCATGCCCGTTCATCGGTGCCGGCGTGCGTCGGCGCCGGCCCGGTCGCGACTTGTGATGACTTGAAGGTCAGGTCGCGACCGGTTCGGGGGCGCGGCGCGAGCCGCGGGCGAAGGGAACTACGTCGGCCGTGCGGCCGCGGCTTTGCTGGTTGGCAAGCGCCGCGAGTTCACGGCGCGCGTGCTCGAGAATGGCGAGCTCGCGCGCATCCTCGCGGTCGAAGACCTCCATGCAGGACAGCTTGTTCTCAACCAGATCGAGCAACGTGTCGATCGAACGACGTGAAAGCACCATGGTACGGACTCCTGTTCGGCGTTCTCTTCGGGTCCTTGCTTCAGGTGGACCTCACGGCCGGAAAGCTTGTAAGGTTAATGGTTAACGTCGCGTAAAAAACGACGCGAACGCCTGCACTTAGCTGAAAATGCCCGGGGTGTTGCCTTCGCGGGTGCAAAAGCGGCACCCCGCCGTGGCCCTGGGTGCTCCTGGCGGGTGGGGCCGGTGAGATCGGCACCGCTTTTGGTTGAATGACGCGTGGCCGCCGGCACATGTCACCGAACGACAGGCTGCCCGACGGCGCCGGCCGGCCGCCGGCAGAAGCGGCGGCGCGCCTGATTCGACAGCCGATTCAGGGACGTGCCGCGAGGTTTTACACAGGCTTGTCAGTTCAGGTTGATTGACACGGGCACCACCCCACCTATAGAACCCGTCCTGCATACGCCGTGACGAACACCACTCCCGGCGGAGGGGTGGCCGAGTGGCTGAAGGCGGCGGTTTGCTAAACCGCTGTACGGGTGAAAGCCCGTACCGTGGGTTCGAATCCCATCCCCTCCGCCATCTCCACCATGTGTGGAAATTCAACAAAACCAACTGGTCGGGCGGGGAGTCCTTTGAGACTCCCGCCAACGCATTCCACGAACGCGCCTTGCGTTACGGTGGATACATTTTGTTCCACTGATTGAGCTTCCATGACAAAGCCGATGTGTCCTGGCGCCACCCTGTTCGAACGGTGACACAACGGCGCTGCACGCCAACACCAATCGCTCCTCCTCGCTGTGGGGGGTATTCCGCTAAGATATGGTCTGGGAGTGCGGTAGGGAGACCGATGCCTGATAACAAGCGACAATACTGGCTCGATCTGTTCACGTATCAAACGTGGCAAGAGTTCTTGGCTGCCGGCGGCAATGTGTCGGGCTTTCGCGAAAATCGGTGGAAATCCGTCCAGGCGATGCGCCCCGGCGACATCTTGCTCTGCTACTTGACGGGTGTTTCTCGTTGGATCGGCCTTCTCGAAGTGACGGGGCCGGCATTCCAGGACAACAAGCCAATCTGGAAGGACAATGAGTTTCCAGCGCGTGTACCGGTGAAAGTTCTCGCACAGTTGGAGCCGCTTACCGCGGTACCGATCGTTTCGATGAAAAACCAGCTGTCGTGCTTCCAGAATCTGAAGAACCCGCACGCCTGGACCGGCTGGTTTCGCGGTTCACCTGCAAGGTGGTCGGACGCAGACGGCGACGTCGTGTATGCGGCTGTCATGGAGGCCGTACAGAATCCGGTTCCGCGGCCGTTCGATCCCGCGAAGCTCGCCAAGGTGCCGCCCATCCTGAAAACCGAGTCCGGCAAGTCGGTCGTCATTCCCGACCGCGACGAGCCTGAGACGGAGGGAAAAACCGCATCTCAATCGCCCGCGCCAACTGCGAACGCTTCGGCGGACCAAGAAGGGGAGAGCGAGCACACGGAAATCCAGTGGTTGCTACTCAAACTCGGCAACGACATGGGGCTGGATGTTTGGGTTGCGAAGAACGATCGGCACAGGAGCTACAAGGGGTATGCCTTCACTTCGTTGCCACGGCTGAGGCCCTCGTTGCCGATGCAGTTGAATGAAGCGACCAAGAGGACGATCGAGCTTATCGACGTCGTTTGGTTGAAGGGCAATTCGATTCTTGCCGCATTTGAGATCGAAAGCACGACTCAGATCTTCTCGGGGTTGCTGAGATTGTCAGATCTCATTGCGACCCAGACTCACCTAGCGATCCCGCTCTACATCGTCGCGCCCAGTGAACGACGGAACAAAGTGAAAGCCGAAGTAAATCGGCCTACGTTCGAGCGGCTCGATCCGCCGATGAAGGAGATGTGCAGTTTCATTTCGTTCGAGGAACTCCGGGCCAAGGTGAAATCGGTTGCAGAGTTCGTTCAGCATCTCAAGCCGGACTTCATCGATTCGTTTGCAGAGAGCTGCATCATCGAGGAAGTGTAAGGCCCTGCATCTGCGTTGTCGGTTCGATAATTTGGCGGAGCATACAGCACAGCCGATGAAAACCCATGACAACTTGCCCGAGGGATCTCTAAAGCCCTTGTGGAGGTAACCATCAAGTTCAGCAAGGCGAGTACTTTCTTGAGTTCGCAGTGAATCGCCTTCAAGAAGAAGGCTTTGATTAAACCTTCCAAGATGTTGAAGGTAATTTGCCGCGCTAAGACGCTCTGCAACGAAACCAGGGAGATGTAGTCAGCAATACGCTGTCGGTCAGAAGCAGCGAAGATCGCTCGAAATCATCTTCTGCCTGTCGCACGCACGTTGTTTCGATGCGCGGTGCCGGATTAGGTGCCGGGTTACAGGAGGCTGAGCCGGCCTACGGCGCTGCGCGGCGGGCGAGGTGCTTCAGGAGACGCATCACGGGGCCGCGCGCGGTCTCCAGTGTGAAGCCGCAGACGAGCGCAACCGCGGGATTGACGAGCACGGTCAGCGCCGCGGTCAGGCCGATCGCGGGCCAGCAGGCGGGGCGCGCATCGAACAACCGCTTCGACAGCGCGAGATCGACGCCGGTGATCAGCAGCAGGACGCCCACCGCCGGCAGCGGGATAAGGCCCAGGAGACCGGCGGCCGCGTCCGCAAAGCCGAGCGCGAGAACGAGCAGCAGCGCGCCCAGAAGGACCGGCGCCATTCCGGTGCGCGCGCCGAAGCGATACTGCGCCTGAACGCCGCCGGCCCCGTGGCACATCGGCATCGCGCCGAAGGGCGCCAGCACCAGATTCGCGATGCCGGTCGAAATCGTCAGGTTGCGTTCCGTGGCCCGCGCGGCTGCCTGCGGGAACAGGTCGCGCGACAGCGCCGCGGTGACGATCACCGCATTGGTCAGCGTCATGGGAAGCTGCGGCAGAACGGCGCGTTCGAAGGCGCGCCATACCTCGTCCCACGCGGGCAGTGCCGGCGACGGCCAGTGCCAGCCGAATGCGATGCGATCCGGTATGGTGACGATGCCGATGGCATGGCCAAGGATGGCGGCGGCGATGAGCGTGATCAGCGCGGCCGGGCAGCGCGGCACGCACATCAACGCGAGAAGGGCGGCCAGCACGACCAGGCCGAACCATGGACGTTCGCCCATCAGGTCGAGGCCGAGAACCGCCATCGTCAGGCCGAGGCCGAGCTGCAACCCGGCGGTGACGGATTGCGGGATCAGCCGGGCCACGGGCCCGATCACGCCGGTCAACCCGAGCGTGAGCATGAGCGCGCCGAGCAGCAGGCCGGCCGCCGCAAGCTCGCCGGCCCCGATCTCGCCCGTCAGGAGCACGGCGCCGACGACTTTCATCGGCTGTACGGCCATCGGCATGCCGTAGAAGAGGCCAGCAGCCATGAGGAAGGCGCCGAACCCGAGCAATACGCCCGCCGGTGCGAGCCCTGCGACTGTCATCGCCCCGAGCGCATAAGGCAGCAACGTGCCGAGATCCCCGCAGGCGCCGCCGAGCTCGCCGACCCAGCATCGCGCGGGCTTGTCTCGATCTGGTCGTACGGGCGCCTCCATGATCGGGACCTTACCGCCTCCGGTGGAGCGGCGCCAAGGGTGGACCCGTGTCGCGAAACCCGCGCGACTTACCTCGATAGGCGAGCTTCCGCATCGCGAATTCGATACCGGCGACCTCGCGGACCTCGATCTTGGCGGGAAGATCGACGAGGCCGCGCCGGCAGGATGCGCATCCGGCGATGCCGGCAATGGCTTAGTTATCCATCGGTCTCGCGCGCCGAGGCGAGCAAGAGGATCGCGCCTCTACTTTGACGGATACCCACTCCGATTCCGATGCCGTTGCGACACCGGTCGAGCTAGCTCGATCGGCTTCACCACCTTTGCCGTTGCGAACTTCAGCTTAGCGGCACGCCCGTCGATCATTCGAATGTTCAAAAGAAGACGTTGCTTAATAGTTGCTCGATATACGAGGATTTCAGCTGGCCCCGTGGGGACGGTGCCGCGTCCGTCGTTCGGAGAACGATACCACGATCGGCGTGCAACTCGGACTTTAGAGGATCTCTTGCAAGACGATCAACGATCCGGCCGCGATGGCGGCGCAATGCCGCGCGGTGCGGATTTCCTTATCGGCGGTGGCGAGATGGGCGCGCGCATCCGCGCGTACGACTGGACCGCAACGCCGCTCGGGCCGGTCGAGCGCTGGCCGCAGAGCTTGCGCACCGCGATCAGCGTCATGCTGAACTCGAAGTTCCCGACCTACATGGCCTGGGGGCCCGAGCTGACGAGCTTCTACAACGATGCCTATCGACCGATCCTCGGCAGCAAGCCGGAGGCGCTCGGGCGGCCATTCCATGAAGTCTGGGCCGAGGTCTGGAACAGCATCGGCCCGATCACGCAGCGCGCACTCGCGGGCGAGGCGAGCTACTTCGAGGACATGCCCCTCGTCATGGAACGCCACGGGTACCCCGAGGAGACGTGGTGGACCTTCTCCTACAGCCCGATCTCCGACGAGAGCGGCGGCGTGGGCGGCATTCTGTGCTTCGTCCATGAAACCTCGGGGCGGGTTCTGGCCGAGCGGTCGGCGCGGCAGCTCGCGGCGATCGTCGAATCGTCGGACGACGCGATCATCAGCAAGGATGTCAACGGCATCATCACGACGTGGAACAAGGGGGCCGAGCGGATCTTCGGCTACACCGCGAAGGAGGCTATCGGCAACTCGATCCTGATCCTCATTCCCCCGGACCGCTACCACGAGGAGACCGATATCCTCACGCGCATCCGGCGCGGCAAGCGCATCGACCATTTTGAAACGGTTCGCCGGCGCAAGGATGGCAGCCTCGTCGACGTCTCGCTCACGTCCTCGCCGGTCAAGGACGGGCAGGGACGGATCATCGGCATCTCGAAAATCGCCCGCGACATCACGGAACGCAAACAGGCCGAGGAGCGCCTCAGGCTGCTCGCGCGCGAGGTGGACCACCGCGGCAAGAACACGCTCGCGCTCGTGCAGGCGATCGTGCGCATGACCCGGGCCGAGACCGTACCGGACTTCGTCAGGATCGCCACGGGCCGCATCGGCGCGCTCGCCCGCGTCCATACGCTTCTCGCGGCGAGCTCGTGGCGGGGCGCCGATCTCCGGCAGTTGGTGGAGAAGGAGCTTGCGCCCTATGGGGCGAACGATGCGGCGCGGGTGAGGGTGGCGGGGCCGGACTTGGCGCTGCGGGCTTCCGCCGCACAGGCGCTTGCCATGGCGCTGCACGAGCTGGCGACGAATGCCGTCAAGTACGGTGCGCTGTCGGTACCGCATGGCGCCGTTTCCGTCCAATGGGTGTGCGACGGGCGCAGCGGGTTCACGCTCCACTGGTCGGAAACCGGCGGTCCGGCGGTATCGGCACCCGATCGAAGCGGCACGGGCACGGGGGTGATCGAACGCGCCGTGCGCAGTCAGCTCGGCGGCGAGGTGGACTTCGACTGGCGCGCCGACGGGCTCGTGTGCCGGATCGCCGTCCCGGCAAGTCAGCTCGCACAGGGCCGGTCGGTTGCATAGCTGCCCAAGAATGGCCGCGCGGGAATTGCGGCGAAGCGCCCGCCGGCGCGGCCCTGCGGCATCGCTGCGTGTGACAGATCAGAAGATGGCGATCAGAGGATGAAGTCCGTGATGGTCAGATCGTAGTTGCCATCGAGCACGATCGCCCATCCGGTGACCGCGTCCGCGGACGAAATGTCTTGCCGCCGTCGTACCGGTACTCGATCTCGTTCGGACCGCCGTGGATGTGCGGGCCGGGGCCGGACGTCACGTCCGCGCTGAGATCGAGGTCGTCGAAGAATTTCTCGACCGCACGGTCGGGTGTCGAGTCGAACGTGAAGGCCTGATCGCGCTCGAGATCGGGTCGGGCATCGACGCGGGTTGACATCGACCCGATCCGCGCTCTGCTCGAAGTCGGTGATCGACTCGCTTTCGGATGCGTCGCGCCACGTCGTGAAGAGGAACGTGTCCACCCCGGCACCGCCGGTCAGACAATCGTCGTCCACGGCGCCGGAGTCCCACGGCGATGTGCTTGCCATCTACGACGACGCCTTCCGGACCATTGACCTGCCTTGGAACTGGACCGGCGCGACGCCGGTGGACAGCACGCGGCTCGTGCGCGAAATGGTGCACCATCTGCAGAACGTCGTCGGCATGATGTTCGCCTGCGCGGGCGCGCGCGAGAAGGACGCCTACCGGACACAGCGCGCGTGGCTCGCGCTGTTCGGCCGCACGCCCGAACAGGAATTCGGGCTCGACCCGATGACGATCCTGCTTCGCACCAATTGCCTGTACTGAACGGCACCGGGGCGCGCCGCGCCGTCCCGCGCACGGCGCGGGACCGGCGACGGACGCGGGACGGGCCGAATCGGCGACGGCCGCCATCGCGACCGGTGCCGATGGGATCACGACACGATCATGAACGCTGCGACGGCCGCAACGGCGAAGAGAAGAAAGAACTCCATGTAGTCTCCTCGGATCGACAGGAAATCGATGCCCTTGGGCACGCGGGCCGGCAACGACGGACCGACATTCCATCGCGCCGGCGCACAGGGTAGCTTACCGTTAGCGGCCGATCGTGTCATCACAAGGGCAGGGACCGCCGGCGCGGCGATACAAGGGGCGGTCCGGCAACCGGCTGCCGGAAGAAGTCACCGCCCGCGCGGCTGCACCTGAAACATGTCCTGAGCGCGCGTGAAGCGCCCAGCTTGTTTGCGAATTCGGTTTACGGCTTCACGCCCGTGATACTCCACCAGATACGCACCGCGTTGCCTCGCTACCCGGTTAAATGGCGGATGCTGACGCCGCTGCGGCGTCCGACGGGAGGGAAGCCATGGCAACGATCAACGGCACGCGCGAGAACGACCGGCTTCTGGGCACCCACGACGACGATACGATCTCCGGCTTCGCCGGCAACGACAGCTTGAACGGCGAACTTGGCGACGACCGTCTGTACGGCGGGGACGGAGACGACTGGCTGTTCGGATCCTATGGCGACGACTTCATGAAGGGCGATGCCGGTGCGGATGTGTTCGTTGCCGGCGCGACATATGGGCGCGACACGATCAACTGGATCGAGCTCGGGAAGGATCGCATCTGGCTGGAGACCTACGTTGCGAACAGCGTTGCGGACCTGTACCGCGAGGCGACCATTACCTCGGGCCGCGAATCCAACGGCGTGCGGTTCGTGAAAATCGAGTGGCCCGAACTCGGCGAAGACGAGGATCCGTCCGGATGGTTCGAGGGCGACTCCCTCTACATCCGGAACATGACCGAGGACCGGCTCGCCGAGCATCTCCAGATCCATAGCCTCGGGGTGACGCCGCCGCTCGAGATCACGGGCACGGCGGGTAATGACACGATCACCGGCATGTCCATGGGCGACACGCTGATCGGCGGGGATGGTGACGACGAAATCCATGGAATGGGCGGCGACGACTGGATCGACGGCGAGCGGGGCAACGACACCATCATCGGCGGCTACGGTAACGACACGGTCTATGGCGGCCCCGGCGACGATCGGATCTGGCTCAGCGACCTCGATTTCGGCGACATCGATGATACGTACAACCTGGCATTCGGGGAGGCCGGCAACGACATCATCCGCGGCGGTCTCAGATCCGACGACATTCGCGGCGGCAGCGGCGACGATTGGCTGATGGCTATCGATCTTGCGGCCGACGAAGCGCCGGATCGTCTCTACGGAGAGGTGGGGAACGACACGCTGGAAGGCAGCAATCTCGATTATCTGGACGGCGGCGATGGCGACGACACGATCCATGTCTTCGATAACACCGGCATCAACGATCCTGACCGGACGATCGTCCTCGGCGGCAAGGGCAACGATACGATAACGCTGAACGGTATCGGCGCCGGGCCGGTCAGGATCGATGCCTATTGGGGCGACGACACGCTCGACCTGAGCAACATGGACACGTTGTTGGATTTGCGGACGTGGGACGATGGTCTCATCACCGGGTTCGAAAACCTCAGCCTGGAAGGCGACGGCGCGAGCGAGGTCACGCTCACGGCCGACGATGTTCGCGCCATGTCGGCGCGCGATCCGGATTTCCTGCGCTTAAGGGGCGAGACTGGCGACACCTTCCACCTCGTCGGTGCATGGCAGGATCGGGGGATCGTCGATGGCTTCCACGTCTATGCCAAGGACGGCGTCCAGGTGCTGGCCGAGCCCGACGTGAACGTCGATTTCGTCGCCTGAACGCGGGTTCATAGCTTCGCGGCCGAAAATCCGCGTGGAACCCACGCTTCGAAATCGCCGTCGCGCACGATTCTTGTCTTGCAGCGATTCCGCCGTTGCACGCGCGAACGCGGGATTTCTACTTGACGCTGCGGGGCACGTTCGTTAGCTACCTGTAACTTCGGCGAGTGCGCCGTGCCGATGGCGCAACCAGGGGACGTTATGCGCACGGTTGCCATTGCGGGGGGAGGAAAAATGTTCCGCCGTCCTCTGGTTCATTCGGGGCTTTTTGTCCTGTTGCTCGTCGCCGCGCCGGCCCGGACACAGGCTGACGAGTTCATCGACGTCGGCGATCTCCCCGGTGGTTCCTTTTTTTCCATCGCCAAGGGCGTGAGCGCCGACGGTTCGGTGGTCGTCGGCGACAGCAGCGGCGTGAACGGCACCGAAGCGTTCCGCTGGACGCAGACCGGCGGAATGATCGGCCTCGGCGCCTTCCCCGGCGGCGTTATCTTTCAAAGCCGTGCCAATGGCGTCAGCGCCGACGGCTCGGTCGTCATCGGCTGGAGCCACAGCGCGAACGGACAAGAAGCATTCCGCTGGACGCAGGTCGACGGGATGGTTGGCCTCGGCGACCTTCCGGGCGGTGGCTTCGAGAGCCAAGCCTATGGCGTCAGCGCCGACGGTTCGGTGATCGTCGGCTACGGCACGAACGTGGACGGGAATAAAGAAGCATTCCGCTGGACACAGGCCGACGGCATGATCGGCCTCGGTTTCCTCTCGGGTGGCAATGAGAGCGAGGCCTACGCCGTCAGCGCCGACGGCTCGGTGATCGTCGGCTACGGCACGAACGTGGACGGGAATAAAGAAGCGTTCCGCTGGACGCAGGCCGACGGGATGGTCGGCCTCGGCGACCTTCCCGATGGCTTCTTTTCCAGCATCGCCTATGGCATCAGCGCCGACGGTTCGGTGATCGTCGGCCAAGGCAACAGTGCGGACGGGCCGGAAGCGTTTCGTTGGACGCAGGTCGACGGGATGGTCGGTCTCGGCGACCTTCCGGGCGGCGGCTTCGGCAGCACTGCCCTCGCCACGAGCGCCGATGGTTCGGTCGTCGTCGGTTATGGTACCAGCACGATCGGCACGGAAGCGTTCTACTGGACGCAGGCCGGCGGGATGAAGTCGCTGGCCGAGATCCTGACCGCCAACGGCGTCGACCTGACGGGCTGGACGTTGCAGAGGGCGGAGGGGGTCAGTGCCGACGGCTCGGTCGTTGTCGGTTTGGCCGTCAACGGCGGCAACTCGCTGGCCTTCATCGCCACCTTAGGCAGCGATCCCGGCATGACCACACCGGAGGATCTGGCCGTGTCGCTGAATTCCGGCACCGCACCTTCCCGGCAGAGCCGGCGCGTGGCGATGGATGCCCTGCGCCGGTCGCTGTTCGCCGCCGCCCACACCGTTCCCATCGCACCGGCGCCGCAGTTC
>ERZ795043.550-NODE-550-length-28783-cov-34.130848_pt1 | contig 28783 bp, 25 predicted proteins | sample MGYA00375127_ERZ795043 | MGnify/ENA primary metagenome ERZ795043 (study PRJEB30172, sample SAMN05518447) | compost metagenome | isolation source: Feedstock adapted compost from Newby Island compost facility, Milpitas, CA | place: USA:Newby Island compost facility... | reverse complement strand
CGGGCGCCGGGCCCGCTGCTCCCGGCCCGCGCCTCGGGCCCTGACCCCTGCTCACTCGGTCAAGGCCTCGAGGAACCACTCCGGCAGGCGGTGGCGCTGGCGCCTGATGAACGCCGGGAAGTCGGCGTCGAGGAGGTACGTGACGGCGTGGTCCTCGGCGCTGCGCACCGAGCGCCCGTAGGCCTGCACGACGGTGAGGCAGGTGCGCCAGTCGTACCACTCCCGGTCGCGCTCCATCCGCGCCGCCACCTGCTTGTCGCCGAGGAAGGGGTAGGGCACCTTGCACAGGACCTGCCACCGCGCGAGGTCGTCGGCCAGGTCGATGCCCTCGGTCATGCTCGGCGTGATCAGGATCGTCGGCTCGGGCGAGGAGAGGTGCTTCGCCAACGCCGCCTCGCGCCCCGCGGCGTCGCGGTGCGTGACCACCCGCCAGCGCTCGCTGGGGGCGATGTGCTTCGCGAGGTACGTCGCGATCATGTACGAGTGCGCGTGCACGACGCCCTTGTCGCCGGCGTGGTCCTTGGCCAGCTCCGACACCGCCTCGGCCAGGAGCGGCAGGTCGCGCTCCTGGTAGCGCCGCGTCAGGCGCGCCGCGGGGCGCAGCACGATGGGGCGCCGCGCGGCGGGGAACGTGGAGGGCACGCGCACCACCGCGGCGTCCTCCTCGTCGAGGCCGAGCGAGCGCAGGAACGTTGCCGGGTCGAGGATCGTCGCCGACATGAACAGCACGCGCTCGGCGTGCGAGAGCACCATGTCCTCGGCGAAGGCGGCGACCTCGACCGGCTTGAAAGACAGCGTCGCGCCCTGGTGGTCGCGGCCGCGCTCCACCACCCAGTCCACCTCGCCGCTGGCGTGGCTCTCCAGCAGGAACCGCAGCCGCGCGTGGCTGGACTCGAGCCACTGCTTGACCCTGAGCTGCTGCACCGCGTTCTCGTCGGTGGCGTCGCCCGTGAGCTCCTTGTCGATCGCGCGGGCGCGCCGGAGCATGTCCGGCAGCAGCGCGTCGACGAAGTCGAAGGCCACCTCGTCCCCGAGGTCAGGCGGCAGCGCGCGGGCGAGGCCGGCGCGCGCGAGCATGCCCTCGCTCACGCCCACCTGCACGAAGCTCATCAGCGCGGCCTCGGTGTTGTGCGCCTCGTCGAGCACCAGCAGCTCGCGCTTGCCGAAGCCGCCGGCGTAGTTGAGCTCGGCCAGGAAGTAGGCGTAGTTCATCGTCACGACCTTGGCGGCCATGGCGACGTCCTTCGCCACGAAGTAGGGGCACTCGTCGCAGGCGGTGAAGCGGCGGCCGGTGAGGCAGGGCGCCGCCGCGGCGTGCGTGTCGGCGACGAGGCAGGGGTAGTTCGACCTGCCCTTCATCACCGCCAGGTCCTCGAAGTCGCGCAGGTACTGGTCCTGGAGGACCTTCTGGGCGGTGAGCACGAAGGCGCTGCCGGCCTCGCGCGCGAGCGTGACGCCGATCGCGCTCTTCCCCGAGCCCGTCGGGGCCTCGAGCACCACGAAGCGCTTGCCGGCGGCGAAGGCCGCCCGCACCTCCTCGATGGCCTCGAGCTGGCCGGGGCGGTAGGACCTGAACGGGAACGCCCCGCTCGCAGGCGACATGCTCACGCGCGAGGCTAACACGGTGGGGAGCGCTCGCCTCGGCTCCCTGGGCACTTACCGCGGCGCACTTCGCCGCGCGGCCGCGACACCGCGGCGACCGGCCGACCGGAGCGCGGCGGGAGCGAACGGACCTGACTGGGAGCCCTGAAGCGACTGCGCCGGCGAGCGAGCTCGCCGGCGCATCGGTGTGGTGCCGAGGAGGGGATTTGAACCCCTACAGCCTTGCGGCCACTAGCCCCTCAAGCTAGCGCGTCTACCAGTTCCGCCACCTCGGCGCGCCGCCTCGTGAGCCGGCTCAGACGCAAAGGTCATGTTATCGCCGCACGAAGAGGGGCGTCAAGGAGAGCCGCGCGGGCGGCGGTCCGGATGAGCCTTAACCGTCGGGAACGTCTATACTCCGAACGCAAGCCAAAGGGGAGGTAAGGCATGAGTTGGTTCAACCGGCTCGTCACGCTCGTCGCAGCGCTCGCGCTGGCGGGGTCCGCGCTGGCGCAGCCCCCGAACAGCCTCCGGCTGATGGCGCCGGCCGCGCCGGGCGGCGGGTGGGACGGCACCGCCAGGGCGATGCAGTCCGCCCTGCAGGAGGCCGGCCTGGTTCGCAACGTCGAGGTCTTCAACGTGCCCGGCGCCGGCGGCACGATCGGCCTCGCGCAGCTCGCCACGGCCGAGAGCGGCAGCGAGGACCTGCTGATGGTCATGGGGCTCGTGATGGTGGGCGCCATCCTCAGCAACGACTCGCCCGTCACCCTGGCGAACACCACGCCCATCGCCCGCCTCACGGCCGAGTACGAGGTCATCGTGGTGCCGGCGAACAGCCCGCACCAGACGCTCCAGGACCTCATCGACGCCTTCCGGGCGAACCCCGGCGCCGTGTCGTGGGGCGGCGGCTCGGCCGGCGGCACCGACCACATCCTGGCGGGCCTGCTGGCGAACGCCGTGGGCGTCGACCCGACGCAGGTCAACTACATCGCCTTCTCCGGTGGGGGCGAGGCCCTCGCGAGCATCATGGGCGGCCAGGTCACCGCGGGCATCTCGGGCTACTCCGAGTGGGCCGGCCAGATCGAGTCCGGCGACCTGCGCGTGCTCGCCGTCTCCGCGCCGGAGCGCGTGCCCGGCATCGACGCGCCCACGCTGCGCGAGCAGGGCGTCGACCTCGAGCTCGCGAACTGGCGCGGCGTGGTGGCGCCGCCGAACCTCTCGGCCGAGGCGCGCGACCGGCTCGTGCAGCTCGTCGACCAGCTCGTCGCCAGCGACGCCTGGCAGGCGCAGCTCGAGCAGTTCGGCTGGACCTCGGCCTACATGTCCGGCGACGAGTTCGCGGCGTACCTGCAGGAAGAGGACGCGCGCGTGACGGAGGTCCTCCGGGCCATCGGCCTCGTCGAGTGACCTCGTGGAACCAGGCGCGACGCGCCGCTCGGTCCCCTGGGGCGACCTCGCGGTCGCCCTGGGGGTCGTCGGGCTGGGCGGCTTCTTCCTCCACGGCGCGCTGACGCTGCGCGTCCTCCCCAGCTACGCCCGCATCGGGCCACGCTTCTTCCCGCTGCTCGTCGGCATCGCGCTCCTCGCCTGCGGCGTGGCCCTGGTCGTGCAGGCGCTGCGCGGCGTCAGGGGCGTGCCCGAGGAGGCCGAGGACACCGACGCCGAAGCGGCCACCGACTGGGGCCCCGTGGCCATCATCCTGGCCACGCTCGTCCTGCAGGGGGCGCTGATCGGCCGCCTGGGGTTCGTCCTCTCCTCCACCCTCCTCTACGCAGGCGTCGCGCTCGGCTTCGGCGAGCGGCGCGTCTGGCGCTCCGGCGCGATCGGCCTGGCGCTGTCCCTGGTCGTCTACCTCTCCTTCACTCGCCTCCTGGGCCTGCGGCTGCCGGCCGGGGTGCTGCCGCTGTGAGGGGCGCGCGCGTCCGCGAAGGGGGCAGGGCGTGACGGGTGCCATCGAGGCCCTCCTCCACGGCTTCACGATCGCGCTCACCTGGCAGAACCTGCTGTGGGCGCTGCTGGGCGTCACGCTCGGGACCGTCGTCGGCATCCTGCCCGGCATCGGCCCCGCGCTCACCGTCGCGCTGCTCCTGCCGGTGACCTTCAACCTCGACCCGATCGGCAGCTTCATCATGTTCGCCGGCATCTACTACGGCGGCATGTACGGCGGGTCGACGACGTCGATCCTCCTCAACACGCCCGGCGAGTCGGCGAGCATCATCACCGCGCTGGAGGGCAACCGCATGGCGCGGAAGGGACGCGGCGCGGCGGCGCTGGCGACGGCGGCGATAGGGTCGTTCGTCGCCGGCACGATCGCCACGGTCGGCCTGACCTTCGTCGCCCCCTCCCTCGCCCGCCTCGGGCTCGCCTTCGGCCCCGCCGACTACTTCGCGCTCATGGTCCTGGCCTTCACCACCGTGACGGCCGTCCTGGGCTCCTCGCTGCTGCGCGGGCTCACCAGCCTGTTCTTCGGCATCGGCCTGGGCATGGTCGGCATCGACCTGCAGAGCGGCCAGGCCCGCTACACCCTCGGCACCCTCGAGCTCCTCGACGGGATCAGCGTGATCATCGTCGCCGTCGGCCTCTTCGCCGTGGGCGAGGCGCTCTACGTCGCCTCGCGCCTGCGCCGCACGCCTCCCACCGTCGAGCCGATCCGCGGCTCGATCTGGATGAACCGCGAGGAGTGGGCGCGCTCGTGGCGCCCGTGGATCAGGGGCGCGCTCCTGGGCTTCCCGCTCGGCGCCCTGCCGGCCGGCGGCGCCGAGATCCCCACCTTCCTCTCCTACGGGCTCGAGAAGCGCCTCGCTCGCAAGCCCGAGGAGTTCGGCAAGGGCGCGATCGAGGGGGTGGCCGGCCCCGAGGCGGCGAACAACGCCGCCGCCGCGGGCGTGCTCGTGCCGCTGCTCACGCTCGGCATCCCCACCTCCGCGACGGCCGCCGTGATGCTGGCGGCGTTCCAGCAGTTCGGACTCCAGCCCGGCCCCCTGCTGTTCACCCGCGCCCCCGACCTCGTCTGGGGCCTCATCGCCAGCCTCTACGTCGGCAACTTCATGCTGCTGGTGCTGAACCTGCCGCTGGTCGGGATCTGGGTGCGGCTGCTGACGATCCCCCGCCCGCTGCTCTACGCCGGGATCCTGGTCTTCGCGACGCTCGGCGTCTACAGCCTGGGCAACTCGGTCGTCGACCTGATCACGCTCTACGCCATCGGCGTCGTGGGCTTCCTGATGCGCCGCTTCGGCTTCCCCGTGGCGCCGGCCGTGATCGGCATGATCCTCGGGCCGCTGGCCGAGCAGCAGTTCCGGCGCGCGCTGTCGATAAGCCAGGGCGACTACTCGGTGTTCGTCACGCGGCCGCTGTCGCTCACGCTGCTCGTCCTCTCGGCGCTGGCGCTGGTCGTGCCGGTGGTCCTCGACGTGCGCGCGAAGCGGGTCGCGGCGCGGCGCGAGGCCGAGGCCGCGGCCGGCTGAACCGGTCCGAGGCGCGAGCTCTCGGGCCGTCGGCCCCCGGCGGCGCCGGGACGGTATCCTCGTGCGCGTGACGCTCAGGAGGCGCCAGCGCATCCGCGAGGTCCTGAGCCGCCGCCAGCCGGACCTCACGGTCATCGCCGAGCACGTCCACAAGCCGCACAACCTCTCGGCCGTGCTGCGCTCGTGCGACGCCGTGGGCATCGGCACCGTCCACGCCGTCAACCCCACGGGCGGCGTGCCGACCTACAGCGCCACCAGCGCCAGCGCCGAGAAGTGGGTCGAGGTGCTCGTGCACGGCGACATCGCGGGGGCCGTCGCGTCCGTGAGGCGGTGGGGCGCCCGCGTCTACGCCGCCCACCTCTCGGCGACGGCCGTCGACTACCGGGAGGTCGACTACACGGTCCCCTGCGCGCTGCTGCTGGGCAACGAGAAGGACGGCGTGTCGCCGGAGGCCGCCGCCCTCGCCGACGCGCACGTGGTCATCCCGATGCTCGGCATGGTGCAGTCCCTGAACGTATCGGTCGCGGCCGCGGTGATCCTCTTCGAGGCTCAGCGCCAGCGCCTGGCCGCCGGCATGTACGACGCGCCGCGCCTCCCGCCCGAGGAGCTCGCGGCGGTCGAGGCGCGCTGGCTGGCGAAGCGGGACTGAGCCGTCCTCCGTCCGATACGTGAACGCCTCTCACCATCGGGTCCCCTAAGCTCTCGGCATGACGGAGTACCGCCGGACGACAGCCGCAGCCGTCCTCCTCGCCACGTTGCTGTCCTGCACCGCCACGGCCCAGCCGCGCCTCGTCGAGGTCGCCCGCGGGTTCTCGAACCCCGTGGCGATCGCGCACGCCGGCGACGACAGGCTGTTCGTGGTGGAGCAGCGCGGCACGGTGCGCGTGGTGAGGGACGGCCAGGTGCTGCCCGAGCCCTTCCTCGACGTCACCGACCGCGTGCGGTCGGGCGGCGAGCGGGGGCTGCTCGGGCTGGCGTTCCCGCCCGACTTCGCCGCGACGGGCAGGTTCTACGCGTACTACACCGACCTCAACGGCGACTCGGTGCTGTCGCGCTTCCTCGCCGAGGGCGACGCCGCCGACCCCGCCAGCGAGCAGGTGCTGCTCACCCAGGTGCAGCCCTACAGCAACCACAACGGCGGGCAGCTCGCGTTCGGGCCCGACGGCTACCTCTACCTGGGCCTCGGCGACGGCGGCAGCGGGGGCGACCCGCAGGGCAACGGCCAGCGGCTCGACACCCTGCTCGGCAAGGTCCTGCGCCTCGACGTCTCCGGGGACCGCGCCGAGGCGCCGGCCGACAACCCGTTCGTGCGCCGGGAGGGCGCCAGGCCCGAGGTCTGGGCCTACGGGCTGCGCAACCCCTGGCGCTTCAGCTTCGACCGCGAGACCGGCGACCTCTACATCGCCGACGTCGGCCAGAACGCCTTGGAGGAGGTGAACCTCCAGCCCGCCGGCTCGCGCGGGGGCGAGAACTACGGCTGGAACGTCATGGAGGCCGACCGCTGCTTCCAGCCCCGCTCCGGCTGCGACACGACGGGCCTGGTGCTGCCGATCGTCGTCTACCCGCACGGGCGCGAGTGGGGCAGCTCGATCACCGGCGGCTACGTCTACCGCGGCAGCGCGGTGCCCGACCTGCGCGGCGCGTACGTCTTCGGGGACTACGTCTCCGGCCGCATCTGGCGCGCCGACCGCGTCGGGGACGGGTGGGAGGTGACGCCGCTCGTCGACGCGGGCTTCAACGTCTCGACCTTCGGCGAGGACGCGTCGGGCGAGCTGTACGTCGCCGACCACGGCGGGGGCGTGGTCTACCGGCTCGGGGAGTAGCGGGGGAGCGCCGCTGAGGCGAGCGGGGCCCGCGGCGGGCGCCGGCCGCGGCTCGCCGCGTCGCCGGCGACGCGGCCCCTAGCCGGCGGGCGTCTGCCGCCTGGCCGCGAGCACGCCCTTCACGAGGGCGCGCGCGACGACCTCCTGCACCGCGATCGACAGCGCCTGCATCGGCACGCTCGGCCCGCGGCAGGTCGTGAGCACGAAGGCCGTGTCGCCGTCGAAGACGGTGTGCGATGGCCGCGTCACGCGGGCGATCCCGACGTGCGCCGCCAGCGACAGCGCGTGCGCCTGGGCCTTGCTCAGCGGGGCGTCGGTGGCGACGACGACGAGCGTCGTGTTCGTCCCGGGCAGCACCCTCTCGGCGCCCATCGCGGCGAGCCCCATCATGTCGGCGTGGCCCGCGACCAGGGAGCCGTCGTCGGGGTCGACGAGGTTGCCCACGGCGTTGCTCACCGCCAGCGCGGCCACGACCGCACCGCCGACGTCGAGGGCGTGCGAGCCCACGCCGCTCGGCGTGGCGTGCTCGATGCCGCGGAGCTTCCCGACGGTCGCGCCGGTGCCGACGCCCACCCTCCCCTGCTCGACGGGCCCGTCGTGGGCGGCCTCGCAGGCGGCGCGGCCCCCGTGCTCGTCGGGACGCACCCTGGGGTCGCCGACGCCGAGGTCGTATATCACCGCGGCCGGGACGATGGGGACGCAGGCGTAGCCCGTCGCGTAGCCGCAGTTCCGCTCCTCGAGCCAGTTCATCACGCCGGTGGCGGCGGCCAGCCCGAACGCGCTGCCGCCGGCCAGCAGTACCGCGTTGACCGTGTCGACCGTCCGGTCGGCCTCCAGCAGCGCCGCCTCGCGGGAGCCGGGCGCGGGACCCAGCGCCCTGCCCGACCCGATGCAGCCCGACTGCGGCGCGAGGACGACCGTGCAGCCGGTACGGGCCACGGGGTCGGACCAGTGGCCGACCCTGAGGCCCTCGACGGCCGTGAGCGTGTCGTTGTGGGCGAGGCGTTCGACGCCCACGGCCTAACCAGCCCCCGACGGCAGGTACTCGAGCGCCTCCTCGGGCGTGACCTCGATGATCTGGATGCGGTCGGCCGGGGTGTCCACCGTAGCCCTCAGGCCCGTCGCGGTGTCGATCGGGATCCTCAGCCTGACGGCCGGGGCGAGCTGCTGCGCCGCCAGGTCGTCGCTGCGCCTGAACGCGGCCAGCACCCCGTTCTCCGAGGGCGCGCCGGTCTTCAGGTCGATGCGGTGGAACACCACGCCCTCGGGGACCGGGAAGCCCTCGCCCGCGCCGGAGCGGCCGCGCAGGGCGGCCTCGGCGAAGGCGTTCCAGACGTAGATCGGCTGGCGTGAGCTGTTCACGAGGTCCACGGTGCCGTCCGAGAGCGTCATGCGCGAGGGCAGCCTGGTGTTGTCGTCGTAGCCGATCCACACCGAGGCGACTAGCCCCGGCGTGATGCCCACGAACCAGATGTCCTTCTCGTCGTTCGTGGTGCCGGTCTTGCCCGCGACCCAGCGCCCGGGCAGCGCCGCGCGGTTCGAGAACCCAGTGGCGGGCTCCCTGTCGACGACGTTGCCGTGCATCAGGTCGAGCATGATGTACGCCGTCTCCTCGCTCCAGACGCGCGCCGAGTGCGGCGACGCCTCGTAGATCACGTTACCGTCGGAGTCCTCGACGCGCTGGACGAAGTACGGCTCGACGTAGACGCCGCCGTTGGCGAAGGCCGCGATCGCGGCGGTGTGCTGCAGCGGCGTGACCTCGAAGCTGCCCAGCGCCATGGCCAGGTAGGGCTCGACGTCGTAGCCGAGCTGCCGCGCCTTCTCCGCGACCGCCTCGGGCGTAGCCGCCTCCAGCGTCTTCACCGCCGGGACGTTACGGCTGCGGTTGAGGTGCGCGCGGACCGTCTGGGGTCCGTCGTAGGTGTTGTCGTGGTTGCGCGGCACGTAGTCGGGCTGCCCCCTGACCTCGAACCTCGCCGGCGCGTCGACGAGGATCGTCGCCTGGTTGAAGCCGCCCTGCTCGATCGCCGTGGCGTAGACGATGGGCTTGAACGAGCTGCCGGGCTGCCTGAGGGCCTGCGTGGCGCGGTTGAACTCGCCCGGCGGCACGCCCTCGCGCAGCTTCTGGCCCACCATCGCCAGCACCGCGCCGGTGGTCGGGTCGATGCCGACGATCGCGAGCTGGGCGCCCTCCGGGATCTCGGCCTCGAGGCTCGCCCGGTTCGCGGCCACCTGCGCCTGGACGTCGATGGTGGTGATGACCTTCAGGCCGCCGGAGCCGAACACCACGGCCTCGCCGAAGCGGTCGGTGAGCCAGTTGCGCACGGCGATCACGACGTCCCGCGAGAGGTCGGAGCTGACCGAGCTCTGCACCAGCACGTCCTCGCCCGTCCGCACGGCCGAGATCACGTTGCCGTTGCCGTCGTACTCGACGTCCCAGCCGAGGGGCTCGAGGGGGTAGCGCCAGGTGCGGTCGGCCATCTCGCGGCTGATCGTCCCCTGCCTGACCATCTTCTCGAGCACCTCGCGCATGCTGGCGCGGGTGCCGAGGAAGTCGTCGTGGCGCGCGTTCGGCGACGGGATCAGGCGGGCGAGGTAGAGGCCCTCGGCGAGGTTCAGCTCGCTCGGCTCCTTGCCGAAGTAGGCCTGGGCGGCGGCGCGGATGCCGTAGACGTTGCCGCCCCAGAACACGACGTTGATGTAGCGCTGCAGGATCTCCGACTTCGTCAGCCGGCGCTCGAGCTCGAGCGCGAGCATGATCTCCTTGAACTTGCGCTCGAGGCTGCGCTCGCTGCGGATGTCGAAGAGCAGCGTGTTCTTGATCACCTGGGTGGTGATCGTCGAGCCGCCGCGCTGGGCGTCGCCGAAGAACTCCTCGTAGGCGGCGCGCAGCACCGCCGGCAGGTCCATGCCGTAGTGGCTGAAGAACTGGTCGTCCTCGTAGGCGACGATCGCCGCCAGGGCCGCCGGCGAGACCTCGTCGAGGCTCACCGGGATCCTGTTCGTCGAGATGCGGGTCTCGCCCTCGGCCGGCACGATCTGGCCGATGCGCGTGACGCCGTCGGAGGCGTAGACGATCGACGTCGAGGTGTACTCGAGCGCGTCGAGGCTCTCCAGGGACGGCAGCTCGCTCGACCACTTCAGCGCCGACGAGGTCAGCAGCGCCATGAAGGAGAGGGCCGCCGTGAGGACGAGCAGGAACAGCCCTTGGACGAGCTTCACGCCGGCCATGCTACCAGCCGGCCCGGCCCCGCTGGAGGACACGGCGGACCGGCCACCTCGCGCGCCGGACCTCGGCGCCGGCGCGGCCACGCGCCCGCGCGGGACCGGGCGCGCGACGGCTCGCGGGCCGGGACGGCCGCGCGGACCGGCTCAGCCGGCCACGTCCCGCGTGAACTCGACGTACTCCTCGAGCTTCCTGAGGCCGGCGCCGCTGCGCAGCGCGTCCAGGGCGGCCTCGACGCCCGAACGGAGGTCGGGCGCCAGGCCGGCCAGGTAGGCGGCCGCGCCGGCGTTAAGCGCCACGACCTCGCTGGCGGCCCGCGGCCCTTCGCCGCGCAGGACGCTGCGCATGATCGCCGCGTTCTCCTCGGGCCCGCCGCCCGCCAGCTCGCCGGCGGGGTGGCGGCCCACGCCTAGGTCCTCGGGCGCGACCTCGTACTCCTCGATCGAGCCGTCGGGCCTGAGCTCGGTGACCTTGCTCGGGCCGGTCACGGTGAGGTCGTCGAGGCCCTCGCCGTGGACGACCAGCGCACGCTCGACGCCGAGGCCCCGCAGCACCTCGGCCAGCAGGCGCGACAGCGTGGGCGAGAACACGCCCATGAGCTGCCGCTGGGCGCCGGCCGGGTTCGTCAGGGGGCCCAGGTTGTTGAAGATCGTCCGCGCCTTCAGGTCGGCCCTGATGGGCGCGACGAAGCGCATCGCCGGGTGGTGGTTGCGGGCGAAGATGAACCCCACCCCGACCGTCTCGATCGCCTTGCCGACGGCCTCGGCCGGCAGGTCGAGGTTCGCGCCCGCGGCCCTCAGCACGTCGGCCGAGCCGGAGCGGCGGGTGACGCCCACGTTGCCGTGCTTGGCGACCTTGGCGCCGAGGGCGGCGGCGAGGAACGTCGCCGTCGTGCTGACGTTGAACACGTTCATGCCGGTGCCGCCCGTGCCGCAGGTGTCGAGCAGCGGCCCGTCGACCTGGGCGCGCACCGGCACGGCCCGCTCGCGCATCGCCTGCGCGAAGCCGATGATCTCGTCGACGGTCTCGCCGCGCGTCCTCAGGGCGGCGAGCAGCGCCGCGGCCTGCACCTGCGACAGCTTGCCGTCCATGAGGCGACCCATCGCGTCGCGGGCCTCCTCGGTGGTAAGCGTCTCGCCGTCGAAGACGCGGCCCAGCAGCGCCGCTACGTCGAACTCCTCGCCCATGGGCAGGGAGTCTACCGCGCCGCGGCGCCCAGGCCGCGCGCTGCGGCACGCAGCTCCTCGCGGGCGCCCTCCGCGTAGGCGAGCTCGTAGCGGCGCACGGCGGGGTCGACGAGCCGCGCCAACGGCCCCGAGAGCAGGGCCCGCTTCGCCGCCACCAGCCACGGGTGCACGCCCAGCGCCAGCGCCACTGCCAGGGAGCGGTGGCGCGCCCAGACGCGCACGTGCGCGCGGCCCGCCTGGTACGCCTTGGCGTCGTCGTCCCAGACGCGGCCGTGATGCCAGGCGTCGCCGCCGGGGACGTGGCGGAACGTCAGGCCCGCGGCCCTAAGCCTGAGGGCCAGCTCGGGGTCCTCCCCGCCGTAGCCGCGCCAGTCAGGGTCGTAGCCGCCGACGGCCCGGAACGCGGCGGCGGGCACGCTCGAGTTCGCGCCCGTCATGTTGAACCAGAAGGCCCTGCGGCCGAGGGCGGCCGGCCGCTCGAACGGCTCGGCGCGCCGCCCGCGCCTCAGCTCCTCGGGCAGCCGCAGTGGCCCGATCCCGACGGCGCCAGGCACCGCGGCGTGGAAGGCGAGGTGGGCCGCTAGCGCGGCCGGCCCCGGCAGGCAGTCGTCGTCGCTGAGCAGCAGCACGGCGCCGCGCGCTCCCTCGGCCGCGAGGTTGCGCGCCCTTCCCACGGGCTGCTCGCTGCCGCCGCCCACCCACACGGCGAACGGCAGCGCCATCGCGGCCAGCGCCTCCCTGACCGCCTCGACCCGAGCGGGCGGCTCGTTGAGCCACACGCGCCACTCGAAGTCCTCGGGCGCCAGCGTCTGCCGCGCCAGCGCCTCCGCCTTGCGCAGGAGCAGCTCGTGCCTCCCCTTGCTCGCGGTGACGACGGTCAGCGCGGGCGCCCTGCCGCCGGCGCTCGGCCCGGTCACCCGCCGTTCAGGGAGGCCAGGAACGTGGCGAGCATCGCCGCGCCGTCCTGCGTGAGGATGCTCTCGGGGTGGAACTGCACGCCCCACAGCGGGTAGGTCTCGTGCCTGACGCCCATGATCACGCGCTGCCCGGCGTCCTCGGTCCAGGCGTTCACGACCAGGCCCGGCGGGACGTCCTCGAGCACCAGCGAGTGGTAGCGGCCGGCGGTGAGGGGCTGGGGCCGGCCGGCGAAGATGCCGGTGCCGTCGTGGTGGACGGGCGAGGCCTTGCCGTGCATCACCTGCGGGCCGCGCACGACCCTGGCGCCGAACGCGGCGCCTATCGCCTGGTGGCCGAGGCACACGCCGAGGATCGGCACCTTCGGCGCCAGGCTCCGCACCAGCTCGACGCTCATCCCGGCCTCGGCGGGCGTGCAGGGCCCCGGCGAGATCACGATCCCGTCGGGGGCGAGGTCCTCGACGTCGGCCACGGTGAAGGCGTCGTTGCGCCACACCGTGAGCCGCGCCCCGAGCTCGGCCAGACCCTGCACGAGGTTGTAGGTGAACGAGTCGTAGTTGTCGACGACGAGCAGGTGCTTGCCCGCGCCGGGGAGGGCGTCCGTCCCCGCGGCCGCCGCCTCGGCGCCCGCACCGCCCGTAGCCGCCTGCGTCACCTGGAGGCTCACGCCAGTCCCTCCGTGGCCATCTGCACCGCGCGCCTCAGCGCGGCGAGCTTGTTCTGCGCCTCCCGCCACTCGCTCGCGGGGTCCGAGTCGGCGACCACGCCGCTGCCCGCCTGCAGGTGCATCCGGCCGCCCGTGACCACTATCGTGCGCAGCGTCAGCGCCATATCCATGTCGCCAGCGACGGAGACGTAGCCGAACGCCCCCGCGTACGGCCCGCGCCTCACGGGCTCGAGCTCGTCGATGATCTCCATGGCCCTGATCTTCGGCGCCCCCGAGGCGGTGCCCATCGGCAGCGTCGCGGCGAGCGCGTCGAGGGCCGTCTTCCCCTCCGCCAGCTCGCCCTCCACGGTGCTGACGAGGTGCATCACGTGGCTGTAGCGCTCGACGCGCATCAGGTCGGTGACCTTGACCGTGCCGGGCCGGCAGACGCGGCCCAGGTCGTTGCGCCCCAGGTCCACGAGCATCACGTGCTCGGCGCGCTCCTTCTCGTCGGCGCGCAGCTCGCGCGCCAGCGCCTCGTCCTCCTCCGGCGTGGCGCCGCGCCGCCTGGTGCCGGCGATGGGCCGCGTCTGGACGTGCCTGCCCTGGGCCCGCACCAGGCTCTCGGGGCTCGAGGAGACCAGCGTCACCTGCCCCAGGTCGAGGTAGCCGAGGTAGGGGCTCGGGTTCACGGTGCGCAGCGCGCGGTAGACGGCGAACGGGTGGACGCCGAGGTCGGCGGACTGCCGCAGGCTCGGCACGACCTGGAAGACGTCGCCGGCCCTGATGTACTCGACGGCCTTGGCTACGGCCGCCTCGAACGCGGCCTGGTCCATGTTGGTTGTGAACTCGACGGCCCGGCCGGCCCTGTCGCCCGGCACCCCCGGGAGCGGGCCGCGGAGGCGGGCGTGCGCCTCGTCGACGAGCGCCCGCGCCCGCGCCTCGTCGGCGGCGTCGCCGTCGATCGCCGGCGCGACGATCAGCATCCGTCGCTTCAGGTGGTCGAAGACGACGACCAGCTCGGGCTCGACGAAGAGGAGGTCGGGGACGCCCAGCTCGTCGGGGTTCGCGTCGGGCAGCCGCTCGTAGACCCGCACGAGGTCGTAGCTGGCGTAGCCCACGGCCCCCGCCCACAGCGGCGGCAGGTCCGGCGCGGGCACCGTCTCCCGCACCACCTCGTCCCACAGCACGCGCAGCGGGTCGTCGGCGGTGACCGTGCGGGTCTCGCCCCCGGACGTGATCGTGACCTCGCGGCCGCGCGCGCTGACGCGGCGCCTCTCCCCCGTGCCGATGAACGAGTAGCGCGCCACGCGCTCGCCCTGCTCCACGCTCTCGAGCAGGAACGAGGGGTGGCCCGCCACCTTCAGGTAGGCGGTGAGCGGCGTCTCGAGGTCGGCGAGGAGCTCCCTGTAGACGGCCCGCGTCCGCGGGCGCCTCTCCGACTCGACCGTGCTGCCGAGCATGGAGCGGAGCATAGCGCTCCGCCTCAGCCCTCCTCGCGGGGGAGGAACATCCCGATCGCGTGGAAGCCGGCGTCGACGTACACGGTCTCGCCCGTGACCCCGCCGCCGAGCTCCTCGGTGAGCAGGGCGAAGCCCATCGCGCCGACCTCCTCGGCCGTGATGTTGCGGCGCAGCATCGACAGCGCGCCGGCCTGCGAGTACATCTCGGCGAAGCCCGAGATCGACCGGGCGGCGATCGTGCGCACCGCGCCGGCGCTGATCGCGTTCACGCGCACGCCCCGGGGCCCCAGGTCGTAGGCGAGGTAGCGCACGCTGGCCTCCAGGGCCGCCTTCGCGATGCCCATCATGTTGTAGTGCGGCACCACCCGCTCGGCGGCGAGGTAGGTGAGCGTGAGGATGCCGCCGCCGCGGCTCATCAGCGGCGCGGCGCGCTGGGCCACGGCCACCAGCGAGTAGGCCGAGACGTCCATCGCGACCCGCCAGTCCTCGCGGGTCGTCTGCAGGAACGGCCGCTCGAACGTCGCGGACGGCGCGAAGGCGATCGAGTGGACGAGGTAGTCGAGGCCGCCCAGCTCCGAGGCCACCTGGTCGAACAGCCTGTCGAGCGCGGCGTCGTCGGTGACGTCGGCCTCCAGGAGCAGCGGGTGGTCGAGGTCCTCGGTCAGCTTCTCGAGCGTGGGCTTCAGCCTGTCCCCCTGGTAGGAGAACGCCAGGCGGGCCCCCGCCTGCGCCAGCGGGCGCGCGATCGCCCAGGCGAGGGACCGCTGGTTCGCCACGCCCATGATCAGGCCCTTCTTGCCGCTCAGGTCGACATGGAACATCTGCTTCTCCTAGGTCGCTCTTGTCGTCGGGCCGCGCGGCCCCCCGCAGAGCCTACTAGGAGTCGAGCATCAGGCGCTCGAAGCGCTCGCGGGCGTGCTCGGCCTTGACCCGCTCCCCGCGCCGCTCCCACACCTCCGCCAGGCCCTCCCAGGCGATCTCGCTGTAGGGCTCGTGCTCGGTCATCGCCTGGTAGATGCTCGTCGCCCTGGCCAGGTCGTTCGCGGCCAGCGCCAGCTCGGCCGCGCTCTGCAGCAGCGTCAGGTGCTCGGTGTGCAGGTGCTGCCTGATGTTCTCGATCCACTCCGAGTCGAAGCCGACCATGAAGTGGCCGGTGTAGATGCGCGCCGCCGCCAGGTGGTCCTCCAGGCGGCCAGTGTCGCGCGCCCGGGCCGCGAGGTGGCGGTAGTTGTCGACGTCGTAGTCGATGCTGAAGCTGCCCTTGAGGTAGTAGCGGCGGTTCGCCGACTCGACGAGCTCCCCGCCCATCACCTTGCGCAGGCGGTAGAGCGTGGTGTGGAAGCTGGACGAGGCCTTCGACTCGGACTTGCCCGGCCACAGGGCCTCGGCGACCTCGAAGGTGCTGACGCCCGAGCGGTGCTCCAGCAGGTAGAAGAGCAGCTCCAGGGCCTTGAGCGAGTCCCAGTCGAGCCGCTCGCCCTGCCTGGTGACGACGGGCGGCCCGAAGCCGCGGGCGCTGACGACGCCCTCGAGCGGGCGCCTGAGCTCCTCGACGCGCCGCAGGCGGACGCGGACGGCCTCGAGCAGCTCGTCCTTGTGCACGGGCTTCGTCAGGTAGTCGTCGGCGCCCAGCGTCATCCCCCGGCGCATCGACTGCCTGTCCTCGAGCGCGGTGAGGAACAGGAACGGCACGGCGCGCAGCTCGGGCACCTCGCGCACGCGCTCGTAGAACTGGAAGCCGTCGAGCTGCGGCATCGACACGTCGGAGACGATCACGTCGGGCCGCAGGCCCTCGCGGATCTCCTCCAGCGCCTCGAGAGGGTCCTCGAGCGTGAGCACGCTGAAGCCGGCCTGCGAGAGGGTCATCTCGCTGACCTTCAGCATCGCCGGCTCGTCATCGACGACGAGCACCAGCGTCGTCACTGACACGGCGTCGCCCCCGCCTCCGGCCCCGACCGGCCACGGGCGCGCGCGGCGCTCAGGAGTCGCCCCATGCCGACGTCTCCTGGTAGTGCACGAGCGCGCTGTACTCGACGCCGCCGGAGGGCAGCGGAGCGGTGCTGAACTTGACGTCGACGATGATGTCGTCGCGGCTGAGCGAGTCGATGAAGTCCCGCAGGCGAGCCTCGAACAGCTCCCGCTCGTGCGAGGTGATGAGCTTGAACTTCGGGTCCACTCTCTTCCTCCCCCGGCCCTACCCTCGGGGGCCGGAGCCCGCCGCGAGGAGTGCGCCGGCCGGGCTCGAGCCCGATGATATGTCGGTGTGGCGCCGCCGGCGGGCGAAAAGTTCCCCACCGCGATAGTCTCCCTGTGATGCAGGGAGCCACCGGCGTGAAGCCGAGGCCGCGGCACGAGGTCGTGATGCGGCTCGTCCACCCGCTCGTCGGTCCGGGGGTGCGGCTGCTCGCGCGCCTCGGCGTCGCGCCCGAGCAGGTCGTGCTCGCTCACGGGGCGGTCGGGCTGGCGGCCGCGGCGATGGTCGCCGCGCCGACCCCCGGCTGGTGGCTGGCGGCGGCCCTGCTCCTCCAGGTGAAGACCGTCCTCGACAACCTCGACGGCTCCCTGGCCAGGGCCACCGGGCGCGTGAGCGAGCTCGGCCGCTACCTCGACACCGGCGTCGACCTCATCGTGAACGCCGCCCTGTTCGTCGCGCTGGCGGCGCACGGTCCCTGGCCGGTGGCGCTGCTGGCGTTCGCCGTGCTCACCGTCCTGCTCTCGTACGACTTCAACGCCGAGCGCCTGCACCGGGAGGCGCACGGGGAGGGGGCCCCGCCCCCTGGAGCGCCGCCGGCGTCGGCGTGGGAGCGCGCCGCGCTCACGGCCGCCCGCGGCCTCTACCGCGCCGTGCTGGCGCCGCAGGACGCGGCCGTGAGGGCGCTGGAGCGGCGCCTCCTCGCGCTCGCCACGGGCCGTCCGGCGAGCGAGGCGACGCCGGAGGAGGCCAGGGCGTGGTGGGGCCTCGCCTCGACGGCGGCGCTGGTGAACCTCGGGCTCTCGACGCAGTACGTGCTGCTCGGCGCCTGCCTGGCGCTAAGGGCGCCCTTCGCCTACGCCTGGCTCGTCCTCGCCCAGGGCGCCTACCTCGTGGGCGTGCTGCTGTGGCGCCTGGCGGCGTTCCGGCGGCGCTCCTCCCTGGCGGCCGACGCGGAGGGCGCGTGAGCGCGGTCGGCGAGGCGGGTGCCCGCCCCGCCGCGCTCGTCACCGGCTCGGCGAAGGGCGTGGGCCGCGCGGTGCTCCTCGCGCTCGCCGAGGACGGCTTCGACGTGGCCGTCCACTACCGCCGCAGCAGCGGCGAAGCCGAAGAGGTCGCGGAGGCCGCGCGGGCGCTGGGCGCCAGGGCGGTGGTGCTGCAGGCCGACGTGACGGTGGAGACGGAGGCCCGGGAGCTCGTCGACGAGGCGGTGGCGGCGTTCGGCCGCCTAGACGTGCTGGTGAACAACGTCGGCGACTACCACCACGGTCCGCTCGAGGAGGTGAGCGGCGAGACCTGGCGCTACATGCTCGACAGCAACCTGAACTCGACCTTCTACACCTGCCAGCGGGCCGTGCCGCACCTGCGGCGCTCGCCGCGCGGCGGGCGCATCGTGAACGTCGGCTACGCGGGCGCGCAGGTGCTGGTGGCCAGGCCGGCGATCGTCGCCTACGTGGTCGCGAAGGCGGGCGTGATCCTCTACTCGAAGGCCCTGGCCAAGGCCGAGGCCAAGCACGGCGTCACGGTGAACGTGGTGAGCCCCGGCGTGCTGGAGAACAGCGTCACGAAGCCCGTGCAGGAGATCCCCATGGGCCGGGTCGGACGCCTCGACGAGCTGGTCGCCGCCGTGAGGTACCTCGTCTCCGAGGAGGCGTCTTACGTCACGGGCGTGACGATCGAGGTGGCGGGCGGCTGGAACGTGTGAGCGGCGCCGGCGGGGCGGCCCCTAGTCGCGGAACCCGCGCCCGACGGGGTTCGCCACGTCGAATAGGGCCCCGGCGAGCCCGACGTTCACGGTGACGAGCGGGTAGCGCGCGACGACCTCGAACTGCTCGAGGCGGGCGCCCTCGCGCGGCCGGCCCACGCTCACGTCCGCCAGCTCGACGAACGGCCGCACCCCGTAGAGGTTCGCGAGGTGGTCGGAGATCCGCACCCGCGGCGGCACGAACATCGTGCCGGTGAGGACGAAGAGCGGGTACATCGCGCAGACCTGCCGCGGCTCGCGGCCCGCGCGCTCCGTCGGGGGCTCGGCGATGCCGCCGACGAGGAAGGCCAGGCGCGACTTCGGCAGGGCGGCGAACTCGGTCTCGTACAGCAGGGCGTCGTCGCCGGGCTGCTGCTCGAGGCCGGGCCGGTACACGCGGCACCCCGTCATCGGGACGTAGGTGCGCTCGCGCTGGTTGAGGTAGCGGGACATCGGCGTGCCGCGCCTGACGTGCACGAGGCCGAAGACGCGGAAGTCGAGGGTGTACGCCTGAGCCTCGCTGGGGACGACGTTCTGCGCCAGCACGGTCACCGCATCGAGGCTAGCACCGCAGAGCGGCCCGCGTTGCCGGTATATTCGCGCCATGTCCGAACGGCGCTACTTCGGCACGGACGGCGTGCGAGGTGTCGCCGGCCGGCACCCGATGACCGCCAGCTTCGCCCTCGGCCTCGGCGTGGCCACGGCCGAGCTCCTCAAGGCCAGCGGCAGGGCCCGGCCCTCCGTGCTGATCGGCATGGACACGCGCCGGTCGGGCCCCATGCTCGCGCTGGCGCTGGGCGCCGGCCTCACCTCGCGCGGCGCCGACGTCACGGACCTCGGCGTCGTCCCCACGCCGGCCGTGTCCTACCTCACGAGGACCCTCGGCGCGGACGCCGGGATCGTGGTCTCGGCCAGCCACAACCCCTTCGACGACAACGGCATCAAGGTCTTCAACGCCAGCGGCGAGAAGCTCGACGACGCGCTCGAGGCCCAGCTCGAGGAGCTGGTCGACACCATCGGGCTCGACGGCGGCGCCGAGCCGGTCGTGGGCTCGGCGCTGGGGCGGTTCCGCCGCCTGCCGCGCGAGGGCGGCGGCGGCCGGGGGGCCGACGGCTACACGGCCCACCTGCTCGCGAACGCGCCCTACCTCGACGGCATGAAGGTGGTCATCGACTGCGCGAACGGCGCCGGCCACCTCGTGGCGCCGCGGGTCTTCACCAAGATCGGCGCCAGGCTCGAGGTCATGAACGCCGAGCCCGACGGCGAGAACATCAACGTCGGCTGCGGCTCGACCAGCCCCGACGCCGTGACGAGGCGCGTCGTCGAGGGCGGCTTCGACGTCGGCGTGACCTTCGACGGGGACGCCGACCGTGCGCTCCTCGTCGACCGGAAGGGCCGCCTCGTCACCGGCGACCACATCCTGGCGATCTGCGCCGTGGCCCGCGGCGAGCGCGAGATCGTCGCGACGCACATGAGCAACCTCGGGATGGAGCTGTACCTGCGCGAGCGCGGCATCGGCGTGCGCCGCGTGAAGGTGGGCGACAGGTACGTCTACGAGGAGCTGAAGCGCTCCGGCCTGAGGCTCGGCGGCGAGCAGTCGGGCCACGTGCTGTTCCTCGACAAGGCCCCGACGGGCGACGGGATCCTCACCGCCCTGCAGGTCCTCGCCGCCGTGCGCATGTCGGGCCGCACGCTCGAGGAGTGGATGGACGAGATCCCCGTCTTCCCGCAGGAGCTCGTCAACGTGGCGGTCCCGCCCGAGCTCAAGGGCCACGTGTCCGAGGCGCCCGAGGTCGCGGCGGCCGTGAAGGAGGCGCAGGAGCGCCTCGGCGAGGCCGGACGCGTGCTGCTGAGGCCCAGCGGCACCGAGCCGGTCGTGCGCGTGATGGTCGAGGGGCCCGACGCCGACGAGGTGAGGTCGGTCGTCGAGAGCGTGGCGGAGGCCGTGAGGCGCGCCGGCAGCGCCGCCCAGGCGGCGTCGGCGGAGGCCTAGAGCAGCAGGTCCGCGAGGTCCGGCAGCAGCTCGCCGAGGCGGCCCTCGACCTTGACGTCCGCGTCGCCGTCGGCGCGGGTGGGCCCGTCGTTGAGCACCGCCACGGGCTTGCCCGCCCCCTTGGCCTGCAGCACGAACCTGTAGCCCGAGCGCACGGCCAGGGACGAACCGACCACGACCAGCGACCGGGCGGCGTCGACCATGTCGCGCGCGGCCTCGTAGGTCGCCGGCGGCACGTTCTCTCCGAAGAACACCACCTGCGGCTTCAGCACGCCGCCGCAAACGGCGCAGGGCGCGACCCGGAAGGACGCCACGACGTCGTCGGGCACGTCGGCGTCGCCGTCGGGGGCGTAGCGCGGGGCCGCCTCCACGAAGCCGGGGTTCAGCGCCGCCAGGCGCTCCTGCAGCGCGGCCCGCGCCTCGACGGCGCCGCACCTCAGGCACCTCACCTCGCGCAGGCTGCCGTGGAGCTCGACGACGGTTCGGCTGCCGGCCCGCTGGTGCAGCCCGTCGACGTTCTGCGTCACCACGCCGTCGACGAGGCCCGCGGCCTCGAGCGCGGCCACCGCGCGGTGGCCGGCGTTCGGCCGCCTCGCCTCCATGAACGGCCAGCCGGCGAAGCTGCGCGCCCAGTAGCGGCGCCTGGCGTCCTCGCTGCGCACGAACTCCTGGTAGGTGATCGGCCGCCTCTCCCGGCCCGCCGAGGACGGCCCGCGGTAGTCGGGGATGCCCGACTCCGTCGAGATCCCCGCGCCTGAGAGCACCAGGGCCCCCCTGGCGGCCACGATCTCGGCCACCCGCGCCAGGCCGTCACCGCGCACGTTCGCCGCCCGTCGGGCGCGCGGCCTGTGCCCCTGCAGGTCGCCTGGGGCTGGCCGCGGCGGCTGAGGTCATGCGAACATGCTGCCACGCGCGAGGAAGTCGTGCCCGACGCGCGCTGACCGTAGCCGGGCGACGCCCACCGGCACGCCAGGCGATAGCGGTCGCCGCGTGACCGGCCGCGTGGGCCGGACACGGCGGGGACCAGACCGCGCCGGCCGCGGGCCGGCCAGCACCTGAGGAGGGCTTCATGACCGAGACCCGTAGACCCCGGGCCTGGGCCCGGCTCCCGTTCGCCCTGGCGGCGCTGCTCACGTTGGCCACGGCGACCGCCCAGGTGGAGCTGCGCATCACCTGGTACGACGACGGCAACGAGGGCCAGGTGCTCCGCGACCTCCTCGACCGCTTCGAGGCCGAGAACCCCGACGTCCGCGTGGTGGTCGACACCGTGCCGTACGCGACGGGCATCCTCCAGTCGCTGCCGCTGCAGCTCGCATCGGGCGAGGGCCCCGACATCGCCCGCGTCACGGACCTCGGCGGCCTCTCGCAGTACTTCCTCGACCTGCGGCCCTACCTCGCGGACCCGGGCTACTGGGAGGAGAGCTTCGGCCCGTTCCTCGACTGGATGCGACCGGCCGGCTCGGACGCGATCCCCGGCTTCATGACGCAGCTCACCGTCACCGGCCCGTTCGTGAACGCGACCCTCTTCGAGCAGGCCGGGGTGGAGCTGCCGACGGGCGACGCGACGTGGGAGGAGTGGGCCGACCTGACCCGCCGGGTCGCCGAGGCCACCGGCACGCCGTTCGCGATGGTGATGGACCGCACCGGCCACCGCCTGGCCGGCCCGGCCATCAGCTACGGCGCCCGCTTCTTCGACGAGGACGGGAACGTCGTGATCGACGACGAGGGCATGCGCCGGATCATGCAGCTCATGGTCGACTGGCACGCCGACGGCACGATGAACCCCGACGTCTGGATCGGCTCCCAGGGCACCTACGTCGCCGGCAACGAGCCTTTCGTGAACGGCCAGGTCGTGCTCTACATGTCCGGCAGCTGGCAGGTCGGGCAGTTCGACCAGGTCATCGGCGACGCCTTCGACTGGCGCGTCGTGCCCAACCCCTGCGGCCCCGCCGCCTGCACCGGTATGCCGGGCGGCGCCGCACTGGTCGCGATCGCCGACACCGAGCACCCCGAGGAGGTCGCCAGGGTGATGGAGTACCTGGCGTCGGAGGAGGTCCTGGCCGAGTTCTACGCCCGGACGCTCTTCATCCCCGGCCACCTCGGCCTCGCCGCGCGCGGCGTCGACTACGACTCCGACTCGCAGGCCGCCGTCGACGCCCTGAACGCCTTCTCCGCGCAGGTCGGCCGGCTCGACCAGGTCGCCTACGACCTGCAGGCGTACCGCTACAACCGCTTCGTCTTCGACGCGATGCGCGACCGCCTGACGCAGGTCTTCGTCGGCGAGCTGACCCTCGACGAGGCCCTGCAGCGCATGCAGCAGGACATCGACGCCGCGATCGCCGAGACGCGGTAGCGTCTCCCGGGACGGCGGGAGGAACGCGCCCGCGGCCGGCGGCGGGCATCGCCCGGCCGGCCGCGGGCCCGTGCGAGCGATGGAGAGGCGTGGCGGCGGACCCAGCTCGTTGATCGCGAGGGCTGCCGGGGCGGTCTACGCCCTGGCCATGACCGCCCTGGGCCTCGTGATCGAGCCGCTGCAGCGCCTCCTCGGCGCGCGCCGCATGCCGTGGGTCTTCCTCCTGCCGAACCTCCTGATCTTCGGCGTCTTCGTCCTCTTCCCCGTGCTCCTGAACCTGTACGTCTCGCTCACGGGCGGCACCGCGCTGTTCCCGCAGGACCGGCCGTTCGTCGGCCTCGCGAACTACCAGCGGCTCTTCGACTGCCAGGACCTCGCGAACCCCAACACCTGCGTCGAGGACCGCTTCTGGCGCGCGGTCCGCAACACCGCCACGTTCACCCTGCTCCAGGTAGGCGGCATGGTCGCGGTCTCGCTCGTCACCGCCCTGGCGCTGAACCGGCGCATCAGGTTCAGGGCGTTCTTCAGGAGCGTGTACTTCTACCCCGTGCTGCTGTCGCCCGTGGTCGTGGCGCTGGTGTGGAAGTGGATCCTGCAGCGCGACGGCGCGCTCAACGGGCTGCTCGTGACCCTCGGCCTGGAGCCTGTGAACTTCCTGCTCGACGGCCGCTGGGCGATGGCCTGGGTCGTCGTCGTGAGCATCTGGGCCCACATGGGCTTCTACACGCTGATACTACTGGCCGGACTGCAGAGCATCCCGGCGGAGCTCTACGACGCGGCGGCGATCGACGGCGCCGGGGGTTGGCGCACCTTCCGCGACGTGACGCTGCCGCTCCTGATGCCGACGATGATGGTCGTCCTCGTGCTGGCGGTGATCAGGGCCGTGCAGACGTTCGACGAGGTCTACGTGCTCACCGGCGGGGGGCCGGGCACGGCGACGATGATGATCGTCCAGTACATCTACCAGACCGGGTTCGCGACCCAGGTGCAGCGCTTCGGGCTCGCCGCCGCGGCCTCCGTCCTGCTCGGCCTGGTGCTGCTCGTCGCCACGCTCGTGCAGCTCCGACTGGGGCGCGGCACGGAAGGGCACCTGGCGTGAGGCGCTCCACCCCGGAGAGAGCCCCGTCGCGACCCGCCTCCGAACGCGGCGCCGCCGGGGGGCGGCCGTGACCGTCGGCGCCTTCCTCACCCGCCGCCGGGGCCGCCGTGCGCCCGACGTCACCGACGTCCTCACCTACGCCTACCTGGTCGTGGGAGTGCTGGTGATGTTCGGTCCCGTCGCCTGGCTCGTCCTCTCCAGCTTCAAGACGCAGGCCGCGCTCGTGCAGTTCCCGCCGTCGCTGCTGCCGCTGGCGCCGGTGACGGTCGCGGTGGAGGGCTACGACGCGCCGCTGCCGCTCTACGACGTGACGCTCCCCGACGGGAGCGTGGCCCGACTGGCGCAGGTCAGGCGCGTCGGGCTCGAGGCGCAGATGGTCGACCCGGAGGACCCGGGCGAGCTCGTCCGCGTGCCCGTGGCCGACCGCACCGAGGTGCGGGCGCTCCGCCTGCAGACGACGAACTACACCGAGCCGCTGCGGCGCTTCAGCTTCCTGACCTACCTCAAGAACAGCGTCGTGGTCACCGTCACCGCCACGCTGATAACGCTCGTGATCAACAGCATGGCGGCGTTCGCGCTCGCGAAGTACCGCTTCAGGGGCCGCAACGCCGTGTTCCTGCTGATCCTCTGCACCCTGATGATCCCCCTCAGCGTGATCCTCGTGCCCGTCTACCTGGTGGTCATGCAGGTGGGCTGGGTGAACGACCTCTGGGGCGTGATCATCCCCGGCGCGGCCACGCCGACCGGCGTGTTCCTCCTGCGCCAGTACATGCTGACGATCCCCGACGAGCTCCTCGACGCCGCCCGCATGGACGGCGCCTCGGAGTGGCGCATCTACTGGCAGGTCGTGCTGCCGCTGGCCGCCCCTGCCGTCGCGGTGCTGGCGATCTTCTCCGTCATGTGGCGCTGGAACGACTTCCTCTGGCCGCTGATCGTGCTCACGCGCAGCGAGTACTTCACGCTCCAGGTCGGCCTCAACGCCTTCCAGGGCGAGCTCAACGTCCAGTGGCACTACGTCCTGGCGATGACGGTCCTCACCCTACTGCCGGTGACGCTGGTCTTCTCGTTCCTCCAGCGCTTCATCACGACCGGCATCGCGAGCACGGGCGTCAAGGGCTAGTCGCGGCGGGTCGCGGACGGCCGCGGACGTCGGGGCCCCGGCGGCCGGACCGCACCGCCTCATCGAGTCTCTCACCCGCGCTCGAACGCCGCTGAACGAGCGTTCGTTGCCTCACGTCCCTGCCACACCCGGCGCGGGCCGACGGGCCGGCGGGTGAGAAGCCTAGCCTTGACGGTTCCGCCGGCCTCACCGGCCGCGCAGGCTTCTCATTCCGGCCGGACGAACAATCCGCGCTGTCACTCGCGAGCGAAGGGAGGTGGTACGCGACCCTGGCTGGCACTGACGACCGCATGATCCACGGCTAGTCCACCGGACTCAGACGTCGAAGACAGACAGAGGAGAGACCATGAAGAACGGTTCCAAGCGCATCTATCGCACGTTCCTCGGCAGCCTAGCCGCCGCCGCGCTCGCGGCCCTGGCGTTCGCTCAGGACCAGGCCGCGCCCGCGGCCCCAGCAGCCTCGGCGACGGCGATCAACCTCGCCGAGTCGACCGAGCTCGGCCAGTACCTGGTCGACCAGGACGGCATGGCCCTGTACCTCTTCCTGCCCGACGCGCAGGGCGCCAGCACCTGCTACGACGACTGCGCGAGCAACTGGCCTCCGGTGCTCGTCGACAGCGCCGACGCGCTGCCGACCGCCGGCGCGGGCCTCGACCAGGCGCTCTTCGGCACCGTGGAGCGTGACGACGGCACGACCCAGCTCACCTACAACGGCTGGCCGCTCTACTACTACGTGGGCGACATGGCCGCGGGCGACACGAACGGCCAGGGCCTCGGCGGCAACTGGTTCCTCGTCGACGCCAGCGGTAACGCGATCGGCGCCGACGGCGGCGCCGCCCCAGGCGGTGACGCCGGTGACGAGGACGCCGGCGGTGAGGAAGGCGAAGGCGGCGAAGACGGCGGCATGTGAGCCGTAGCCACGCGCTGTAAGCGAGTGCGGGGCCTGGGCCCCGCCCGACGAGAGGAGCCCCCGGGTGACCGACCCGGGGGCTTCTCTCCGCCACGGGGCTAGGGCCGCTACCGCCGCTCCGAGCCGCCCAGCGCCTCCAACGCCTCGACCACCTCGTCGCGCACTGGGCCGCCCGCGACCGGCAGGACGCTGACGTCGACGCCGGTCACGTGGCCGCCGGCGGGCACGTACACCCATCGCGGGTGGTAGCCGAGGAAGTCGCCCTCGTCGACGCGGCCGTTGCCGTTCTCGTCGGACCAGGCGCTGAGCAGGTTCCTGCCGGAGAGGACCTCGAAGCTGTACGAGGTGATCACGCCGCTGCTCGACTGGCTGCCGCTCACGACGAGCTCGCCCGTGCTGTCCTCGACGAACGCCGCCACGACCATCGGGCCCTTCAGGTCGGTCGGCGACGGCGCGGTGACCTTCGCGAAGCGCACCTCGTAGAGGAACTCCCGGCCTCCGGCGACGAAGACCGGCTGGATCACGTAGAAGCCGTCCGCGCCCAGGAACGACCTGTCGACGTGGATGTCGATCACGTGGGACTCGCCCGGCTCGAGGCTGCCCTCGGCGTCGTCGTCGTCGACGGAGACCACGCCCGCAGGCACGGGCCCCGGGTTGTCGGCCGCGAAGTCGTAGGCGAGGAACACCCACTCGGCGGTCTCGTCGCCCACGTTCGTCACCGTGAAGGACCCGCTGGTCCGCTGGGCGCCCAGGTCCAGGACGGGCGGGGAGAACGCCAGCGCCACGCCCTCCTCGGGCTCCCACGGCGGCGGTCCGCCCGGCGACACGGCCTCGAGCGCCCGGCGCGCGTCGATGAGCCCCGAGCCGCAGTCGAAGGAGTACAGCGCCCGGTCCGGCACGCCGGCGCCCTCGCACTCGTCGTCGCTCAAGGGCCTGGCGGTGGCGCGCAGGACCTCCGCCGCCTCGGCCGTCGTGAGCGAGGGATCGAGGGCCCGCATCAGCGCCGCCACGCCGGCCACGTGCGGCGCCGCCATCGACGTGCCCTCCATGTAGACGTAGCCGAAGCCGCCCCCGCTCGCGCCGAGGCTGAGGACGCCGTCGGCGGCGCTCAGCGACAGGTCGCCGCCGGGCGCCATCACGTCCACGCGCGAGCCGTAGTTCGAGTACCAGGCCCGCCGGCCGTCGGGGTCGGTGCCGCCCACGGCGATCACGCTGGGGCAGTTCGCCGGCGTGAAGCGGCTCGCCGGCATCGCGTCGTTGCCGGCGGCCGCGACCACGACCGCCCGCGACGCGGCGTACTCGAGGGCCTCGTGGAGCGCCGGCAGGCAGCTCTCCGACTCGAGCCCCAGGCTGAGGTTCACCACGTCGGCCGGGTTGGGGTTCGCCGGCACGCCCGGCACGCTGCCGCCGACGGCCCAGTAGACGGCGTCCACGAGGTCCGACAGCGCGCCGCCGCCGTCCCCGAGGACCCTGAGGGGCAACAGCTTGGCCCGCCAGTCGACCCCGGCGACGCCCAGGCCGTTGTCGGTGGCGGCGCCCACGGTGCCAGCCACGTGCGTGCCGTGGTACCCGCCGCCCGGCACGGTGTCGTACGGGTCCGGGTCGCGGCCGTCGCCGTCACGCGCGATGCTCTCGCGGGAGATGAAGTCGTAGCCGGGCAGCACGCGCCCCGCCAGGTCGGGGTGGCGCCGCGAGGGGTCGGAGGTGCTGGACAGGATCCCGCTGTCGACGACCGCCACGACCACGTCGGCGCTCCCCGTCGTGATGTCCCACGCCTCCTCGAGGCGGATCGCGCCGTAGTGCCACTGCCCGCCGTAGCCGGGGTCGTTCGGCGCCAGCGCCGGGAACACCAGGTAGTTGGGGTGCGCGTAGCGCACGTCGGGGCGCGCCTCGAGGGCGGCCGCCAGCGCCAGGGCCTCCTCGAGCGTGTCCGCCGTGGTGCGGTAGAGCACCGTCCCCTCCACGGCCAGCGGCCCTATCGCCTCCAGCGTCTCGCCCGCGGCGCTGAGGCGGCTCACCGAGGCGGCGGCGACGGACGGCTCGAACGCGACGATCAGCTCGCCGGGCACGAACGGGGCGTCTCCGGCGGGCTGGCCGCCGCGACCCGTCGCCGCCTCTCTCGTGCCGCTCGGCGCCCCGCGCGCCGCCATGCCGGTGGGCTCGGCCGTGGGCCCCCTGGGCTCGACGGGCCTGCCGGCCTCCGCCGACCCGCTGACCCCGACCTTCACCTCGCCCGACACCCGGCCCGAGCCGCCGGGCCCGCCTACGGCGCCGCACGCGGCCAGCAGCCCGCCCGCCAGCAGCGTGCCCGCCAGCGCCGCGGCGAGGCCTACCCTCCTCCGCACACCCCGCTGGCCCGTCCGCACCCCTCGGCTCGAAGCGCTGCGCGACTCCATCGAGACCTCCACGAGTCCCCCGTGCCCTGGTCACCGGAGCATAGGTTCGCGGCGTGAGCCTGACTCCTTCGGCTTGAGGAACGATGAAGGGGGCTGAGAGCGGCGCCGTCTCCCATGAGGCGGGTGAACGCCGCCTCGAACCCTGGGCCTCCGGCGTAGGGGTCGTGCCGGCCTTGCAAGCGGTGCGGGCCGCCGTGATATCCTTGCCTGCCGGGCCCGGCGGGCCCGTGCGGCGTGCGCCCGTAGCTCAGCTGGATAGAGCGTCTGACTACGGATCAGAAGGCCAGGGGTTCGAATCCTCTCGGGCGCACCACGAGAACCCAAGTGGAGACGGCACCCCTAACGGGGTGCCTCTCGTTCGGCGGTACCGTCGTAGCAAGAGCGCAGCGGGTGCCCCGGATCGCGGCTCCTGCCTGGAGCGTCGCGGCAGGTGCCCAGGCGCCGGGAGGCCGACCCGGCTCGCTCCGCGGTAGACCACCGCGCCGGACGCTGCCCGCGCAGGCTCGACGCCGCCCCTCACAGCCCCCGCTCGCGGGCCCGGGCGCCGGCCTCGTGGCGGTCGGCGACCTGGAGCTTGCCCACGATCGTGCTGACGTGGTTGCGCACGGTCTTCGGCCGCAGGCCCAGGCGCCTGGCGATCTCCCGGTTCGAGAGCCCCTGGGCCAGCCCGGC
>ERZ795043.547-NODE-547-length-28959-cov-37.188867_pt1 | contig 28959 bp, 28 predicted proteins | sample MGYA00375127_ERZ795043 | MGnify/ENA primary metagenome ERZ795043 (study PRJEB30172, sample SAMN05518447) | compost metagenome | isolation source: Feedstock adapted compost from Newby Island compost facility, Milpitas, CA | place: USA:Newby Island compost facility... | reverse complement strand
TCTGGTTCCGTTAAAATTTTGAAAATGCCCATTTTGACCTCAATAAGGTCGCCTGGTTCCGTTACTGGCCAAGATGGATCAAAATTCTTTGGGAGAGAGCGCACCCAAGGTTTGCAATAACGGCAACCGATGCATTTCCCGAAGTTGTGGCAAGATTACTTTTGGGACTGCTTCACCCTGTAGCGCAGAACCGTTTTCAGCCTGGAGCTTTCCGTTTTTCTCGCATCGGAAATGTAAATTTCGCGATGCGCCAGATCCGCGATTTCCAGCTGATTTTCCCGGATGAACTCTTTCATTTGCGCAAAGCTGCGCGGCTCTTCGTCATACGGTCCGACGTGCATCATTTGGACAGACAAACCGTCTTCCATTGTGCCGAAAGTGACCTCATCCAGCAGCGGATGGGGTTTCTTCTTTCGGGCATGCGCAATGGCCCGGTCCACGACATCCTGCGTCACAAAATCCGGCTGCCGGATCATGATCGTATAAACCAACTGATCCTTGCGAAGCCCGGCGGCTTTCCTGCCTTCCTCCGTCAAATCCCAGACGCCTTCCAGCGGATACACCGCATAATCGAAATAACCTTCCGGCGTGTACCCTTGTTTCGGCATCATTTTGACGGCGTAGGAAAGGGAATAGAGAACGCCGACTTTCTCGGCAAACGCTTCGCTGTTTGGGTCGCCCTGCCCCTCAGCATCAAAAACTTCTGCGCCGGCACGGTGACGAGCACCGGGCGCTGGCCGGGCAAGTACAAATGTTTCTCCTGCTTCTTCCATTCGTGTTTCACAAGGTTTCTCTCCTTTCCTTACGGATGATTCGGGCGTCGCCAATCATCTAAAAACCCCCGTTCACGCCGGCTCCGCGGGAATCCGCACCGTCACCTTCGTGCCGCGCCCCGGCGCGCTTTCCATCGCCAGCACCCTGCCGTATTCGTACTTCAGCCGCTTGTTAATGTTGATCAGGCCCACGCCCTGGCGCTGACCAGGCAGCGCTTGCGTCAACTGCTGCAGCTCTCCGTCCCCGATGCCGATGCCGTCATCCTCGATCACAAACCAATATTCCCCCTCCGCCTCATAAGCTGTCAAACGGACCGTGCCGCCTTCCATCCGCTGGCCGATGCCATGCCGGATCGCGTTTTCGACCAGCGGCTGGATCAGAAGGGGCGGCAGGCTCACCTGGAGCATGCCCTCCGCAATATCGTGTTCGAAGCGCAGGCGGTCCTTGAAGCGCGCCTTCTCGATTTCCACGTAGGTCCGGATCAGGCTGAATTCTTCCCGGAACGGAATCCGCTTCTCCGTATGGCTGAACCGGAAGCTGCCGCGCAAATAATCGGCCAGATCCGACGTCAGCTTGCGTGAGCGATCCGCGTCGGTATAGCTGGACGCCACAATGCTGTTGAGCACGTTGAACAGAAAATGCGGCTTGATTTGCGACTGCAGAAACGCCATTTCCAGGTCGACGGCCTTGGCCAGCGAATCCTTCAGCGCCAGCAAACCGCCGATCCGCGCCTTCAGCTCCGCCACGTCGAACGGCTTCGGCAGAAAATCGTTCGCTCCCGCTGCGAACGCCGCCAGCTTGTCCTGCGAGCCGATGGCCGCCGTCACCATCAGCACGGGCAGCTCCGCCAGCGTGTAGGTTTTGCGAATTTCCTGGCACACTTCATAGCCCGACATGCCCGGCATCATCAAATCCAGCACGACCAGGTCGATCCTGCCGGGCTTGCCCAGCTCTTGCATCGCCTCGTAGCCGTTTTTGACCGCGATCACGTTGTGGCCCAGGGGCTGCAAGGCCTCCATCAGCACCTTCAGGTTCAGGGGCTGGTCGTCCACGATCAGAATCGTATGCTGGCCTTTCTGGTTCAAATAATGGGGCGTATCCAGCACATACTCCGCCGCGACGGCCCGCTGCGCCGCCGGCTGGACAGATGCCGCCGCTTTCCCGCCGGCCGGAGAGCCTTGTGCCACCGGCAGCGTGAATGTGAACGTCGTGCCGGCGCCTTTGGCGGACGTCACCGATATTTGGCCGTCCTGCAGTTCCACCAGCTGCTTGACGATGGGCAGGCCCAGCCCGAAGCCCCGGTTTTCCTTCGCCTCGTCATACGTCTGGAAAGCTTCAAAAATGTGCGGCAGGTACCGCTCCTCAATGCCCTCGCCCGTGTCAATGACCGAAATGCCGATCCTGCCGTTCCGCTCTTCCGCCGTAACGGTGATGCTGCCGTTTTGCGTATGCTTGACCGCGTTGTCGAGCAGATTGCCGATGATCTGGCTGAACCGGCTTTCATCCGCCAACGCATAAGGCAGATGGTGGGGAACGTCATTTACCAGCCGCGTGTTGCGGTCCGCCGCCAGAAACGAATAAATGCGCACCTGCGTCTCCACCGCCGAGCGGACATCTACCGGCGCCGGGTCGATGGTCAGCTCCCCTTGCTTCAATTTGGAAAAATCCAAAATATCGTAAACCAGCTTGGAAAGCCTGCCGGTGATGCTCGTGATCAAATGCAGCTTCTCCCGCTGTTCCTCCGTCGGCGGATGGCGGACATCCTCAAGCAGCGACCTGGAGATGTGCATGACGCCGTGCAGCGGCGACTTGAACTCGTGGGAAGTGCGGGCGAGAAATTCGTCCTTCAGCTTGTCCGCTTTGAGGAGCCGCTGGGAAAGCTCCTCGATTTTTTTAAAAGCGTTGGAGAAACGAAGCGACATGAAGAGCGCCAGCATCAAAAGAAGCACGAACGGCTCAAAGGGCGGAAGCGAATCGACCGGCACGCCGAAATACACGTTGGCGTTCTGCACCAGCGCATAGACGTTCAGCGCAAGCGCGGCGGCGGCCAGATAAAGGCTCCCTTCCACCTTGCGGAATGCCGCCTGCACGAGGACGTAAATCGCGTAAAGCAGCGGGAAGGTGGCGATCAACGTGACCAACATGCGGAACACATTCGCCTCAAAGCGGGACTGAAAAAGCAGAATCCCTGCCGCCATCACCGTCCCTATAGCCACGCCGCCCCGAATCAGCCAACGGGAACAAAACGGGCGGAACGCCGTGTACACATACAAAAGCAAGCTGATGCCGACGCCAATGGCCGACAGCAGCTGTATGCGAATAAAAAGCCAGAAAGGCACCTCGCCGAAGACCTCATAAAGCACCCTTTCCCCGCGCGTCGTCGTAAACAGGGCGGAAAATACGCACACGATGCCCAGCATGAGCAGTGACAGATCGTTCTTGCGCTGGGTGTAGAGGCCGATAAAATAGAGGCCCATGATCAGAAAAGCGGTGACGTTCACCCAATCGTGCGCCAGCGCCTTGTCACGCAAGCCGGAAATTTGTGCGGCGAAACCGAAACGGATCGCTTCGTTTACGCCGCTGCTCGGGGGAAACTCGTAATTGGCCGCCTGCACGATGATTTCATTCCATCCGGGCTGAAGCGCAAAAAAGCCGGCATAGGGCCGGTTGGCCGCCCGATAGTTTTGCCGCTCCGCCGGATTCCCGCTCTGGCCGGCGATCTGGCCGTTCACATAAATCCGGTTGGCTATCTGAATCGAGGAAGTTTTCAGCCCGTAAATGTGGCTTGTATCGCTGACCTGAAGCCTTAAACGGTAGGTCGCCATGCCCAAGGTTTCCATGTGGCCGCCCCACGAACCCGGCACACGAATCAGCTCAGCTGCGATAGCGCTTTCATTTTCGGCTGCCAGCGCAAAATCTTCCGGCCCCAGAAGCTGTCCCGGATAAAACTCCCATTCGCCATTCAGCGGCACGGCGCCGTCTTCCGCAAAACGCCATGCGCGCAAATCAAGAAAACCGTCTTCCGCTCTGGGCGTCTCTTTGCCCCCATAGTTGAAAAAAGCGAGCAGCAAGCCGTAAGTGGCCGCAATGATGGCCAGCGTGACCGCTGCCGACGCGATTTTTGTCCTCATCGTGCGCTCATCCAGACCATCCCATTTGCCTGTACAATTTGACCGTTTCCTCTTCCAGCGCGACGCCGAGCTCGTCCTGAATGACCTGTTCCAGCTGCCGGTAAACGCGCAAAGCCTCGCTTCGGTTGCCCTCTTCCATGTGCATCCGGATCAGCGCGCGGCCATCGGCTTCGGAGTCCGGCGCAATGGCGAGCACGCGCTGCAGCGAGTCCACCGCCAGCGCCGCGTTGCCCCGTTTGCGGAAAACTTGGTGCATGATCCGAAGCGAACGCAAGTATTTGGCGTTGATCGCTTCCTGCCGGTAGACCGCCCAGTCATAGTCGCAACCTTCCATATAGGCGCCTTTGTACAAGTCATTCATTTTGCCGTAATGGCGCACATCCGGCTCATCCGCCAGCAGAATGCCGTCCGTAAGTTCCTCGAATTCCGCCACATCGACCGCCACGCCGCCTAGCTGGATGGCGAAACCGTTGCCGGCTCTCTCGATGCTCATGGGCACATGGTGCTCCAGAAACCTTTTCCGCAAGTAAGACAGGCAGGTGTACAGGTAGTTTCTTGCTTTCTGCAGGTCGTAACCGGGCCAGACGGATTCGATGATGAGATCCGACTCCACGAATCTGCCCTCGTGATGCACCAAAAACGCGCAAATTTCCTTTGCCTTGTTCGTTCTCCACGGAAGCGTCCGGCCGGCTTCATGGGGAAGCGCGACGGAAAAACCGCCCATGCACTGTATGTATGCATTCGGATAATTCTTCGCGCGGGACGCCTCCTGCCGAATGCGGGATACGGCCCGCTCCAGCCTCGCCATCTGCAGCGGCTTCAGCAAATAATCCGTCGATTGAATCTCGAACGCTTCCACTGCATATTCCGCGTGCGCCGTGGTGAACACGATCGGCAATTGCGGCCGGATTTCCCGCATTTGCCGCGCCGTCTCCATGCCCTTCATTCCCGGCATTTCATTGTCCAGGAACACGGCGTCCACAGGCGCATCGCGCAAAGCTTCGATGGCCTGCATGGGGCTTGAGTACCTTCCTGCGATTTCCACATCCCCGATCCTGAGGAGCAATATCTCCAGCAGGTTGAGCGCATCTTCTTCATCATCCACGAGCATCACGCGAATCATGGCCGGCCTCCTTTGCGAGCCTGCGAAATAAAAAAGATACCTCCATTCTATCAAACTTCGGAAATTGTTGGACATTTTCGCAACGGAAAATGTTTGATTGCCAAATTATACCGCATGATATGCAAACGCTAAGGGAACGCACGGACCTTATTGAGGCCGAAAAGGGGGCTTTCAAAAAATTAACGGAACCAGTTGACGCTATTTGTGACAAGCACGCCGAAAAAGGAGGGTTTTGTCACAAATAAGGTCATCTGATTCCGTTAAGCGTGCCCAATGCGCGAAAATCGATCAAATAAGGTCATCCGGTTCCGTTAGCTTGCCGGCACAGCCGGCGCAACATCATCCCGCTCACGGGATCTCGATGTCATAGAGCGGCGGATATTGCTGGCAGCCGAAAATGTCGCGCTCGCCGGGGCTGCCGCTGGGCTTGTTGCGGTAAATCGTGAACTTGATGGCCATGGCCGGGTCGAACTCGACAAAATCGCAAATCCGGTCCACGCTGATATTGTACAGCTTCGCGACGGTTTCCTTCGTCAGCCGGCCGCTCGCCTTCACACGCTCATAGGCTTCCTTATCATTAAATATGATATCGAACGTAATTTTGTCCGTGCCTGCGTTCTTGCTTCTGATCGTCTTGGCCAGATCCACCAGTTTTGCGGGTTTCACTCGGGTCACCTCTTATACTTCAATCATATGGACTTCGAACAACTCCAACGGATCGTCAACCTCGATGACATGATTGATGGTCCACTCATACGCGGGGGTGGCCCTGAGCATTTCGTCCACCACATAGGACGCCGTGCCCGCCGTCCCCTTGACTTCCGGGAGCCTTGCATAGAACAGTTGCCGCGTGGCCATCGAGGTGACCTGCTCGGCGAACTCGCTCGTGGCCGCAATGCCCTCCACCACCACGCAAAGCTCGTGCGACTTCGTCTCCTTGACCGGTTCCATGTCGCCCAGCACGCCGTTTTTGCCGAACACCTTGAAATCCAGGAAATACGGCCTGCCGGCAGCCATGGCCTCCACTTGCGCCCTGGCCAATTCGATTACCTTATCGATGTTTTTGATCGTGTACGGATCGCGAATGCCGGCGATGCCGATGTATTTCTCGCCGACTTTGCCGGCGCCCTCCAGCTTCACTTTGATTTTGCCTTCCGCCGGCACGAATTTCGGTCCGGTGATCCGGCACGTTTTCTCGTCGTATTGCTCATAGACGCATTCGGTCATGTCCAGCATGCCGCCGGCCACATACTCGTAAAACGGATTGGATCGTTCATACATCGCATGGCCGGCCACCGACGCAATCGTGCAGCGCTGGTTCGGGTGCATCGCGGTCACCTTGACGTCTTCATGGGTGATCGTGCCGATCACCGACTCCTTGGCGCCATACGGTTCCGCGCAGAACGACGCGCATTCCAGCACCTTCCCCAGATAATAGGCCAGATTTTCCGGAAAACCTTCCTTGATGGCCGGTGCCGCGAACACCGCACAATCGCTGCTGCGGCCGCCGATGATCACATCCGCTCCCATTTCCAGGGCTTTGATATAGGGATGGACGCCGGCTACGGCCACGATCCGGTTCGTCCGGTCCAGATCTTCAAAGGTCAGCGGCGGCCTGCCGTCCAGCCCTTCGATGATTTTGCCCTTGAGCATCTGCTGGCGGATATATTCCTGATCCACTTCCGAATAGAAGTAGGCCAGCTTGAACTTGGGAAGGCGATGCTTTTTCGCCAGATCCTTGATGATTTGCACGAACATGTCCACCCTGCTGTTGGACCCGGTATCGCCCGCCGATCCGACGATCATGGGCACGCCCTGTTCTCTTGAGGCCAGCAGCATCAGTTCCAGATCGTGCACCTGCCATTCGTACATGCTGACAGACTTGTCTTCACCGAGCGGCGCCGGGCCGATATCGTCGCTGCCGGAGTCGCAGCAGTAATAATCCGGCTTCGTGGCGGCGCCGATCCGGAAGCTGCCTTCCTGGGTAGGAGCGAAGCCAAGATGCCCGTTTGGACTGATGATGCGCAACTGCTTACGCGAACTCAAAGCCATTCCTCCCATGAGAATTAGTCATTACATGACATGACCAGTGCTGCCAAAATTATCCGCCCACTTCGATGATTTTGACATCAAACAGCTCCAGCGGATCGTCCACCGGTATGGTGTGGTGAATCGTCCATTCGTAACAGGGTGTGGCAGGCAGCGCCTCGTCAATGACGAACGCCGCTGTCCCCGCGGTGCCCTTCACTTCCGGGAGCCGCGCGTAAAAAATTTGCCGCGAGCCCATCAAGGCGATTTCCTGCGCGATTTCCTTCGTCGGCGCCACGGCTTCGATCATGATGCCCACCTCATGCGGCACCACATCTTTCAGCGGCTCCAGGTCGCCCATGACCCCGTTTTTCCCGAACACCTTGTAATCCAGGAAATACGGGGTGTCCGGGAAACGTTCCCGGATCTGATCCCTGGACCATTGGATCACCTGATCGAGGTTCGCGATGGTGTAGGGGTCCCTGATGCCGGCGAAACTGTAATAGCGTTCCCCGACTTTCCCCGCCCCTTCCAGCTTCACGCGAATTTTGCCTTCGACGGGCACGAATTTCGGCCCGGTGATCCGGCACGTTTTTTCATCGTATTGCTCATAGACGCATTCGGTCATATCCAGCATGCCGCCGGCCACATACTCGTAAAAGGGATTGGACCGCTCATACATGGCGTGGCCGGCCACGGAAGCGACGGTGCACCGCTGGTTCGGATGCATGGCCGTCACTTTCACATCCTCGTGGGTAATCGTGCCGATCACCGACTCCTTGGCGCCGTAAGGTTCCGCGCAGAACGACGCGCACTCGAGCACTTTCCCCAGGTAATACGACAGCCCTTCCGGGAAACCCGCCCGAATCGCCGGCGCGGCAAATATCGCGCAGTCGCTGGAACGCCCGCCGATGATGACATCCGCGCCCATATCGAGCGCCTTGATGTACGGATGAATGCCGGCCACCGCCACGATCCGGTCGGTTCTCTCCAGATCGGCCAGCGTGAGCGGGCCTCTGCCGTCCAGCCCCTCCACGACGACGCCCTCGTTCATCTTTCGGCGCAGATAATCCTTGCTGACCTCGGAATAGAAGTACGCAAGCCTGAACTTCGGCAGCTTGTGCGCTTTGGCCAGATCCTTGATGATCTGCACATACAGATCCACCCTGCTGTTGGTGCCCGTATCCCCCGCCGAGCCCACAATCATCGGAACGCCCTGTTCGCGCGAGGCGAGCAGCATCAGTTCGAGATCATGCCGCTGCCATTCATACATGCTCGAAGACTGATCCGAGCCGAGCGGCGCCGGCCCGATGTCATCGCTGCCCGAATCGGCGCAGTAGAAGTCCGGAAACGTGGCCTTGCCGATCTCGAAGCTTTCCCGCTTCGTCATGCCAAAACCCAAAGCGCCATTCGGACAAAGAATGCGCAGTTGTTTCTTCATGTCATTCCCTCGCTACGTTTGAATTTCATTCCTTCCCGGCTGATACAGGTGGCATGCGACACCGTGTCCGTTCGTTTCGGTCCATGCCGGCTTCTGCCGCTCGCAAATCTCGCCGATTTTCATAAAGCACCGCGTATGGAACCTGCACCCGCTGGGCGGATTGATGGGCGTGGGCACCGAGCCGCGCAGAATGATCCGTTCCCTCGTCCTTTCCTTCCCCTGTTCATCGATGATCGGAATGGACGAAAGAAGCGATTGCGTGTAAGGATGCAGCGGCCGGTTAAACAGCGATTTCGTGTCGGCCAGCTCCACGATTTCGCCCAAATACATGACGGCCACCCGGTCGCTGACGTAATGCACGACGCTCAGGTCATGGGAGACAAACAGATAGGTCAATCCCAGATCCTGTTTCAGCTCTTCGAGCAAATTGATGATTTGCGCCTGCACGGACACGTCCAGCGCCGACACGGGCTCATCCGCCACGATAAATTCCGGATTCATCGCGATCGCGCGCGCAATCCCGATTCTTTGCCGCTGTCCGCCGCTGAACTGGTGGGGATATTGGTCCATATGGCGCCGGCTCAGGCCGACCCTTTCGAGCAGTCTCGCAATTTCTTTTTCCTGCTCAAAGAAATTGGTGATGCCCCGGCTTCGCAGCGCGACCTGGATAATTTCCCGCACCGTTTTCCTTGGGTTCAGCGAGGCGTAAGGGTTTTGGAAAATGATCTGCGCTTTCTGGCGGAACGCTATCAATCCTTGCGCGTCCAGCTTGCTGATATCCTGATTGCGGTACAGGATTTGCCCTTCCGTGATGTCGTGCAGCCGGAGGATCGCGCGGCCGAGCGTCGATTTTCCGCAGCCGCTCTCCCCGACCAGGCTCAGCGTTTCCTTCGGATAGATGTCCAGATTGACATCGTCCACCGCGTGAACGGTCTGATCCTTCATCCTCCCGAGCATCTTTTCGAGGAAGCTCGCTTTTTTGTGAAAATGTTTCCTGACGCCTCGCAGTTTAATTAACGGCTCCGGCTTCGCTTGCACGGCTTTCACCCGCCCCTTCGTAAAGCACGCACCTCACGCGATGCTGATCGGTCAGCTCGATCATTTCGACAAATTTCAGGCATTTCGGATTGGCGTGAGGACATCTGGAAAAGTAGGGGCACTCCTCGCCCAATTCGAGCAGATCGGCCACGTTGCCCGGGATCGGCTCCAGTTTTTCCTTTTTTTCCGTTATGCGCGGAATGGATTTGAACAAGCCTTGCGTATACGGGTGTTTCGGATTGGCGATAATCTCCCGGACCGTCCCTTGTTCCACGATATAACCGGCATACATGACCGTGATTTCGTCGCAAAATTCCGAGGCCACCGCCAGGTCATGGGTGACGAGCACGATGCTCGTGGACCGTTCCCGGTTGATTTTTTTGAGCAGATCCAGAATTTGCGCCTGAATCGTCACGTCGAGCGCCGTCGTGGGCTCGTCAGCCAAAATGACCTGCGGCTCGGACGCCAGCGCAATGGCGATCAGGATGCGCTGCTGCATACCGCCGCTGAACTGGTGGGGGTAATCGTGATAACGCTCCCGGGGCGACGGGATGCCCACTTCCGCCATGAGCTCGCAGACGCGCTCCATCTCCAGCTTCTTTAAGCGCCGCCTTCGCAGCCAGCCCTTGACTTCCGGCTTTACGATGCGGTGGTTTTTCAGCACTTCCCGGATTTGCCGGCCCACGGTGTGCGCAGGGTTCAGGGAAGACATCGGGTCCTGGAAAATGATCGAAATGTCCTTGCCGCGCAATTTCCGCCACTCCGCCGGCGTGTTTCCCACCTGATCCTTGCCGTTGAACAAAATTTGGCCGCCCAGGATTTTCCCCGCTTTGCCCAGCAGGCCCATGATGGCAAACAGCATCGTGCTTTTGCCGCATCCCGACTCGCCGACCACGCCGACGATTTTGCCTTTGCCCACATGCAGGGTTGCCTTGTTTACCGCTTTGACGATGCCTTTGTCCGTCTTGTATCCGATTGTCAAATCCTGAATTTGAAGGACCACCGACTATCCTCCCTTCCTAGTACTTCGTCTTCAGCCGCGGGTCCAGAAGGTCTCTCAGCCCTTCGCCGAACAGGTTGATGGCCAAAACCAGGATGAGCAAGGCAATGCCCGGGAACGTGGACAGCCACCAGGCATTCAGAATATAATCCCGGCCGGAGGCGATCATCGAACCCCATGCCGGCGTGGGCGGCTGAATGCCGAGCCCAAGGAAGCTTAAGGACGATTCCATGATCATCATGTAGCCGAGCCGCAATGTGGCCAGCACCAGAATGGAATGGATGATGTTCGGCAAAATTTCGCTGACCATGATCGCGAACCTGGACCGTCCCAATGATTTGGCCGCCTCCACGTACTCTTTGGGCTTTTCTCCCATCACTTCGCCGCGCGCGATGCGGAAAAATTCGACCCAGCCTTTGAAGCTCAGGGCGAACACGAGATTGATGAAACCCGGACCGATGAACGCCATGACGCCGATGGCAAAGATCAGGAAGGGAAAGGCCAAAAGCAAATCCGCAAAGCGCGACACCATGCTGTCAAACCATCCCCTGAAATATCCCGCCATCAGCCCCAGCATCGTGCCGAACACCACGGAGATCGCCGTCACCAGGAGGCCGACGGCCAGCGACACCCGGGTGCCGTAAATGATTCTCGACAAAAGGTCCATTCCTTGCTGATCGGTGCCCAGAATGTGTTCCCAGCTTCCGCCTTCCATCCAGGCCGGAGGCGCGATCCGGTTCAAGAGATCCCCCTTGACCGGGCTGTGCGGCGCAATCCAGGGGGCAAAGATGGCCACGAGCAAATAAATCAATATCACGATGAAGCCGCCGACAACGGACGGATGCTTCGCAATTTTTTTCAGGAAATCCTGCGCATTTCCTATCGTTTTGTTGACCTTGTACATGAAAGGATTGGGTATCGTGCCGGCGCCATCCGTTTGCAGCGGACTTTGCATCTTCATGTTGACCTCCTCCGCACGATCACATCCGAATTCTCGGATTCACAAACGTGTAAATGATGTCGACGATCAGATTCACCAGGACGAATATGACCGCATAGAGCATGACGACCCCTTGCACCAGCGGATAGTCCCGGTTGAAAATTCCCTCCACCACCAACCTGCCTATGCCGGGCCAGCCAAAGACCGTCTCCACCAGCATGTTGCCGCCCAAAATGGCGCCCACTTCGAGGCCTGCCACCGTCACCGTCGGAATCAGCGCATTCCGCAGCGCATGCTGGATCACGACCCGCCACTCGCTCAGGCCCTTCGCCCTGGCCAGCGAGATGTAATCCATGCTCAGCGCCTCCAGCATGCTCGATCGCACCACGCGCGCGATGATGGCCGCCATGGCCGCGCCGAGCGTGATGGCCGGAAGCACCAGGTGGCTCAGCGCGTTGGTGAATCCTTTCCAATTCAGCGTGATCAGACTGTCCACGAGATACAGCCCGGTGATCGTTTGGATATGAACGTCAAAATCCAGCCGGCCTTTCACCGGGAACCATCCCAGGTTCACGGAGAAGATCAGGATCAGCACGATCCCTAGCCAGAAGGGCGGAACCGAGATGCCAAAGAAGGCGCCGCCCATGCCCAGGCGGTCAATCCAGCTGTTTTGCTTCACGGCGGAATATACGCCAATCGGGATGCCGACCAGCAGCGCGAACAGCGCGGCGGCCAGCGCCAGTTCCACCGTGGCTCCGATCGTTTCCGCAATCAGCGTGGAAACCGCCTCTTTCTTTTTGTACGAAGTGCCCAGATCCCCGCGCAGCAACCCTTTGACGTAGTCGACCAACTGAACGTGCAGCGGCTGATCCAGCCCAAGCTCGGACCTGATGTTGTCAATTTCCTCCTGGGTGACGTTGCCGGCATTGCCCATCATCATGTCCACCGGGTCGCCCGGCGTCAGCCTCATAAAAAAAAACACGATGAGGGCAACGCCAAGCATGATGGGGATCGCAACCAGGATGCGTTCCAGTATCTTGATGGATCTCATACGTGAGATATATCTCCCCTTCAGCGTATGAAGAATAGAGAGCAAATCTCTCTATTCTTCATACGGCACAGGTTTGGACAAAACCTTTATTTGGTCAAGGTTACGTCCGGCATATACAGCATGCCGTCCGGGCTCGGGCCCCAATTTTCAAGGCCTTTCACGCCGGCTTCAATTTCCTGCATGACGTACCCGAATACCCACGGCGCATCGTCGTAGATGATTTGCTGAGCTTCATAATAGAGTTGTTCCCGTTTGGCCGTGTCCATTTCCGACATGCCGGCCTTCAGCAGCTCATCCACCCTCGGGTTGCTGTACTGGCTGTAGTTGCCACGGTCTTTGGTGAGAAGCTTCGCATCCAGGAATCCGAACGGATCTCGTGCGGATGCGCCCCAATCGTCAATGGACATCATGCGCTCGCCATTGAGCAGCATCGGCCTGAGCACGCCGACATCCCACACCCGCGCGGAAGCGTCGATGCCGATATCCCGCAATTGGGAAGCGACCGCCTCGGCCACATCCTTGAACGTGGCATGGGTGTCAATGACCACCTGGAATCCGTTCGGATAACCGGCTTCCGCCAGCAGTTGTTTGGCCTTTTCCGGGTTGTACTCGTAAGGTTTCAAATCCTTGTTTGCCGCAAAGAACGAATCCAGCATCGGACCGTTGGTTCTCGTCGCATACCCGCCCAGAATCGTGTTGACGATCAGATCCATATTGATCGCATGGTTCATGGCGCGGCGCACGCGCACGTCATCAAACGGAGGTTTCGTCACATTCATTTCAATCATCGTGACCCTGGTGCCTTCGGATGTCTTAACGACGATGTTGGGGTCTTTCTCAAGCAGCGGGACCAGATCCGGCGAAACGCCGGTAATTCTGTGCACCTCGCCCGCTTGCAGCGCGGCGATCCGTGAAGACGCTTCCGGAATCACGTCAAACACGAGGTTTTTGATTTTCGGCGCTCCCTCGAAATAGTCGTCAAATCTCTCGAGCACGATGCGCTCATCCAGCTTGGCGCTGACAAATTTGTAAGGACCGGATCCGATGGGCTTTTCCCGCCACGCAGGATCTCCCACCCGCTCGATGTAGTCTTTGGGCAGGATTTGCTGGTGCGGGAGCATCCTCAGCATGATCGGCCAAGGTTCGGACAGGTTGAATCTCACGGTGTAGTCATCCAGCATGTCAACGCTTTCAACCGGGCCCATCAAACCCTTGCGGGGAGATGTCTCGCCGGCCATCGCATTTTCGTTCAAAATCCGGTCGAAGGTGAATTTGACATCCTTCGCTGTCAGATCGCTGCCGTCATGGAATTTGATGCCTTTGCGGATATGGAAAATCCACTCGGTCGGCGATGGGTTCTCCCACGACTCGGCAATTTGGGGGATGATTGTACCGTCGGGAGCGAGTATCACCAGAGGATCGTACAGATTGCGCAGCACCGATTCGGTCGTGCGGTCGCGGTGATTGGCCGGGTCAATGCTCAGCACCGAACCTCTGATGGCGACAATGACCGTGGCGTTGGGGTCCGGTCCTGACCCGGCGGACGGACTGGCCGACGACGTCGGGGACGTCTGGCCGTCATTCTTGTTTGAAGCGCTTTCATTTCCTTTAGTACAAGCAGACATGATGCCGAACACAAGGATGCACGATACGAGTAGCAGCAATACTCTTTTCATCGGTATCCCCCTTCACATCACATATACGGGCAGCCTGGCAGCCGTGCACTTCAAATATACTGGTTATATCATGTAATGTCAATAAGAAAATTCGCCGGTTGCTTCTTATTGTCGCGAGTGTTATGATGGGTGTCGAAAACGTTACGCAGACTTGCCATATTCGGCGAAATGTGTTTTGCTGCCACGTGGTTATATAACATATTATAACCTTAGGAGATGGTATGGCCCATGCTGGAACGTGGAACATCCGTGCCGCTTCATGAGCAATTAAAGAACCTGATTACCAAGCACATCAAAGAAGGGGTGTTTCGCCCGGATCAGCAAATCCCTTCCGAACGGGAACTGTGCGAGAAATACGGCGTCAGCCGCATCACCGTTCGCCAGGCGATCAACGACCTGGTGAACAGCGGGCTTCTTTATCGCGCCCATGGCAAAGGCACCTACGTTTCCAATCCGAAAATCGAAGTGAAACTGAGCAGCATGATCAACTTCCAGCAAACGCTGATGAAGCAAGGTTTTGTGGCTTCCACCAGAATGCTGAAGACGGAGCAGATCCCGAACGATTTCTTTCTGTCCCGCGTGCTGAACGTGAACATGGTGGACCAGATCACCAACCTCCAGCTCGTCGGCCTCGGAAACGATTCGCCCGTGGTCTTCTATGACAGCTACTTCGGCCCGGAAATCGGTCCGAAAATGGTGGAAGCGGCCCAGCAGGAGATCAAGAAAAATGCGCCGTTTTCCACGCTGGACCTGTATCAGTATTTGAATATTACCCCCACCCATGTGGAACAGACCTTCGAGGCGGTGGCCGTCAGCGAGGACATCGCCGGCATCCTGCAGGTGGAGCCGAAATTTTCGGTCCTTCTGGTCACGTCCGTTTTGTACGACGGTGAGCGGCCTCTTGAATATCGGACGGCTTACTACCGAGGGGACAAGTACAAGTTCTTCCTGACAAGACAACTGACGTGAGGGGGTTTATTATGAAGGTCGTCATTGGCATCACCTGCGGATGCGAAGACGGGTCCATCGTGCAAGGCTGGCCGCTCATCTACGTGAACAGGGATTTGGTGCGGAGCATCGAAGCTGCCGGCGCCATCCCTGTTTTGCTTCCGGTGCTGGAAGATGAAAGAGGGTTTGAACATTATGTCGAAATGATCGACGGCATCGTGATTGCCGGAGAAGTGCTGAGCATCATTTCCAATGTGCTGGGCGAAAACCGGCACGAAAATCTGAGCGGCAACGACACCCTGGAGAGATTGAATCCGCTGCGGTACAAAAATGAAAAAGCTGCAATCCGCGCAGCTCTGAAAAGAAACATCCCCGTTCTCGGAATATGCAGGGGCCATCAGGTTTTATCTGTCGCCGAAGGCGGGTCGCTCAAAGATCACGACATTACGGTCGGCAATTCGGTCATGCATCACCAAGGGACCCTTTACCCGCCCGATAAAGGCGTGCACCGCATTGACATCCGTCCGGGCTCCAGGCTTCGTCGCATGCTGCAAGCGGATCAAGTGGATGTCAACAGCTTTCATCGGCAGGCAGTCCAGCAGGTGCCGGAAGGGTACATTGTCAGCGCCACGTCTGCCGACGGAAACATCGAAGCGATCGAGTCCCAGGATGACCGGTTCGTGATGGGGCTGCAATTTCACCCCGAGATGATGAAAGGCGAAATCTGGCAACAGTTTTTCAAGGAATTTGTGGAAGTGGTCCGGCAAAACGCCCGCCAAAGGCTAGGGTTTAGATGATCAGGATGAGGGCCGCCACCGCTCCGCCGACATACAACCACAGCTGATTGTCCCTTTCTTTCATGCACGCCACAAACTTTTTCATCGTTCTCCCCTCCTGCAGAAATGTAACGGCTTATGTTCTTCATTATACAATTTCTGCGGCGATGCATCATCTGCGGCTTCGCCGTCAGCGCTTCTGACAATAACGGAACCAGATGACCTTATTGGGCCGATTTTCACGTTTTCGGGGCTCTTAAAGGAACCAGATGACGTTATTTGTGACAAACCCCTTATTTTTCGGCGCTTTTGTCCCAGATAAGGTCATCTGGTTCCTTTAGAAATATGAAAATGACCATTTAAACCTCAATAAGGTCGCCTGGTTCCGTTACCGGCCAACTTCACCCTGTTGATTTGGAGCGGTTCTGATGATGATCCATTCTATGGCCCCCAAAACGATCAATCCCAAAAATCCAGTCGGTATGCCGCTTGTTAACTTCGATTCAAACTCTCGGCGGAACGTGCCCCCAAATAAGATTGCCGGATAGATCCAAAGCCACTTTCGTTTCAGCTTTTCATATGGAATCACCTGCCTGTACAGATTCGTGAAACAAAAAAACGCAGCCCAGCCAGGACTGCGGTTCCGATTCGAAGAAACATCACCTGTCACTCTTCAAGTATTGGCAAAATTTGCGTATATTTTATCGACAACCCGCTTTGTTGTAAATTTTTACTATTATATTATATATTAGTGAACGCCAGCAGCAAACTGGTACACGATCCGAGCCGGTGACGTTTCCACAGACGCCCCGCTTACAGCCCCCTTTTCTCATCTGCCGGCGAACACAAACCCGCGCTGCATCAGCCAGCTGCCGACAAACAGCAGAAGTTCCACGACGATCTTGGACAAAAACGGGTTCCATCCGCCAGCGGCGGTCAGCAGAAACAGCAAAGCCGAGTTGCATATCAGAATGCCGCACGCCAGCGTGAAATATTTCAGGGCGCTTGCCGCCAGCGTTTCCCGCGAATGGAACACGTACCGGTAGTTGAGGGCGAAATTGACCGATGCGCTGACGAGCCGCGCCGCCACATTGGCCAGCAGGATGCCCTTGGGGCCGGTCAGCAAAACGATCAGGCTGTACAGCAGGTAATCCGTCAGAAATCCCGCAAACGACGATGCCGAGAACTTCAAAATCTCCTTGTAAATCGAAATGGAATCCCGCACAGCCCGAAAGTGCGAGCCCGCGTTGTTGCGGATGTACACCGTCTCGATCGGCACCTCGATGATCTTGCAGGACGTTTTGGCCAGATCGAGCAGCACGTTCATCTCATACTCATAACGGGCCCCAGGAATCTTAATCAGCCTCCTTAGGAATGAGGCGTTGAAAGCCCTCAGCCCGGTTTGCGTGTCCCGAATGCCAACCCCGGTGAGCAAGCGAAACACCACCCGCGTCACCCCGTTTCCGAAACGGCTTTTCCAGGGGGACGCCTTCGAATGTTTGCGGCTCCCGAGCACCATTGCGCCAGGATGCTTTTCGGCCGCTTCGCACACGCGGATGGCATCCCGGATTTTGTGCTACCCGTCGCTGTCCAGCGTCACGACGGTATAACCCTTGTCCCCGAATTCGTTGAGTATGTACCTAAAGGCGGTTTTCAGGGCATGTCCCTTGCCCTTGTTGACGGGATAGCTGATCACATGGCCATACTTTCGGGCCTGGGTGAATGCCTCGGAAAATCCCGGCCCGCTGCCGTCATCCACGACCACAATCCGGAAACCCGCCTCATGCGCCTCCTTGAGCACTTGAAGCATATGCTCGTCCGGCTCATAGGCAGGCACCACCGCAATACGCATCCCTTTTGGCCCCCTTCGGCCGTTTTGCCGCTTTTTGCCGCAGTACAACCTCCCCCTTTCCATCATAATCCGGATTTTTAAATGAATTCTTAAAATCTGGCACCAAAAATCCATTTTCAAAATAAAAAAGAGCCTGTTCGGCGTCGCTCCCAAACAAGCAGCATTTGGGTGACACCCAGGAGGCTCTTTTATCCAGCGATTTCCTTGTATTCAGATATGAAAACTGATATAATGATTAGACCCCCTGTTAACGTTTTCATTAGGTCTGATTATGTATGCGGTTCATGGGCGTTGGTTTCCCCAGCAGAAAACCTTGCCCCAGATGAATGCCCAGCGATTTGGCGACCGCCAAATCCTCGGGCGCTTCGATCCCTTCCAGCACCAGACGGATATCACTGTCCCGGCAAAATTCCACCAGTTTCCGGATCAGTTTCTGTTTGGCTTCGGAAGCGGACAATCCGTTCGAGAAATATCGGTCCAGTTTTATGTAATCGGGTTCGAGTTCCACAATTGCCCGGAGCGTTGCGTCCCCTTTTCCGACGTCATCCAGGGCGATGGCGTATTTGGTCTTCAAACATTTCACTGCCCTTTTGAGCAGTTCCAGATCCGTTTCCGTCCCCATTTCATTCAGTTCAAACACGAGGTTTTTTTCGGGAAACGTTCCCTCGTTCAGTTTTTCCAACACGAATTGGAACGCCGGATCAACCAGGGTGGATGGAAACACGTTCAAAAACCACTTTGTATGCCGCACGCTGCTGAGACATTCGTTCATTAAAGTGGCCTGAAGGATGGAGAATGTATCCAGTTCAAAAAGACGATTGTGACTTATGGCGCATCTGAATAACTCCTCCGGGCTTTCAAAAAGCTCGGAGCGGATCAAAACCTCGTAGCCGAAGACCTGCCAATTATTCAAATCATAAAGGGGCTGGCAAACATGGTGAAATTTCTTTTCCGTTATGACCTTGTCGAGAAGCTGTGCCGTTATGTCCGTCAGCATCCTGTAAACCCCCAAACTGTTGCGCACTCACCCGACGCCTGGCCTACCCTGCGACCTTAGTCCCAGCCAAACGTGACTAAGTATGATTTAAGTATGATTTGGGTATGATTTTGGTAGTGTAAAATCATACCAAAAACATGGTAATAATCGACAAAATAAATGATATAGTCCAATATTACAACAATTTATCATCAAAATAAAGGGTTTGTAGAGTATGCTACGTGGACATTATTCCCATTCTGACACAACATGGGATATTTAGGGGGTGTCCACGATCGTCGATCTGTCCTTTGCCAAAATCCTGAGATCGTTGCGAAAATGCAGGAAAATGAGTCAGGAGGAACTGGCGTTCAGGAGCAAACTGGATCGAACTTACATCTCTATGCTGGAAAGAGCCATACATAGACCTACGATAACCACGCTGTTCGCACTATCCAAGGCGCTGCAGATTAGGCCATCGGAACTAGTCAGGCGGATAGAAGTGGATATCGGATGGGATGAACAGGAACAGCAGAATGCGGATTAAAGCACAGTGAGAAGGGAAAATGCCGGTCACTGTGCTTTATTTCTTCAAATTATTCTGTAAATTGTCTTACGAGCGGAGACAAATCTCCTTCACAAGCTGCATGCCATCCTTCAAACCGGCGTAAAACAACCACTCCTTTTCGATACTGCTCAGGTTGTTCAGCGCATCCTGCAACTCGAGCACCAGTTTGTACTGGGATTCCGGCAGCGCTTCTTTCAGGCTGTGGTTCAGTTCCATTTGCCTGGCTTTCAGTTTCTTCACTTCCTCAAGTTCTCCCGCCTGTCGCGCCATATCCAGGAACCTCTGGTCGAACGCCGGCTTCAGCCACTTGGGCCTGATTTTCATCATATGGTTCCCCCCTTTCTCCTAGATGCCACGATGTTGCAAAAAACGAAAAGGGTGTAACAATTTCTTTATTGTTTTAATATTTCCTGCGCCATTTGGCAATAAAACAGTTCAATAAAAAAAAATCTAATGACATCCAATGTTCGAAAAATCAAAAAAGAAGGCGCTTTGCGCAACCTTCTTTGTTCAAAACTTTAGAACCTGATCTCAAAAACAAGTTCACGGATTTTGATAAGGTTCTTTGCGAAAATTCCTTGATTTGTCGCTCATCCGTCAATCAGGCCGGACTGCACCAGCAGGCGATAAACCAGCACAGCCGCTTCCGCGCGAGACAGATGGTCTTGCGGAGCCAGGAAGCCCTGATCTCTGCCGGAGACGATTCCGGCCTGGACGCTGTCGGCCACACCGCGCACGGCACAGCCGGATATTTGCGCGGCATCCGCAAAAGATTGCAGCAGGCCGTTTTCCGATGGATCGGGCCATGTGCCTTGCAAACCTGTCAAAGCCATGGCTTGCGCGATGATCACCATCGCCTGCTCCCGCGTGATCCGTTCATCCGCCGCAAACCTGCCGTCTTCAAAGCCCCGGATCAGCCCGTAAGCGCTGGCCGTTCCGATCACGTCATGATGCCAGTCACCCCGAGCGACATCCGTAAAGGATGCGGCGCCCTGCTGTCCGCGCAACCCGAGCGCCCGCACCATCAAGGCTGCGTACTCGGCCCGGGTAACCTTTTGATCGGGCCGGAGTTATCGCTTAAGATCTCTCTGATTTGTATCACCAAGCGTCCGGAAAGCGAAAAAAATACAAAAAAATCGACAGGTTGTTCCCGTCGATTCGAAGATGATGCGCGGCACCGGCTGCGTTTCACGCAGCCAGCGCCAACTCTTTCATCGTCCGGTTCTTTCGCCGCCTGCGAATCAGCCATTCCGCAACGATCAGATTGGGAACCCAGCACAGCCAGGCATCCAACCGGTACATGCGATTAAAGTCATCCAGCAGCAGTTCGAATTGGGAAAAATTTTCGAGCGGAATGAACAGCACGCCCAGAAAAGCGACCCAGAACCTAAGCGTTACGCCCGCAAACGTCAGCGCGCAGCTTCGCATCATCCACTCGCGATGCGCCTCGGCCCGCTTTTGCCGAATTCGTCTGTACCCGATATAAGTGGTGACGAGCCACAGAATGTCCAGGGCCAAAAATCCCGCCTGACTCATCAGGCCGCCGAGGGCCTCGAAGCACAAGTAAATGCCGGAGCCTCCGCCGATGGCGATCGATACAACATACAGTTTGCCAAGCCGGCGATGCAGCCGCATGTTTTTCTTCTGAAGCCGTCGGCTGAAAAGCAACGGGCCGACCGCCAGAGAGACCGCCCCTCCGACGGCGTGCAGATATATAAAATTCACCCACTGTTTGTACGGAAAATTGGCATCAAGCAGGTGCAGCTGCACCATCCCCGCGCTTTTGGGGCTTAAGATGACAAACTGCACAATCGCATACGCGGAAACAAGCAGCGCCAGCGCAAAAGCTATCCCCATCCATATCCGTCTCATTCTGAACTGTTTTCTCCCTGTGGAATAAGTAACTTCAAATGCAAATCATAAAACTCCATAAATTGGTTGGAGTTATAGATATGCGCTGTCAGATAAGCGCCGTAAAAGATCGTGAACAAGGCTTTCACCAGATCATCCGTTGGAATATGACCGGGGATTTCCCCGTCTTCCTTCGCTTCCTCGACAAACCGGCCAAACAGGTCCCCCAGATTGGGCGCTTCCGCATCCACGAGCTCTTCCCGGCCGGGATACAGAAGATGGATTTCCGCTTCACTCAGGATGGGCATGTTGGGGTGCATGCTTACTTCCGACAAATACCCGATCAGGCTCAGCATCAAACCCGGCTTTCGGCCGGCACCTTCGGCAACGGTCCGAAACAGGTGCCGGATCGCCGCGATTCCCCGTTTCGGCTGCAGTTTGAGTTCGATCAGCCGCTCCGCAAGCCACAGGCGCATGAAATAAATCAGCAATTCCTCTTTTTGGGGAAAGAATTTGAAGAAGGTGACCATGGAAACTTCCGCTTTGGCGCAAATGTCCTCCAGCTTCACTTCCCGGAAAGATGTCTCGCCGACCAGTTCAAACGCGGCTTTGAACAGCGAAATTTTGGTTCTCGCCTTTTTGATCTCCCGCAGCGGCAATTTTTTGGACATTAAAGGCGGTCACCCTCCTTTTGCATGATTTCCCTGATTTTCTTCTCTTCCCACGATTTTGTCCAGCCCTCTCCCAGGAATACGGTCAAGCCGTGCGCCGCAACGCCGATTCCCCAACCAAACAGCGGATAAAGGAACCACAACTCGCTCGCATCCGACATCAGGTTGAGGGCGGCCAGTCCGGCGTTCACCAGCACGTACACGATCAAGTGCTGATAGAATACGGAGATTTTTTGCACCCTTTGTTTGACCGCTTGATAGTGTTGATAGTGTTGTTCATTCATCAATCTAATCATGCCTCCGTTAAATATTTAACTTTCGATAAAATATTAATACGTCTTAACTATTATGGTCAAGTTTAATTTTTAAATTTTTTTAATAAAAAAGACGCCCCCTCGGGACGTCCCTTCTCCTATCCGTCAATCCATAATCCCTCACGGATGCGCGCCACATTGCGGTTCATCCGATGGCGCGCGATGTTTTGAAAGATCCATTTTTTCGGCGGCGACAGGCGCTGCTGACGCTTCGCAAAAAATTCATCCGGCGAATCAAACACGCCGAAATCATGATTGATTCCCTCTTTTTGAATGTAAGTGTCGTTGCCGTTCCAATCAATCTGCGGGTTTTGAAAATTGTCGGTCGCCACGCCATAACCGCAAAATCCGGCGGTGCAATCCGGAAATTTCTCCTGCAATTTTTTCAAGTACCGGCTGTCCAAAATAAACCCTTCCAGATGGAGCCATTGCCCCTCGTAATGCACTTCAACCCAGCTGTGAATGATGCGGCGGGGGGCCAGCGCGTAAACAAGTCCGGTCATGGCTCCTTTCTGCAATCTCTTGTCAATCGTAAAACCGTGAAATCGGCACGGAATTCCGACCGCCCTGAGGAGCGCCATGAGCAAAGTGCCCTTCGTATTGCACTGACCGTAGCCGTCTTTCAAAACTTCCGAGGCGGGAATGCGGTCATCGATGTTGTAGCCGAACTTGATCTCGTCGCGCACAAAGTTATAGATTTTTTGGATCTTGGCAAAATCGTTTTCTTTCTCCCACTGTCTGGCCTTGACCAGGTTCCGTATGGATTCGTGATGAAAGTCCAGCATCGGCGTCGCTTGCAGAAACCGGTTCATCGTGCAACCTCCCTGTTCTTTTGGTTACACGATAACAGGTTTCAGGTTAACGGACTTTCAAAAACTCGCTGTTTTTGACAATGCCTGTCGCAGACATCCCCGTCATCCGTTTTGTTGTGGAAGCAAAGTGCGACGGACTGTCAAATCCGGCATTCAGGGCCGCCGTTGTGAAATTTTCGCCATCGAAAATCGCATCGTACGCCTTCTGAAGCTTGTGCAGCACGATATAGCTTTTCAGGGGAATGCCCGTTTCTTCCTTGAACAAGTGGGCGAGACGGCTTCCGGACAGCCCGGCCGCTTCCGCGAAATATTTGACCTGATGCGTCTCATCTTCGTGCGCGCATTCGTCCAGGAGCGCGAGCACCTGCTCGATCCTGTCTTCATAGCTTTTGGCGGCACCGGCCGGGAACATGCTCACCACCTGCCGGGCAAAATCCAGAATGGCTGCATGGCTGTCTGCCGCAAGGGCATGGCGAAATGCCCGCCGCATTTCGCCTGCGATCTCGCGGGGCAAAACATGATAAGGCCGATCCTTGATTTCCCCTCTGATGAGCCTCCCCAGTTCCGAAACGGGATCAATCAGCATCGTAAAAATGGGCTCGCCATTGGACGCAATCATGTGATATGTATTGATATTCACGATGATGGCGTCGCACCGAACGGGCTCATGGTGAACCTCCATATGCAGTGCCTTCCCGCTGCCGAGAAACAGTTGCGGCATCCAATGCTTGTGACGATCCGCTTCAATTCTGTCTGATATGGCCATAAAATGGCTTTTGTATCTGATGATGCCGTTCATTCCATCACCGCAGTTTATATCGGTCTGTCAGCGACATCGGATGGGATGCTTTCACCGGTTCATCCCGTTACACATGTTCTCCCCGAGAGTTGGCCAGCGGGTCCAGAACTTGAGCCAGGATATCTTGCAGTTCCGCATCCTGCTCGAATTCCATCCCGTAATGATGAAGATCGGAGTCCCGTTCCTCATGCCAAAGGAGGCTGCCGACAAAGCGGACAGGTTGTCCCATAATGACGGTTTCTACGCCCAGGACCATGTCCGGACGGACGGCCAGTTTCACCGTCGAAGTGAAGCTGATGCCATCCAGGCCGATATCCTCGATGTGCACTTCCGTTTTGCCGAGGCGGATTTCCCGGCCCATGAATTTCAGAATGGTCATCTCCCCCAATAGCGGAGGGGAGAAATGCGCGCGGTAATGCTGGCGGCGATCGGCGCTTTCGTTTTCCTGCCGGCTTAGCTGCGCGCCCACTTCGATGCGGCCTTTCATCAACAGCTCCGTAAACTCCTGTGCGGGAACCGGTTTGCTGAAAAGATACCCTTGCACGTATCTGCATTTCAGTTTTCGCAGGAAACGCAGCTGTTCCGGCGTCTCGACCCCTTCGGCGATCACATCGATTTTCAGGCTTTGCACGAGCCGAATGATGCCCTTGGTGACCAGCTCGTTCTGTTCGTTGACGCCGATTTCTTTGATGAAAGAGCGGTCAATTTTGATGGCATCCACCTTGTAATGGGTTAGATAAGAAAGGGCGGAGTAACCGGTGCCGAAGTCGTCCAGCGACACTTTGACCCCGAATTCCCTGAGCTCGCGGATCACTTCCGCCGCCAGCTCCTCATTTTCCATCAAGGCCGATTCCGTAATTTCAATTTCCAATAAAGACGGGTCGAGCCCCGTCTCCTGCAGGATCCGCTTCACGTTGGAAATGAAGCTTTTTTTGAGGAAACGCTTCGCCGAAATGTTGACCGAGATGGGAACCATCGGGATGCCGTCGTCGAGCCATTGGCGAATTTGCTTGCATACCGTTTCCTTGACCCAGCGGCCGATGAAGTCCATCAGCTGCGTTTCTTCGGCAATCGGGATAAATTCCCGCGGCGAAATCAGGCCCCATTCGGGATGGTTCCAGCGCAGCAGCGCTTCCCCGCCGACAATGCGGCCGGTTTCCACATCGATTTTGGGCTGGTAATAAACTTCAAATTGGTTAAATAACAGCGCTTTCTTCAAATCGTTTTCGATGGTGAAAGCTTTGAACGTCGCCACGTCCATGTCGGTGCCGTACACCTGGTACCGGTTTCGGCCTTTCTCCTTGGCCAGGTTCAGCGCGATGTCCGCATGCTTCATGAGCGTCTGGGCATCTTCCCCGTCCCGGGGGAAGCTGCAAATCCCGATGCTGACGCTGATGAATAGCTCAAATTCGTTGACATAATACGCCCGGCGCATGTTTTCGTTCAGCTTCCGCGCGACGGGAACGGCGGTTTCCTCCACGTCGGCTTCGGGGATCAGAATGGAAAACTGATCCTCTCCCATGTAGGCCAGCAGCCAGTCTTGCTCCAGGCATTCTTTCAGCCTTTGCGAGATTTCGACGATCAGCCTGTTGCCCGCCACGGGGCCGAGGGAATCGTACACATGCTTGTACCTGTCGATGTCCAGGCTCATCATCACAAAGCTTTGCCCGTCAGCCCTGGCGCGTTCGATCATGTTCTCCAGTTCCTGCTCGAACTTGAACCGGTTCGGCAGCTGGGTCAGCCGGTCGTAGAAGGCCAGCTGATAGTTTTTCTTTTCCGCCAGTTTTTGTTCCGTGATATCGCGTCCGATGATGACCAGCGCTTTTCTGCTTCCGTCGGGGAAAAACAGGGGAGTGGAGATCACGTCGAGCACCACGGACCGTCCGTTCACCTGGGGAAACACCATTTCGCTGCGGATCGTTTTCTTCGCCCGCCAGACTTTTTCATCCGCCTCCTGGCGGGAAAGCAAGATTTCCCTGTACGGCTCCACTTCCGCCACTTCCGCCAGTTCCTGCGATGTTTTCCCAATATACTGAATATTCTCTAAACCAAACAGTTGCTGGGCAAATTTGCTGGCGGCCATCCAGCGGTTTTCTTCGTCTTTAAATATCAGGAGGTCCGGTAGGTCGTGGAAAAGCACTTGCAGCAACTCTTTCAGGCTTTGCGAATCCGCCTTGCCGTTCTCCAGGTTCAACATCGTCACCCGCTTTCCCCGGATGGAAAAATGCGCCTATGTCCATCATATTATGAAAACCTAATTCTGACAATCATGGATTATTTCTTTTATTTTTCGACAAGCGCATCTTATCGCTTGCGACGGATGATGAACCCGTTGTCAATTTTTTCAAAACCCACTTTCGGGTAATAGTCCATCGCGTTTGGCGCGGACAGCAGGATGAGGGCCGCTTCCTCGCCGATCGCCTCTTTGACTTTTTCGATCAGCGTTCTGCCGATGCCTCGCTTCTGATAGTCCCGGTCCACCGCCAGGTCCGACAGGCAGCAGCAATAGCTGAAGTCGGTCAGCGCGCGGGCGATGCCCACAAGGCGCGAACCGTCCCATGCGGTGATGACGAGGTTGGCGTGCGCCAGCATTTTCCGGATCCGTTCTTTCTGGTCCACCGGGCGCCGGATGCCGCTCCTGACAAACACTTCCATGACCTCTTCGGCCGTGACCGGCGCGTTGCATCGGTATGTGATTTCCACTTCCGTAATCCCCCTTCGTTCGCGCTTTCGTCTCCCAAGGTATTGTCCACCATTGGGCGAAGAGCAGGCTTTTGCGGCGGCGCTCGCGCAAATCGAAGCGTCGCATCTCGACTTTGCCGCATCCGATTAAATCCTCCGGAACGGCAAGCCGCTCAAGGCCAAGCGCGTGCAGCCGATATCGGGCCGCATCGGATGGGCGCTGGCCGAAGACGGCGAAAACGGCGATCAGCTTTTCGTTTCCGTTGACGGCGGCAGCACCTGGCACCGGGAAATCACCCCCTCGGCGGTGAGCAGCTGACGGTGCTGAAAAAAACGTTCCGCACGCAATATTTGACCGTTTCGGAGCAGATGGAGAGCATGCGGAGAAACACGGAGCGCATCGAAGCCGACCAGAAAAAAGTCAACGAAGCCAGATCCAGGACCGCGCCGGCATTTCGGTTTGATTCGGAATTCATCAAGCCGCTGGAAGGCCGCCTCTCCACCCCGTACGGCTACACGCGGTATATCAACGGCAAGCTCTCCAGCACGCACAACGCCATGGACATCGCCGCGCCGCAAGGCACGCCCATCCTCGCGACGAACGACGGCGTCGTGGCGCTGGCGGATGAACTGTATTTGACAGGGCTGACGATTTACATTGACCATGGCATGGGATTGTTCTCGCAGTACGCGCACATGTCCGAAATGTTCGTGCAAGCGGGCGACACCGTGAAGAAAGGCGATGTCATCGGCCTCGTCGGCTCCACCGGTTTTTCCACCGGCCCGCACCTGCACTTTACGTTTTGGGTCCATAACACGCCGGCGAATCCCGACGTGTTTTTCGGCACGACGCCGTTCCGCTGGACGGATCCGGAGTAAGGCGGGTTATTTTCGCAAGATTTCCAGGCACCACCGCAACACTTCGAGATTTTTGTAAATGACAATGAACAGCTGATCGCGGGTCCGCGTCATTTGCTGAAACAGCATCTGGCTCATCTGATATTCCGTCGGGTGGCCTTTGCTGTACAGGCGGCCGTTGTGGTAATAGAAATATTCGTTGATGACCACGGCCACTTTGTCAAACTCCAGGCCGATGATGTCGTGCACGCTTTTGTTCGTCCGGTCCTCGTATTCATAGAACGCAAACTCCGCAGGATCCGACCGGTCCGTGTAATTGAGCACTTCCCAGCCTTCCTTGTATTTGAGGTGATCCAGGAAATTCCGCAGCGACGCCACGTCGTCAAAGTACTGCAGATAGATGTTTTTGTACTGGATGTGCGGATCATAGCGAAGCCTTCGCAGATCCAGCAGTTTGTTGATGAAGGACGCGATTTCCTTGTTGGTCCGGATCGTCGTTTTGAGCGTGTGGGAGATGTAGGGCACTTTCAGCTGTTTGAACAGGGCGCCCTTGTTTTCCGCATTTGAAATGTACTGCTTCGGGTCGTACGAGAAAATGAATTTGGCGTTCATCGGCGGCATTCGGTCGAAAATGTCCATGATCTGCCGCTCGTGAATCCGCTGGGCCTCATCAAACACGACAAGCCCGCCGCTTTGGTCCGCCGCACGCAGCGCCGTATGGTAATCATGGATCTCAAAGATGTTCCAGTCTTTGTTTTTCAAATACAGATGCCCTTCCGACAGCTTGCCGCAGTGAATCAGATACACTTCCTGCCGCTGCCGTATTTTAAAATGATAGGATATGTCATACACGAGCAGCGTTTTGCCCGTTCCGGCGGTGCCGGAGATGAGCGCGCATTTGACTTCTTCGCGCGCGAAGGAATTCAGCACGCTTTTTTTGATTTCTTCCTGATGGTTGGTGAGGAAGTAGTATTGGTTGATGAACTTTTCCGGCGAGCTCAGGGGAGACACCAGGTATTGCTTGGGCGAAAACAGCCGGTCGATGTCATCGACTTTTTCGATTTCCTGCTCCTTGATGGCGCGAATCAACGCTTCCGCGGTGGTTTTGTACATTTCCGCCGATTTTTCGTCGATGCCGTATATCTCGCCGGTGGAGACAATGCAGGAAAAGATCCGGACGGCCGGTTTGAGCGCGAGCAGATAGTACCGGTTCTGGCGGAGCTGTTTTTCGATTCGGTCCGGCGTGCTGATGTGCTTGATTTCAATATTCAGGATGTAATTGGAGCCGAGCCTGAGCAGGTCGAATTCCTTGGAAATCTGCGGGATCGTATAGCCGATATAAAAGTCGCTCAAATGACTGGCGCCGGCGTCATCCCGGATCCGGTCGATGAAGAACATCAGGTCTTCCCTTTCCTGCACCTTGTTCAGCTTGATCCCGAAATTGTCCAGGTAGGAGTAGAACAGCTCCGGCGCCTGCGTCATGCAGGCGTCATACGTTTGCCGCAGCGAGACCAGATTGATCGGAAGCAAGCGAAGATACCCCCACCGCGAGATGAATTCCCGAAATGTTATCCGCTTTCAATCTTATCCCATCGGCAATCGGGTAAGAGGGGACTCAACTGAGTCCCCGTCTCCCCACACCACCGTACG
>ERZ795043.544-NODE-544-length-29021-cov-145.195678_pt1 | contig 29021 bp, 23 predicted proteins | sample MGYA00375127_ERZ795043 | MGnify/ENA primary metagenome ERZ795043 (study PRJEB30172, sample SAMN05518447) | compost metagenome | isolation source: Feedstock adapted compost from Newby Island compost facility, Milpitas, CA | place: USA:Newby Island compost... | reverse complement strand
AACGATTCGATCCAGAACGGATCGCTCAAAATGCTGGCCACGCCGAGCCGGCTGTCGGCCAATTGCACCTCGTCCGACAGCAGATGGGCGGCCAGCTGGAACGCTTCCGGCTTCTTCTGGCTGTTTTTTGGAATGACCAGATAATAATACGCGGGCGCGGGACCGCTACGGAGAGTCGGCATGGACGGGAAAAGCGGCCAAATCCCAGTTGCCGTCCGGTGCGCGGAATGGCTCGCTGCTGGCATTCGTGTTATGCTGGCATTCGTGTTATAGGTGCTGTCACCGTGAAAACGGCCCGCGAACATGGCCACCCGGCCATCCGCGAACGAATGGAATGAAGATCCGCTGGTCTCGCTTCTGTCGTTTTGATAAACCTCCGCGATCTTCTCGATGAATTGCCGGCTTTTGTCCCACAGGGGGCTGTTTATATGCGGCCGGCCCGTGTCGGGATCGAGAATTCGCAGGTGGAACTGGCTGGACATGAGAAAAACGTCGGCGTACCGGAACGACGCCCGATTCCCCAGCAGCGGATGCTGCTGCATCATCCCGGCCAAAGCGAACACGTCACCGGCGGACAAACCGGTGCCGATGTCCCATTAAATGCGGATTTCGCCGTCCATGTCCCGCCGGGGATTTTCATCCCGGGAAGAACACGCGGCCATCAGCAGCATCACCGAAAGAAGCAACCCCGTGGTCAAACCGCGCAGCATCCGCAACAACCGCAACGAATCCGCCCCCGCCGATTTCCACTCTTCTCTGCTTTCTACTATAAATTGAAAAATTTGTTTTGAAAATTGCCGTTTTGTTCGATCGGCGGCATTTTGCTCGATGCATGAAAAAAGACCCGGCGATCATTGCCGGGTCGCATCGTCCTGCACGGGATCCATCATGATCCGTCTGTTGCCGGGCACGAATCCATCCTGGACTGGACGGCCGCCCTTGATGACTTCCACGTCCTTGAATGCGCCGTTGTCCCAATGAAACCGCACCAGGTCGGCCGGACTGCCGGGAGCCAGACCGCGGGCGGCGTCCAGCCGCATGACGGCGGCGGGCCGGACCGACGCCATGGACCAGGCGGTTTTCATATCGGCCAGGCCGCCGTTCACCATGAACCGGATGCCGTCCGGCAGCGTTTTGGCCGAGCCGGCCAGAAGCTGCGGCCGGTTTGTCAGAAACAGCCGACCGCCTGCATCGAGCGTCACATTTCCGCCCACGGGCGTCGTGTACTGTCCCGGCGGCATGCCGCACAGCGCGACGGCGTCGCTGACCAAAAGGAGCTTCTGCCGCTTCACCTTGCGGAACACCTTGATGACGTTGGCGGGAAGATGGAAGCCGTCTGCGATGATGCAGGCATAAAGCCGGTCTTCGGCCAGCTGGTCCCAGATGTAGTTGGGATGCCGGGGCAGGAGCGCGTGGGCGCCGTTGCCCAGATGGGTGCTCAGCCGGGCGCCAGCCCGAACGGCCCGGCGGATCTGTCCGGTGTTGGCCGCGGTATGGCCGATGGACACGGTGACGCCGGCACGCGTGCAACGCCGGATGAAGGCGGCGCTTTCCTCCCACTCGGGCGACAGCGTCACGAGCCGGATGCGGCCGCCGGCGGCGCGCTGCCAGCGGCAGAACCGTTCCCAGTCCGGCGGCTTCACGTGCTCCGGATCGTGGGCGCCCCTCGGCCCGTCTTCCGGCGAAATGAACGGGCCTTCCAGATGGATGCCGCATATGGTGCGGCCGACGAGGGGATCCCGCTCGCAGGCATCGGCGATCGTCCGCACGATGGACGCGATGGTCTCGTCGTCGTTCGTGATGACCGTCGGAAAGAAGCCCGTCACGCCGATCGCCAGAAGCCGGCGGGCGACCTCCGCAACGGCTTCGGCGGTCAGATTCCGGTCGTTGAAGTCGATCCCCTGGTATCCGTTGATCTGCAGGTCCACAAGCCCCGGCGCCAGCCACGGCAGCCGTCCGGCTTCTGTGTCATCCGGGCCGTTTCCGGCTCCGCCGGGAGCGCGGTCATGTCCTGCGCCGCCGGCAACCGGCCGATCCAGCGGGGTGACGTCCCTAATGATGTCGGCGTAACAGGTCACCCGCACGGGTCGTCCGGTGAAAAGGTCGCGTCCTTCCACCCGGAGCACTTTCGTCTCAGCCATCATAGGCCTCCCGGTCGACAAACAGCGTGCAGTCCGGATGCCGCCTCAGGATGGAGGCCGGGCACGCCGTGGAGATCGGTCCGTGGAGCGTCTGGCGAACGGCCGGCTTCTTGCGTGCGCCGGGAACGATCGCAAACAGCGCCTTGCCCGACATGAGGGCGGGAATCGTCATCGTCATCGCCGTGCGGGGAACGTCCGCAAGACGCGGGAAGCAGCCGTCGTTCACCTGCTGCCGCCGGCACGCCTCGTCAAGTTCGACCGTCTTCACGATCTTCGCGTCCGCAAAATCCGCCACCGGCGGGTCGTTGAAGGCGATGTGGCCGTTCTCGCCGATGCCGAGGCAGACGATGTCGATCGGCTGCCGCGTGAGCAAATCGGCGTAGCGGGCGCATTCGGGTTCCGCGTCGCCGGCGTCCGGATTCATGATGTGCACCCGTCCCGGCCGCACGATGTTCCAAATGCGCGATTTCAGATAGGCGGAAAACCGCTGCGGCGCGTCGGGTGGAAGTCCGATGTATTCGTCCATCTGGAACGCCTCGACCCGCCGCCAATCCAGATCCGCCGTCAGTTCGGCCAATGCGTCCAGAAATTCATTCTGCGACGGCGCCGCGGCGAAGACCATGCGCACACTTTCCCGGCGGTCCAAGAGTTCCCGCATGCGCCGCGCCACCGCCACCGCCGCGGCACGGCCCGCCTGCGTCCTGTTTTCATGCACCTGCACCTGCAGGCTGTCGATCTGAAATGCCCGGATCATCCAATCCCTCCGTTTCCTGTCCCGTTCCGCTCAAGCCTGTTTGCCAGCAGTTCAATGATGAGGACGACATTGCGGATGATGTGGAACGGATCCTTCACGGGCAATGCCACCACCTTCTGCACCGGCCGTCCCCGGCGGTCGCGGATCTGGATCCATTCCCCGATGGCCGGGTCCGGATGCGGAAACGTGGAAAACACGTATTCGTGCAGCCGACGGTAATGATGCAGGAAGGCATCGTCCCCCGTGCATTGCCAGCCCAGCAATGAGGCGTACAGCGCCTCCGAATGCACCCACCACAGTTTGTTGTCCCAGTTGCTTTGGATCTGCAGCACCATCGGCTCCCGTTCGCATCCGGCGATGCCGCCCTTCGGCGGCCCGCCGTCCTGGTCGGCGAACAGGAACAGGCCGCCGCATTCCGCATCCCAGCCGATCTCCAGCATCTTGCGGATGACCATGGCCGCCCGCCGGATCTCGCCTTCCCGTCCCAGCTTCCGCGCGGCATGGATGGCGAACCACATGTCTTCCAGTGCATGGCCGGGATTGCAGTAGCGGTCGAGCAGGCGGCCCTCCCCGGCTTCGGCGGCATCGGCCTCCGGACTGGTGCCTTCGCCGGCCTTCACGCCGGTTTCCACCCCCTCATCCGCAACAGCCGCCGTACCGCTCTCTTTCCCGACGCACGCCCTGCCGCCCGCAGAGGGGCCGCCATCACGGACCGCTGCATGCCGGAAGCCGCCCGTTCCAGAACCGGCTTCGCTCCCGCGGCCCGATCCGGCCACGGGCCGCATTTCGTGCAGCACCCCGTTTTCATCGGCGAACGTGAACACTTCATCCAGATAGCGGTGCAGCGCACCCCGCAGCCGGAACACATGCCGCCCTTCCGGGTCCGCGTCAAGCGCCTCCGCCGCCTCCAGCAACTCCTGGGTGACGTTCAGCATGATCATCGGCACGGCATGGGCCCGGTATCCCTTCGGAATCGGATACGGGTGCGTCATGAAGCGGTTTTCGGCGAGCCGTCGTCCGATGGAATCATACAACTCCAGCGCGAAGGCGAACGCCTTCCTGTCTCCGGCCGCGGCCGCATATTTGGACAGCCCCAGCACGACAAAGCCGTCCGCGAAAATGCTGACGTCCAGCCGCCCGCTTTCGTCCGCCGGTTTCGGCGTGCCGTCGCGGCCGAGCAGAAAGGCGCAGCTGCCGTTCTCAAGCACACAGTGATCCATCAGAAACCGCGCGCCCATCCGGGCCAGCTTCATGAACGCCTCCCGCTCCGCCGGGCCGTAGGGCAGCGATACGCCGGCGGCAAGCTTGGCGAACACCCAGACGAGCCGCCCCTGCGACCAGACATACTTGTCCGTGCTCGCCAGCCGGTCGCCTTCATTCGTAAAGCAGGTGAAAAAGCCGCCATATTCATGGTCCGCCGCTTTCATCCAAAACGGCACCAGTGACCGGACGAGATGATCCCGGTAGAACGAAAGCAGCGCCTCTTCCCGAAAGTCTGTCTTCCAGTCTGTCTTCACGTTTCCCCAGGTCTCCCCTCGAAGGCGGCGCGGGACCGTTCGGATGGCGCCTCGCGGACTCCATCCGGACGGCCCCGCCCGTTCGGAACGCGGAATCAGACAATCGCCGCTCCGTCGATGTCCACAACCCGCCCCTTGGCGGCGGACTCGTACGCCGCCAGCGCCACCATGGCGGCCCGCATGCCGTCCTCGCCGGTGATCGGCACCGGCCGGCCGGAGCGAAGGCAATCGACGAAATCGTTGACCATCGCTTCGTCCATGTTGTCGCCGTAGTAGCTCCAGATCGCATGGTCGACGTCGTTCGCGTACACTTCGTTGACGCTGTTGAGGGCATCGATGTGGATGACGCCTTTCGTGCCGACGATTTCCAGCGTCACGTCGCCCCACGTCGGGAACGACCTCGGTCTGGACCAGCTGGGATCAAGGACGCCGGCCACCCCGTTGTCGAACGTCACGTGGACCATTCCGGCATCGTCGATGTCGATCGGATGGAACAGCGTTTCCGCATGGGCATACACCGACTTGGCCGTGGCGCCCGTAAACCAATGCATCAGGTCCATGACATGCACGGTATGATCCAACACGGCCCCGCCGCCGGACAGTTCCCGCCGGATGAACCATTTCCCCGGCATCGTGCCGCGGTTGGTGCCGTTCATGGCGATGATGTCCCCGATGTCGCCCCGTTCGACGCTCCGCTTCGCCTGCTGCACCGCCGGCAGGTAGCGGCACGGAAACGCCGTCATGAGCTGGACGTTGTACGCCTTGCAGGCGTCGATCATGCGCCGCATGCCTTCCGCCGTGGTGCCCAGCGGCTTTTCGCACAGGATGTGCTTGCCGGCTTTGGCCGCCTCGATGACGATCGGTTCATGGCGCACGTTTTCGGCGCAGATGACCACCGCGTCGGCGTCCAGCTTCAGCGCTTCCCGGTAGTCCGCATAATACGGAATGCCATGGGGCGCCGTGAATTCGCGAACCCGCTCCTGTGCTTCGTCGGCGATCGCGACGATTTCGGCATGTTCATTTTTCTGCAGGGCATGGAAGTAGCTGACCGCGTGTTGATGTGCAAAACTGATCATGATGACTTTCAGCCGATCCATTTACGCCAGCACTCCTTTGTTCGCGATTCTCGGCACCTCGACCGGTTCGTTCCGTCTGCCGGACTCGATCGCCGCCAGGGCGATGGCCACCGCCTGTTTGGCATCGCCGACGGTGATGAGCGGTTCTGTCCCCTTGCGCCGGCATTCGATGAAATGGCGCAGCTCGTAATAGTATGGATCCCGCAGGGTGGGCAGGGACGGCACCTGCACCCTTTCGCTTTCCTGCACCGCGGCCTGATCCTGGAACAGTTCCAGCGATTTGCGGGCCTGGTTGTCGAGACGCAAAACGCCCTTTTCGCAGGCCAGTTCGACAAAGGTCGTGAACGGTCCCGAATACCCCCAGAAACCGGATACCTGGGCGATGGCGCCGGAATCGAATTTCATCGTGACATAGGCGATCTGTTTGCCTTCCGCTTCCCGGTACAGCGTATAGACGGAAGCGACTTCGCCGATCGTCCAGCGCATGAAGTCGAAATCGTGGATCATCAGGTCGAGGATGACGCCGCCGCTTTTGGCGTGATCGGCAAACCAGTTGCCGCTTCCCCGCGGGAACGAACTGTAGCGTTTCGCCCGGGCCACTTTCACGGCGCCGACGAGACCGCTGTCCACCCGTTGTTTCAAATCCGCGTAATTCGGGAAAAACCGCAGCACATGCGCAACATACAGCCTGACGCCGGCCTTCGCGCACGCCGCTTCCATTTCCTCCGCATCCTCCACCGAAAGGGCCAGCGGCTTCTCGCAGATGATGTCTTTGCCGGCCGCGGCCAGTTTGAGCACATATTCTTTGTGGAGAAAGGTCGGCAGGCAGACGCACACCAGATCGGGGTCCGTCTGCCGGAGCATTTCGTCCAGATCGGTAAAGCCCCGGGTTGAGCCCAAAGCGGCCGCCCGTTCGGCCGCCTCGCGGCTGGCGTCAAACACGCCGACCAGCCGGACATCCTCCATGCCGGCCAGATTGCGGACATACGTCGTGCCCATTGTTCCGGCACCCAACACCGCAATTTTCATGGGAAAGATTCCTCCGTTCCGTTCTGCTTTGGTCTAGTGGCTGACTGGTCCGGTGCTGTTGCGGACGACGATGGCATAATCGATCATCCGTTTCTCGGCGGCTGCCGCGGCCTGGCCGCCCTTGATCCGGTTCAGGAGCAGCCTGGCCGCCAGTTGCCCCGCCTGGCCCATGGGCATTTTCATGGACGTGAGGCTCGGAACGCCCATTTCGGCATACAGATCGTCGAAGCCGGCCACGGAAACGTCATCCGGTATCCGGTATCCCATGTCTTTCAGGGCGTGCAAAATGCCGAGGGCGAACGAGTCGTTGGCGCCGATGACGGCGGTCGGATGATCCTCCCGGTTCCAATGGCTGCGCAGCACGTCGTACGCCATCTGCACTTCATGCCCGTAAGTTTTGGAATAGCGGGTCGCTTCGAAAAACGTGATCGGCGCAAGACCGGCTTCCCGCATCGCGTCGAGATACCCTCTCATCCGCTCGCGCGTCGACTGGTACACCTGCAGATCGGGCGAATAGGTGAGAAACGCGATCTTGCGGTGCCCGAGCGAAATGAGATATTCCGTCAGTTCTCTTCCGGCTTTGCGGTGGTTGAAATGCAGCTGGTCGATGCCCTCGATGTGCATGCTGAGCTCCAGCGTGTTGAACAGAATGTCGTTGTCGATGAATTCCTTGAAATAGTTTTCCGGAATCTGGGTCGTGCCGTTGGAGACGAAGGTGATGCCGGAAACCCGCTGGAACCGCAGCGAATGGAGCTGCTCGATGTTGGTGGCGCGTCCGTCTTCGGTATTGTCCAGACTGCACAGAATGACCCCGTATCCGTGCTGTTTCACTTCATTCTGGAATTCCCGCACCACCGCACTGAAAAGACCGCGCGACAAGTCCGTGAGCACCATGCCGATGATCTGGTTTTTCCGGGTCATCAGGCCGCTGGCGAAGACGTCTTTGCGGTAGCCCATTTTCTCCGCGGTCTCCAGCACGAGCCGGCGGGTTTTCTCGGACAATCCCTTCTTGCCCGCCAGGGCTTTCGAGACCGTCGTGCGGTCGAGCCCCAGTGCGTCGGCGATGTCCTTCATCGTGATCGGTTTGTTGCGGCGTTTGTCCTGATCTTTCACATGCACGACCCCTTTGTCATGAAATGGCGGCCATGGTCAATCCGTCACGAGTTTGATCTCATCCCAGTAGGTGTAAACATTGTAATTCGTCACGGGATTTTTCTCCTGCAGCCTCGCAAATCAAATTTGATCGGCATATAGTCGCCTGCTTTGGTCGGCGTGTTTTCCCGGACGAACATCGACATGGCCAACACGCCCCTGTACTTGGCAGTCGTCAACGACCAGCCGATGGCGCCGGTGTTGCTGACGATTTCCGGATGGAAGTCCTGTTCCTCGAACGTATAGTTGTGGAAAGAAATGCCGCTTCCCGTGCTCCTGACAATATCGACGTATACCATAATCGGCGTGGAGCTGGAAGCAACCGCCCGCACACGGAATTCGACGTTCGCCGCCGATTTCCCCGACACATGCGGCGTGATATCCACCGTCTGGCTGATCCAGCCCGTGCCGTCGCTGGCGGCATCCGCCAGCCAGACGACCGTTCCGTCCACCCGCAACTGTTTCACGTACCGGCCGGACGGTCCAGTCATAATCATCCACGTGCGAGAAGGTGACGAAATAATGACTGGCGGATTGAATGTCCACCAGCGGCTGATAGACACCGCCATATTCGCCAGCCGCAACGCTCCTGCCGCCCGGCACGCTGATTTTCCAGTTCCGTCTGCCGTTGGCGGCCGCCGATGAATCGTAGCCGCTGGTGAAGTGGCTGCCGGAATACGTGGCTTTCCAGTAGTAGGCTTCGAAATCCCCGCTTCCCATCGTCTGATGGATTTGCACGTCATCAAACCATACGTTGGCATGAAAGCTCGTGACGCCTTATTGATCGTACAGACGGAGCGTGCTAGGTCCCATTGGCATTGTAATGGGCGGCGTATGGCTTCAAACGTTCCTTGGTCCATACGGGCGCATCGTGATTGCTGTAGATCAGCACGATGTGGTGGACGCCGCCCGTTTGCGGTCCGGGCTGCATATATCCGCTGTAGGCCTGGGCCGGTTGGGCAAAACCGAGCATGGCAAGCAGGCAGATTGCGGCGAGGCCGGGCAATGCCGCAACCCGTTTCGGCAGGCTGCGCACCGGCCGTCCGGCCCGTCTGGCATTTTGCATCCGGTGATCCTCCTCCGCAACGCGATTTACGCTTTGATGCCCGAGAGGGTGATCCCCTCGATGAAGTATCGCTGCAGCACGACAAAAACGAGAAGAATCGGCAGCGTGGCCATGACGGAAGCGGCCATCAAAAGCGGATAGTTGGTCCGGTATTCCCCCTGGAACGAGGCGATCCCGATCGACAAAAGGCGCATGTCATCGGTGGTCGTCACCACCAGCGGCCACAGGAAATCGTTCCAGGACGCCAGGATGGTGAAAATGCTCAGCGAGACAAGCGCCGGCCCGGACAACGGAAGAAATATATTCCAAAATATCCGAAAGATACTGCACCCGTCAATCTTGGCCGCTTCCTCCAATTCCCCCGGAATCGTCAGGAAAAACTGCCGCAGCAAAAAGGTGCCGAAGGCGCTGAAAACCCCCGGGACGATGATCGCCCAGTACGTGTTGATCCAGTCGAACGCCCGCATCAGGGCGAATTTGGGGATGAGCACGACCTGCGACGGCACCATGAGCACGGACAGCACCATCAGAAAAAGGAAGTTTTTGAGCGGAAATTTCAGCCGCGCGAAAGCATAGGCGGCCAGCGAGCACAACATCAGCTGCCCGACCGTCTTGGCAACGGTGACGATGATCGTGTTTTTGTAGTAGACGCCGAAATTCATGCTGCGGAACACTTCCGCATAGTTCCCCCAGTTCAGCGTTTCGGGCCACAGGGTCGGCGGAACCCGGATCGATTCCACGAAGGTTTTCAGCGACGTGCTGATCATCCAGAAAAACGGCGTCGCGACAACCGCCACGCCCAGGATCAGCACGGCGTGAAGAATGATTTTCCGCATGGGAGACAGGGCCATTCACACCGCTCCTTGCCGACTGGATTGACGTGTTTGCTCATTGATAGTGAACCCATTTTTTCTGCCCGATCATCTGGATGATGGTGATGATCATGATCAGGATGAACAAAATCCAGGCCTGCGCCGAGGCATAGCCCATCCTGGTGAACTGGAAGGCGTTTTCCCACACGCTGTAGACGAGCGTTCTGGACGCTTCGATCATGTTGGAATCCCGCGCCATCATGAAGACGAGGTCGAACACCTGCAGCGTGTTGATCAGCGAGATGACCAGAACGAAAAACAGGCTGGGCGTGAGCAGCGGCAACGTGACGTGGAAAAATTTGCGGATCGTGCCGGCGCCGTCCAATTCCGCCGCTTCATAATACGTGGACGAAATCGACTGCAAGCCCGCAAGCAGAATCACCGTGTAGTTGCCGAACACGCTCCAGATCCCCACCAGCGCGATGGACAAGAGGGTGAAACGCTGATCCAAAAGCCACATCGGGGTCGGAAGCCCGACGGCTCCCAGCACCTGATTGATCAGGCCGTACTCGCTGTGATAGAGCCATTTCCAAATCATCGCCACGGCCACCGGCATCGTCACCACCGGCAGGAAATAGATCAGCCGGTAGACCGTCACGCCCCGGATTCGCTGATTGAGCATGACGGCCAGCACCGTGGCGATGGAAATGGCAATGGGCACGACGATGATCGTGTACACGAACGTGTTGCGGAGCGAGCGGACAAACCGGTCATCGGAAAACAGATTGGCGTAATTGTCCAGCCCGATCCAGTTCATGGACGTAAACCCGTTCCAGTCCGTCAGCGAAATGTACAGCGAAGCCAAGGCGGGCAAAATGTAGAACAGGGACAATCCGAGCACCAGCGGGGCAATGTAGAGATACCCCGCCAGTGCTTCCTTCATTGCCAGCCTTGACATGCGCCGCTTCTTCACGGAAGCATGGGCTGAAGTCATCCGGACACCTCGATTCTGTCAGCCTCGATTCCGTCACTGCTCCGCGGCCAGGATCGCGTCAACCTTCTGCGCCAATTCCTTGAGCCCCGTTGCCGGATCGATCTTCTGCGTGAAAATGTCTTCCATGTACTTGTTCTGTTCGACGTTCCATTCCGCCGTGTTTTTGGAGATCGGGTAAGGCACGCCGATGGCGTACGAATCGATGATCGCCTGCATGTTCAGCGTCGGATAGGCGCCGGCCCATTCATCCCATGCGCTCTTCAAAGCAGGCGTGCCCGCGCCGATTTTGGCATAGTGCAATTGCCCGACGTCTCCCGCAAGGAATTTCATGAACGTCCAGGCGGCTTCCTCGTGTTTGGTGTTGCCGTTCATGACCCAGGCGATCCCGTGGACGATGGCGGCTTTCTGCTTGCCGGCCGGCAGCATCGCAATGCCCAGGTTGTCACCCAGCGCTTCATAGAACGTCTTCGTGTTCGGGCTCACGGCCGGGAACATGGCCAGCCGGCCCGACGCGAACAGTTCGGTGGCCGGCGTCTCCAGCTGCTGGAACGCGTTCGGCGACGATTTGTCCGCGTACATCAAATCGAGCATGAACTGGATGGCTTCCAGCGCTTCCGGGGTGTCAAAGCCCGATTTTTTCATGTCTTCGCTGATGACATAGCCGCCGGCCTGATGGATGAGGTTGTAGTAGCCGATCTGGCCGCCGGTCGGCGCAATGTAGCCGAAAATCCCCTTGCTTTCGTCCGTCAGTTTCTTCGCGTTGTCACGAAGGGTGTCCCACGTCCACGTTTCATCCGGGTACGGCACGCCCGCATCGTCGAAAAGCTTTTTGTTGTAGTAGAGCGCCACGACGTCGGAGAAATACGGCATGCCGTACAGCGTGTCGTTCACGGAATAGAGGGAAATGAGCGAATCGTTGTAGTCGGCTTTGCTGATGCCGTCCCGGGCCAGAAACTCGTCAAGCGGCTTCAGTTGCCCGAGGGACGAATATTTGTGGACGTTCGGACCGTTCATCCAGAACACGTCCGGTCCCGCCCCGCCGGCCAGACTGGTTTGCAGCGAGGTCCAGTAGTCGCTCCATGGCGTCAGGTTCACGGTAATCTTGACGTTCGGGTAGTGCTTGTTGAACTCGCTGATCGTTTCGTTTAGCACTTCGGCGGCCGAAGCGTCCCACAGCGCGACCGTCAGGTCCCCCGAGAGGTCGGACGAATCGTCCTTGCCCGGTCCATTCGATGACGCGTCCGAAGTTTGCGTGGAACCGCCGGAGAACGACGTGCCGTCCGTGTTGCCGGATGAGTTCGAATTACCCGAACATGCGACAAGCAGCAAGGCCATAAGAAGGAGGATGAAGCTTTTGACCGACCGTTTCATGAAACATGAACCCCCTGACTTGAACTTCTTGGTGGCTGCTGTCTGCAGGCCTGGAACGCACGGCCATTGCGACAACAGGCATCATCCGCGGCGAACGCTTTTTTGTTGTGAACCCGGATTTTTGGCCCTCACCCCCTTCAAACGGTTTGAAGACGGTATTTCACTCGAGTGAAATTGCGGGCAATCAAATAACAGTGTGCCGCAAATTGGTGTGGGTTGCGTTTTTGCTTGTATTTGATATTATCACTCGAGTGATATAGAGGAGAATAAAAAACAGGAGCTTTTTTCCACAGCCTTGTTGCCTTTGAAACCACCGGTTTTCCCTCATTTTTGCGCAAGAATATTTCACTCGAGTGAAATTACCGAAAAAGAAAAATGTAATCGCTTACTGTCGATCATTATAATATGAGTTTTCTCGCAAATCAACCCTCTTTTTTGGATTTTCGTGTTTGATCACGCCCCTCGAAAGCCTGGCTTCACCTGCCGGAAAAACTGTTTTACAAGATAGCGTTTTGGTTTTGGTAGCAGTTCGGACAAAAAAAGACCCGGCATAAGCCGCCGGGCCGTTCATCCGTTTGGATGATCGGCGGACAAGCCGGTGCCCATGTCCCATAGCATTTCAATATTTCCGTCAACGGATGATGCCAAAGGTTTTTTGCTGATGAATGTGCAAGCCGCCATGAGAAAAATTGATGAAAGAACGAGAAACCAAGCGTTGCCCCATCTGCTCACGAATCCACCCTCTCCTCCGCCCCGATCTTCGCGAGCCGTTGCCGCCAATAGTCCATGATTTCATTCAGCTTCCCGTTTTCCAGGTTGTAGATGCTCCATCGCTGCATTTCCAGATCGAACGCCGGGTCCATCGTCCCCGCTTTCTCATGATAAAAGAACGCCTGGACATGTTTGCCCTCCAGCACCGGCGACAACTCGCCAAAACGGGTTTTCATTTCTGAATCAGCCAAGACGCTGCCTACGCCTTTTCTACTGTTTTCAAGCTGCGGGCCATAGGACACGAGATGCGAGATCATGTCGAAGGCTTCTTTTTTTCGGTTGCTGTGCTTGGCGATGCCGACGTAGTAATAGTAGGGGGCCGGTCCGGTGTCGGGCGCGTCGGCATGCACCGGGAAACTGGCCATGTCCCATTCGTCCGCGGGCGCGCTGAACCCCCTTGTGTATTCGTTCCCCCGCTCTGCCGACTCGCCAATCCAACGGCCGGCCAGCATCGCCACCTTGCCGGCGCCGAATCCCGCATAATCCCCTTCGATCCGCGCATCCCCTTCCCGTTCCAGCAAATCGCGATAATCGGCATAGAATGCCCGCCGCCGTTCCCAGACCGGACTGTCCGCGTCCGGCTCGCCGGTTTCGGGATCGAACACCCGGATGTGCAGCTGGCTGAACACCAGATGGCCGTCCGGAATCCGGAGGGCGGCCCGCCCGGCAAGCCGCGGATGATCCGCCATCCTTCGCGCCAGATCAAACACGCCGTCCCATGTCATGCCGTCGGTCGGGTAAGGCATGTTCAGCTCATCGAAGATCGTTTTGTTGTAAAAAAGGGCGTACACGTTTTTGCCGAAAGGAATCGCATACGTCGTACCGCCGCCCTGGGCCTGCACGAACCGGACGGCATCGGGCTCCAGCCGGTCCAGAAGATCGGGATTCGTCGCCAAGAAATCATCCAGCGGTTCGAGGTAACCGGTCTTGAACATGTACGGCGCCAGCGTGCTTTCGAACATGACGAGATCGCCCGCCACGCCTTGTTCCACCACGTCGTAGTAGCTCGTGTTCGCCATGCCGGGGGCGACCGTCTCCTCCATTCCCCGTCTCCAGACGCTTGTTGCATGAAAAGAAACGTCGGGGTATCGTTCTTTCAAATAGGGCATGAGGTGATGATCGGCGGACAACCCGGTGCCCATGTCCCACAAAATTTCAACATTTCCTTCAGCCGAAGGGGTTGGCGGTTTGTCTGCGTCCGAGCAGGCCGACGGCAGAAGAAGCGCCGTCAGGAAGCACAGTCCGGTTTGAACAATGATTCTCATGATTCGTATTCGTTCCCCCCTGCAAAATGGAATCAGTTTTTTGGAGGGTTCACGGTCACCCCCGACTTTTCCGGCTTCTTTCGTCAAAATGCCAGAATCTCTTTCAGAATGGCGAGATCACAGGCCGCGAAGCTTTCCACATGTCCGCACAAAACGCCACATTTGCAGCAGGATCCCTCCGCCGTGCAGCCTCCTTGCTGCCGTTCGCGGGTTTCGCCATGAAGTTCCGCCAATAAATGATAGTTTTTATGAATTATACCATGAGATAAAATGGACTCAAAATATTTTCATATATTGTAAAATCCATCCCCGAATGTTTGCCCGGGCTGCAACAAAAAAGCACCTTCACCCGCCAACGGGGTGAAGATGCTGAAAAAAGGTCCAACATTTACAACCGCACCCGCTGCAGCCGCAGCGCGTTCAGCACCACCGACACCGAACTCAGGGCCATGGCGGCGCCGGCCAGCCAGGGCGCGAGAAACCCGGCGGCGGCCACCGGGATGCCGACGGAATTGTAGGCGAGCGCCCAGAACAGGTTTTGCCGGATGTTGCGCATCGTCAGCCGGCTCATGCGGATGGCGTCGGCGATGGCGCGAAGATCGCCGCGCATCAGCGTCACGTCGGCGGTTTCGATGGCCACGTCCGTGCCGGTGCCCACCGCCATCCCGATGTCCGCCGCGGCCAGGGCCGGCGCGTCGTTGATGCCGTCGCCGACCATGGCGACTTTCCACCCTTCCGCCTGCAGCTTGCGCACCTGTTCGGCCTTGCCCTCCGGCAGCACTTCCGCCAGCACCCGGTCCACGCCGACCTCGCGGCCGATCGCTTCCGCCGTCCGGCGGTTGTCGCCGGTGATCATCATGACGGCAAGGCCCATCGCTTTCAGGTCGCGGATCGCCTGCGCCGACGTCTCCTTCACCGTGTCGGCCACGGCCACGACGCCGGCGAACACCCGGTCCGCGGCCACCAGCATCGCCGTTTTGCCGGCTTCCTCCAGCGCCGCCAGGACGCTTTCCGCTCCGCTTCCCGCATCCACGCCGTATGTCTCCATCAGGCGCCGGGTGCCGACCAGCACTTCTTTGCCACCCACCACGGCCCGCACGCCGTAACCGGGAATCGCTTCGAACCGCTCCGGTTCCGCAAGCGCCAGCCCCCGCGCCCGGGCCCCCGCCACAAGGGCTTGCGCCAGCGGATGCTCCGACGGCAGCTCCGCCGAAGCGGCCAGGGCGAGCAGCCGGTTTTCTGCCGGCAGTCCCGCCAAAGCTTCTTCTGCCGGAAGGTCGCCGCCAATTGCGGGCAGCGGCGATGCCTCTGCCGCCGGGTTTTCGCCGGCGTTGGCGGACAACGCCTCTGCCGGGGCCTTTGCCGGTCTTTCCGTCGGCGTTTTGGCCGGCGTGTTCGCCGTCTTGTTCACGAAATCGTCCGATGCGATCACGTCCGTCAGTTCCGGTTTGCCTTTCGTGATGGTGCCGGTCTTGTCCAGCAAAATCGCCGTCAGCCGATGGGTCGTCTCCAGGTGCTCGCCGCCCCTGAACAGGATGCCGTATTCCGCCGCGCGGCCGCTGCCGGCCATGATGGACGTCGGCGTCGCGAGCCCGAGGGCGCACGGGCAGGCGATGACGAGCACGGCGATGGCGCTCTTGAGCGCCGCGGCCGCGTTCCACGGATCTGCGAGGAAATACCAGACCAGAAACGTGACGACCGCAATGGAGACGACAACCGGCACGAATATGCCCGAGATGTTGTCCGCCACGCGCTGGATCGGCGCCTTCGACCCTTGCGCTTCCTCCACCGTCCGGACGATCTGCGCCAGCACCGTGTCTTTGCCGACCTGGGTGGCGCGGAAACGGAAGCTGCCGGTTTTGTTGATCGTCGCGCCGATGACCCGGTCGCCGGGCCGCTTTTCCACGGGCATGCTTTCGCCGGTCAGCATCGACTCGTCCACCGCCGAGAAGCCTTCCGTCACGACGCCGTCCACGGGCACTTTCTCGCCGGGCCTGACGAGCACGATGTCGCCGGCCCGCACGTCTTCCACCGGCACGACGCGTTCTTCGCCGTCGCGGATCACCGTCGCCGTCTTCGCCTTCAGGCCCATCAGCGCCTTGATCGCCTCCCCCGTCCGGCCCTTCGCCCGCGCTTCGAGCAGCTTGCCGAGCAGGACCAGGGTGATCAGGATCGCGCTCGTTTCATAGTACAGCTCCGGCATGCGGGCCCCGCCGTGTCCGGCCGCGCCGAGCGCCCATTCCAGCGACAGGTACAGGCTGTAGAAAAAGGCGGCGCTCGTCCCGAGGGCGACGAGCACGTCCATGTTGGCGCTGCCGTTGCGCAACGCTTTGTAGGCTCCAACGTAGAACCGGCTGCCGATCGCGAACTGGACCGGCGCCGCCAGCGCCAGCTGGAACCAGGGATTCATGAACAGGTCCGGCACCGGGATGAATGCCGTGAAGGCCAAATGACCCGCCATCGCCCAAAGCAGCGGAAACGAAAGGACGCAGCTCATGATGAACAGCCGCTTCTGCCGCCTCAGCTCGTCCTGTTTGCGCCTGGCGGTTTCTTCCTCCGACGGCTTGACGGCGGCGCCGTACCCGAGTTTTTCGATCCGTTTGATGAGGTCGTCCGGCGTCACCCCGTCCGTGTACGTCACGCTGGCCGTCTCCGTCGCCAGGTTGACGCTGGCGCCGACGACGCCTTCCATGCGGCTCAAGCCTTTTTCGATGCGGGCCGAACACGCCGCGCACGTCATGCCGGTGATTTGCAGCGTGACGTGTCGTTGGCCCGTCTGCTTTTCGTCCGCCGGCTTTTCAGCCGCCTGCGGTTCCATCGTCCATCCCCGCCTTCCCCGCGAAACCATGCCCTTGTTGAAACAAATTCCTTTTCCGAGACAAAAAAGGCCGACGTCGCATCGAAGCGCCGCCGGACGTTCATGCCGGTTACAGAATGCCGACGACATCGTAGCCCTGTTCTTCAATCGCTTCCCTGATTTTGTCCGCGTTCAGTCTCGTTTCGTCGTAGGTGACTTCGACCTTCCTGGACGCCAGGTCCACCTTGCCGCTTGCGCCGATTTCCTTCAGGGCGGTTTCCACCGCGTTCACGCAATGCTGGCAGCTCATGCCTTCCACTTGCAGCGTGACGGTTGCCATCTGTCCATTCGCCTCCGTTTTCGGATTGTTCGGGTTTCGGATGCCGGATGGTCCGGAAAGCCGTCAATTGCGCATCAGTTTCTGGATCGTGACCAAAAGCTCGTCGATGACGCCGTGATCGCCTTCGCTGATCCGCTCCACCACGCACGACCGCATGTGCCCTTCGAGAAGCAGTTTGCTCACGCCGTTCAGCGCCGCCTGGGTGGCCGCGATCTGGTTCAGCACATCGTCGCAGTAAGTATCTTTCTCGATCATGCCTTTTATGCCGCGGATTTGGCCTTCGATCCGGTTCAGGCGGGCGATGAGGTTGGCTTTGGTTTTCTCGGAATGGTGGCTTTTGCGCTCCGCCATCGACGAAGCACCTCCTCGTTGCGGATCGATTATACCATACCCCCCTATGGTATGTAAAGCGTGTCGTGGAAGTCGCTTGAAAAAGCCGATCCACCCGCCCCGCCGGCGCAGTGATCGGCGCCGGGTTGCCCGAAACCGGAAATGAAGCAAAAACCGGCGCTCGTCCGGATGCAAAAAAAAAACGGACACCGCATGTTCCGGTGTCCGCCAAGACCATATTCCGCCATGACCATATATGGAGGGGGAATCAATCCCGCAAGCCAACGGGTCGTTCCGCCCGTGCGCCGGGCTCACCGGCTCATTTCTTCCCAGGCGCGCTGCATGTTCTCCAGCAGCTGCTCCCGGTTGATTTGGCCGCCGATGTACGCCTGCAGGATGTCGCTGAACTTGTTGCTGGTCGCTTCCCCGTTCGGGAACATGAACCAGGTCCACGGAATCGTCTTGCCGGCCTGGCTGTAGCGGATGATGTCCGCCGCCATCGGGCCGAGCACGCTCTCGTCGGCCGGGATGTTCTTGAACGCCGGGATGAACTTGAACTCCTCGACGATGTAACGCTGGCCGACTTCGGAACTGACCATCCAGTTCAGGAACGCCTTCGCTTCTTCCTTCACGGGCGACTTGTTGTACACGACCCAGTTGCTCGGCACGCCGACCGCCAATTTGTCCATTTCTTCCGCATTGTTGTTGATCGGCATCGGCAGGAAGCCGTGTTTGAGGTCCGGGTTCGTTTGCAGGACCGCCACCTGCGTCCAGTTGCCCTGCTGGGTCATGGCCGCGTTGCCGACGGCAAATTCGGTCACCTGCGTGTTGTAGTCCGTCTGCAGCGGGTTGGCGTTGCCGAACTCCAGCGTCAGGTCGATCAAATCGACCCACTGGTTGAATACTTCGTTGCCGGGGATTTTCGCCGTGCCGTCGTACAGCCCCCGGATGAAACCTTCAACGTCCGGCTGGCGGGCGAAGGCGATGTTGGCCAGGTGGTTGCCGAGCACCCACCATTCCGCATACCCGTTCACGAAGGGCTGGATGCCCGCGTCTTTCAGCTTTTGCGCGGCGCTGCGCAGTTCATCCAGCGTTTTGGGCGTTTCGGTGACGCCCGCTTTTTCAAACAGCTCCTTGTTGTACAGGAAGCCGTAGCCTTCCAGGTTCACCGGCATCCCGTAAAGACGGCCGTCTTTCGTCATCGGGGGTTTGGCCGCCTCCACCAGATGCCCGACCCACGGTTCATCCGTCATGTCTTCCAGATGCTCGATCCACAGATCCAGTTCGCTGAAACCGCCGTTGAAGAAAATGTCCGGAATGTCGCCGGAGTTGAATTTCGCTTTCAGCGTGGCGCTGTAGTCCGCGCCGCCGCCGACGGTTTCCACGTTGATTTTGACGTTCGGGTGCTCTTTTTCGTACTCCTTGATCAATCCGGCGAGCTGCTCGACGATTTCCACCTTGAAGTTGAAAATCCGGATCGTCACCTGCTCGTCCTTGCCGCCTCCCGACGTGCCGCCGCCGGCCGAACCGCCGTTTCCGCCCGTGCCGGCCGTGTTGTTTCCGCCGCCGGCCGTACCGCAGGCCGCGACAAACAGCACCAGCGCCAGCAGGCAGGCCAACATGGACAGGATTTTTTTCTTCATGGGTGCAGACCTCCCTTTGATGTGCTTCGGAATGACGGGCTTCGCCATCCGTCCGGCAATCAAATTGTAATTAACGTATTTTCTTCAAATAAACAGAATTTATTGAACAAAAAGGTGGAACTTCTTGTCTGCGGCAGCCACGGCGTCAACCTTTCACCGCGCCCGCGGAAATGCCGGCAATGATGTGCTTCTGCATCGCCAGGAAAAACGCCACCATCGGCGCCACCCCCAGCACGAGGCCGGCCAGGGCGAGATCCCATTGTTTTGTGTATTGCCCGAAAAACGCGTACGTCTGCAGCGGAATCGTGCGGATGCCGGCATCATGCAGCACGAGCGACGGCAGCAGGAAGTCGTTCCAGATCCACAGGCTGTTGAGGATGACCACCGTGATCGTCATCGGCTTGAGCAGCGGATAGACGATCCGCCAGAACACCCCGTACGGCGTGCACCCGTCCACCACCGCCGATTCCTCGATCTCCTGCGGGATCGACTTCATGAACCCGTGGTACAGAAACAGGTTCAGGGACACGCCGAAGCCGAAGTAGCAGAGGATGAGGCCGGTCCGGCTGTCCATCAGCCCGCTGGAGGACACCACCTTGACCAGGGGAATCATGATGGACTGGAACGGGATCACCATCGCCGCCACGAACAGCGCAAACAGCAGCTTGTTGAACCGGGTCGGATGCCGCAGGATGCGGTAGGCCGCCATCGAGCTGATGACGACGAGCCCGACGTTGCTGAGCACCGTCACGATGAGCGAGTTCATGAAGGCCAGGGGGTACCGCATGATGTCCCAGACCCGCGCGTAGTTGCTCCAGACGAACGCTTCCGGCCAGCCCGCCGTGTTGCGCATCAAATCCCCGAAGCTTTTCACCGAGTTGACGAGCACGAAGTAGAAGGGGACAAAATACACGAGGGCCAGCACGATCACCGCGATCTCCAGCGCGAGCAGCCTTCCCCCGTATCGGGTCTCCTCCATCACACTTCGACCTCCTTCCGCTTCGTGAAATACACCTGCAGCGACGTCACCGCGGCGACGATGATGAAGAAGATGAGGGATTTGGCCGTGCCGAGGCCGTACCGGTTGTTCTGGAACGCCTCCTTGTAAATGTTGAGCGCGACGGATTCCGTCGATCCGAACGGCCCGCCCTTCGTCAGCGCCAGGTTCAGGTCAAACACCTTGAACGACCAAGAGATGGCCAGGAACAGGCAGACGGTGAACGCGGGCATGACCATCGGGATGATGACGCTTTTCAGCGTTTGCCACTTGCCGGCGCCGTCGATTTTGGCCGCTTCGAGCAGGTCTTTCGGCACGTTCATGATGCCGGCGATGTAGATGACCATCAGATACCCGGACATCTGCCAGACGCTGACGATCACCATGCCCCAGAATGCGGTGGACGCCGTCCCGAGCCACGGCAGGTTGAAGAAGGCGATGCCCGTCAGTTGGCCGACGGCGGCAAATCCTTTGACGAAGATGAACTGCCAGATGAACCCGAGCAGAAGGCCGGCGATGACGTTCGGCAGGAAAAAGACGGTGCGCAGCGCGTTGCGGGTTTTGAGCGGCATCGTCAAAAACAGGGCCAGCGCAAACCCGACGGCATTGGACAGCACGACGGCCGCCACCGTGTAGCGGGTCGTGAACCAGAACGAGGTGCGGAAGGCTTCATCCGCCGCCAAAATCGTCCGGAAATTGTCGAGCCCGGTCCAGACGACGGTCCGCGTGACGCCGTTCCAGTCCGTCATGCTGTAGTAGATGCTCATGAAAAACGGCACAAGGACCACCGCCGCGAAAAAAAGCAGCGCCGGTCCGACAAACACCAGCTGCAAAACGGCCTGCGAACGCCATTTTGAACGATGCGGCATCTTCGGTGCACCCCCCGGGAGCAAATTGAAACCGCCCAAGTCCAGTATAGGAAAGGACGATCGGGGAAAACACGTACGATCATGATGAATGAGGTGGAATATTTTGATCTGGCGCCTGCGGTTGACGCGCCGCCCGCCGCGGCTTGTATAATGAAGACGATTTCATCTGGCCGAGGCGGTGGATGCGATGAAACCTTTTCGGATGAACCGGCTGCGCAACAAGCTGATCGCCTTTCTGCTGGTGTCCATCGTCCTGCCGATTTCCACCTCCATCCTGATCACCTACCAGTACACGAAAGAATCCATCAAATCCGACTACATCCGGGAAAATTCGAACCTGCTCCGGCAGGGAGCGATCAACATCCTGAATTACATGGAACGGATCAACGAAGCCACCCTTCTCGTCTACAACGACCTTTCCGACGAAAACAGCCTGTACCAGCTGATGCAAAAGAGGGACCATACCTACCTGGAAGAGCGGCAGATGTACCGCAACCTGCAATTCATCGCCAACGCCGCAAGGGACATCGAGCAAATTTACCTGTTCAGCGCCGTGACGGACACGTCGTACCGGTTTGCCTACAACCTGCTCCGCAGCGCCCGGGGCCAAACGTTCAACCCGGAGCTGGAGCCGGACCGGGATGTGCGGATCGATGCGTCGCATCCGAGCGGCGATTACGGCATCGGCAAGCCGAAATTTTCCTATCACATCGAGCGGGACGTGTTTTCGTTCCACCGCAGGATCATCGACGCGCCGAAATCCGACATCCTGGGGATCATCACGCTCGACATCGCCACCGACACCATCCGGGAACTGGGCGGGCAATTGTACACGCCGGGGGATGAAGAACTTTACATTTTCGACGACCGGGGGAACTTCATTTACTATCCCGAGTCTTCCCCGATCGGGACGAACCGATTCGCCTGGACCGGCGACACGGCGGCCTTCGGGGCGGCGCGGGGCAATTACCATTACGAGGACGATTCGTTCAGCGGCATCCATCTGTACGAGAAGCTGGAGACCCCCTGGCTGAACTGGACGCTCGTCAAACGGATTCCGTACGAATCGCTGTACAGGGACGCGCGCCGCATCACGATGATCAACAGCCTCGTCGTCTCCCTGTTTCTCGTGTTGTCGGTCGCCGCCACCATTTTCATTTCCGTCCGGTTCACCCATCCCATCAAAAAACTGATCCGCTACATCAACAAAATCGAAAGCGGCCGCCTGGACGCGGACATCGGCATCGACGTCGGCCGGGACGACGAAATCGGCATCCTGGCCAAACGGTTCCATCAGCTCATGCAGCGGCTCGACCAGTTGATCATGCGGGAATACCGGCTCGAACTGGCCAACAAGACGAACCAGCTGAAAGCGCTGCAGGCGCAGGTCAACCCGCATTTCATGAACAACGCGCTGCAATCCATCGGCACTCTGGCGCTGCAGCACGGAGACCGGCAAATCTATTCCCTCATCTCCTCCCTCGGCAAAATGATGCGCTACCACATGAAAACCGACACTACGAGCGTTCCGCTGTCCGCCGAGCTGGACTACGTGCGGTCCTATCTGGAACTGCAGCGGCAGCGGTTCGACGAAAAGCTGACCTTCGACATCCGGACCGACGAAGAAGCCGCCGGCGTGCAGGTGCCGAAAATGATTTTGCAGCCGATCGTGGAAAACGTGTTCAAGCACGGGTTTCCGGACGCGCAGGGACCGTGGGAAATCGCCATCGACTGCCGGATGGCGACGCCGTCCCGGCTCGAAATCCGGATTCTCGACAACGGGGTCGGCATGGATGAACCCGCGCGGCAGCGGCTGCAGGCGATGCTGGACGGGGGCGCCAATCCGTTCGGACACGATTACGGAGGCGGCATCGGCCTGTACAACATTTTGTCCAGGCTGCGGCTGTACTTCAGCGAAGAGGCGCAACTGAAGCTGGACGTCCGCCCGTCGGGCGGGCTGGTCGTGACGCTGTCGATTCCGCTGGCGAAAGGAGCGCAAACCCCATGAAAGCCTTGATCGTGGACGACGAAAAGCACGTGCGGGACGCCATTCGCCTGCTGGTGGACTGGGAGCGGTACGGGATCGACGAGATCCGGGAAGCGCCGGAGGGCGAGACGGCCGTCCGCATCCTGGAAGCGGAAAAACCCGAAATCGTGTTTACCGACATGCGCATGCCGATCATGGACGGGGTCGAGCTGTTGGAATGGATCCATGAACACCACCCCTCCTGCAAGACGATCGTGGTCAGCGGGCACGACGATTTCGATTTCGTCCGGTACACGGTGAAATACGGCGGGCTCGATTATATTTTGAAACCGATCGATCCGGACGAACTGAACGGCGCGCTGGCGAAGGCGGTGGACAGCTGGAAACGGGACAACGAAGCCCGCCTCCGGGACCAGATCCGCGCCATCCGGATCAACGAAATCAAACCCGTCTACTGGGACCGGTTTTTTTCGCGCCTGATCGGGGAAACGGCCGGCATTCCGGCGATTCCGGACCATTTCGAGCAGGACTTCGGCCTCGCGGCCCGGCCGGCCGAAGCGCGCATCGCCGTCATGAGCGTCGACACGATGCCCCGATCCGTCCGCGACAAATTTGCCGGTGATCCGGACCTTCTGTTTTTCTCGCTGGCCAACATCGCCAACGAATATTTGCACAAAGACCGGGCCGGCCACGCGTTCCGCAACTGGAACAGCCGCAGCGAACTGGTGATCGTCTGCTGGAAGGGCCTGGGCGAACTGGAGGCGCGCATCCGGAGCATCAACGAAGGCGTGCGGACCGCGCTGGGCGGCTGCCTCGATGCGGGCATCGGCACCGTCCGGCGGTTCCCGGCGGGACTGGCGGAATCGTACCGGGAAGCGGCGACCGCCTTGCGGCAGCGGAACCTGCTCCGGAAGGCGGGCAAAATGCTCGCCTATGACCCGCTTGGCGCGCCGCGTTTCGTCCCCCTGCCTTTCAGCCGCCATGAAGCCGAATGGCGCGCCGCCCTCGCCGGACGGCGGGAATCCCTCATCCGCGAAGCCGTCGACCGCTGGATGGCCGAGCTGGAGGCGCTGGATGCCGTCACGCCGGAGCAGCTGGAGCTGTGGAACCATGAATATGCCGTGTTCAAAACCCGCTGCCTCGGCGAATGGCAGCCCGACGGCCAGGTGTGCGTCCCGGGCGGGAGCCGTGACGACGGCGAATTCCTGTTCCCGCTGGACGACGACGGCGCGCTTTCGCTCACCCTCTGGAAAGAAACCGTCACGCAGGATCTCATCCGCCTGTCCGCCGAGATGGCCCGGCTGGCGAGGCGGGATCGGAACATCATCCGCGACATCGTGGACTACATCGAACGGCATTACCACGAAGACATTTCGCTGCACCACATCGCCGACCGGTTCTATCTGAGCCGGGAATACATCTCGCGCAAATTCAAACAGGAACGGGGCGAAAACATCTCCGACTGCATCACGCGCATCCGCATCGGCAAGGCGAAGCGGCTGCTCGCCAATCCGTCCCTGCGCATCGCGGACATCGCGGACATGATCGGCTACCGCGACGAAAAATACTTCAGCAAGGTGTTCAAAAAAAATGTCGGCCTGTCGCCGACCGACTATCGAAAACGGATGCTGGAGGATCATTGAGAAAAAACCATGGATCACCGCCCACGGTCCCGCCGCTCGTGCCAGGCCCGTTCCAGCTCGGCCAGGGCGGCGGGATCGACGTCTTTCTCCCCGTAACGGACCGGATTGTACAGGCGGACGACAAGCGCCGCCGGCACCTTCCGCCAGCCGGCCTCCTCCAGCTTCGCCGCCGTCTCCGACGGCGTCCGGGCCGGGTCCGGCGCCAGGCCGTCCCGGGCGGCCAGGTCCAGCATCATCCGGTAGCGCGCCCGCACCCGCTCCCGCGGATCGTCCGGCAGCTCCGGCGCCGGGCGGCGCTTCATCCGGCCGGCGGCCCGCCGCAGGGCGGACCGGATGTCCGGCGCCTCCAGTTTTTCCGTCTCGTCGAGGTAATCGAGGGCCGCCCGGCGATCCCGGTTCAACCCGGCGGCCAGCCGCCCCAGGAACGGATACAGCTTCGCAACGGCCAAATAGCCGGCGGCGGCGAGCGCCGCCAGAACGGCCAGCCAGCCGACCGCGTGCACGAGGATTTCCTGCAGCATGGTCCAAAACGGCGAAGGTTCTTTGGACGGCGCTTCGATCGGCAGCGCCGGAAGTCCGCCCGGGCCGCCGGCATCCGGCCGGTATTCGCCCGGTTCTCCTCCCAGGCGGCCGAGCCATGCCTTGACGGCCTCCCGCAGGGCGGAAAGCAGCCGGTTGATCGCCCCGATGCTTGCCACGGCCGCGACGGCGGCCAGAAAGCCGGCGGCATACAGCGCGTTTTTCACCCGAATGTCCGGTGACACGCCGTCCGGCCCCGTCCGGTCCTTCAGATTGGCTTCATACAGCTGCGTCCGGTTCAGGAGGAAAATGGCGGCCGCCGCGGCGGCCAGGCAGACGGCCGAATGAAGGCCGGCGCGTTCCCCGAGCGACGGGTCCACCCGGTGCAGGATCGGCATCAACAGGTACGTGCCGAGGCCGAGGGCGATCACGCGGGTAGGGAGTCCCTCTTCCGGCGCGAATTGCGCGCTCCGCATGCCGAGATGCGTCACGGCATACGACGCGAGGAAAGCGGCCAGGGCGCGCGGGGTCGTCCCGAAGACGGCCAGGACGGCCGCGCCGGACACGAAAAGGGCGATCAGCACTTCCGCATACGCTTTCTTCGGCGCCAGCCCGGCCAGGATGCCCGCGAAGGAAAGCCCCAGCATCAGGGCGAGAAGCTGCGCCGTGCGCCCCTGCAGGGCAAAATGCCCGATTGCGAGCGCGACCGGAAACCAGCACAGATGCAAAACGGCCATGCGCACGGCCAGCCCCGCGGCATGGCGAACCCCGTGACGGAACGAAACGCGAAACCGTCCGCCGTTCATGCCGGCCTCTCCTCCGTTTCCGGTTCCAGATGCAGCACCTGCACGCTGTGTCCCGCTTCCTCGAGCTTTTGGATGCGGTCTTTCAAAGCATCCGACAGGTGGGCGGTGATCAGGACGTAGTCCCGTTTTTCGTCCGTTGCCGCACAATCCGGCTCCAGGAAATCATGGAACAGTATGCGGCAGCGGAGCTCGATCCGCGCCATTTCTTCCAGGATCGCCATCAGATGGGCGCGTCCGCCGCCGGCGGGCACGCGGCCGGGGCCGGCCGCCCGTCCGTCCGGCCCGGGCTCGCCGCCGGCCGGCGCCGCGCGTTCCGCCCGGCATCCGTTGTGGCCGAAACCGACGGTCAGCCCCTGGCGGATCGCATGCGACACGATGGTGGCCGCATACGCAATGCCCCGCTCGATCAACGCTTCATGGTGGACGAGATCCCGCGTCGTTTCCCGGTCTTCCACGTTGAGCATCACCATCAGCCGGCGCTCCGCCGTAAACTCCCGGCGGTGCACCTGCAGCGAACCGGCCCGGGCCGTGGCTTTCCAGTGGATCAGCTTCATCGGATCGCCGCTTTGGTAATCCCGCACCCCGGCGGTCGTGAACGGGTCGTCCACCAGCCAGCGCCGCACGGTGACATCGCCCTGCCAGCCGTGGGACGGCAGGGGCACCTCCTCCATGCTGACGACCGCCGGGTAGACGACAAGCTCCGCCTCCACCGGACAGCGCCGGGTGCTCTCCAGCATCCCGAACAGATCGCCGGCGGTCACCGTCACGCCGGACAGCCGGTAGACGCCCCTCTTCGTGCAAGTGATCTTGTGGCGACGGCGGATGCGGCGATACGGCCCGAGGGTGAACAGGCTTTTGTGATACTGGGTTTTCCGTCCTTCGTTGATGTGGAGCGCTTCCTCCGTCCGGAACCGCAAGGCCGCGTCCATCATCGATTCCACCCGGATCCACGGCACCGGCAGCCATTTGTGGTTTTCGATCACTTCCACCAGTTCGATCGTGTCCCCGGCGTAGCAGTCCGGCACCTGAAACCGGCAGGTGTAGCGGATGCGCGAGACGCCGTATCGGCCGAACACCGCCGCCTGCAGGGCGGTCAGCGCCGCCAGGGACAAAAGCAGCACGAACACCGACATGGCTTACACCGGCCCGGCGCCCGATTCCGCCGGCACCGGCACCCGGTCGAGGATGCGGCGGATCACGTATTCCTCGAGCCCGTCCGACGCCCGGAGCCGGTTTCTGAGCAACAGCCGGTGCGCCAGCACCGGAACCGCCAACTCCTTGATGTCGTCCGGCAGCACGTAATCCCTTCCCCTGATCATCGCCCACGCCTGCGTCGCGCGCAGGAGCGCCTGCGTGCCCCGCGGGCTGATGCCGAGGGCCACCTCGGGATGGCGGCGGCTTTCCTCCGCAATGCGGACGATGTATCGCAGCAGGTCTTCGCTGACCCGCACGCGTGCCGCGTTCCGCTGCCCTTCGAGGATCTCCTCCCGCCCGGCCACCGGCCCGAGCTCTTCATGCGGGTTTCCGGCGCGGAACCGTTCGAGGATGCGGACGCCTTCCTCCGTGTCCGGATAGCCCATGGCGATTTTCATCATGAACCGGTCCAGCTGCGCTTCCGGCAGCGGGAAGGTGCCCTGGTTGTCGAGCGGGTTTTGCGTCGCCAGCACCATGAACGGCTCCTCCAGCCGGCGGGTCACGCCGTCGATGCTCACCTGGCGTTCCTGCATGCTCTCCAGCAGGCTGGACTGGGTGCGGGGCGTCGCCCGGTTGATTTCGTCCGCCAGCACGATATTGGCAAACACCGGCCCCGGCCGGAATTCAAATTCGCCGGTTTTTTGGTTATAGTAATGGATGCCGCTGACGTCGGAGGGAAGCAGGTCCGGCGTGAACTGGATGCGCTGGAAGCTCAGGTTCATGGAGCGGGCCAGCGATTTGGCCAGCAGCGTCTTGCCCGTGCCCGGCACGTCCTCCAGAAGCGCGTGGCCGCCGGCAAACAGCACCGCCAGCAGCTTGTCGATGACGTCTTCCTTGCCCACGATGACCCTGGACACATTGTCTTTGATCCGTTGCGCCACGATTGCGGTTTCTTTCAGTCCCACCATCCATCGCCACTTTCATTGCAAAAAAATTGGATATATACCCCCATCATATCAAAAAGCGTTTCCATCCGCATGCCCGGTTCAAAAAAGGGCATGGACGCCCGCTTCCCGCTCCGGGGAAACATCCGGCCTGAAAAACAGGCGTCATTTTGCATTGGGTTGCAGATCATGGTAAAGTAAAATATTCAAGATGACAGGTTCCATTTTCAAAAAAGGAGCGGCTCTCATGGATCCAATGTTTCGTGCGGAACAAGACCGCCTCGACCGGGTGATCGCCGCCATCGACGGGCACATCGCCCGGCTTGAACGGGAAACCGGCGAACTGCGCGAAGAAGTGGTGGACATTCGCCGCCGGTTTTGGGAAGACGTGACCGTCAACACGGATACGATGGACGACCTGCTGGAAACGTACTGGAGCGTGAAGCAGCAGGCGGAAGTGCTGTCCCAGCGGGAGAGGAGCCACCAGCATGCTGCCAGGCAGCTGGCGGTCCTGAAGCGCATGAAGGACAGTCCGTATTTCGGGCGCATCGATTTCCGGGAAGACGGGTCGCCCGCCGCCGAATCGATCTACATCGGCATCTCCTCGCTCACGGACGCTTCCGGCGAACGGTTTCTCGTCTATGACTGGCGCGCGCCGGTTTCCAGCGTCTACTACGACTATGCTCCCGGACCCGCCAAATACGAGACGCCCGGCGGCACGGTCACGGGCGAACTGGAGAAGAAGTGGCAATACATCATCCGGGGCGGCCGGCTGCTCTCTTTGTTTGACACCGGGCTGACCATCGGCGACGAATTGCTCCAGCAGGTGCTCGGCCGGCGCAACGACAGCCGGATGCGCAGCATCGTCGCGACCATCCAGCAGGAACAAAACCGGATCATCCGCAACGAGCGGGGCCGGCTGCTCATCGTGCAGGGCGCGGCCGGCAGCGGCAAGACGTCGGCGGCGCTGCAGCGCATCGCCTGGCTGCTGTACCGGTACAGGGGGAAGCTCCGGGCCGACCAGATCATCCTCTTCACGCCGAACGCCATGTTCAACAGCTACG
>ERZ795043.543-NODE-543-length-29034-cov-56.023810_pt1 | contig 29034 bp, 18 predicted proteins | sample MGYA00375127_ERZ795043 | MGnify/ENA primary metagenome ERZ795043 (study PRJEB30172, sample SAMN05518447) | compost metagenome | isolation source: Feedstock adapted compost from Newby Island compost facility, Milpitas, CA | place: USA:Newby Island compost facility... | reverse complement strand
TCTTGGGGTTAGGATCCCGCAAGAGCGTGTCCAAGGAAATCGAGGGGCGGAGGACCTTCCCGATAATGCCAGTACCAAACGACTGCGGTTCGCCGTGCCGTTCGCCTACGCCACCGGCCTGCGGCTGTCCGAACTGGTGGATGCCAAGACTGGGAGACTTTATACCATGCCTCTGCGCGACTCCCTTGAAGCCAGGTGGATGCTCAAAGTGCGCGGCAAGGGCAGGAAGTGGCGCGCCGTTCCGATACCTGACGGCATCCTTTCCATGCTCGCCGAATATTTGGCTCAACGTGGCCTTGACCCCGACCCCTTGGTTAATCCACCGGAGACACCTCTCATCGCGCGGCTTGCCAGCAACGATCCGGTTTCTCCGAGCAGCCTATACAAGGCCCTGAAGGATTTTTTCCAGAGCGCCGCCGAGGCCCTGCGAGCCGATGGGCACATCCAAGAGGCAAAGGATTTTGCTCGGGCCTCCGTCCATTGGCTCCGGCACACCCGTGGCAGTCATCTCGGATCGGCTGGCGTGCCGCCCAACCTGATCCAGAAACTTCTGGGCCATGCCAGCCTGGCGACCACCAGCATCTATACAGAATCGGACGAGGAGCGTCTGTGGCAGGAACTGACCGATCTGGAACGAAACGATGCGGATTGAGTTCAGGACCGAGGCACGCGGCTATCTCTTGACCTTGGAGCAGGATCTGTTCGGCGCCTTCGTGCTCTCCCGTCGGTGGTATGGCCTCGCCAACAATCGCGGGGGGATGAAAATCCAGGTATTTCGTCGGCCCTGAAGAACCCCTCATAGCCAGCAGCCATGCGGCCTGTGGCGCCGAGGGGTCGTGTTGAGTTTGCCGGGAACGGATAATCTCCCCCGCGATTCCTTGCAGATTCGGATACCCGATGCGCCGCCGCTCGACGCCCGCCGAGGACCCGACGGTCCGTCCCGATGACTTGTTCCGGGCCCGCCTGGAAACCCAGATCGACCTGCGTCATCCGCTGGCCCAGCTGGCCTGCCGCATGCCCTGGACGGCGCTGGAGGAAACACTTTCGTGCACGTTGCCCGCGCCCACCGTGAGCGGCGGCGGGCGACCGGCGTTGCCGGTTCGGCTGATGGCCGGTCTGCTCTACCTCAAACATGCCTACGACCTGTCGGACGAGGCGGTGTGCGAGCGTTGGCTGGAGAACCCGTACTGGCAGTTCTTCACCGGCGAGGAATTCTTCCAGACCCGGCTGCCGTGCGACCCCAGTTCGCTGGTGCGCTGGCGCAAGCGTCTGGGCGAGGCGGGCATGGAGGAGTTGCTGGCCCAGACGATTGCCGCTGCGCGCTCGATGAAGGCGGTGAAGGCACGGGACCTGGAACGGGTGATCGTGGACAGCACCGTGCAGGAGAAGGCGGTGGCGTACCCGACCGACAGCCGACTATTGGAGGCGGGCCGTCGCAAGCTGGTGCTCCTGGCCAAGCGCCACGGCATTGCGCTGCGGCAGAGCTACGAACGGGAAGGGCCACGCTCCGTCGCCGTGCTGGCGGCTATGCACACGCCAAGCAGTTCAAGCGGATGCGCCGTGTGCTGCGTCGCCAGCGCACGGTACTGGGCCGGGTGATTCGCGACATCGAACGCAAGCTGGCCGATGCCGGAGAGGCGGCCAAAGCGGCACTTGGGACGTGGCTGGATCGCGCCAAGCGGCTGCATGCGCAGCGTCCGAAGGACAAGGGCAAGCTGTACGCATTGCATGCCCCGGAGGTGGAGTGCATAGGCAAGGGGAAGTCGCGACAGCCGTACGAGTTCGGGGTGAAGGTCGGCCTGGCGGTGACCGCCAGGCAGGGCTTGATCGTCGGGGCCCGCAGTTTTCCCGGCAATCCGTACGACGGCGACACGCTGGCCGAGCAGTTGGAGCAGGCCGAGATCGTGAGCGGCTGCAAGCCGAAGGTGGCGATTGTGGATCTTGGCTACCGGGGCCGCGAAGTGGCGGGCGTGGAGATCCTGCATCGAGGCAAGCCCAAGCGCCTGACCCGAAGCCAATGGCGCTGGGTGAAGCGTCGCCAGGCGATCGAACCGATCATCGGCCACGTCAAGGACGACTGTGGCCTGCGCCGCTGCTGGCTGAAGGGCGCGCAAGGGGACGCCATGCACGCGGTCCTGTGCGCGGCGGGCTACAACCTGCGCTGGCTGATGCGCTGGATCGCGGCTTTTTGTGCCTGGATGCTGGGGGCGTTGATTTCGCTCATCACGGCTGGATCGCAGCCAACGGTACCCGCACGGGGATGAGAGGCGGATTCTTCAGGGCCGACTATTTCTTGACAAAGAGGATGCCATGAGGGAATTCAAGCGCGTAGCGAGGCTGCGGGGCCAAGGTGGACGAGAAGTGCGGCATCCACATCCACGTGGACGCCCGGCCCTTCGACGGGCGGACCCTCGCCAACCTTGCCAAGATCATCTACAAGCAGGAGGCGCTCATCCTCACGGCGCTCGGCGTCAACGAGAACCGGCTCCGCAACTACAGCAAACCGGTGAGCGACGAGCTCATCAGGAAGATCGAGCGCAGCCGCCCGCGGACCAAGGACCAGCTCAACCGCATCTGGTACGGCTACCACAACCGCCGGCCCCAGCACTTCGACTCGGCCCGCTACTACGGGGTGAACCTGCACAATGTGTGGTACCGCGGGACCGTGGAGTTCCGATGGTTCGAGGGCACGCTCCACGCGGGCAAGGTCAAGGCCTACATCCAGCTGGTCCTGGCCATCGCCGCCAAGGCCCTGAACAGCCGGGCAGCCTCCAGCCGCAAGCGGAGCCTCGACCCGCAGAGCGCCCGGTACGACTTCCGCGTCTTCCTCCTGCACCTCGGGCTCATCGGCGACGAGTTCAAGACCGCGCGCAAGCACCTGCTGGAGGCGCTGTCGGGCGACTCGGCTTTCAAGCGAGGCAGGCCGAAGCCCAAACCGGAGGACGAACCATCCGCCCCGAAGGACGGGACGCACGAGGAGGCCGGGCCACAAACCCGGCCTCCGGCGTTTTCGGGAGACGGCGCCGTGCCGGACGAAGGAGGTGAAGCATGAGGATACTGATCAGGAACACTACGCTGGAAGGCGAGCCCATCGCGGGCGACGGCGAGGTGTTCGAGGGCAAGACCGTGCTCGACGTGGTCCGGGCCATGAAGGGCGCGTCGCGGATCGAAGACCACCGGGACGTCGAGAGCTACATCGACATGGTCCTGCGCAACGCCAAGATGCTGGCCGGCATCGAGCTGGCGGTCAAAGGGGAAACCCTCGAGGAGAAGGCCGCGTCCTTCCTCGACGCTCTCGTGGCCGGCGGCCTGGCCGAGTTTCCGGACGACACCTCAAAGGAGGGAGACACGGCATGCCGGCACGTGCCCGGGGTGCGCGTTCCGGCGGCGGTGCTGGAGGGCATCCTGGCGGTGCGCCGCTGCGGCCTCACCAACATGCTGGACCAGCCGGTGGTTGCGGACCTGGCGGGGAAGCTCGGCTTCCCCGAAGCCGCCCGCTGGATCGAGACCCATCCCAGGGACTACGCCGAGGGCGTGTTCCGGGGCTTCGTCGGCCACACCCGCTGGCGCACCCGCAGCGACGAGCGCATCAACCGAAACAACCAGCCCATCCGCGCGGGGGACGTCATCTGCACCCACAACGGCACCATCTACAACGCCGACCACCTGTTCCGGAGGCTCCGGCTGCGGCGCTTCGCCGAGGTGGACAGCGAGCTCCTCTTCCGCCTGGCGGACCACGCCTTCCGGGGCGAGACGCCGGACCTCTCGCGCTTCAAGCGCGACCTGGCCCTGTGCCGGGGGCAGCTGGCCTCCCGCCGCCGGCCCGGGATGGTCCTGGTGCTCAAGGGGAACAAGCCGCTCGAACTGCGCATCCACCGCCGCCATGGGGCGGTGCTCTACGCCTCGGATCCGGCCTTCCTCGACGCCGTGCTGGCCGGCGAGCGCGGGTGGCGGCCGCTCCCGCTGTAGCCCATGACCATGCTCGTGTTCAGGCACGAGAGTCTCATGGAGTTCTCCAGGGAGTCGTTCACCTTCATCGCCCAGGGAAAACGGGGGAAGGCGCCGTGACAGGGAACCGCATGAACCGAAGAGAATCACCCATGAACCCCAATGACAATTCGGCAGGAGAGCCGAATTGGACGTGCCGAAGGCACGCCCGAAGGGCGCGAGCCATGGATGGCGAGCGTCAACGGCGCCCCGGGCGGCCGCTGGGGCCCCGTGTACGGCGAGCTCCTGACCTTCGACGATCCCGAGACCCGCCTCCCGGCCATCGACCACCTCGAGGGCTTCCTGCCCGGCGGACCCAGCCTCTACAGGCGTGTGCTGGTGCCGGCAAGTACACGAGGACAACGCGTCCTGGTCTGGCTTTACGTGGAGGGCGCCAGCAGGCGCCCTCCTGGCCGTCGGCTGGCGGATGGTGTCTGGCGAGCCTAGGGAAGGCGTCTTCCGGAAATCTCTTGACATCAACTGTCACTAACTGTAAACTATATCAGTTGGATGAGGTACAACGACACGAAATCTGCTTTGCGGCCAGAGAGGTGCTTCCGATGGATGAAAAACCAGGCGACGTCCTGACCATCGAAGAGTTGTCTGCCTACCTGAAGATACCGAAATCGACGCTCTACAAGCTCGTTCGGGAAGGCAAAGTCCCGTGCCAGAAGATTGGCCGCCATTGGCGCTTCCGGAAGGAAGCCATTGACCGCTGGTTGGAAGAGACGCACGGCGATACGACAAATCGGCAGGACAGCCGATTTGGACGCACCGAAGGTGCGCCCGGAGGGCGAGGGCCAGGAAAGGCCCGAGTCAAAGACGGAGGAAACGAGTAATGGCGGAGCCCTTGGCGGATCAGGTCCTGCGAAAGATCGGCGAGGCTCGCGAGCTCTATCACCGCCTGATCCTGATGGTGGGCCCGGCGGGAAGCGGGAAGACGTCCGCGTTGCAGGAGGTGTCGGCCTCGACCTCCGCACCGCTCGTCAACGTCAATCTCGAGCTGTCTCGCCGGATGCTGGACCTGACCGAACGCCAACGGGCTCTGCAGCTACCGCGGCTCTTGGGCGAAATCGTGGGTGAAGCCACAGGCGAGCTGGTTTTGCTCGACAACATCGAGATCCTTTTCGATGTCCACCTGAAGCAGGATCCTTTGCGTCTGCTTCAGGGATTGTCCCGGAACAAGACGGTCGTGGCCGCCTGGAACGGATCCATCGTGGATGGGCACATAACTTATGCCGTCCCGGACCACCCCGAATACCGCCGTTACCCGATTCGCGATTTTCTGGTGGCCAGTCCGGAGGTGACGACATGAAGGAAACAGGAAGCGAAGCTGCAAGGTGGCATGTGCAATGAGATATGGAGACCTGATCCAATTCGAGCCCATCGAGTCCGTAGTCCAGCTACGGGATGCCGATGAGGCCGCAAGCGCCAGACAGCTGGTCAGCACCTATGTCATCTCCGACGAGATGGCCGAGAAGCTGACCGGCCTTGTGATCCCCCAGCTTCAGTTCGACCAGCCCGTCGATAACAAGGGGCTGCTTGTCGTCGGCAACTACGGCACCGGTAAGTCACACCTGATGTCGGTGATATCCAGCATCGCCGAGCACGCGGATCTGCGGACCTATCTGGGCAACGCGCAGGTGGCACAAGCCGCGGAGCGGATCGCCGGCAAGTTCAAGGTGGTCCGCACCGAGATCGGGGCTACCACCATGTCGCTGCGGGATATCCTCGTCGGCGAGCTGGAGGAGCACCTGGCCGTCATGGGCGTGACCTACACCTTCCCGGATGCCGGCCAGGTCCCCAACAACAAGCGGGCCTTCGAGGAGATGATGGCCGCGTTCCACCGGGAGTATCCGGACCATGGCCTGCTCCTGGTCGTGGATGAGCTGCTGGACTATCTCCGTACTCGCAAGGACCAGGAGCTGATCCTCGACCTCAACTTCCTCCGTGAGGTGGGTGAGGTCTGCAAGGACCTGCGCTTCCGCTTCATGGCGGGTGTGCAGGAGGCCATCTTCGACAGCCCCCGTTTCGCCTTCGTGGCCGACAGCATCCGCCGGGTCAAGGACCGCTTCGAACAGATCCTTATCGCCCGCAGGGACGTGAAGTTCGTCGTCGCCGAGCGCCTGCTCAAGAAGACCGGTGAGCAGCAGGCCAAGATCCGCGAATACCTCACGCCGTTCGCCAAGTTCTACGGCCACATGAACGAGCGGATGGACGAGTTCGTCCGCCTCTTCCCGGTCCATCCCGACTACATCGACACTTTCGAGCGCGTCACGGCGGTGGAGAAGCGCGAGGTGCTCAAGACCCTGTCGCTGGCCATGAAGAAGCTGCTCGACCAGGAGGTGCCGGAGGATCGGCCCGGTCTCATCGCCTACGACAGCTATTGGACGAACCTGCGCGAGAATCCCTCCTTCCGCGCCGTCCCGGATATCAAGGCGGTGATCGATTGCAGCCAGGTGCTGGAGTCCCGGATCGAGCAGGCCTTCACCCGGCCGGTGTACAAGCCCATGGCAATTCGCATTATTCACGCGCTCTCGGTCCACCGGCTGACGACCGGAGACATCTACGCGCCCTTGGGCGCCACGGCCAAGGAGCTACGCGACGCGCTCTGTCTCTACCAGCCCGGCATCGAGGACTTGGGCGGAGACCCGGCCGACGACCTCCTTTCCCAAGTGGAAACGGTCCTGCGCGAGATCCACAAGACGGTCAGCGGCCAGTTCATCTCCTCCAATCCGGACAACCGGCAGTATTACCTCGATCTCAAGAAGACCGACGACTTCGACGCGCTCATCGAGAAGCGCGCCGAGAGCCTCGATGCCTCCCAGCTCGACCGCTACTACTACGAGGCTTTGAAAAGGGTCATGGAGTGCACCGACCAGACCTACGTCACCGGCTACAAGATCTGGCAGCACGAGCTGGAATGGCTGGAGCACAAGGCGGCAAGACAAGGATATCTCTTCTTCGGCGCTCCCAACGAGCGCTCGACCGCCGTGCCGCCCCGTGATTTCTACCTCTACTTTATCCAGCCGTTCGATCCGCCGCACTTCAAGGACGAGAAGAAGGCCGATGAAGTGTTCCTTCGCCTGACCAACACGGACGAAGAGTTTCGGACCGCGCTGACGAACTACGCCGCGGCGCTGGACCTCGCGTCCACCTCGAGCGGCCACGCCAAGGCCACCTACGAATCCAAGGCCACCGGATTCCTGCGGGACCTGGTGGGCTGGCTGCAGGAGCACATGACCGACGCGTTCGAGGTGACCTACCAGGGACGCACCAAGTCGCTGGTGGAATGGGCCAAGGGCAAGTCCATCCGCGAGCTGTCCGGGATCGCTTCCCACGAGCGGATCAACTTCCGCGACCTGGTGAACACCATCGCCGGCATCGTCCTGTCCGCCCACTTCCAGGACCTGGCGCCCGAGTATCCCTACTTCTCGGTGCTCATCACGGGCCAGAACCGCGAGCAGGCGGCACAGGACGCCCTGCGCGCCATCGCCGGACAGAATCGCACCAAGCAGGCAACCGCCGTGCTCGACGCCCTGGAGCTCCTCGACGGAGAGCGGCTCGACCCGTACCGCTCCAAGTACGCGAAGCACGTCCTGAACATCCTCAAGAAGAAGGGGCACGGCCAGGTAGTCAACCGCTTGGAGCTGATCCAGGAGGTCTACGGCGTCGAGTACTTCGCGCCGGACAAGGGCTACCGCCTGGAGCCCGAATGGGCTGTCGTGGTCCTGGCCGCGCTGGTCTACTCCGGTGACCTGGTGCTTTCGATTCCCGGCAAGAAGTTCGACGCCGCCGGGCTGCCGCAGCTGGCCGCGACACCTATCGACGAGCTGGTCCACTTCAAGCACATTGAACATCCCAAGGACTGGAACCTGCCCGCGCTCAAGGCGCTTTTCGAGCTGCTCGGACTCACGCCGGGCATGGCGCAGCTCGTCACCCAGGGTAAGGAAGAGCCGGTCCAGCAGCTCCAGAAAGCCATCTCCGAGGTGGTGGAGAAGCTGGTCCTGGTCCAGCAGAGTCTGCAAAGCGGTCTGCCGTTCTGGGGCAGGAACCTGCTCGCCGAGGAGGAAGCAGCCCAGCTGCGCGACCGGCTCGACCAGACCAAGACCTTCCTGGAATCCCTCCAGGCCTACTCCTCGCCTGGCAAGCTCAAGAACTTCCGCTACGACGCCCAGGAGGTGAAGTGTCACGAAGACGGCCTGAAGGCCCTCTCGGAGATCGAGTCCCTGCAGGAGCTGGTGAGCGACCTGGGCCCTCTCGCTTCGTATCTATCGGAAGCCATGATGGCCATGCCAGAGGACCACGAGTGGGTCAAACAGGCAAGGGAAACAAAGGAGCGAGTTCTTACTAAAGTCGCTTCGAACACCAACCAGGAACCCGCAACCAGGAACCAGAAACCCCAGCTTCGCCAGGAACTGGTGAAGCTGAAGCAGTCCTACGTGCAAGCCTATCTCGCCATGCACACCCGGGCCCGACTGGGCGTGAACGAGGACAAGCGCAAGAGCGCCCTGATGGGAGACGAGCGGCTCAAGACCCTCTCGAGGCTCTCCACCATCGACCTGATGCCGCGCCAGCACCTGACCGATTTCCAGAACCGTCTGGCCGGCCTGAAGAGCTGCTTCGCGCTCACCGAGCAGGACCTCGACGCATCACCGGTCTGCCCCCATTGCGGCTTCCGTCCGTCGGCGGAAGCGGTTGTGAGTTCTGGGTTCCTGGTTCCTGGTCATGATAACCAGGAACCCTCAACCAGGAACCAGAAACTGATCAACGTCGCCGTGCTTTTGGATCAGCTCGATGATGAGCTTGACAAGATGATCGAAGACTGGACGGCGGCGTTGATCACCAACCTGGAGGACCCGACCACCCGCGGCAACCTCGACCTGCTCAAGCCCGAGCCCAGGAAGCTGGTGGACGCCTTCCTCAAGGAACGGAAGCTGCCCGACGAGCTGGGCCAGGATTTCATTCACGCCCTGCAGGAGGTGCTCTCCGGGCTGGTCAAGGTCGCGGTGAAGACCGAGGATCTGCGCGCAGCCCTTCTCAAAGGCGGCTCACCGGCGACGCCGGCGGAGATGAAGAAACGCTTTGAGGAATACCTCGATGAACTTACCAAGGGCAACGAGCCGGGGAAAGTCCGAATCGTACTGGAGTAGGAGAGGAGATCGCGCTCATGAAGACTATTAGCCTGAACGGACATCTTGTAATCGAGATTGCTCTTACAGATGCCGAGATTGAACGATCCAGGCAGCTAGGCATTGAACGAACCCACTTGGACGAAGATGTATTAGGTTGGAAATACCGGCATCACGGAAAACGAAGTGAGGATGCTCATGCGATAGGTGATATGGGTGAGACTGCTGTAGAAAAATGGCTGACTGCTAATGCTATCCGTTTCACACCAGCCCCCAAGCTGGTGCACCGACACGAGGACATAAAGCAGGACATTACCGTCGGCCATCTAAAGGTCGGCGTCAAAACCATGGAAGTCGTTACGACCGACGATATCTTCCAGTATCCAACATTTCTCTATCCTGCGAAATTGCATCCTGGCGAAAAACTACGGGTTCTGGACTATCCAAACTTTCTCATTCAGGTTGCCGTTGCACCAGCCAAGTCCTGCGCATGGCTCATAGGCTATGTAGTACGTAACCAGATTATGGAATCGGAGATTCGGACCATAGTTGGAAAACCAGCCCATACGATTCCCCACGCCGCGTACAAAGATTGCGATTCATTACTCCAGATACTCAGGGAACAAGGGGGAAACGTATGAAACGTTCTAAACAGCAACTCTTTCCCTCTGTTGACGAGGGTGATAAGCCAGTTGAGTGCCTAGGTCTGACTTTTCCAAGCGAAAAGGCGCGGCGCGAGTTCTTTCTCGAGAAGTTACGCCAGAAGCTTCAGGATCCCAAGTTTCGGCAATTGCCAGGTTTCCCTGACGCTAGCGACGACGACATATTAGCTCTTTCCGATCCGCCGTATTATACGGCATGCCCAAACCCCTTTATCGAAGATTTTATAAACCACTACGGTAAGCCCTATGAACCTGGCAGTTCTTATAGTAAGGCACCTCTAGCAGTAGACGTCACGGAGGGTAAAAACGATCCTCTGTATCGTCTGCCCTCCTATCACACAAAGGTCCCTCCAAAGGCCATTCAACACTACCTGCTCCACTATACGGAGCCAGGTGACATTGTTTTGGACGCTTTTTGTGGCACAGGGATGACGGGAGTAGCGTGCCTCTTGCTTGAACACCCTGAGCATGAAATTGCCGCCACGCTGGACACCAACCCCAAATGGGGTAAGCGCCATGCGATACTCATAGATCTATCTCCTGCCGCGACGTTCACAGCCAGTGTAATGAATGCGCCTTTGCCGCCAGAGTTGGCAGAAGGACCTGGTGGAGAACTAGGCCAGATTATTCAACGCGATATCATTCCCCTGTATCTGACCGACTGGGACGGGCAAGAAGTTTCATTTGACTACGCAGTTTGGAGCGATTGGGGGGAATGCCCCGAATGCGGGCATATTTTTCGTCTATATGATGTTGTGATTGATTATGAGCATCACAGAATGTTGCCTGAGTATAACTGCCCTAACTGTGGATCCACGATCCGGTCGGATGGACAGAAAAAGGCATTTACAACGGAGTTCGATCCCTGGCTCAACAGAGCCACAAGGATAGCCAAATCCACAATAGTTCTCACCTCTAGGAAAATCGGAAATCGTGCTATTCGACGAGAAGCCACACACGCCGATGCACAATTAGCTGCTTCCATCGGTGCAAACCACGTCCCTCTTTTGCCAACCGAACTTCCTTACTCGCACATGACGCATGAGCGGAATAACCTTCCTGAATACTGGGGGATCACGCACATACATCATTTCTACACAAGACGTAACTACCTCGCTCTCGCACGTGTAGCGACAATTGAGAATCAAGACCTGAAACGAGCCGCTCTGTTTACGGTATTGACGATTCTGGAGAATAACGCCACTCGACGCAATCGTTTTTATGTCGATGCGAGGCGCCCCAAAGGATCCCCTATTGGTCCATTATCCAATACCCTCTATGTTCCGGCACTGCAGGTCGAAACAAATATCGGACTTAAGTTGCTATCCACGCTGAAGCAAATAGCCAAATTGAGAAGCAAGTGGGTCAGCGGGCGATCCTTTGTTTCCACGCAAAGCGCTACCCAGCTTTTCTCAATTCCCGACAACTCCGTAGATTTTATATTCACCGACCCGCCTTTCGGGGGGAACATCAATTATTCAGAGCAAAACTATTTGGCAGAGTGGTGGTTGAGAGTATTTACAAACAAGACCGATGAAGCCATCACTAATCCCGCCCAAAGGAAGGGCCTATTTGAATACCAAGAGATAATGACACGTTGTTTCTGTGAGTATTTCCGCGTTCTAAAACCAGGACGATGGATGGTGGTGGTATTTCACAACTCATCCAACGCGATATGGGCGGCCATACAGCAAGCTCTTGAAGTAGCAGGGTTTGTTGTCGCAACTGTAGCGGTATTAGATAAGATTCATTCAACGCTCCACCAAGACCACAAGGCAGCTGCGGTAGACAAAGACCTAGCCATAACAGTTTATAAGCCAAACGGTGGACTCGAGGAACGCTTCAAGCTGACCGCTGGCACCGAGGAAGGCGTCTGGGACTTCGTCCGCACGCACTTACGGCAACTGCCGGTGTTCGTCTCCAAAGACGGCAAGGCGGAGGTCATCGCGGAGCGGCAGAACTACCTGCTCTTCGACCGCATGGTGGCCTTCCACGTTCAGCGTGGCGTGACGGTGCCCCTCTCCGCATCCGAGTTCTACGCCGGTCTCGCCCAGCGCTTCCCGGAGCGTGACGGGATGTACTTCCTGCCCGAGCAGGTGGCCGAGTACGACAAGAAGCGCATGAAGGTGAAGGAGGTCCTGCAACTCCAGCTCTTCGTTACCGACGAGGCCTCCGCCATTCAATGGCTCAAGCAGCAGCTCACCAGGAAGCCGCAGACGTTCCAGGAGCTCCATCCGCAGTTCCTCAAGGAGATCGGCGGCTGGCAGAAGCACGAGAAGCCGCTCGAGCTCTCCGATCTGCTGGAACAGAACTTCCTGATGTATGACGGCAAAGGCCCCATCCCGGCGCAGATCGTCGCGTGGATGAAGCAAAGCGAAAACCTCCGCAAGATCATCCAAGAAGAACTCGCAGCTGGCGGCGCGACGGAAGAGAACGGCCAACTAGAAACCAGGAACCAGGAACTCATAACCCGCGCGAAAGCGCGCTGGTACGTCCCGGACCCGAACAAGGCCGGCGACCTGGAGAAGCTCCGCGAGCGGGCCCTGCTGCGCGAGTTCGAGGAGTACCGCGAGTCCAGCTCAAGGCGCCTGAAGGTCTTCCGCCTTGAGGCCGTCCGCGCCGGCTTCAAGAAGGCATGGCAGGAGCGGGACTACGCCACCATCATCGCCGTGGCGCGCAAGATCCCCGAGAACGTCCTCCAGGAGGACCCCAAGCTCCTCATGTGGTACGACCAGGCGCTGACTAGGATGGGGCAAGAATAGCAAATGCCTGGCGCTCAAGACCTAGACTTTCGCCAAATCACCCCCCGTTTAGGCGGGCAACGCGAGGCCTTCGAAGAGCTTTGCTGTCAGTTGGCCAGAAGACACCTTCCTGAAGGTGCAAGTTTTACACGCCTCCACGGAGCCGGAGGTGACGGCGGGGTCGAGTGCTTTGCCGATTTCCCGGATGGCACCAGGGTCGGCTGGCAGGCTAAATATGTCTTTGATGTCGACTCCTTGATCCCGCAGCTGGACCAGTCTCTGAGCACGGCCCTGCGCATTCATCCGACCCTCACTCGCTATATCGTCTGTTTTCCGTTTGATCCTACCGGTCCCACTGGGCGGAGGGGGCGGAGTGCCGTAGAGAAACTGGAGGAGTGGTGCACGAGGTGCCAGGATGAAGCTGCAGCTAACGGCCGCACGCTTGACATAGAGCTATGGGCTGCTTCGAAGCTCAGGTCCTTGCTTTTAGATCTGGATACCTCCGGAGGGTTGCGTCTCTATTTCTTCAACGAAACCGTACTTGGTAAGGACTGGTTCGCGCGACACGTCGATCAAGTAATTGCAAACGCCGGCCCACGTTATACGCCAGAACCGAACGTGGAGACGGACCTCTTCCGATGGTTTGAGGCATTCGGCCAGACTCCCGCCCACATGGAAAGACTCAACAGCCACCTACGACAATGCCACCAGGCGCGCGATAAGCTTGAAAAAGCGGTCGGCCGAACAAACGCAGACGCAATGGCGCCGGCATGGCCCGAAGCTTTGTACAGCGATGGACGCGACCTAATGGGCAAGATCGAAAGTTTTATCGAGGCGTGCGAGAGTGTCGCCCAGGGCTGTGGCACTGGCCTTTTCGATTACTCAAGCGCTAGACAGCAGTTGGAGGAGATTCTGAGGCTGTTTGGTGGTCTCGAGGCCAAACTGCTGGAAGATCTAAGGAATAAACATCCGAACTGGGGAGACAATGTCGATTCTCCCGGATTCCGCCAGTTCATGGCCGAGTACATGGTCTCCTTCCCGGCCGCCAATCTGGATGATCTGCGCGAGGCGGCGGCGCCATTTCGGGATTTTCACGACTGGCTGCGTTCTCCGGAAGGATTTCTGGCTTTCGAGCCAGTCTTTCTGCTGACTGGAGATGCTGGTGTTGGTAAGACGCACGGCATGTGCGACATCGCCCGAAGGCGACTGCAGGACGGCCTGCCCACCTGCGTCGTCTTCGGACACAGGTTCGGCGGCGAACCCGACCCCTGGACTCGCATTCTGGAGATTCTCGGTCTTCCAGTTACGTTGGGACGAGAAGGGCTGCTGGATGCGCTGAACGCGGCGGCCGAGGCGAGCGGTCACCCCCTTCTGCTGTGTATCGACGCGATCAATGAGACCCGGCCCCTGCGATACTGGCGCAATCATTTAAGTGAACTCGTGCAGGCGGTTCGTACCCGACCATACCTTAAGGTGTGTATGAGCTGCCGAACCCCATATGTGCCGTATTGCGTTCCAGAAGGAATCCAGATTCAACAGGTGGAGTACAGGGGGTTCGCGGGTGCCGAGGATTACGCATGCCGGCAATTCTGCAAATTCTATGGGCTTGAACCACCGGTGGATCCCATCCTTCAACCCGAACTGAAGAACCCCCTTTATCTCCGTCTTGTATGCGAGACTTTGAAACGCCAAGGCAAAAGACGCCTTCCGGCTGGCTGGCGAGGTTTGGTGCCCGTCATCCACGCTTTCACTCGTCAAAAGGAGCGGGAGTTCGCTATTGAGCACGGGATCGGCGAAGGCGCCAACGTTGTGGGCTGTGCTCTTCGCGGAATCAGTCAGGCGGTCGCTCGCTCGGGTAATGCAGCGATTCCCCGATCCTCGGCGCTACAGGCCCTGCAACAGGTCTGTCCCGCAGTCAATAACCTACCTGTGCTCGACTGGCTAATCGGCAATGGGCTGCTCATTGAAGAGGCGCCGGTTACAGAGGATCCGCTGGGAGAAGAGAGCGCAGTTCGCCCGGCGTTCGAGCGGCTCGGTGACTTCTTCGTGGCGGATTCTCTGCTGTCCGAAACCTCTTTACCGGAAGCGATCCGCAAAGCGCTTCGCCCGGGCGGCAGACTGTATTTTCTCGTGCAAGGCGAGGATGCCGTCATCGCGCACGGCGGCGTGCTTGGAGCGCTTTCCGTCCTGATCCCCGAACGGCATGAGGGGCTAGAGCTTGCGGACCTAATCGACGATGGGGCTGTGCGCCGACAAATCTTGAAGATTGTCCTTGACAATTTGCCATGGCGCAATCCTGATACCTTTTCCACATCAACTGCAAATTGTCTCCGTGAGGGCTTAGCCGACGAGGAGATTTCCTTCAAGGTTATGGACTCAATTCTTTCCATTGCCTGGCAGTCATCCTCCATCGACGCCTTCTGGCTGGATGACGCGCTTCGGCAGAATCCCATGGCACGGCGAGACGCCTATTGGTGTCTCTATCTGCATATGGGTTACGAATCTTCGGGCGTTGTGCGGCGGCTCATCGATGCCGCCTTTAAGCTGCCGCTGGAGCGGATTGAGACGGACATCTTAGAGCGATGGGGGATGCTTCTGTTGTGGTTTACCGCTGCGGCAGATCGCCGGGTTAAGGATGGGGCGACTCGAGCAGTCACTAAAATATTCTCACATCGGCCAGAGATTATCCCCAGCGTTGTGGAGCGATTCATTGGCTGCGACGACGATGCGGTGCGTGAACGTGTCCTGCTGAGCGCCTACGGAGCGCTCATTCTGACGCGCAACGTACCGGCCACCGGCAGGCTCGCGGAAATTCTATGCCGCGCCTTCCGCGCTAGGGCGGCGCAGTATGACAATGCGCTGATTCGCGATCACGTCCGATGCATTCTTGAACTTTCCGAGATTCTTGAAGCTTTGCCTGAAGGTTGTGATCCCGTTTCGATCGTTCAGTCCGTATCGGCTGACTGGCCGCTGGCAGTTCCTGAGGACAAGCAGGTTGAGCAGTGGGAAAGGGATGTCCGTTTCAGGCCGGATGAGTTTTTCAGTGACTTTTTCAAGTACTCAATGAATTGCTTGCGGCCGTGGATGCATGCGATGTCAAAGCCTGACATGGGGAAATGGATTCTGCAGCGCGTTGCGGGCGATTTTGTGTATGTTGGATCTGGTTGTGAGCACTACGATGCGACGATGCTAAAAAAGTACGGAGGCGGTCGAGCGAAGCCAGCATGGGCGGAAAGAATCAGCAAGAAGTATCAATGGATTGCGATGTATCAGCTCGCCTCGCGTCTGCATGATCATGTCGAACGACAGCGTGACAGCTGGGAACCAGAGCCTTTGCGAACCCCCTTGATTCTTTTGGAAGAGCGCGAACTCGACCCGACACTGCCACCGGAGTTGTCTGAAGAAAAAGGCGAGACCTCGTGGTGGATCACTGCATCGGCAGACCTTGACCCCGATAAACAACTTTCTGATGAGGAGTGGGTTGCCAGGGAGGATGATTTACCCCAGTTGGAGGATCTTCTCTCAACAATTGAACATCAAGGGCAACGGTGGCGCCTTCTCGTGTCGTATCCGTCTTGGTGTCGACAACCTGACGGCGCTCATTTCAACGATCCCTGTCGGAATGTATGGATGCAGATAAATAGCTACCTCGTTCGAAATGAGGATTTTGTTATCGCGCGCGACTGCTTGCACAGACGCAACTTCTTCGGACGGTGGATGCCTGAAGGGACCAAATGGCTGTATGGATTTGCGGGCGAGTATCCTTGGGCGACACCATTCAACACCGAACCAGAAGAATGGTATGGTCGAGGGGGAATCGGATCTGATTTCCCAGTTACGTTGCAGCCTTCATGGAGTGAGCTTGCAGTTGAGTGGGAGTACGATGCTTCTCTTCCTAGAAACTTTCATATCCTCGTCCCGGCACGCTCCTTTTTCTCGTTGACTGACCTCTGGTGGGATGGTCGAGACGGGTACCGTCTCATCAGTGGTAGAACCGTTTATCGCGACCCATCGGTCACCGAGGCAGGTCCAGCATCGCTTCTAGTCGATGCAGACGATTTTCTAGAACGGTTGCACAAATTAGGCTTGAGACTGATCTGGACACTACTTGGCGAGAAATGGATTCTCGGCGGATCGCATGACAAACAGACACCAAGACGAACGTTTAGCCAGATAGCCTACCTCAACGAAGACGGTTCATTGCATGTCGGAGAGCGAGTGTTCTTTGATGATTACGATAAGGATACAGGACCTAATCCGATCGAAAGGTAAATTGGTGAGATAAGGAATTGAGTGAGATGATTAATGACGCGGATTGAGCCGAACAACTGGTACTACAGCCCCGAGCACCGGCAGCTCTGCCGGGTCATCGAGACCCAGACGCTCTGGGGCGAGACGGTTTGCCGTGTCTGGCTGCCGAGCAAGGATGCCGTCGTGCGCTTGCCCGCGGCGAGTCTGCGACCCGCGGACGAGGCGCCCACGGCCACTGTCGATGGGATCGCTTATGTGGCCACTGCTGCTCGAGTAGCCGATGCGCTGACCCAGGACGTCCTGCTTGCGCCCATCGAATCGTCCGTCATCCCGTTGCCGCATCAGATTCGGGCTCTCTCCAGGGCCATTTCCAATGACCGCGTGCGCTATCTCCTGGCGGACGAGGTGGGACTCGGCAAGACGATCGAGGCGGGTCTCATCATGCGGGAGCTCAAGCTCCGGGGGCAGGTAGAGCGGACGCTGGTCATCGCTCCCAAGGGCCTGGTGACCCAATGGGTCGCGGAAATGCGGCATCATTTCAACGAGGAGTTTCAGCTTATTCTCCCGGATGACTTGAAGACGCTTCGGCGCATGTCGGCAATTGCAGGTCATCCGTCGCAAGTGGCGAGTCAGGAGGCCGCTCACCCGGAGCGCCGCAACCCGTGGACGATGTTCGACCAAGTGGTCTGCCCGATGGACTCGGTGAAACCATTGGACAGCCGGCGGGGCTGGTCTCGAGAACAGGTGGCCCAGTACAACCGTGAGCGCTTCGAGGACTTGATTTTCGCCGGTTGGGATCTGGTCATTGTGGACGAAGCCCACCGTCTGGGCGGAAGCACGGACCAGGTGGCTCGCTACAAGCTTGGTCGAGGGCTGGCGGAAGCGGCGCCGTACCTGCTTTTGCTCTCCGCCACGCCGCACCAGGGAAAAACGGAGCAATTTCATCGCCTGATTGCCCTGCTGGACCCGCAGGCGTTTCCCGACGTCAGCAGCGTCACGAAGGAGCGGGTCCAGCCCTACGTCATTCGCACGGAGAAGCGCCGCGCCATCGATGCGGAAGGCAAGCCGCTTTTCAAACCCCGGCGTACGGAGCTGGCACCGGTCTCCTGGAAGGAGCGCCACCGGGATCAACGGCTGCTCTACGAGGCGGTCACCGAATACGTGCGCGAAGGCTACAACCAGGCCATCACTGAGAAGCGCAGCTACATCGGATTCCTCATGATCCTGATGCAGCGCCTGGTGGTCTCCAGCACCCGCGCCATTCGCACCGCGCTGGAGCGGCGCCTCGAAGCGCTCGAGGCGCCCCAAGAACAGCTCACACTCTTCCCCATGGTCTCCGAGGAGGACTGGGCCGACCTGGACGGCCAGGAGCAGATGGACACCCTGCTCAAAACACGTCTCAAGGCCCTGAAGAATGAACGGGCCGAGGTGAAGCTGCTCCTGGAGGCGGCCAAGCGCTGCGAAAGCCAGGGCCCGGACGCCAAGGCTGAAGCGCTCCTGGACTGGATCTACCGCCTCCAGGCCGAGGAAGGCGACCCGGATCTCAAAGTGCTGGTGTTCACCGAGTTCGTGCCGACCCAGGAGATGCTGTACGAGTTCCTGACCGAGCGTGGCTTCGAGGTGGTGTGCCTCAACGGCTCCATGGACCTGGAGGAGCGCAAGCGGGTCCAGGACGCTTTTGCCAAGGATGCCCGCATCCTCATCTCGACGGACGCCGGCGGTGAGGGGCTCAACCTCCAGTTCTGTCATGTGGTCATCAACTACGACATCCCCTGGAACCCGATGCGTCTGGAGCAGCGCATCGGCCGGGTGGACCGCATCGGCCAGACCCATACGGTGCGCGCCATCAACTTCGTGTTCGAGGATTCGGTCGAGCACCGTGTCCGCGAGGTCCTGGAGGAGAAATTGGCGGTCATCTTCGAAGAGTTCGGCATCGACAAGACCGGTGACGTGCTCGACTCTGCCCAGGCGGGCCAGATCTTCGATGATCTGTATGTGGAGGCCATCCTCAATCCCGATGTGGTGGAGACGAAGGTCGACGAGGTCCTGAAAAGCATCCAGGAGCAGGCCCGGGAGTCCCGGCAGAGCGCTTCCGTGCTCGGCTCGACCGAGGACCTGGACCCTCGCGAGGCCCAGCGGCTGCTGGCCCACCCGCTCCCGCATTGGGTGGAGCGCATGACGGTAAGCTACCTGCAGGCTCACGGCGGCAAGGCTGAGAGGAAGAACGGCGCCTGGGATCTCACCTGGCCCAACGGCGAGCGACTGACGAATGTCGTCTTCACCAGCAAGGAGGCTGAAGAGAAGCCTTTGAGCCGCCACTTGACGCTGGAAGATCCCAAGGTGCGTGGGCTGGCCATGCGCCTACCTCCCTTTACCCCGGGACAACCGGTCCCGGTCATCACGCTTCCTGGCCTTGCCCCAGAGATCATGGGTTTCTGGTCGCTCTGGCGAATCTCGATCTCGACTGCCGACTGGAATCGTCGCCGGATCATGCCCTTGTTCCTGGCCGACGACGGTCGGGTGTTTACGCCGACTGCCCGGCACATCTGGGATCAACTGCTGACCACTCCGCCCACGATCCTCTGGCATTTGGACATCGAGGCCTCTCATCAAGCCTTCGAGCAACTCCGGGAGGCGGCGGAACGACAGGGGAAGACGATCTACGACGAGCAGGTAGCCGCTCACCGGGAGCGTCTTGCTCGGGAGCGTGAGAAGGGCGAGTACGCCTTCGCTGCGCGACGCAGAGCCATCGAGCGCATCGGACTGCCACAGGTCCGTAACCATCGCCTGAGTCTCTTGGAACAGGAGGAAGAACGCTTCAGGGAACAACTCGAGCGCAGGGCCCAGATCTTGCCGGAAATGGCGCCCTTGGCTTTAGTCCGCGTGGAGGGAGGCGTCCATGGGTAGTTGGCGTGACCAAATCCTGAGTGAGTTCACACCCCAGGTCGCCCGGCTTACCCTGGTCGCGGATCCGGATGGCCTGCTCCTTGAAGAAGGTGTCCTCGAAGGGATCCGGGAACGGGGCTTTGAGCTGATCCCGTTCGAGGATCATGTCGCCTTTCGCTATGCCTACGAATCCAAGTTTCGCTCCCGCTGGGACCGTGGCGAGAAAACCGATCTGGTGGTGGTGCTGAGATCGCCTTCGAGCGATCTCGATGCCTTGCCCTACGACCTGCTGCAGGCTGGCCGCAAGCTCTCATTCAACCTGGGCGATCTCTTCCCGAATCTCAGCTACCCCGTGGTCGCAGCGCTCGACCGGGCTGATCTCGACGCCTTGTTCGATGCGCAGGCGAAGCACGCGCCGGGGCAGCTCGGCGACAACGCTACGAAGGAGTTCGTCCTTCGTCATGTGTTCGAGATCGCGCCGGAACTCATCAAGCAGCCATCGGACCTGCTCCGGGTCTTGCTGCGCCGCCATTACCGGGGCATGAGAATCCCGGCCATCCTCGATGAGCGCTTTATCCAGGTGCTTCGTCAAAACGGCCTGTTCGAGGATTGGCCTCTGGAAGTCATCATTCCCGACGCGCAAGCATTCTTTGCGTTCCTGCAGGAGCGCTGGCCGGTGTTCCTGGATTCGCTCGCAAAGCCGAAGGACGATGCCGTCCACGAGGACGCGGCGGACTACGGCTTCGAGTTCCCAGGACCGACGCTCTTGCCTTTCGACCACCACGATGTCCGCATTTACATCGACAACCTTTTCCTCGAGGGCTTGCTCCAGCCGGTTCCTCACGAGCAATCGCAAACGCTCGCCAAGACCTGGGTGGCTTACGGCATCAAAGTCTCCCCCGTGGAGAACCGTCGCCGCCGCATGGAGGGGCTGCTGGTAGCAATCGAGAAGACGATCCCCACGGTGGAGGCGCGTCATGGGGAGTGGCTCCATTTCGCCTACCGTTGGGCGGAGCTCGTCGCCTTGGAGCTGGAGCCAGACACCACCCTGCCGGAAGAATACCGGGAGCGCCTGGAGGCATTGAGATCCCGGATCGATTCTGCGCTCACCGATTGGGTGGTGAAGCGCTACGCGAGCCTGATCAACCTTCCGCCCGCGCCGCCGGTGATGCTGCATCACATCCCGCGGTTCCTCGCCCGAAGCCTCGGAGACGACCGGCGCACGAAGATCGCTTTTCTGCTGGTGGACGGCCTCGCCCTGGACCAATGGATCGCCTTGCGCGATGTGCTCGGAGAGCTGGATTCAAAGCTGCGGTTCCGTGAGAACGCCGTTTTCGCCTGGATTCCCACCATCACCTCTGTTTCCCGGCAGGCCGCCTTTGCCGGCAAGCCGCCGATCTACTTCCCGGCGAGTATCCATACCACAGACAAGGAGCCGGGCCTTTGGACGCAGTTCTGGGTCGATCAGGGGCTGACGCAGCATGAGGTGGCTTACGCCAAGGGGCTAGGCGACGGGGACCTGGACGAGGTCTCCGAGCTACTGAGCCGGCCCAGGCTACGTGTCGTCGGACTGGTCATCGACAAGGTCGACCGGATCATGCACGGCATGGAGCTGGGTACGGCGGGCATGCACAACCAGGTTCGACAATGGGCCAGACAGGGATTCATGCGGGACCTTCTCGGCCTGCTTCATGACCGCGGTTTCCAGGTCTACCTTGCCTCGGACCACGGCAACATCGAGGCGAAAGGCGTGGGACGGCCTGCCGAAGGGGCGGTCGCGGACCTGCGCGGCGAGCGCGTGCGTGTCTACTCCGATCCCAGGCTCAGGGCTCAAATCAAGGAGCGATTCCCGGAGTCCCTGGAGTGGCCCTCGGTGGGCCTCCCAGAGGACTACCTCGCCCTCATCGCTCCGAACCGGGCTGCTTTCGTGCGGGCGGCTGAAACCCTCGTCGGTCATGGTGGCATTAGTGTCGAGGAACTGCTCGTCCCTCTTGTCCAGATCGATAGGAGGGACCGATGAACAGTCGCCTGACCCAGATCGGTTTCAGCCAGCGGGTCCGTCTTGAATGGCTGGAGAGAACGGCCAACCTGGTGCTTGCCGGAAACGACGAGGCGTCCATCTACAACGCCCTCCAAGAGCTTTTCGAAGACAAGCTGTCTGTCGGCGGGAATGCCAAACGCGGCAATCGGGAGAAGGTGATCACCATCCTGATGAAGATCTGGGTCCGCCCCCCGCGCGACCTCCATCCCCTTCAGCGGGAAGGCCTCAAGCTTCTCTCACACCTGCCGCGTGAGGACCATATCGCGGTCCACTGGGGCATGGCCATGGCGGTTTATCCGTTCTGGGGGGCCGTAGCGGCCCATGTGGGGCGACTGCTCAGGCTCCAGGGAACGGCCGCAGCCAGCCAGGTACAGCGCCGCGTGCGGGAGCAATATGGGGAACGCGGCACGGTATCCAGAGCGGCACGACGGGTGCTGCGGAGCTTCGTCGATTGGGAGGTCCTGAAGGAAACATCGGAAAAAGGCATCTATACCGCTGGGCTTTCGCTCGCCATAGCTCAGGTGGAGGTTATCGCCTGGTTGGCCGAGGCCTTCTTGCACGCTCATCCCAACGCTTCGGTGGCTTTGAGAACGGTCCTCGATTCCACGAGCCTGTTCCCGTTCCGCCTGAGCCCTGTTTCCGCGGCTCATCTGGTCGCGGTCTCCGGGCGGCTCGATGTGCTGCGACACGGCCTTGACCAGGACTTGATCATGCTCCGCACGGAAAGCCTGCCAGCGGCGAAGGGCGGCGGATCATGACGCTTGTGCAATCCGTATCCCAGAAGCGCCGGGTGGTTCAAGAGGACGTCACCCGCTCTCGCTTTCACGGCTTCCCAGACACGACCCTGCTTGAGTCGGGCGCACTTCCGATTGCCGAAATCGCTGAACTTGCCATGCGGGAAGGTCAATGCACGAACCCGCTCTATCGGGTTCACCGCTGGTTCGCCCGACGCCTCGGTTCTCAGTTCCGGTCAATCTTGACCGGTCTTTCGCTTGATGCTGATGAAGCGAACCGCTTTTGGGACACCTTCCTGGGTGAGGTGCCGCTGGACGGCGCGGTGGCCCTGGATCCCTTCGTCGGAGGGGGAACCAGCCTGGTGGAAGCCATGCGCTGTGGCGCCCACGTGATCGGATACGACATCGACCCGGTAGCCACGTTCATTACGAGATTCGAACTGGAAGCAGCTGCCTACGATCCCGAGAGCGAGGAGATTGCCGAGCTCTGCGCCTCCATTGCTGCCCAGCTGGCACCTTTCCACAGGACGAAAGTCAAAGGCCGGGAGCACGAGGTCTTGCATCACTTCTGGGTGGAGTGTCGCACCTGTCGTTCCTGCGGGACCACTTTCGAGATCCATCCGCATTTCCAGTTGGCGTCCAACAAGGAGAAGGGGCTCCAGTGGGCCTTCTGTAAGGCATGCCACGAGGTCCACGAGCTTCCCATAGAGCGGAAGGAAATCCGCTGTAGGTGCGGGAGCCGGACCCGTATCGCACAGGGCACCCTCAATCGTGGAAAGGTTCGCTGTCCCGCATGTGGCGACATAACGGGTCTCGCTGATCGTGGAGACAGTCTGACGCCTCCGACGTGGCGCTTGTTTGCCCAAGAATACATCGAGCGAACCCCAAGCGGCGTCACGCGGCATTTCAAGAAGGCGACGAAGGGAGACCGTATTCGCTACGGAAAAGCCTCGCGCCTTCTCAAGGAGATTGAGGGCTCCGAGGGCCCGTTTGCGCCGATGCGCGAGATCCCGACAGATGGCCGCTCAGACCAGCGACCGCTCATCCACGGCTTCAGAAGGTATCGAGATCTTTTCAATGATCGGCAGTTGCTACATCTGACCCTGCTCGGCAAGGCCATCGCAGCGGTGGATGAGCCTCGCGCCCGGCGCCTCCTTGCTATGGCCTTCAGCGAGCATCTCACCACGAACTGCATGTACACGGCGTATGCTTTCGGTTACCGCCGTGTAAGCCCTATGTTCTCAATCCATTCCTACCGGCACATCACGCGGCCGGTGGAAATCAATCCATGGCTCGAGGGAATTGGGCGAGGCACTTTTCCGAACACCCTCAGCAAGATCACCAAGGCGGTGGCGTTTGCCAAGGCCCCAACCGAGTTGGACCCGAAAGGCGGTCGCGTTCCGTCCAAGGCGGGAGAGCACGTTTACGCCTCGGAGGTTTCTGCCAACCCCTGGCAGGTCCTGACCGGCTCCTCAAGAGCTTCCATACGCACAAAGACTTCCGAGGATCTGGCCGAGATCCCCGATGGAACCATCGACCTCATCCTCACGGATCCTCCGTACTTCGATAATCTGAGCTACTCGGAGCTCTCCGACTTCTACCTGGCCTGGCACCAGTCCCTTGGAGAGGCGGAGCCTCCATTCGATGATCCGCGCCTTGCGGCCCCCATCGGAGAGAACCTCGCCTTGACCTCCCGAGCCGACGAGTCGATTGCGGTTTATCGTGAAAGGCTCCGGCGGATCCTCTCCGAATGCCAGCGTGTGCTCAAACGGAATGGGGTCTTCGTCTTCACCTATCACCACAAGCGCATCGCTGCGTGGAACGCTGTAGGCGAGGCGCTGGCCAGATCGGGATTCAGGTGTACCGCCGTCCTACCCCTTCGCGGTGAGGGTCAGGGGGGGCTCCATTCCTACGACGGAACCATCAAGTGGGACGCCGTATTCGTATGCCGCAAGGATGTACAGGCGCCCGGTGGAGAATCCTGCCCAGTGGTCGTTCCGCGCAGCGCTATAGCCGATGCCAGACGCCGAGCGGATGCCTACGCCAAGAAGCTCGGTGATAAGAAACGAATCGGCTTCCGAGAGCCAGACCGCCTCAACCTGGAACGGGCCATGATTGTGGCGTCGGCGGTCCTGGGAAAGGTAGACCACGAGTCCGTGCCACTTCACACGGCACTCTATCGCACAAGAGAACGAGGAGGCAGCTGACATGCCGCGGCTGGACAAAGGCACGCTCGCGCTCACATTCAAATTTGATTGTGATCGCTTTCTTCGATTTCGGCTAGCATCCAACGCCGAAAAAGACTCTCTCGGCATTGAAGCCGATACCTACAAGCGACCCGGTATCGAACTGATCAAGGCTGCCGGGCGTCGGTGGGAAGCTGACAAATACCAAGATCTTATCGACGTTTCACCGCCGGACGCCGTCGAGTATGTCGAGAAGGAAGAGGTCGATGAGCTTGTCGGTCGGAAGCCATTCAGTAAGGTCGAGAACCTGTTCGAAATCCTGCGGCGTGAGACCCCGCCATTTGCCATCATCGAAGCTGAGTTCGAGGTTCCGTCAAATATCACACCAGGTCTCCAAGCGGCTTACGACACCTACGGTTTGGAGACCGTAAGAGCCCGCCCCGACATCATATGGATTCGACCCGGCGGCACGGGGCATCCGCTTATCGGCGATCCGGATCCAGTGCCGGAGTTCGAGCTACACGTGATTGATGTGAAAATGGCGGCCGAACCTTCCCTTCGCCATTTTACGGAAGTCACCTACTACGCGCTCTCGCTGGCGGCGGCATTGGCGGAACAGGGGTTGTCGGATCGATACGCTGTGAGCGCAGAGGGGTTCATTTGGCCGGGTAACCATGATGCTAACGCTTTCCGAAATCGTGTTCGTCAATACAAAGCAAGAGGAGATAGTGACCCTGTTACTTCAGCACTACAGGACACCCTCGTGCCGGTCCCCTATGAGGTGTACCAGGTCCACGTCAAGCAGTTCTTCGAGGAACGACTACTCCGGGTTCTCGCGCAGAGACCGGAAGAGGCCTCCTGGCACGTGGGGCCAAAGTGCCAGCTATGTGACTACGTCCGATACTGCAAGCAGGAGGCGGAGAACAGTGACCATCTCTCCCGGCTGCCGTGGCTCAATCAGGGACAAGCCGAACTTCTGCGCCAGAACGGAATCGCAACCACGCAGAGCTTGAGGGAGGCCATCAGAGGCAGCACTACGGAGTGGCAGGCCGCAGAGGCGTCAAGCCACCAGCTTCGCGCTGATCGTCCAGCTCTGTTGGTGCGAGCCGAAGCACTCCACACCAACGAGCCCGTCGTTATTGAGGGACGCAGATGCTCACTTATGCCTGCATGGAGCGACCAGAACATCTTCATTACGGTCCACTTCGATCCCGGTTCCGGCATTACGTTCGCCATGGGCGCCGCCCGAGTGTACTTCCCACCGGGCCGTAGTCAGGGGGATCCACCCCAAACGGAAGAACATGTGTTTGTCGTGGACCGCGTCGACGCAATGAACCCGGATACGGAGCGGGCCCGCCTGGTGGAGTTCGTCACCCTCGTCTCCCAGTGGCTCGAGGAGGTTTCGGATACAAACAGTCAACTGCCAGCAGCAGACCGCGTCTCATCGCACATCTTTTTCTGGGACATGCTCGAGGTCCGCCAGCTTCGGCGTATGTTCGAGAGACACATGAACCACCCGGAGGTCGTGGACCTGATCGAACTTCTGATTCGTCTCTTTCCCCCCGACCAGGTCTTGCCCGATCCAGACCTGTTCAAGTCTCAACCAGGTACTATCGTAAAGGATGTCATCCGACTGCTTCTTGGCCTTCCGATTCCGCACGACTATTCCCTGTTTGAAACGGCCAATACACTTTTTCCCGTTCGCAACGAGAATGGTGACCTTTACCGATTCCAACTGCCGTTCGGCTTCAGCACCTCCATGAGCGACCAGATCCCCTTTGAGCGGGCTTACGAGTTATGGCAGGACAAGATTTTCCTGAGACATTTTGACCCAAGGTTTCCGGATCAACCATCGCGGTGGCGGCCATACACGCGAGACGAGCTCTATGAGGGGATCAAGCACGCAACACGCGTCCATCTCCGAGCGCTGCAGCATATCGTGAGGCGACTACGGGAGCATTACCGGGACCGGCTTACGCTTCGCAAGGCTCCGTTCAGCGCAGCTCCGCCAACGCAGACGAGGATCCCAGAGCGTGCTCGCAGCCTCATCGCTTTCGAGAAGCTGAATGTGGCATGCCAGGAGCTTGAGAACCGACAGCGCCGGTCGCTTCCCGTTGACGAACGAGAGGCCCACTTTTTCTCAATCCGCGGGATACGGCCAGCAAACGGGAGGGTTTACGAGAACTGCATCGACGAGGTACGCGTATCGGACCCTCGTTATGCTGGTGCCGAACTCCTGGCCTTCACGTTTGCCCCCACATCAAGAGATGCCAGGATAAACGAAGGGGACTTCCTGTTGGCATTGTCCAACGAAGATGCCGATATCGAGCTCGACGTCCCTTGGCGAAGATACCTAAGCCTATCGTTTCCTGATGCACAGGAGCTGCTGGCTTCCCGCGGACTGAATGATGGATGGATGGTGAATGCCCCGCTGGGCAAGTTGCTTCAGGTTGAGGTTGTGCGCTTGGAGGCGATGCATGAACCTCCACTTCTGGTGCTAAAGCCGGCTAATATTGGCCTCTTCAGGCTGGCTCAAGATGAAGGTATTCTTGATATGGATCAGCCGATGGTTCTCGATCCGCTGTACCAGGACTTCTCCAGCCGAAGGATAGAGCAAGCGTTGCGAGCTGTTGGTGGCAACCCTCCCCCGATGCGGAGGAGAAGAAGGAGGAGGGTTTGATCATGGCAAGGCGTGTGCAACATCCCCGAACAGAACCCGCTCACGGCTTCCTGTATGAGCCCGGGCAGTTGCAGGTCACCCGTGGCCACGCAGAGGTCGAGGACCTTCTGAACCAAGTCTCACAGTACCAGAAGCACCCCTTCAATCCCCGCCAAGCGGACGCCTTTCGGAGCTCGTTCACAGACCGGTTGTCATTGCTGTGGGGTCCACCGGGGACCGGAAAGACAACCGTGCTGGCTGGCGTCATTCTGGGGTGGATAGAAAACGCATGGCAGAGCGGTGAACCGATCATGGTCGGAGTCGGCGCGAGCAATTACAACGCCATCGACAACGTCCTGAGAGAAGTCGCGGACTTGATCGACCGGCGACGCGCCTCTGTCCTGGGCGAGCCGCCCGGCAATGTGCGCATTGCGCGCCTGCGCAGCGAGTCGGCGAAGCCTCCTCTCGATGAACGCATCGAAGACGTTGTTCGCACGGCACCGGCAGCACGCGTTCTGGCTGGAGCCATGCATGAACGGACAGAATGTGTGGTGGTTGGTGGCACTTGGATGCAGCTTGGGCGACTCGCAGAGGCTGTTTCGGGTGATGGGACTCCAGTAGCCAGGTGGTTCGATCTCCTCGTGATCGACGAAGCATCGCAGGTTCCGGTGGCGTCCGCGGCAGCCTATTTCCTGCTTCTGCGCGAAGACGGGCATGTAATCCTCGCTGGAGATCACAAGCAGCTTGGTCCGATCTACGGATTCGAAATGCGAGACAGCGTTCAGGGGCTTTTCGATTGCATCTTCTCGTACATGCAGGAAACCCACGGCAAAGATCCTGTTGCCCTGGATCGCAATTACCGGACAAACACGGAGATTTCTGGATGGCCCAAGGAACGATTCTACAGCGAAGGATACGAGGCGTTTTTCCCAGAACGAAGGCTCGACATTGCTCTACCGCCTGCAACAGGTAGCCCGCCGGATGGGTGGCCGGAAAACCTGCCATGGAGTGATCTGTTTCTAAGGATCCTCGACCCAGAGATACCGGTGGTCGTCATCAGTTATGGCGTTCACACGTCGACGCTTTCAAATCCGTTCGAAGCCCAGATGGTTGCGGCTCTTGCCCTGCTGTACCGACGCATCCTTGAGCAGGACGGCAACGGTCCCGGTGACCAGGAGTTCTGGTCCGAGCATCTAGGCATCGTGACGCCTCACCGGGCGCAGATGTCTACTATCAGAAACCTCCTGGTAGACGCAGCTGGGATGCCCATGGATCCACCGCCATTCGTGGATACGGTAGACAGGTTCCAGGGCCAGGAGCGGGACCTGATGATAGCAAGCTACGTCGTCGCTGACCGCGATTTCGTCGCCGCAGAAGAGGCATTCATTCTGAACCCGAGACGATTCAACGTGACCTTAACCCGAGCTCGCAGCAAATTCATCATGTTTGTGAGTGACGCCATTCTTCAGCACCTCCCCGCCGACGCTGATGTGGCTCGGGATGCGGCGCACTTGCAACTGTTTGCTGAGAACTACTGCACGACCATCGACGAGGAGATCGAGCTCCCATATTTCGATGGTGGTCGACTCATGACCATGCGCTGTCGGCTGCGGGGGAAACAGGATGCGCCTTGAGGGAACGACATGAATGGAGGTGAAACAATGCCAAAACGTAAGACTTACCATGTGACTCCTCGGACCTGAACCGCTCCCGATTTCCTGGACACGCCTGAGGGCGTAATTCACGCCGCCATGC
>ERZ795043.542-NODE-542-length-29069-cov-11.839353_pt1 | contig 29069 bp, 38 predicted proteins | sample MGYA00375127_ERZ795043 | MGnify/ENA primary metagenome ERZ795043 (study PRJEB30172, sample SAMN05518447) | compost metagenome | isolation source: Feedstock adapted compost from Newby Island compost facility, Milpitas, CA | place: USA:Newby Island compost facility... | reverse complement strand
AGCCGCTATGGATCTCATTTCCGCATTTGCATTGCACGAAATCGCGAAGATCAGTACCGAATCTGATCGGTTCGTTCGGAACATCGCGAAATCCGGGCTCAACTTTCATCGACGTTCCGCACCGCAAACATGTAATCTGGAATCCGGTCATCCCTTTTCCCTCCCTCAAAACAACGTCAATTGCTCCGGCTCCGGCACATACGGTTTCGCGCGCTTGTCGAACTGCTCCGCTATCCAACGCCCGCAGTAATCGTCTGCGCGGAAAAAGACGATCTCGTATTCATGCCGTCCTACGATGCAGCGTTCAACAACTCTGACAGGCTTTCCGTCGATCATGTGCGTCCAGTTTCCAAGTGGCTGTCTGAGAATTTCCTGCGTCAGTCGGACGGATTCTTCGTAGGAAATTCGCTTCACGCCACTTCTCCTCGTTCAATCGCCTGTTCATGTTCCGTGTTCAACTCCGTTTGTGCGTGTGGGTCGTGCATGAGTTTGTGTAGACGCATTTCCAAGTCTCCCAAGGCGTTTTCGATCAATTTGGGATAGGTTTTGAGCCAGATTTCCAAGTCCGATAAGTACCAATCTTTGCTGCGTTGGATTTCGTGCAACTCGTCCAACGCTTTTCGAATAATGAAAATCTCGCTAGTCAACCTTTACAACCTCCATTTCGTCTAAGAATTGGTCTTCGGTCATCCAGTGATCCATGAACAGCACGCGCAATCCCCAACCGTCCAAATCGTAATCGTCAGCCATGGCGCGAATTAAACAAACCTCATCGGCGTAGTATTCGCCCGTAGCGCGGGAATAGATGTAGGCGTGTTCCCGCAAATTGATGTTTCCACAGCCACATGCACAAGGGACAATCGGAAACGCAATGATCTCGGCGGTGTGTTCAATCTTCTTCGGTAGGGCCATGGTATTCCGACTCCCTCTGCTTTTTCTTGCGGCGATCCACGTACCTGATGGCGATGAAGAAGATGAGCAGAAACGTTGCGATGCCGAGTTCAGTCCATTGTTTGTTGGTCATTTCATGCACTTCCTTTTGTGATATAATGAGGCTTGTCCAGCAGGGAGAGGTTCACACTTCCTCCCCGGCTTCAATCAGTTCGTCTATGATGGCCCATGCAGCTTCGATAACTTGTTCATTGTCAAGATCGTATTTGTCTTGTGTTCGAGTGCGGATGTAGCTGTCGTCGATCATGATCGTGGCGTTACCTAGCTGATACACCGCAGCATACATATCCTCACCCCTCGGCTTATGTGTATGCCGTAGAGGTTGGTGGACGACACTCATAGGCTAGGCTCCTTTTTGCTTTGTTGTGGTTTGTTTTGCTGGGTCTCTTGTTGGTGATGGTTCAGGTCCCTTTCTCGCGTTGGATGTAGTCTCTAACTAATTCCATGATGAAATCCGTACCTCTTTCGGGGTGTGTCGCCCCTTGATAAATGTCATTGCAATGTTCGAGAATCGCGGCCCGAAGTTCATGTTCGTTTGTTGGCTTACTACCGGGAAAGTGTATAAGATTCACGCACTCACGCCCTTGTTCAGGAATTTATTGATGAAATAGATTTGGCCTTTACCGGTGATCTTGGGCGTGCGCGTGATTTTTGTGGTTCCGTCTGCTCCGGCACGATAACCGACTTTGATTTCCATAATTCCGAGTTCCATGGAACGCTGTGTGGGCATGTTGTATTCGGAGCCGGATTTGATCAAATATCCGTTTTCGCGAAGCCAACGGAACAGGCGCATTTCACCAACTTGGATGCCGTTTTGTCGCAGGAGTTTGGCAAGGTCGGCCACAAGAATAGAGTCTTTGGAGATTTGCAACGATTCCGCGAACAAGACTTTGGGTTTGTCGGCTTCAATCTTCGCTTGAAGACGCGCCTTTTCTTCGTTCGCTTCTTTCAGTCGTGTGGCAAGATTGATGATGAAGTCAGGATCGGTTAAAGTCTTTTCGATGACTTCCGGCGTCATGTACGCGCCGTGTTTGCGGATCGTCGGAAGGATTTCTTCAAATACATAACGTTCGAATTTTTCTGCTTCGGGAAGTCTGGATTTGACGATCAATCGGTATAGATTTCCTTCGTCAATGAATTTCATTTGCTGTACGCCGCCGTTGGTAAGGACCTCGCGAAACGCGACCCCCTCTTGCCGACAGTGTTTTGATATGGCATCGTGGGGATTCGCATAACCAAGGGCGAGCGCTGCTTGTGTTGCGCCAAACCATTCCTTACCATCGATCACAACCAGTTCCACTTTTCCGAATTGAGGGTGATGGAAAGTTTGGAGTTTGTTCACGTTAAACACTCCTTTCATGCTGATTTTGGTTTCTTTTGCTTCATTTCGGCGCATTTTTCATCAAAAAAAATATGCCAATTAAATCCGAGAGCCTTAGCGACTTTCTTAGCTAGTGATACGCTCAGACCCTTTCCTCGTTCGATGTTGGAATATGCACTTCTACTAATTCCGGCAAGAAGCGCTACCTGATGTTGCGTAAGACCTTTTGACTCCCGGATTTCAATAAGCCAAGTTCTCGGTTTCATTTACTCACCCCTTTTCTTCATAATGAAGCAATTTGCATCTTTATAATAACTCTTCATTTTGAAGCTGTCAATACAATTTGCTTCTTTTTGGGGAAAATAATTTTTGGTTTCATATTGAAGCTATATAATGAGATGATGGATTGCTGATTGGGTGGTGGTGGTGGTGTTAAGCAAAAGATTGCAGCAACTGAGGATGAAAAGTGGTAAAACACAAGAGGAGACTGCAAAATTACTTCAAATACCAAGAAGTACATATTCAAATTATGAATCCGGTAAACGCGAACCAGATATAGGTTTACTTAACAGAATTGCAGACCATTATGGAGTATCCATCGATTACCTTGTGGGAAGGACGGACAATCCAAAAATGCAGTTCAGTAAAGAGGAACGATTCATATACGATAAACTAGACTTAACAGACGACGAAATCATGAATCAAGTGGATATGTATTATGACGGTATGAAACTAACGGATGAAGAGAAGAAGGAATTTCTGGCGATTGTGCGAGGGATTTTTTCCGTTCGTCGAGCCTCGAAATAAAACGCTTCAATTTCTGTCGATCTTCTTCGGGGAGATCGACAGAATCCATGGCTTGCAGAAACATTTTCACATCGAATTTTTCCATGCTCACACCGCCCATTATGCAGGATTGTATTTATTCGACCTGGACGACGGACTGTACCTTCATTATACAAACATATGTTCGTATAATCAAGGAAAATAAAGACAATAAGATGGACTTTCCAAACTGCGAATTTATACTAAAATGCGACAATTTGTGAAGAAAATATTACCATGTAAGCACTTACAAAGCAATAGTGCTTTTTGGTTATAATTCGTTCTTCCTATGATAGCAAGTCCCTGAGCCGATCAGGAATATTTCTGGTGATTAACCATGTGGGTAATGTTGGGTAGTCTGATTGGTTCTCTCGTCAGGATTTTCATTTTCTTATTGTTATTCAAGTGGATTGGAAAGAGACTATCGACAGAACGAAAGCAATCATTAATTATTGGTTATGTCCTATGTATTTTGGTGGATTTTTTGCTGCTTATCAGCATCAATGGAGCGAACGGCGTAATTCGCATTCTCCCCTATGATATGGTGGCTATTATTTTATTTGCAATCTTCGATGTTTATCATAAACCCAAGAAATCAACGAAGAATGAACAGGGAGGTGAATGAAGTGAAAGCCGCCATCTACGCACGCACCGCACATCACGATTCAAGCACAAAGGAGCAAATTGAATTGTGCCGAGAATATATCTTAGAGAAAGGCGGTGAAGTCGTCGGGATTTATGACGATCCCGGCACTTCCGCCCACCAATTGTTGCGCGATGGGTTAAGTTTGTTGCTCGATGATGCTCGCAAAGGAAAGTTCGACACCTTGGTTTTAACATCGTATGATCGCCTGTTTCGCGACTCTTTGAAGATCGAAGACTTTATAGATGAATTGGAGCAATTGGGAATCAGCATCATTACCGTGAAACAGTTATAGGAGGCACCATGCAAAATCTACCTTCCGGCGAATACTGGATGTATTTGAGAAAGAGCCGTGCAGACCTTGAAGCGGAAGCGCGTGGCGAAGGCGAAACATTGAAGAAACACGAACGGATGCTTTATAAACTCGCCAAAGACTTAGGCATCCTAATTACGGAAGAACCGTTCCGAGAAATCGCGTCCGGGGAGAGTATTTATCACCGCCCGGAAATGCTGCGTATGCTCGACCTGATGGAAGAACGTCGTCCCAAAGGCATTCTTGTGATGGACATCGACCGCCTTGGTCGCGGCGATATGCAGGAACAAGGATTGATTTTGGGCACGTTCCAAAGGCTGAATATTCTCATTATCACTCCTCGTAAAATATACGATCTCAACAATGAATTTGACGAGGAATACAGTGAATTTGAGGCCTTCATGGCGCGCAAAGAATTGAAAATCATCACCCGCCGGCTGCAACGTGGGCGGGTTTTGTCCGTTGAAGCCGGAAACTACATCGCCACCCGCCCTCCTTACGGTTATCAAGTCATCAAGGATGGGCGGAACCGCTATCTGGTTCCCCACCCCGAACAAGCGCCGGTCGTGAAGTTGATTTTTGAACTATACACCCATGACGAACCCGAAAAGCGTATGGGCAGCAACAAAATTGCAATCAAACTGAACGAGTTGGGATATACATCTTACACCGGAAAAAAGTGGACTTCTTCTTCGGTGCTGACGATCATAAAAAATGCCGTCTATATCGGACGTATCCAGTGGAAAAAGAAAGAAGTCAAAAAGTCGAAAATTACCGGAAAGAAAAAGGATGTTCGCACCCGACCGGTGCAAGAATGGATTGATGTTCAAGGAAAGCATGAACCGTTGATTGACGAGGTAACGTTTCAAAAGGCGCAGGAAATTCTTAAACAAAAGTATCATGTGCCCTATCAGCAATTGAACGGCATCACGAATCCATTGGCCGGCGTCATCAAATGCGCGAAATGCGGTGCGTCGATGATTTTGCGACCTTATACCAAACAGGCTCCCCATCTCATGTGTTACAACCGTTTCTGCGACAATAAAAGTTCGCAGATTGCTTACGTCGAGGAAAAATTGTTGCAAGCGTTGGAAAAATGGATGGATACCTATGTGATCGAATACGGTCAACGGAAACGTAAAGTTTCAAATATGGTGGAAGTGAAACAAAACGCGGTGAATTTATTGAAACGGGAAATGGATGAGTTGGAGGCGCAAAAAGAACGCCTGCATGATCTATTGGAGCGCGGCATATACGATGAGGAAACGTACTTGGATCGTTCAAAGAAACTGGCCGAGCGTATCTCCTCTACCAAGGAACGGATTGAACGTGCGGAACAAGAATTGAAAGAGGAACAGCATAAAGAACAAGCGCAGAAGGATGTGATACCCAAACTGAAAAACGTGATCAAGTTGTACTGGAAATCCAAGTACCCCGCAAAGAAAAACGCCCTTCTCAAATCCGTCCTCCTTCATGCCACTTACAAAAAAGAAAAGTGGCAGCGTAAAGATCAATTCGAACTTGTCCTGGTGCCGAAGTTCAAATAATACAGATAAGGTATTGATGAGAACGAGTTTACATCATATGGTTATCTGTATCCTTATGTACATCCTACCCATTATATGGTATAATACCCTTAACGATGCGGTGGCGGAATAAGGTAGACGCACAACCTGAAGGGCAATAACGGACGCGGTAAGGGAGCAGCCCATCAAGGTCCGCCCGCGTCATGCAGGGTGCAAATCCCTGCCCGCATCTTTTGACCGCGACGGGACACGCGGGATAGAAATATGGCCCAATTTCTATTTTGGTGATCAAACATGTCCTTCGACCGCGAAATGGCCGAACTAATACAGCGTTACCTTGCCGAGAAAGGGCAACATCTGACTATTGATGAAATCCTGCTGCGCCCACGATGGAAACGGGTATGGTATTGGTGGAAGGCATTGGAGAAGTATGAGGGGAAGCCGATGCCACGGGATATAACGATGGAGGAATGTAAGAAGATATATGGGGAGGAGTGAGCATAACGCCCACTCCTTTTTCATGGATACGACTTCCCCACCTGTTTAGGAGACATTAATTCATAATCAGCGGCAAGTTGGTACATCGTGAACAATTTCCGCTCGGCATCCTCCCAATACTTTTCCTTGCTCAGATACATCCGGTAAAGATGCTCCACGCGCGCGTAAAGGTCAACAATGGCCGAGGCGCGGTATTCGGCCGTTTTTCGGTATTCTCTTTCCATGAGGATTTCTCTAATGTCCTTCCGCACGCGGTTCATATCGAAGCCGGGGCAGCTTGTCGGGTAAAACTCTTTGTGCCCCTTCACATTCTCAACTGGGATATTGAATATCTGCATGACCGTGATAATGGCCGCGTACAAGCATTTCCGTTCTGCATCCGTCAGGTCCCGTTTGGTGAAGTTGCCCTCCACACTGATACCGATGGTTTGATAGTTGTTAGATTGAGTATGCCAAGTGAATGCCAGCAAATCGTTGACTTGGAATATTTGATCGCCTTTGATGTAGATGTGATAGGCAATCCCGCCGTCTCCTTTTTGAATATGGTATCGGGCGTGACCTTCCGGCGTTCCGCCTTCAACGGCTGTATGATGCACCGATATATGCGTAATATCCCCAAACGGACGCGGGCCGGTTGCAAGCTGTCCGTTTTTCCGGCGAATCGGCATATGGAGCCAGTCGCCCTTTGGATTTTTCGGAAGTTGATCAGTGATATCAATGATGGGTTTCACGGAATAGGGAAGATCACTCGCCAACGATATCCCCCGCAGCGTAGTTGGGTTCATGGGATTCTGCTCCTTTCTGTACCCGTTTGGCATCGACATGACTTTCTCCCAAAATCCACGTCAAGACAATCCCGGCAAAGGCGAGAATCGTTTCGCTGTCCACTTCAATGTCCAGTCCCTCCTTTGCAATAAGAAGTCCGGCACTTACAACCGTGATCCAGAATTTGCGGCTAGTGAACTTCTTTTTCATGCTTTTCATCCTCCTTAAATTCATGAATTTGATTATGGACGGGACAATAGATTTGCCCGTTCGTGACAATGTGAAAGACTTTGATAAGCTCGACGGAGTATTTGCTTCGTAACGCTTGGATATAGGCGCACATGCCCCTCCCTCCAATTCAATCAAATAGTCCAGTTTCGATTCGATTCGGTTTAATCGCTCATCATCATGGTCGCGCAGAATCTTCGGTAAATGATGGTTGATGTACCGTTTCAATCGACGATTTTTGAGCAAAAGAATGAGGACTGCCGCGAGGGAAGTCCACGACAGTCCATGTCTAATGAAGGTGGATAAGGCGTCTAAGATCAAGTCGTACACGACGTTTCACCTTGACATATTTGGGGCCGTGGTAATAAAGGTTTTCCACGGCCTCTTTCGGTAGGAATTTTTTCAGGATACGAAGTTCCTTTTGAGACACGATACAGTTTCTTTCCATGGCATCACCTACTCAACATCGGCACGCCAGCTTCTCGCATCCGCGTGTTTACTTCGATGTAGATTTCGTTCATTTGACGTTGGATGTTCCGTAGTTTTTGAGCCTTTTCTTCCGCGCTCAAGGTACGATCCAGATTCACCTGACGTTTCTGTTCGGTCAATGCGCTCAGTCGTTTCGTTACCGAACCGGCAGCGGTCGAAGTCATCATACGGCGCAGGCTATCGTCGTACCATTCCGGCAACGGTGCTCCGGCCTCTTGATGATCCCGATACGCTTGCGTGAGCGCTTCTTTGCCACGATAAAAGTCATCCGTGAGCGTGTTGGTAAATACCGGGTCGGTAATCCAGTTACGAAGCAGCGTATTCCTCGTCGTTCCGCGTCCGACTTCGGACGTGAGTGGTAAGAGAATACGCGCTGGATCACCGCCATAGGCGCGTAGGACATAATCAATCTTCATCGGCGACCATTTCAGTTGTTCGCCGAGCCATTTGGCTATCGAAGATGTGCGCTCATCGTAACGATACTGCGGCGAGCGGTCTTCGACTTTCCGCGAGTCGATGGGTGCGCCATAAAAGGTACGATTTGCCATGACTGCGGCAACAGGAGCAAGAGATGTAGCATTTGCCGCACCTGCAAGGCTTTGATCAATTCCACCGCCTTGGGTGAAGCCTTGAGCCAGACCAGAAACAAGAGGCGGTGTGAAGGCGTTCATTATCGCGTCTGACGCGCCCTTGAACGCTTCTGGGTCGCCGTCTTTCCACGCCCGGAGCATATCCACCATAAGCGCCCCCAATGCGTTGTATTCCGGAGATAGCGGGATTTTGACAAACGTCCCATCCGCATTTTTGGAAATGAACAGATTCCGGTATCTCTCCCGCGCAGGAAGGTTATTGTAATCCGGATCGTCATGGAATTGCATGTACTCGTAGAATTTCGGTGCAAGGACGCCGAGCGTGACCAAGGCCGTCGTCTTGATCGGGTTTTTCTTCCACTGTCTGGCGAATCGGTACAAACCTTGAATGGCGGCGTTATTGTACGGAATCAGCGCTTCTAAGAGTTGAGATTGCCGCCCTTTCCGGCTGTAATTGATGGTGATTTCTCTCGCGTAATTCATCGCATCACGGATATTTTCCGGTGTCCGTTCGCCGCCGAGTTGACGCAATCGATGATGAAACGCCGCGATCCGGTTCATGTTTTCGGCAATATCCGCGATTTTGAGAGATGCACGATACGGCGCGGCGATTGTTCTTACCGATGCTTTTGCGAGTGTACGCGGGCTTAACAATGGATCAAGTCGCATAGAACTGATGCTGCGACGCAGACCGCGTTCGCCGCGTAAAGCTGCCGAATATCCACCGCCGGCACGGTAGAAGTCCTGCGCCATGTTGCGTAGTACCGGGATGTTCAGCGCGTCGGCAATGGAGGAAACGACAGACCCCATCAAATATCCGGCGTGTTGCAACGGGTTTTTCGATTGAATGAGTGCTTGCGCCACATCCATCGTCGCGCTTTTGACCGCAAACAGCGGAGCCAGCGCACCGGTTGCGCCGCGCTTAATCGCGTTGCTGAACGCGGTCATGGTGCGTAAGACCAGACCAGCGTTGTCCGCACCCAATCCGAGCAAGGTTTTCAGTACTTCGGGATCGTGGACTTTGACGTAAACCGGTTGGCCGTTCACCATAGCTCTCACGATGTTGTCTTTGTCCACGCGCTGGCGCTGGAACAGTTTATTGAAGTCATCGGCAAGGTTTTCCAGGAATCCATCTTCGCCTTCTTTTTTGATAAGTTCTCGCAGATTCGGGCTTCCTTTCGGCGGTTGTACGATTTCTGCAATTCCGCGCATTTCTTCCGGGTTTTGCATAATTCTGTCCACGACTTCGCGCATCACCCGGTTACGCATGGCCGCCTGTACCCATGCGCCGGTTTGCTCAATCGTAGAACGAACCGGATCAACGATCTTGCGTGCCGAACCGGTTGGGCTGACTTCTTTAATCGGCGCTTTCTGCCCGCTGAACATTTGCCGCTGTCCCGTGTACTGTTTAATCTTCTCCGCATCCGTAAACTGACGGCGCATCGGCGCATACGTCGGGTTGTGTTTTTCCAGGTAGTCGGCCAATTCGCGGGAAATCAAACCTTCCTCCACGCCGTACACTTCGCGGATGTTCTTGAAGTATTGGTCCCATTCGCGCGCGATTTCGCGGAAACCTGGGTAGCGTTGTTCCAATGTTCGGATGCGTTCTGCCACTTTCTCAGGCGTCATTTGCAAATGTTCAGCGTATACCCGTTCTCCGCGTTGCATACGGGTTAAAGCATGGCGTGCAATCAGATAATCCGTGAAGGCGTTATAGTTACCGCGTCCGGCTTTGCGCACGATGTTTTGCAGGCCTTCGCCTATTACCTGTCCTTGCAGATTCACAAACTTATCCGTGATAATGACGTTTGCGATTTGGTTTGCTCTCGCCGCGTCTATAGCGGCGTCGTAAGCCTTCGGGCTGATCTTTTTCAGCGGATTCACCATATCCACCAGATCGTTATAAGCGGCTCTCGCAGCGGCCTGAGTTGTTTCTTTCACCCCTGAAACGGTTCGCTTGATCGGTCGATCCACAATCTGTCCTTCGGTCGTCAGCGGGTTTCTGCCGCCTCTGGAGAGGCGAGCAACAATGCCCAAGGGCTGAGTGCCAAACAGACGTTCAAACCATCCTTGGCGGACGGGTTGAGCGGATTCTTCGGCAACCTGAGTTTGTGTTTGAGCGGTTTTCGTCGTTGTCGGTTCCGCACTTCTGGTGGCTATCGTGGCAGCTTCATCCGCTTGTCGGCGCGCCAGTGACGAAAGCCCTTTTTGTATCGCCCATCCTAAAGCGATTGCCCCGGCTTCACCACCGGCGCCGATGGCGGTTCTAAGCGCGACATTCCCCAACCGTTGCCCGATCGTTTCGTCCTGATTCTGTCGCGTGTCAAGCGCCACATCTGCTAGTTCTTGTGCGGTTGCGAATGCACCTTCCGCTAATCCGCCGCGGATCGCCCCTTCCGCCGCACGTTTCCCCAACGTCTGAGCGGATTCACCTACCGCACGCCTGACCGCTACATCAGCCAGCGGACGCGTTACGCGCGAAGCCAAGCCGAAACCGAGCAGTTCACCTCCGATTTGGCCGGCAATTCCATACGGCGTGTTGGTGTCCCGTGTCGCTTCACCTTGCGTAAGTGCGTTAGGTACACCAAGCATCACCGTATTGGCGAGTCCGGAAACGAGTTGATCCGCCGGGCTTTTTAGTGTACCGGTGTAGGGTTTATAACGGTCGATCTCTTTCCGCACTTCCGGGTCGGTTACTTGTTCCGGCGTCAAGTATGTTTTGGTCGGATCACGCGGGAGAATTTGCGGCGTCTCAGGCGGACGGCGTTCTTCCGCGATTTGATCCACGCGGTCGCGCAGTAAACCGGTCACACCGCGCGGATCGCCCAATGCTTGGTAAGCGGGTGATAACGGCATATGTTCCCTGCGGCGTTCTTTGCGTTCTTCTTCCAAACGAGAAAAGACGCCGCCAGATGACGACGTCTTTCTCAACGATTCAAATACCCCCACAGGAACACCACCTTACGGATAAAATTCATCCAGATTGCCAAGCAGTTCGTCGCGTTCCTTCTTCGGCAATTCGTTGATGAGCGCGCGATAACCGTCATATCCGTATGCTTGGATAAATTGTGCGGCGTATTGTTTCAGATCGTTCATAGCTTTTTTCGGATTCGACTTGATGTACTGAACGTCTTGCGCAAAATCAGGATTAGTCTTGTAGTCGCTCGGGCTGATTGTATCTGGCTGGTTCACTTGTCGCGCCGCCACCGGGTCATAGTAAGGCGTTCCCGCGCGGATGATTGTGCCGTTCAGGTTGAAGTCATACGGCGCGATTCCTTGCGCTCTCCATGCATCCATGAAACGGTTGAACTCGGCGTTGGCGGCGGAAGTTTGAGCGTTCATTCGTGCCGTCGCCGCGTTCATCCGATCAATATCCAAGTTCCCTAGCTGAATCTGGCGTTGCAACGCATATTCCAAACCGAAACGCCGCACATCCTCGTCGAATTCCATCTTCCAACGTTGGTCAGCAATCGCATCACGGGCGGCTCGATACTGGAATTCACGGTCTGTGATACGTGCCTCATATGTCGGCAGTCCCGTCGCCACGTTCTGCAACGCTTGAGCATACGGGACATCCGAACCAAACAAAGAAGGATCAACGCCAAGTAAAGCAAGCTGTTGACGAATCTGATCGGCTCTTGTGCGGTACTGAGTCAGTTGATCGCGCGGAATCCCCGGCTGTTCCGCTGCGGTTTTCAGGTTCAGTAATTCTTCAAGCAACGGCTGAGCTTCCGGCGGCAAATAACGTCCTGTCATCGCCGCGCGCTGCGCTTGATCGGCCTGTGCAAATTCGCGCAGATTCATGGCCTGATTAAACAATTGATTTTGTGCGGCCAAGGTTAAGGGGGCAGTGTTACCACCACCCCCGCCAGTAAAATTTGGCAGAACACCACTCAGGCCGCTAAATGGTGTCGGTACACTTCCCGGCAAATAACCAAACAATTGTGCATATTGCAAGGCGTTTTGATAGGCTCGTTGCGCCTGTTCATTCTGATACTCCCTTTCAAGTCCCGGCATAGCGTTCACGAAATCGAGGTATCCGCCGCGAATCGCCGCAATCCGGTTTTCCAAGTCCTCCTGACGTTCACGGTCCGTCCGCGCTCGTTCCATGTTGAGGATGCCCATGGCATAGTCAGAACGCCCGCTGAACGGGTTCAGATTGCGCGCAAGTTGAAGGTTTTCCAGTGTCCGATCCTGCTGAATGTTTTGGTTCAACCGGGAAAAGTCCGTGTTCAAACGATTAATAGCCTCGTTCATGGCACGTTCCCGTTGTGCGCGTTCGTAGTCCAATGATGCGTAAGGCGTCGGAACGCCCGTTGTCGGAATGGGCATCGTTGGTGTTGTTGTCGTTGTTGGTTGCGTGGTTGTTCCCGGCGGCATCGGAACCTGTCCGGCGTTTCTCGCCGCCGTTTGCAAGTCCACGGCAAAGGGGGAATAATTCGTCGCACCCGTTGCCCATTGTGTGCCTTGACCGGGCTTGTAGTCGAATACGTTCGCGATCTTGCCTTCCCGAAACTCCTGTTCGAGAGCGGCACGCTGTGCATCTATTCCAGCTTGATTCATCTGTCCCGGTGCGAGTGTCCCGCCCCAACCGGTGATTTCGCCGCGGTCGTTCAAGTTGATACTTCCGCCGCTTTCGAGATAGACCGTTTTTGCACCTGGCGTACTGAGTCGGTTTTGGATGGCCTGTTGTTGTTCCTGTGGCGATTGGAGATTATACTTCTGTGTTGCGGATTGAGCAGCTTGCGAAGTTAATTTGATTTCTCTGCCGTTGACGACTTTATAAACATTCCCTTGGTCATCGCGTCGAAATTGTTGGGAAGTAGACGTTGCCATGGATTCACCCCCAAAAGAAAAACGCCCGTTTGGGCGTTAATATCAGTTCATATACACACTTTCGATGGTTGTGGTCGAGTTGTTGTTTTTGTAGAAACCCAAGAATCCGCCGATATACGCTTTGGTTTGCGTATACGTGCCTACTTGGACACCATCTACATAGACCGTGGCAAGTCCTGTCGTATTTACAGTGATTCGATAGGTGTGTTTGTTTGTCGAATAATCCACGCTCGACAATGTTGTGTTATTTACAAATCCGGTTTGCGCCGCTTCGGACATCATCAAGTACCCCGTGTTTGCATCCAAATACAGGTATAATCCACCTCTCGGCCCAAATCCGTTTGGACCCACTTCTGATTGAGGATGTGTAAATAAGACAATGCCATCCAGTTTGTTGAGTTGGGTGGTCACTTCAACATCAACAGGCTCGATCACTCTTGAAGTCGGAATATCCGTCATGAAATGAGCGTGATTGCTCGACCCACCTGACGTGGTCATCGTGAAGTTTTCCAGTACCTTGCGTCTGAACCGGTGCGATATGGTCCCGTTTTCTGCTCCGCTGGATACTTCTGATTTTGTCGTTTCTCTTGCTCTGATGTAGTAAAGACCACTACGAGCATTATCCAGGCATTTCATCTCCAGCACATGAAGTCCCGGTTTTGCATTTTTCATAATCAGGATTTCCTGGTCAGCGCCAAATCTTGTTCCGGTTAATGTAGATTCGAAAAGGGAAATCGTACTGATCAAGTCACCATCTATATAAACTTCCACAGAACTTGATCCATCGGACCATACCGGTGTCGCCATGTAAATATCAAGTCCGGGTCGCTCCACATAAAAAGCCATACGAAGGCTAGGTCTGCCGATTCTTACCCATCCGACGCGACTTCCGCCGTTTTGGTAGGTTTCTTGTCCTGCTGAAACTTCGCCCATGCTTTCTCCCAATATCGCAGGGACAATCATCGATTTATCGATTCTCGCCACATTGGGAGATATTAGCACGCTCGCCATATGCGTCCCTTTGGCTTTGTAAAAGTTGTCTGTAGGATGGAAACCGTCACCGATTACGTCTTCCACTTTGATTCCAGAAGACATGTACATTTCGGTGAATGCGTATGAGTCAAGCAAGGGAACGTTCAATTCTCTCGCAACTTGACGCATTGCGTCGGCGAATTGCTTTACGCCTTCTGCGCGAGCTTCAGTTCCGAAATTTCCAACTTGGGTGACAACATTAGGAGTTTCGAGGATCACCACTTTATTGTATTTCCTTGCGGTAAACACCAATGTCTTGAGATTTTCTTTGTATTGTTCTGCGCTGATTGCCGGATCACTGACACCCGCAGGATTTCCACCCTGCATATCGTTTATCCCATAATTGATGAACACGACTTGTGCCGGGGATGTTCTCATAGCGGAGTCCCACGTCCGCAAGGCGTTTGTCGTTTGGTTTCCGCTGATGCCGTTATTCAGAACCGTAATATTGTTATTGTTGTAATACGACCGCAAAATTCTTTGAAGCTGGGCAGGAGCAGGTGTTGCGACTTGAGTTCCGCTTCCCACTTTATAGCCGTAATACGTGCTGTCCCCTCTTGCGTCAATGATGACAGTTTGTCCTTTCGCCATGTCCTGCATGATTTTTGCAAGAGATTTTTGTGTATACTGGTTCAACGTTCCGTTTGACACCAAACCAGATGAAAAGTTATAAAGTTCGTCTATCGTATTGTAGATCATATCATTATTTGCTTTCAGTTTCGGAGCATCTGATGTTACACCGTTTACCAAATTCGCATCTAACGCCGCCTTAGCTGTACGATCAATAGGCAAACTCATCCCAATCCCTCCCCATGCGATGAGAAAAGCAAGAAGAACGATAAACCCGTTCAAATGTTTCAATGTTCTCCCTCCAAAGGAATGTTTTTCCTCGGAATATATTACCACACCCACTCAACCGCCAGAAACCCTTCCTAGTAATTTGTAACGATATATTTCAACCAATTCGTCCCTTGGATTGCGGAGACGAATTTGGAAGAAGTATGATTTTTTCTTGATTGGTTTTCTTGCAGGACGTCCTACCAAATCTGTAAAATTGGCATTGTACCATACGGCCTCACCCCAAACGCCAACACCCCACACCATGAATTGATTGCGGACAAGATTCTCGTATTCTTCCGTTCCTGAGAAAAAATTTATCGACACGTCGATGCTGGATTTTGTCGATTGCTGCTTCGCCCAGATGAGAAGATAATCCAGATACGACGCATATCCGGTATCCTCGAACGATATCACATCCGAGTACATGTCCATGTCGATGGGCGTTCCCGTTGTCATGTTCTTGTCGTTCCAATCGGAGCCTAACGTGTCATCGAACTTATGAAGATGCCCCGTTTCTCCGGCGTAATAGATGGCGTCACCCGCTTTGACAAACCCATTCGCCTTGATATTGTCCCACGGATACCATTCCCCATTGCGTGTGTCGTAGGCGTATACGATGCGTTCTGAGCCTTTGTTGAACTTGAGGATATACAACGATGTGGACTCGTCAAAAAAGGCCACAGCCGCCGCTTTTTCGGCTTCTGTCAGCCCCAACGAATCAAAGTCGATTTTGTTTTTCATCAGGCTTCGAGTGGAGTAACGACGCGACCCTTCGCCTTCAAACCCGGTATCGTATATCTCATGCACGCCGTCATCGGATAAATAGGCAATCGTCTGTGCACCGTTCGGATACATAATCTTCGCAATCGAACGCGGCGCGATCACTCCGGCGGTAGTATTCAAGAACAAGTTTCCTTGAAAGTTGTCGAACGTTGACCCAAGCAAGATTCCCCAATTTCTTCGCATCGGTACCAGCATGGCGTTGTCAAAGGCGATGCCGCAACCGTTGACGTAATCGTTATTTCGTACCCACCGTTCGTACTGTACCGATGGGAAATAATCGTATGTGAAACGCTTGGAATAATACACTTCATCTGACCGCTCAAACGCGACGAATACATGGGATTGATACGTCCATACGTACTTTATTCCCTTATTGTTGAGCGTTGGTAAAACGTTGGGCGGTGCGGTATTAGGATCATCCGGTGCCGGCGTAATTGCACTCACTGTTTCCGTCGCATCGTCGTATGCTTTAAGGCTCCCTTTATCCGCGATAATCTTCCTTGACACGCTGTTTGCATCGGTAAAATCCACATCGTAAATGTCCGCTTGATTGAGCGTACCAGTAAGTGCAACCCATTCTTCGGTGGCTGAATCGTATTTATATAAACTCGTCCCACTTGTGGCGAGGATTTTGTCGTTCGCTTTGTAAGTGGTGAGATGTTTGATCTCACCGATGGGCGTACCTGTAACCGGAATCGTGCCGGGACGTTTCTTGATCGCGCCAATAGATGCGCCTTGAATGGCGTTTTTCAACGCCCGAAACTGTCCCGGCGCGAGTCCTCCCGGTTTCATGGCGGTGTTCAGTCCCAAGAACACGGGAAAGTCCAGTTCGGTATACTTTTCTTGATCCACGGCCATGTTAACCACCTCTGGCAATACGCAAATCGTTTTCGCCGATAGGCTGTCCTGTTGTTCCCGTTCCCCTTGCGCTGACGGCAGCTTGCATCAGATTGCCCATGCTGAGTTTGGACTGTGTATCCATAAATTCGGCGCCGCCGTAGCTGTTCTTCGAGTATTTGATCAAACTGAGCGTTTTCTTCACCAGCGTCATATAGCCGCTAGGCGGAAATTCCACAACGTCCGTTTCGAGTGTGACTTGTTTCGGGTACTTGATGTATTTGAGTTGATACTCCCCTGCTTGCAAAGGTTGTGACGCAGCGGAAAATCCCCGGATATGAATTTCCTGATTCTCCGCTTCTCTCCACCAACCCAAAGGCGCATCGTCAGCCGTCCGCTTCGGTACTGGTTTTCCGTTCGGGCCGAAAATCATGAGCGGTTCAAACATATTCGTAATGTCCGCCCCGTTCTGCTGAAACGTCACATATCCATCGGCTGAGATGGTTTTCGTGTCGCTGTACTTCACCTGGTTGGCGAGTCGGGCGAGTTCCCACATCGCAAGGTTCATGTAGTAGAAGATGTACGTGTTCTGCGAATCGGTGTCGGAGCCGAGGTCTTCTATATCCATCTCTCCAAGTTTGCGGATGATGGAGGCAAGCTGCCCCGCATTGTACAGATTCGGCATGGGATCACTTCCTTACCGGCTTAAAGATGCGATAACCGTTTTGCACGCAAAAGTTGTAGATGGTTTCGCTGTTCATAGCCTGTGAAATGTTCTCGGCGGTGACAATGGGTGTCAAGATCAGATTCCCGTGTTCGTCTCGCGCTTCCTCAAGCTGGTTGTCGTTCGTGGAGACGGAGAATTGGAATTGTTTCATCGGATTTGTCCCACCTTCCGAACAGACCTCTGCCTGTTCTTTCGCTCCATATCCGCTTGGAAGCGCGATCTGCCTTCATCCCACATGGCGAAATAGCGATCTCTCAAGGCGTTGCTTACCCCTTCCACGCCGGGCAATGAAAGAATCATCGCCGCCGCATACGCCGCAAGAATCTCATGGTATTGCGGATCAATATCGGGGATATCCTCGTCGTTTTTGAGTTCCGACGGAAACTTGTAGTAATAAAAGTTCAACGTCACGTTTTGAGTTGGCGTTGGTTTGATAATGATTTCCCCGTTCCAGATCGAATATCCGTATGAGATTTCTTCCGGCGGCACAAGGTCATAGATGTGAATGGGACAATCCAGCGTTCCCTCCATCAACGCTCTTGGCGACTTGTAATCGGTCGGCAGCGGATAATTCGCTGTTCCTGCGGTGACATTGATCGAGGTTTCCGCTTCCAGTTTCGCTTCCGTGGCGATAATGTTCAACGCATCGTTGACCAAATCCGTCATGTGAAACGTGTCGTTGTAGATATGATTGGTCATGCGGAAGATTCGCGTTTTCAGATCGGCCAAATTCACAGGATCACCGCCTTTTATTCGATGGATCGGCTTGGTTTCATGCGGAAACTGGACAAAATGTTGTCCGCCAAGTCATGCGCCATATCGCTGATTTTCTTTTCCTGCGCCCGTTCGCGTTTTTCCAATTCGCGGTCAAGGTATTTGAACACGTTGAATCCGGTTTTCGGGTGGATTTCCATGTACCGCGCCACGGTTCTGTGATCCAGTTTCCCATGCGGCACGGTAAATGCAATATATTCCTCGCGTTTGACCGGATCGTAACAGATAATCCGATGCAAGCCGCGTTTGTTGTCAAAGTCAATGCGCCGGAAAATTTCCGGGTCGTAGTCTTTTAATCGTTCCTCGATGTGGTAGATGTCGTATTGTGCCACTGAAATAACCTCCTATACAGAAAAAGCACCCGCTATTCAGCGAGTGCTCTATTTTGTCGATACTTGATTTCAGCTTGTTTTCTTGCTTCGATTGCGTCTTCTAAGTTGTCGAATGCTCCAACGTAAATTCGTTTCATGTTACTTCCGGGCTTGATATACACATACCATTGTTTACGTCTTTTCTCCCAGGTAACGCCTTTGTATCCTGATTTATTATCCTTGCGTAATCGTTGGTTTATGATTTGTTCGGATGCTGTTACCCACCTGCAATTTTCTGGAGAATAATCGCCGTTATAATCTATCCGATCAAGGCTATGTTTAGGCGATGGACGTTTGCCCATATCTTCCAAGAAGTTTTCAAAACTATGTAGCCACCGATCACATACCTTGATTCCTCGACCGCCGTAGTCTTGATAGTATTTATCTTTCGTATTGTAGCAACGTTTTTTCATATTCTTCCATGCTCTATATTCTGGCGTTTCTTTGCTCCCGCTCGTATTTCCATGTTTTACTTTTCTTTCATAATCAAGGCAACCACATGATTTTTGTCTTCCTGATCTCAGATTTCCACCTAGTACGTAAGTTACTTTTCCACAATCACATTTGCATTCCCATTTTCCATTTTGAAACCCGACTACCAATAACCTTCCGTATCTTTTGCCCGTCTCATCAATTAGTTTCATATAGACCACCTCCTAGTCTTAGTACAATACTATTGTACCATACTAAGACTAGGATTGGTAGCCTACAGGTTTTCATAGGTCAGTAACCAGAGGGCTCGGTGATATCCGCCAGTTCCGTGTGCGCATTCCTCTTATACGTGACCAGCGTTTCGTAGCAGTACATGTCGGCCTGATACTTGTCATACCCCGGCACCGGATGCAGAACTGCGCCTTTGTCGTCTTCGCGCCATTCGAAGTCGGACAATTGATACAGGTCGAGTTCTTCCATGTCGATGAAGTACATTCGGTTCGACTCGTGATAACGGTCAACCACGATCGGACGACCGTCATACTCCAGCGTCTTGTAGCCGCCTTCGAGTTCCATCGGGCTGACGATGCGGACTTGATTTTGCAGAAGCGCCTCATACGCCGCACGCACGCCGTAGGAAGCGGTAATCATGGTGATTTCTCCGCCTTCCAGTTCGGACGTGTCGATAGCTTGCCGCATCAATTGTTGGCTGAGTGCGCGGTTTGTGCCGCCATTGTCCAGCCGATTCGCTTTCCACCATGTATCAACAGCCGGGTCGATGCCTTGCAACGGAAGCGTCTGACTCACGATTCCGCCAAGCCCCATGGCTTCCACGTTGTAATCGCCCGTGACAACGGCGATATCCGTTGCCGCTGTCGTGACAGGCGCACCGGAAATGGTGATTTTTTTGTTTGCCTTGTCGATGGCCGTGATTTCTCGCCCTGCAACGGACACCACTCCGCCATTCGTGACGATATCGATTTTCATGCCGACTTGGAAATATTTCACCTTGTCGACGGTCAGCTTGTTCGCGTTTGAGTTCGCCGCAAACGTGGCGAGTTTCCCGGTTCCGTCGCCGAACAATGCCCGTGCGCGTTGGTCTTTCAGGTCGCGCAACAGTCCCTTCATTTCGGATTCCACCGCACGGATGAACGCGCCCTTGTCGTTGCGCATGGCCTTGATCGTCGGTCCGGTAATCTCGATGGAGCCGTACAGGTATTTCACCGTACCAGTCGATTCCTTGTATCGTTGATTCCCGGCAGTCGGCAATTGTGCGCCTTCTGCGCGGTATCCGACACCGTTATTCCGGCCATAGTGCAGCGGCACATAGAACCGTTTACCTGTGGCCTCTTGCTTCTTCGCCACCAGTTTTTGAATGACTGGATTTTCGTTGTTAAGTTGCTCACGCACAGGCGGCAAATAATCTTCTTTCAGTACCGCCGATGCCGCAGTCAAATCGAATGCCATGTTTCATCATCCTCCCATACGTTGTAATGCCCTTGCCCGGGCTTCTTGGAATGTTTTCGGTGTGCCCGGCAACACGGTGCCGGATGCTTTGGCCCCTTCCACTTTCGGCATGGAGCCTTTCGCGGACAGGAATTCTTTTACGCCTTCTTTCTTGGCATTTTCGATCTGCTTTTCCAGCAGTTCGGCTTTCATGGCTTTGAACGCCGTTTCCGGGTTGGACACCCCGTTGTCGTGCATGAATTTCCATAACTCCATGTGGTCAAGGGGTTTGCCGTCAAGCTCCTTGTCCTTGCAGAAGTCCTTCAACATCTGTTCGAATTGAATTAATTGCTGTTGCTGCTGCTGTTGTTGTTCGACTTGTTGTTTCCAGGCTTTGAGTTCTTCCAGTTCCCTGAGTCGTTGCAATTCCTCGACCGTCATGTTCTGCTTTTCGGCCTGTTCTTGCAATTCTGCGAGTTCCAGTTGTTCCTTGAGGAAATTCACGTCATGGATGTTGTTGACTCGCATCAGGAATTCGAGCGCTTTTTTGGATATATCGTAGTCCTTGTATTTTTCCAGTTCCTTTTGACGCTCGGATTCCCATTTTTCGCGTTCTGCGGCAAGACGTTTGGCGAACGCCTTTTCGAAGTTGCTCTCCTTGCTCGGCTCGGCGGCAGCCGGTACTTCAACGCCCGTTTCAGCAGGAGTTTCGGTTTGTTCCCCGGCGGCGGGAACGCCTTCTACGCCCGATTGAGTTTCCATAACTTGATCTTCCATTGGTAAATCCTCCTTGTCGCAAGGCGGCTGCGACTTATTCAACGCCCTCGATATTATGAGAATGGGCTACCGAAGTCTCATCAGTAGCCCAATAAAAAAGCACCCTAAATGGATGCCTTTGACCAGTATTTGATTTCTGCTTGTTTTCGTGCTTCTATTGCTTCTGACAACGTTTTGAAAGTTCCAACATATATGCTTTTGTCTTTTACAGTTATTTTGACTCTCCAGTTTTTAAACTTTTCAATCCACAAAACACCTGGGTATCCTGAAATATTTCGTTGGTCTAATCTTTTGTTTCTTTCCTGCTCTGATTCTGTAACCCATCTACAATTTACAGGTTCATAGTCACCATTAACATCTATTCGATCAATACTGTGGTTTGGTGAAGGGCGTTCGCCCATATCCTCCAAGAAGTTTTCGAAGCTATTACGCCACCTATCACACACCTTTATTCCTCTACCGCCATAATGGTGGTAACTTTTATCTTTTGGATCGTGGCATCTCCGTATCATATTCCACCAGGTATAGTATTCCGGCGTTTTTGATTTACCTCCCTGCGAACGAACATACCGTTCGCAGCCACAAGATTTTGTGTTACCCTTTTTCAAATTACTTCCTTCAATGACTTTTTCTGTTCCACAATCACAAACGCAAAGCCACATTGATTTATTTCTTTTGTTCAGAGAATGAAACCTAATTACCGTTAACATTCCAAACTTTTGTCCTGAAATATCGACAACTTGCCCCACATGAACTACCTCCCAAGTAGTTTTCCCATATGTATTAAGGGCAGGGAGTGGGATGCTCCTTTTCGTCTGGCCGGACTAGCCCTCAGAAATATTATACCATTTTCGCGTTTTCAACGCCCGAACGAATAAGAGAATAGGCCGCGGAGTCTCACCCACGGCCTGTTATTATAAAACATACGATCTTCGTTAGTTTAATAAGGTCAAGGCAGTTTCCCTTGATCTCGCAACCATGCGAAAAACAGTTTCAAACCTTCACTTTCCGTTGCGTCGATCATTTCTTGTGCTGTTTCGTATTGTCCGAAATGTTCGTTCAAAAAATCAATCGATATTGTCCCTTCAATCCAGTTTCCATTTTCGTCTTTTCCAGCATATGGATTGAATGCCCACCCATCTACGTTTTCAAGAATTGAGAAATTCATTTTTTACCTCCTTATCTCGTTGCAAAAATATATAAATCATAAGTATGATCGACAGTATCTTTGTTTTTCAAAAATAAATTAAATCTTTGTGTCTTTAGTTTAATATAAGTCGATCCCCAAATATTGGTAACGTCTATCAAATTAGTATCACTATAAATAACTGCTGCAAAAGTGAATTGAGGAACATTCCAATCGATGTCGATTGCCCAACTGTGAGATGCATTTGCTCTTATGTTTATAATTATTTCTTTATAGTCTGTAATTTCTTTCCTTAGAATAGAAAATGATGAAAATAAAGATATTCGACTCCCTGGTGTAACGGTTTTATTTAGTTGTCTGCCTAGTTCAATAAAACTCCCCGTTAGCACAACCTCATCTTTCACTGTCCCATCGGACTGTTGGACTTTCACCTAGTTCCACCTCTCATCGCTGCCGCCTGTAAAGCGGTTTGTTGCTTGATCAATTCACGTTCCATCGTGTTCGCGTGATCCTGCTGTTTCATCTCCATTTGTCGCCTGTGCTGCGCTTCGGCTTCCTGTGCTTGCATCTGCATTTGCGCCAATTGTGCTTGTTGCTGTGCAATCTGCGGAGCCATCAACGCTTGCTCATGCTCGGCACAATGTTGGTCAATGATCGCTTGCAATTCCGGCGGCAAATTGTCGTAGAAGTCGCCCTTTCGAAAACGGTTATGACACTCCAAATGCACCTGATGGTCGTAAAAATCACGCACAACCGGCAATTTCACAGGCGGTTGCGGTGGAGGAGGCGGCATTCCCCCGGCCATTTGAATTTGCTGTGCGGCAAGTTGGTACTGTTGCATCACGGCTTGGTATTCCATGATGGCTTGAACAGTCACCGGATCGCTAAACAACATTTCCCATTGCCGTTGTTCCATCTTGGCTTTGTTCTCGTCCAGTTCCGTGTCGTCGAAATAGGACGTGGAAATGTTTTGTCCAAGCATCCGCGTGACTTTCCGCACATCGGCAACGCCAGTTTTGGGATCAATGAACATTCCGGCGTTCCACATTTGGAAGATTTTCGATTCCTTAACGGCGCGGACTTCCGGCATGGACGATCCGGGAATAATGTCCACCACTTCACTGCCGGAAAGATCGGCACCGGAGAACGTAAATGCTTCGATTTCGCCGTTCTCACCGACAATGCGAAGCTGTTGTTCCTCGGGAAAATGCTTTTTGACGAGCCGCAGGACTTTCTCGCCCCACTTTTTGATCCCTTCTTCGTAGGAATGAGCGGCAATTGCCAGTTTTGTTTCGTCCTGCTCAACGAGCAGTTGCAATCCGCCGTAGGTATCCACGCCAGAAGGCACGCTTCCCTGGCTGATCTCATGCGCCCCGGAGATATCTTCCATGTCGGCTTCGTCGCGTTCCATGGCGTTTTGCCAGCCGTTGCCGGGTTCGGGACCGGCTGATCGTTCCGGTTTCATTCCGTTGATCGGTGTAAAATGGACAAGACCGGCGATTTCGTCGCTCAATTCGCTCTCGTCCTCGACGGAATTGACCGGCACCATCCATTTGCCGATGCCAAGCTGCTCCAGCATGATCGCTTCCGCCGTCCGTTTGACGTTGTACGACAGTTGCGGCGTGGTCAGGTCTTTCACCACACCGTCAGCAATGGCACAGCCCAAAACCGGGATCATCGGGAAGAAGATCCACGGGTTTTCGCCCGGGTCTTCGTCATAGTCGAGCAGTTGCCCGCCCGCTGTAGTGATTTTGCGACCGTTCGGGTACTTCGGGCACGGCCATTCCCAATACTCGCGCACCATGGCGTGATTGGTGAACCGTTTCCTCGGGTCGGTGTTCATCGTAAATTCAAACGATGAACGCATGTGGATTTCCTCGGGTTCGACTTTTACGCCGTATTCGTCGAAGATTTCGTCCACATCCTTCGGAAACTCATGCACACACCATTTGATTTCCTCAATGTCCTCGGCGGTCGGATCGACATACAGTTGCATCTGATCGACAACCAGCGTGACGATCTTGCCCGTTTTGGTCGGAATATCGTCCAATCCCAATTCCTGCGCCAATTCGCCGATCGCTTCGATGGGAATATCCTCACCCTTGGACTTGTCCGCGTACACCTTTAGCGCGGGCATCCCGTCCACGAGCATGTGCAGTTTCAGCCGTCTGGACTTGTGATCCATGCGGTCTTCGTGCCACTGGTACTTGAGAAACTTGTACCCGGCTTTGGCTACCTCGATCCGCTCATCATCGTTGGTATCCGGCAGCACTTCCAGTTGCACGCGGTTTTTAGTCAGTTTGGCTAGCAGCGTAAGTATTAACGGCTTGATCTTGTTGTACGTGTACCTTATCTCATTGCCGCGCGGCTCGGGTACGTATACGGTTTTGTTCACGTTGTCCCACTTGATCCACTGGTCGCCGCGAAAGTACGCTCGATTAACCTGAATCTGCCGCAGTACGCGCCAGTTTGTCGCCGCTTCTTTGCGTTCATCCACCAGCTTTACAAGTTCATCGGCTTTCGTTGCGGGTTTGGCCATCTACACCGCCGCCTTCCTTCTGCGTCTCGGCGTTTCCTCTGCATCGTAAACGGTTGTATCTGCCTCCTGCGGCTCGTTCGGCGTCACGGTAATGGTAAACCCTTCGACCTCCACCTTTCGCATCTCAAACGGGCGAAAATGAAGGTCTGGGAAGCGTTCAGGATCGGTTCCTTGCGCATATGCGTCTTCCTCATCCACCGCCGCGACAAAATGTCGAATATGGCCGAATACAAGTTCGTAAATGTTCAGGTTCAATTATCACACCTCCTTCACGAGATAAACGGATCGTTCTGTTCTTCTTCCTCAGGCGGCTGTTCCAGCTTTTTCTCCTTTATGACTTTGTTTGTGTATTCCGCAAACGTCGGCGCTTGGATGCGGTCGAGCAGGTCTTTGCGCTCGGCTTGACTTTGTTCAAGTAGACGCTCCAAACGCGCCAATTCCTTTTTCCTCTCCCTATTCGCGTCGTACCAATAAAGCAGAAGAAGGATGAAAGAGCCAATATAAATACCGCCAAAGGCTATCAGTAATTGCGTTGTTTCACTCATCCCACGAACACACTTCCTTTCCTGCGTTGTTTCGCGCGTTTATCCAAAATTTCGAGTTGACGCCATGCCATTTCGTCTCGGTTCGGAGTACGTTTCGGCAACGGCTTCGTCGGTGCTGGTCGGCTCATCGCCCAATACCTGAGCGCATCCGGCGTGTGGTCAAGCGGATGTTCCTCGATATCCTCCGGGTATGTCTCATCAAAGATCATAGCCGGGAGCGCTTCGATCAGGTTTCGGCATGTGTTGAATATCTTCAAACGGCTGTTTTTGAATGTTTCCCCCGTGACCGGATCGGTGTCGTCAAACACATGCAGCCATTCGCGGATTCGTTTCCATCCGTTGACGCGCTCTTTAGTCGCCTGGATCATGGGTATGCCGTATTCCAGGAACACTTCATACGGCGCTTTGCCATCCGCTTTCCCTTTGTTCCAAAATGACGTATCCCCAACGCTATAGTCGATGCGCTCATTTCCAGTCAATTCATTCACTTTTTGCGCTTGCTCATGGCTAAGTAACTGCGATTTCACAAACTCGCGGTACACATAAGCGTTACCTTCCCGATCCATGGCGATCCACAGGCACACGAATGGGTCATTATACCCTTCATCCATCGCCCTGAATCGTTTCCAATCGTGCGGAATGTCGAAAGGCTCTATGACGTGGATACTGCGGCTGAAATCGCTGAAAAACTGTCCTTCAAGCGCGTCCCAATCGCCATCAAGAAGCTGTCTGCGCAACTTCTCATCCATCGTCAATAGTTTCGCTTCATAATCCGCGTCAATGTATTGGTTATCACTGAGTTTTGCCGGGATGAAGATGCGTTGCGTTGTGACCGGTTGGCCGTCTTTGAAGATCGGTTCGTCATCGTCGTTAGTTTCTTGTACCGTGTGAACCTGTTCCCACGGCCCAATGTCGATGAATCTTTTCTTCACCCACACATGACCGACGCCGCCCGGGTTCGTGGTCAGCTTCATTTGCGGCCGCAATCCCATTTGCAACACTTTTTGATTCGATGTCCGATTCCGGCTTTTCAGGTACTTGAATTGCGAATAGCTGAAATGCGTCGCCTCATCCATGTAGATGATCTCAAACTCTTTGCCCTGGTACCGGTACACATCGTTTTCCTGCTCACAGTATCCAAGCCATATCCGCGAACCGTTGATGAACTCCCATACTTTCTTTTGCTCTTTGTACTTGCACACATCGCGCGGATACCATTCGAGCATCCGCAACAAAATGGACCCTTCCAACTCGGGCAGGGTCCGTCTGAGGATCAATATGTTTATGCCAGGGTATTTACACGCGTTTTTGAATGCATCTCCCACAATGGCAGCGGATTTCCCGCCGCCGGCTGCTCCACCGTATAAAACTTCATCAGCCCAATATTTAGGGTCGGTCGTCGTATAGTGAAACAGTTTTTGTCTCGGTTGCGGCTTGTAGGGGAAGATGATCGTTTTATTCGTCGTCTTCGGCTGTGTCCGGTATGCCAATGTGAATCACCATCCCACCGTTGATGTTTTGAGTGGGATCACCTTGCATAAGTGCTTGCTTGTCGTAAAGTGTGCCGACATACGTCGAAATGTGGGAAAGTGGTATGTCTCGTTTCCCTTCTCGCGCTTCTTTTACCATCTGATTGCCTAGTTCGATAGCATCCCAAATGTTTTCCCATATACGGTCAATGATCTGCTGCTTTTTATCGTTTCGAAGCTTTTCGAACTCATCCGGTTTTTCTTCTTTGATCTTGTGAACTGTCGAAACGGAAACACCAAACTTTTTTGCAGTCTGACTGATATTGTCACACGTGGCTAAGTAGGCTTTGATTTTCTCTTTCAGTTCCGGATCCAACTTCTGCCCCTGCTTAGCCATCGTTTTCACCTCCCAAAATAAAAAGCACCCGAAGGTGCTTATTTGAATCCGTGCAATATTCCTGTTCCTCTAAATGTTGAATCGTCCGTTACAAAAGCTTCACCTTTGTATTCTTTCCCATCTTTGCCGATCATGGTTAAACTCACATTTCCTACACCGCTGATGAATAAATCCATCAGCGTATCTTCTGCATCACTGCATTCGACCATCCAGCTTTTGAGTCCGTTCGATTCTTCTATGATGATTAACGCGCTTGAGAATTTGAGTTCTTCGCCATTTATGAGAATTCGGCTCAGTTCAATATAGTGCATTCCATCCCCTCCTATGTCTATTTTCACACAGGAAGGCTTTTCCTGCAAATCAAAAAAGCCGCACAAAGCGCGACTCTCTTACACAATTTTCGGTTATATCTATCATAGCACACAGTTTGCGGGTTTTGTGCTGAAAAAACTTGATGATGTTCACAAAATTGTCACATTATGTTCGTATTATGTTCGTATTGACATCGTGTTATCGCCGTGATAATATAAAGTCAACAAGGCCGACAGCCGACAAAAGGGCGGCGGGCTGAAAGGGGAAATGCAAAATGGCAAAAGTAAAAGTGATGTATGAAGGTATCGAAGTCGGAACGGTGTTGACAAATCGTAGCCTGACGGTAGATGAAGCGCTTGAACTGATCAATTTTGACGAAGTTGCATTTTGCGAAGCGCACGGTTTTGAGGCAGTCGATCCGGCGGATTTCCGTATCGAGTACGAAACGGAAGCGGAGCCGAAAAAGAGATATTTCGCCGGTGAGTACGTCGGCTTGGACGATGTAACCTACAGCGGATACTACACCGTTGAAGGTGACGTAGTAGTCAGCTTCACGACAGACGACGGCGAAACTTTTGATCCCGTCGGCGCAACGCTCGATGATGTGCTGACTCTCCCCGAACTGGAAGAAGGCGAAGTCGAAGTACAAAAAGCATGAAGCCCGCCACGTTGCAGCGTGACAGGCTTCGGGGAGAGTGACTTCGCAGGCCGCTCTCCCCTCCATCATAACACATTTTGGAGGGAATGAACAATGAACATGGACCAACTACAAAAGATCGCAGAAAAACACGGTGTAAAAACTTCGATCCGCAAGGTATTCGGCGAATACTACGGCCACATTAACGGCGTATCGTTCCGGATCAGCGACACCCGCAATTTTGAGCGGAAATGCGCCGAACTGAAAAACTACCAGCCGCCAGCGCCGATCAACCTGACGGAACGGCTGATTAAGATAGAACAAGCGTATTTTGGAGGGGTTGAACAATGAAATTCACAACCATGCAAAACGGCGTCATTACTAAAGCGTTCAACACATACGACGAGGCCGAATCGTATTTCGGGACGGACGCAATAATCATTCCGATCCTCTCGCTCAATGATTGGGCGAACATGCACAAGGATTACAAAACCGTTATCGATGGAAAACCGCACGTCGTCTACTACGGCAAAAACGGAACGGTCCTCGGGCCGTGTGAAATCGTATACGGTTATCCATATTCCCCCGCCTGACGAGCGCGAAAGCGCCTTTGGGCCCGGTGGCTCCGGGTCGAAACGCCCTCCGGGGCGTCGCGGGAAGCCGCTATCGTACCTATGAGGGATTGGCCGGAAACGGCCAACATTAAACCATAGGAGGATGATTGTCATGAAAAGATGGTATGTTGACCAAACGTTTATCCGGTCCGGACGGGAATACGATCGCGGTTATTATATCCGCGAAGACGGAATTATCGAATGGACTGAGCCGATCACGAACGGCGAAACGCACGAATTTCCGATCAGCGAATGCTATCACACCAACGGTGACCCGATCATGGTCGAAGACGGGGAATTGCTCGGGGAACTCGCAGAATAGCAGGGCTAGGCCCCGTCCTTTCGAGAAGCTTTCGAGAAGGTGGATAACAGTGGCAGAAAAAAAATACGACAAACGCCTCTGCG
>ERZ795043.541-NODE-541-length-29127-cov-13.304761_pt1 | contig 29127 bp, 20 predicted proteins | sample MGYA00375127_ERZ795043 | MGnify/ENA primary metagenome ERZ795043 (study PRJEB30172, sample SAMN05518447) | compost metagenome | isolation source: Feedstock adapted compost from Newby Island compost facility, Milpitas, CA | place: USA:Newby Island compost facility... | reverse complement strand
TGTTCAATTCGCTGGAAACGATCCGGATGCGCAGCCTGATCAAGAACGAGACGGAAACTGCGAAAATCATCCACAACATGGCCAAACTGTTGCGTTCCTCCCTGACGTGGAGCAAGGACAAGATTACGGTGGAGGAGGAGCTGGAGTTCATCCACTGCTTCCTGGAAATCCAGAAGTACCGCTTCGGCGACCGGCTGACCTACCATCTGGACGTGGACCCGGACGCCCAGAAGGCGGTCATCCCGAAAATGGTGTTCCTGCCGTTTGTCGAGAACGCCAGTATTCACGGGATCGAACCGATGAAAGACGGCGGAAAGATCGAAATTGCCATCCGGCTCGTCTTCAATTACCTGGAATTTTCCATTCGCGACAACGGCGTCGGCATGAAGCCGGAGCAGGTCGCGCGCATTTACGGGTATCTGGAAAACGAAGCGGTGGAACTGGGCGAACGGATCGGCGTGCAAAATGTGATCTATCGACTGAAAATGCTGTACGGCGACCGGTTTCGACTGTTCATCGACAGCGCGCCCGGGAAGGGGACGTATATCCGGATCACCCTCCCCGTGCGGGACGATTCGACCGGGTCCGCGGAACCCCTGCCACAGTCATAAAATTTTTTAAGTATGACCTTAAGTTTAAGGGGTCAACAAAGAACGGGGCAGGGTTTTATACTGAAAATGCTTCCAAATCATTATGAATAGAAAGGGGTTTCGTGAAACCGTGTCGAAAAAAAGATGGCTTACTTCGACGATGGCCCTCGTCATGGTGCTGGCCTTCGTCCTGACGGCTTGCTCTGGTAAGAAGGCAAGCGAACCGAGCACCTCGCCTTCGGGTTCCGCCAGCGGCGAAGCCAGTGACCAGCCGAAGGACAAAGTGACATTTACGATGTTTGTCGCGGTCCAGGGCGAGAAAGACGTCAACACCAACGAGACGGTCATCGGCAAGAAACTCGAGGAGCAGACCGGGGTCAACTTCAAGATCGAGCATCTGGTGGGCGACCTGCAAACGAAGATCGGCACGATGATCGCTTCCGGAGATTATCCGGACGTGCTCGTTCCGGACGACGGGATCGAAAAGGTGATTGAAGCCGGCGGGTTCATCGACCTGACCCCCTATATCGACAATGACAAGTACCCGAACATCAAGAGAGTTTACGGTCCGTACAAGAACCTGATGCAGTGGGATGACGGCAAGATTTATATCTTCCCGTTCTCCACAGTGGTCGGGGAGTACATTCCCGATCCGAACATCAACCAGGGCGCGTTCTGGATCCAGCGGCGCGTGCTGGAATGGGCCGGCTATCCGAAGATCAAGACGGTCGACGAATATTTCAAGCTCATCGAGGACTTCATCAAGGCGCATCCGAACGAAGACCTGACCGGATTCGTGACGCTGACGCACGACTGGCGGTTCTTCGCCACCACGAACGTGCCGAACCACCTGGCCGGATACCCGAACGACGGCGAGGTCATGGTCGACCTGCAAACCCATGAGGCCAAGATCTACGCCGGCACCGAATGGGAGAAGCGGTGGTTCAAGAAACTGAACGAAATCAACGCCAAAGGCCTGTTCGACAAGGCGTCCTTCGTGGACAACTACGACCAGTACATCGCGAAGCTGACGTCGCACAAGGTGCTGGGCTTCTTCGACTACGGCTGGCAGGTCGGCAACGCGAACAATGCGCTGCGCGACGCCGCGAAGGCGGATCCGTCGCTGGACGGCTACCGGTACTTCCCGCTGCCGATTGTATTTGACGAAGGCATTAAAGATCAGTACCTGGACCCGCCCGGATTTGTCAGCAACCGCGGCTTCGGGATTACGACCAGCGCAAAGGACCCGGAACGGATTATCGAATTCATCGACAACCTGCTCAAGGAAGAGAACCAGATCCTCGTCAAGTGGGGCATCGAGGGCGAAACGTACCTGCGGGACGAAAACGGCCGTATGTACCGCACGCAGGAAATGGTCGACAAGATGAACCAGAAGTTCCTTGAAGAATACGGCTTCACCGTGTTCGACTGGGATTGGCCGCAGTACGGCACGAACTCGACGCTGTCCGACGGCAACGCCGCGTCGCCGGGCCTGCAGCCGGAAGTGTTCCAGCTCAGCCTGACCGAAGCGGACAAGAAGATCCTGTCGGCCTACGGGGTGAAAACCTACTCGGAACTGTTCTCGCCGCCGGATCCCCGTCCGTGGTACCCGGCGTGGGGCATCCCGAGAGACGAACCGCGGCAACTGTTCGAACAACAAAAAGGCGATCTTCAACGGAAATACTTGCCGAAACTGGTCATGTCGAATCCCGCGGATTTCGACAAGGTGTGGGAGGAATACACTCGGGAGCTGAACAAGCTCGATATCGCGGGTTACGAACAATGGTATACGCAAAAGATCAAGGAAATTGTCGCCAAAGCGCAAGGGAATTAAAGAAACTTGCGTAAAGTGTCGAGGAAAGGCCGGCTTAACCGCAAAGCGCCGCTAAGTCCGGCCTTTCTCTCGTCATTTTCCAAGCCTCGTGATCCCCGACCGGCGGACCGGTTTGTAAGGAGAGAAATGATGATGGACAACAACCTTTTGCTCACGGGCATGTCCGTGGCCGCAGAGCAAAAACCGAGGGGATTGAAACGATTTTTCAAGCTGCTCGTCCAGCAACGCGCGCTCGTCCTGATGTCCATACCGTTTGTCGTTTGGCTGTTCATTTTCAAATACTTGCCGCTTTGGGGATGGACGATCGCGTTTCAGGATTTCAAACCGGCCAAGAGTTTCTGGGAGCAGGAATGGGTCGGTTTCAAGCATTTTGCGTTTCTGTTCAACGACGATCGCTTCCTGCTTGTGTTGCGCAACACAATTGTCATGAGCCTGATCAACCTGGTGCTCGGATTTACCACGGCGATCACCCTCGCCTTGCTGCTCAACGAAGTGCGCCATTTGCTGTTCAAGCGCGTGGTGCAAACGGTCAGCTACCTGCCGCACTTCCTTTCCTGGGTTGTGGCGGTGGGGATCATCCAGAACGTCCTCGCACCGGACGGGATCGTCAACGAGTTGTTGATGCGCCTCGGCCTGATTGATTCCGAAATCCTGTTCATGGGCAAGGGCGAATGGTTCTGGGGCATTTACGGCGCCAGCATTGTCTGGAAAGATGTCGGCTGGAACACGATCGTGTATCTGGCCGCGATGACGATGATCGACCCGGCCCAGTACGAGGCCGCCGAGATCGATGGCGCGGGACGCTTCAAGAAGATGTGGCACATCACGCTGCCCGGCATCAAACCGGTGATCGTTGTCCTGTTGATTATGCAAATCGGGTATTTGCTGGAATCCGGTTTTGAAGCGCAATACCTCATGATGAATGGTATGAACATGGACTATTCGGAAAACCTTGACATATTCGTACTGAAATACGGGATCAACCAGTTCAATTACTCGCTTTCCGTTGCGGCCAGCATGTTCAAGACGGTGGTCAGCTTCATCCTGCTGTTTGCCGCCAACAACATCGCGAAACGCCTCGGCGAAGCCAGGTTGTACTGAGGGGAGGGCGTCGCCACATGACCGTATTGACGATCAAGAGACGGAAAAAGCAACGCATCCGCATGTCGCCGAGCGATATCGTGTTCGAAGTGGTCAACTATACGTTGCTGATCTTGCTGATGGTCGTGACGCTCTATCCCTTTCTGAACACGCTCGCCGTGTCGTTCAACGACGCGACCGACTCGCTCCGGGGCGGCATCTACCTCTGGCCGCGGAAATGGACGCTGGAAAACTACAAGTTCGTGTTTGAGGAAGCGACGATCTTTAACGCCACGATGATTTCCGCCTTGCGCACCGTGATCGGCACGGTGCTGACCGTGTTCTGCTCGGCCATGGTGGCCTACACGATCAGCCGGCCGGAATACGTGCTGCGGAAATTCGTCACGATCGCGTTCATCCTGACGATGTACGTCAACGGCGGCCTGATTCCGACCTACCTGCTGATACGCGACCTCGGGCTGATCGGAAGCTTCTGGGTCTACATCTGGCCGGGCCTGATCGGCGTGTTCAACCTGATCATCATTCGCTCGTTCATCGAGAACTTGCCGGACAACATTCTGGAATCGGCGAAGATCGACGGGGCCGGCGATTTCCGCACGTTCTTCCATATCGTGCTGCCGCTGTGCACGCCGGTGCTGGCGACCGTGGCGCTGTTCACGGGCGTGTGGCAGTGGAACTCCTGGTTCGACGTGTTCCTGTACAACTCGTCCTATGAGCATCTGAGCACACTGCAGTACGAATTGCAGAAAATCCTGCAGCACTCCAACGCCAGCAACCGGACCGTCGACTTCACTGCCGCCGGAGCCCAGGGAGGCATTGGCCAGGTGACCCCGTACGCCATCCGCGCGACGATGACGATCGTGGCTTCCGTGCCGATCATCATGGTGTATCCGTTCCTGCAGAAGTATTTCGTGAAAGGCATGATGGTGGGCGGCGTGAAGGAATAATCGCCCGGTCCGGCGAAAACAGGAAGGAAGATTGCGGCGGGAGGGAACGTCCCCGATGGGTCAGGCCGTCAACGAATCCGTACCGAGACTTCGCGACGTGTTTGCCGATCATTTTCTGATCGGCGCGGCGGTGAACCCGCGCACCATCGTGAGCGCGGCGGATTTGCTCGTCCGGCATTTCAACTGCATCACCGCGGAAAACGAAATGAAATTCGAACGCGTTCACCCGACCGAAGACACGTACACGTTCGAAGACGCCGACCGGCTGGTCCGTTTCGCAAGGGAACACGGCATGCGCATGCGGGGGCACACGCTGGTCTGGCACAACCAGACCCCGAACTGGCTGTTCGAGGACCGGGACGGCCGGCCGGTCGACAAGGCGACGCTGTTTGCGCGGCTGAAATCCCATATCGATACGGTGGTCGGCCGCTACAAACACGATGTGTTTTGCTGGGACGTGGTGAACGAGGCGGTGGCGGACGGCGGCGACCGGCCGTTGCGCGAATCGAAATGGTGGCAGATTGCCGGCGACGAGTTTATTGCCAGGGCGTTCGAATTCGCGCATGAGGCCGATCCGGACGCGCTGCTGTTCTACAACGACTACAACGAAAGCCATCCCGTCAAACGGGAGCGCATCTACACCCTGGTCAAGTCGCTGAAAGAGCGCGGCGTGCCGATCCACGGCGTCGGACTGCAGGCGCACTGGCATCTGAAAAGCCCGGCGCTTGACGACATCCGGGCCGCCATCGAGCGGTATGCCTCGCTCGGCCTGACGCTGCATATCACGGAACTGGACCTTTCGGTGTTCGAGTGGGACGACCGCCGCACCGATCTGAAGGCGCCGACCGCGGAGATGATGGAACTGCAGGAACAGCGGTATGAACAGATTTTCCGCCTTTTCCGGGAGTACCGCGACGTGATTTCGTGCGTCACGTTCTGGGGCGTCGCCGACGATTACACCTGGCTGGACAACTTTCCCGTTCGCGGGCGGAAAAACTGGCCGTTCCTGTTTGACGAGCGCCATCAGCCGAAACCTTCGTTCTGGAAAGTTGTAAATCAACGTTAGGCCACGGACATGAAGGAAGCCAAGCCGTCCCGTTTCAGGTATGGAATTGCCTCGGACGGCTTGCTTTTTATTTCCGCGAGGTACCGCATTTTCATGCGCCGTTTCCGTTTTGCCGGGTGACCGCGCCGGCCGGATATGCTAGAATCCGGGAGAGACAACCGAAAATCGCGCGGCCACGCGCGGCATCCAGTCACGTTGGCGGGGGAGTGTGCATGCGGAGGATGACGCGGGAAAATACGCGGGAAGAGACGCAGGAAGGAAAATGGCGGCTGTGGTACACGCAGCCTGCGGCCAGGTGGGAAGAGGCGCTGCCGATCGGCAACGGGCGGCTGGGCGGCATGGTGTTCGGCGGAACGCGCAGCGAGCGGATCCAGCTCAACGAGGATACGCTGTGGGCCGGGTTCCCCCGCGACACCGTGAACTACCAGGCGCTGCGCCATCTGCGCGCCGCCAGGGAGCTGCTGTTTGCCGGCCGCTATACGGAAGCGGAAGAGCTCATCCGGCGGAAGATGCTCGGGCCGGATACGGAACCTTATTTGCCGCTTGGCGACCTGTACCTGGATCATGAGGAACCGGCACAGGCGGCGGCCGACGCGGAATATGTCCGCGAACTGGACCTCGACGCGGCCGTCGCCCGGACCCGATACCGTCTGGGCGGCGTCGGCTACACGCGGGAAGCGTTCGTCAGCGCGCCGGAACAGGTGCTGGCGGTGCGGATCGCCGCCGACGTCCCGGGCGCGGTCAGCGTCCGTTGCCGGCTCGGATCGCCGCTGAAACATGAAACGGTGGCGGAGGACGGCACCCTGACGCTGAGAGGCCGGGCGCCGAGCCACGTCGCCGACCCGAGTCATCCGCTTCCGGTCGTCTACGAGGACGACCGGGGCCTGAGCTTCGAGATTCGCCTGGCGGCGGTGGCGGAAGGCGGCGGCGCGACGGTGACGGCGAGCGGCGACGGCCTCGAGGTGCGCGGCGCGGACGCGGTGACGCTGGTTCTGGCGGCGGCGACCGATTTCGCCGGATTCGACAGGATGCCGCACGGGGATCGGGCGCGGCTTTCGCGGCAGTGCCGCCGCTGGCTGGACGCGGCGGCGCGCCTGCCGTACGGGGAACTGTTCCGCCGTCATGCGGAGGAGCACCGCCGGCTGTTCCGCCGCGTCGACATCGGGCTCGGCGCCGGCGCCATCGGCCGGGCGGAAGGGCGCGGGCCGAACGGGAATGCCGGACCGGCGGCGAACGATGCCGGCGGGCAACTCCTGTCGGCCGAGGCGAACCGGGCGTCGGTGTCGACGGATCGGACGGCGCTGCCGACGGACCGGCGGCTGGAAGCGTACAAGGCCGATCCGTCGGATCCCGCGCTGGAGGCGCTCTATTTCCAGTACGGCCGTTACCTGCTCATCGCCAGCTCCCGACCGGGCACGCAGCCGGCCCATTTGCAGGGCATCTGGAACGACCGGGTGCATCCGCCGTGGAACAGCGACTACACGACGAACATCAACACCCAGATGAACTATTGGCCGGCCGAAGTGTGCAACCTGAGCGAATGCCACGAGCCGCTCCTGCGCATGATCGGGGAACTCAGCGTCACCGGGCGGCGCACGGCGCGGTTGCATTACGGATGCCGCGGCTGGACGGCGCACCACAATGTCGACCTGTGGCGCCTGTCCACACCGGTGTCCGGCGATCCGTCCTGGGCGTTCTGGCCGATGGCGGGCGCGTGGCTGTGCCGGCACCTGTGGGAGCATTACCGGTTCAACCGGGACGAGGCGTTCCTGCGCGAGACGGCGTATCCGCTCATGAAGGAGGCTGCGCTGTTCTGCCTCGACTGGCTGACGGAATCGCCCGACGGCTGTCTCGTGACCGCGCCTTCCACCTCCCCCGAGAACAAGTTTCTGACCCCGGAGGGCAAGCCGTGCAGCGTTTCGGTCGCCTCCACGATGGACATGGCGATCATCCGCGATCTGCTGGGCGCCTGCGTGGAAGCGGCGACCGTCCTGCAACTCGATGAGGACCTGCGGCGGCAGTGGACGGAGGCGCTCCAGCGGCTGGTTCCGTACCGGATCGGCCGTCACGGACAGCTGCAGGAATGGGCGGAAGACTTCGCCGAGCATGAACCCGGACACCGGCACGTGTCCCACCTGTACGGGCTGTATCCCGGCGACCAGATCAGTCCGGACGAAACGCCCGAACTGGCGCAGGCGGCGGCCGTGACGCTGCGGCGCCGGATCGAACACGGCGGCGGCCACACCGGGTGGAGCTGCGCCTGGCTCATCAACCTGTTCGCCCGCCTCGGGGACGGGGCCGAGGCGCACCGGTACGTTCGCACGTTGCTGGCGCGTTCCACCTACCCGAATCTGTTCGACGCCCATCCGCCGTTCCAGATCGACGGCAATTTCGGCGGCGCCGCCGGCATCGCCGAGATGCTGCTGCAAAGCCATCGCGGCCGGCTGACGCTGTTGCCCGCGCTGCCGGAGGCGTGGCCGGAAGGGTACGTCAAAGGGTTGAAGGCGCGCGGCGGATTCGTCGTCGATCTGGCCTGGAAAGACGGCCGCCTGACGCAGGCCGCCATCGTCTCGCTCGCCGGCGAGACGTGCCGAATCGCGTATTCGTTGCCTGTCGTCGTGCGGGACAGCCGCGGCGCGCGGTGCGATGCGGACGGCGTCTTCCCGACGGTCGCGGGCGAGACGTACACGGTCACGCTGCGGTGATCAGGCGACAAACGGCACGGAAAAGAGGAAAAGAATCGCCGGATCGGCGGCAAGCGGCGTTTGCCGTTTGCGCCGATCTTTGAAACGCGATATTGAAAGCGCTTAAAAATCCATCCTCACATCTGGCGTCGTCCAAGGGGTGCGCGTCGATGAAAATGAACTGGTACTACCGCTTGCTGCTGTCCTACACGCCGATCTTTTTTCTGATCATTTCTTCGCTTATCTTCGTGTTGTTCACCAGCCTGAACCGCGCCTCCAAGGATCAGTACCTGGAGACGAACCGGGCGATCGTGCGGCAGATGGCGCATTACACCGACACGAACCTGCAATTGGTCGAGCGCAACGTCGTGAGCGAAATGTACCGGAACGAAACGCTGCAGTCGTTCTTTGAAGATACGCCCAAATCCGTCTATGAATACTTCCTGATCCAGAAAAGCCTGCGGGAATTTGCCTCTTCGCTTCCGTTCGCCGTCTCCCTGTACCTGTACGACGACTCGACCGGCGAGTTCCTGACCGCCGAGGGCCGGTTTTCCCGGGACACGTTCGGCGATATCGCGTATTTCGCCGCTGCTTTTGACGAGGGAGCGAAGGGGTGGACGGACCCGCGGGATTACCGGCCGTCGCAGGTGGAGCCGGTCGAGCGGGTGGTGACCCTGCTCAAATATTATCCGTACGCGTCGGGCAAGGAAGGCGCCATTGTGGTCAACGTCCACGTGGACTCGATTCTGGAGCTGATCAACCGGCTCAACCGGAACGTCGGGGGTGCGATCACGATTCTGGACCGCAGCGGACAGCCGTTCGTGCCGCCGGCCGCCCCGGCCGGCGCGAACGCGGTTCACGTGTCGTCGCCCCATACCGGCTGGCAATTTCACGCCGAGAGCGTCCTGTCCGGCAGCTACTCCGTCCTGTCGCGCTGTCCAACATCTGGAGCCTGTTCGGCCTGAGCGTGATCCTGCTGTCCATCGTCTGGTTCACCGTCATCACGCATTGGCGGTTCAAGCCGATCCGGACGATCGTGGGCAAAATCGGCGGCTACACCGCCCACAGGGCGGCAGCCCCCGGCGGGAAAGCGCCGCGCGACCAGCTGAAATGGATTGAAGGCGCCATCGACCATTTGCTGGAGAAATCGCTGGATTACGAACAGATGCAAAAGGAAGGCCTGCAGCTCCGCCAGCGACACCTGTTCCACGATCTGCTCATCGGCAACCGCTCGCTCACGGATCTGGAGTGGCAGAAGCAGATGGAATCGTTCGGCCTGCCCCACGCCTACGAGCGGCTTGCGGTCGCCGTGCTGGAGATCGACCGGTACGCCCGGTTTGTCGAACAGTACAATGCGCGGGATCAATATTTGCTGAAATACATCATCGAAGCGGCGATCCGCGAGCTGGTGCAGCCCAGGGAGCTGTTCATCTGGCAGGTCTGGACGCATCCGCGTCGGCTGGCGGTCGTCTTTCATCTGGAAGGCCGGCACGAGCCGCATCTCGACACGATCCGGCACATTTGCCGCACCCTGCAGGACTGGGTCCGCGAACATCTGGAGCTGACCGTGTCCGCCGGCATCGGCGACGTGGTCGATTCGATCGGCCGCATCGCCGACTCGTTCCGCGCCGCCGACCGGAACGCGTCCTACAAGGCGGTGTTCGGGATGAACGCCCTGATCGACCAGGAGGCGAAAAAGACCAAGGAAAGCGGCGAACACTTCAACTGGTTCCACGCCCTGCTCGAGATGGCGCACCATTACCGCAAGGGAAGCGCAGAGTGGGAGGACAAGTTGCAGCACATTTTCGCCGAACTGAAGCGGACGCTGCTGTCGCAGGCGGATCTGGCCAACATTCTGAACAACCTGGTGCATCAACTGCAGAAGGCGTTTGGCGGATTTTCCCGGGAGTTCCTGGACGTCTGGCAGGAAGAATATGTCGACAAATTCCGCAAAATCGCCGACCAGGCCGAAACGATCGACGAATTGCAGGAACAGGCGACGGCGCTCATGCGGAAACTGGCGCGGGAAGTCGAACAGGAGCGGATCAATCGCCGCAACCAGAGCGTCGCGTACCAGATCAAGGCCTACATCGACCGCCATTATGCCGACCCCAACCTGTCGCTCAATCAGGTCAGCGATCTGTTCGGCATCAGCCCGAAAAGCGTCAGCCATCTGTTCAAGGAGGAGGTGGGCGAGAAGTTTCTGGACTATCTCCTGCAGGTGCGGTTCGACCGCGCCAAGCAAATGCTGCGGGAAACGGACGAACCGGTGCAAAGCATCGCCGAACAGGTCGGGTACCACCACGTCATTTCGTTTCATCGCGCGTTCAAAAAACAGGTCGGCATGCCGCCGGGCGAATACCGGAACCTGCATCGGCAACGGCCGTAGCGCACCCTGCCCGACGCCGCGAAAGCGGCGTTTTTTTGTTGGAAAACGGTTAGTTCGCGGAAAGGTGTTAAGCGGCCGGCCGGCGGAGAGCGGCGAAGCGCGCGGCGGCGGGCCGGGAAAGCATGTTAAGGGGAGGAGAAGTGATAATTTTTTAACTGGCGAAACGATGTTAATTTTAAAACAGATACGCATGAAAGCGATTAAATTTACAGAAAAAAAGGAGGCTGAGGGCTTGCCGTTGCTGACAAGAACAAGCCGGCGGATGGACGCGCGGACGGACCGAAGGTCGGAAAACCCCGGCGCGCGATGGGGCCGAAGCATCATTCCCGTCATCCGCGACTGGCAGCTGTACCTGATGTTGATCTTGCCGCTCGCCTATTTTGTCGTTTTCAAATACATCCCCATGTTCGGGGTCGTCGTGGCGTTCAAGGATTACAACATTTTCAAGGGCATATGGGCCAGCGAGTGGATCGGCTTTGCGGCATTCCGCGAAGTGTTCCAGATGGATATGTTCTGGAACGCGCTGCGCAACACGTTCGTGCTGAACATCCTGGATCTGATCATCGGTTTCCCGATTCCGATCATCCTGGCGCTGTTGCTCAACGAACTGCGCGTGCGGTGGTTCAAGCGAACGGCGCAAACCGTGCTGTACCTGCCGCACTTCATCTCCTGGATCATCATCGGTTCGATAGCGATTCAGCTTCTGGCGACCAATTCGGGCAGCGTGAACATCTTTCTGGGCAAGCTCGGGCTGGATCCGATTCCGTTTCTGGGCGATCCGCTGCTGTGGATCTTCACCTATGTCGGCACCGGCATCTGGCGGGACGCCGGCTGGGGGACGATCCTCTATCTGGCGGCGCTTACCTCCATTAACAAGGAACTGTACGAGGCGGCCGACGTCGACGGCGCGACCCGGCTTCGCAAGATGTGGCACATCTCGCTGCCCGGCATCCGGCCGACGATTGTCATCCTGCTGATTATCAGCGTCGGCCACATGGCCTCGATCGGGTTCGACCGGCCGTTCACGCTGGGCAACCCGATGGTTTCCGACGTGTCCGAAGTGATCAGCACCTATGTGTACACCGTCGGCATCCAGTCGGCCCGGTACACGATCGCCACCGCGATCGGCCTGTTCCAGGCGGTCGTCGGACTGATCTTCCTGCTGGGCGCCGATTACACGTCCCGCCGGGTCAACGGCCATGGAATCTTCTGAGGGAGGGCGGATCGTCGTGAGCAACGCGAGCAAACTGAACCGGCTTCGCCCGGTCGATTACGTGATCATGATCTTCATCGGCATCGCCAGCCTGTTCTGCCTGTTGCCGATGGTGCACATCCTCGCGCTGTCGTTCAGTTCGAACGGCGCGATCATGGCGGGCAAGGTCACGCTCTGGCCCGTCGGGTTCAATCTGGACGCGTACAAGGCCGTCTTTCAGCACGCGGCGATGGTGCGCTCGCTCGGGTTCACCGTCGTGCTGGTGGTCCTGTTTACGGCCATCGCCATGTTCATGACGGTGATTGCCGCCTATCCGCTGACGAAGCACAAATTGCGGGGCCGCAACTTTTTCCTGCTGATGATCGTGTTCACGATGTTTTTCAGCGGCGGCATCATTCCGGATTACCTGTTGATGCGCGGCCTGAAGCTGCTGGACACGATGTGGGTGCTCATTTTGCCGGGCGCTATCAGCGCCTTTTATCTGATCATTCTGAAAACGTTTTTTTCCTCGATTCCCGTCGAACTGGAAGAGTCGGCGCGCATGGACGGGGCCAGCCATTTCCGCATTTTGTGGAACGTGTATTTGCCGTTGTCGCTGCCGGCGCTGGCGACGCTGAGCCTCTTTTACGCCGTCGGCCGGTGGAACGGCTTCCAGGATGCGCTGATTTACATCTCCAGCTCGCATCTGTATCCGATCCAGCTGAAGCTGTACGAACTGGTTATCAGCGGCCAGGTGAGCGACATGGCGATCATGGAAGCGCAAAATCGCGGTGCGCCGGTGCCGGAGAGCCTGAAAGCGGCCTCGATCATGTTCGGGACCGTCCCGATCCTGCTCGTCTACCCGTGGCTGCAGCGATATTTCATCTCCGGCGTCATGCTCGGCGCCGTCAAGGGATGACCTCCGATAGTTCCCCTTCTTGGCATCATCGCTTCGGTCATCCGTTCCGAGGCATGGGCAAGGGGTTCTATACAAAAAATCATCATCAACCAGTCAAAGGAGTTGAAGCGCGTTGAGACACAAGTCTTCCAAATGGTGGGTTGGCTTGCTGACGGTGCTGTTTGTGCTGTCGATGTTCCTGGCGGCCTGCGGCGGCGGCAAGTCCGGTTCCGGCGGCGAATCGTCCCCGCAGGGAACCGCGCAGCCGAGCGGTTCGAGCGAAGCCTCGAGTACGCCGAAGTCGGAGCCGATCACGCTCCGCGTGGAGTTGTTTGACCGCAACAACACGCCCGCAGGCGCCGAGCCGATCACCAACAACTACATCACGCGGTACATCCAGGAGAAATTCGGCGACCCGAACAACATCAAGATCGAGTGGGTGACGGTTCCGCGCTCGGAAGAGATCGACAAGCTGAACGTGCTGATGGCCGCCAACCAGGCGCCCGACCTCATTTTCACGTACAATACGCAGGTGGTCGAGCGCTACGTCAAGGACGGCGGTCTGACCGACCTGGGTCCGTACATCGAGCAATACGGCCAGAACCTGAAAAAGGTGCTGGGCGATGAAGTGCTCAGCTACGGCGTGTTTGAGGGGAAACAATACGCGGTGGTGGCCCGCCGGGTCATTCTCGCGCAGACGTCGACCTTCATCCGCCAGGATTGGCTGGACGAACTTGGCCTGAAGGCGCCGACCACGACGCAGGAATTTTACGATACGCTGGTGGCGTTCAAAAAGGCCCATCCGGAAGCGATTCCGTGGGGCGGGCAAACCGACTATTTCCATATGGCGCCGCTCTACTACTCCTTCTGGGAATGGGACAAGATTACCGACGAGGACCTGTACGCCAAACCGGACTGGTTGCAGCCCGGCCACAAGGAGGCGTTCCGCTTCCTGAACAAGCTGTACAATGAAGGTCTGCTCGACAAGGATTTCCCGCTTGGCATCGGCAAGGACACGAACCAGTTCCAGAAGAACTTCATCAACGGCCTGATGGGCGTCGGCACGACGAACACGAACGAGCCGGTTTATCAAGGCTACCTGGCCGAATTCCTGAAAAACCACCCGAACGCCAAGCTGACGCTGATCGATCCGTTTACGGACGCGCGCGGCAGAACGCCGAAGCCGGTCTATTCGCCGAACGGGATGTACATCATGGTGCCGAAGGCGAGCGAGGACAAGGCGGCGGCCGTCATCAAATATCTGGACTGGATGGCGCAGCCGGAGAACTTCATCGTGTTGCAAAACGGCATCGAAGGGGAAACGTTCGAGTGGCGTGACGGCATTCCGGTACAGCTCGATAACGACAAGGCGAAAAATTTGCTGTACAACTACCACGACTACTGCATCATTCTGAACGGCAAGTTCGTCGATCCGGACAACAACGAGTTGAACATCGCGGCGAACGCGACGGGCGAATACCAGGATTTCACGATCGCCAGCATCGAAACCGGCAGCAAGGACGGTGTCGTAAGGCCGCGCGTGCTGACGCCGATTGAATCGGATATCAAGTACGGCACGACGCTCAAGAAGAAACAGGAAGAAGACATGTTCGTGAAAATCGTGACGGCCAAGCCGCAAGACTTCGACAAGGTGTACGACGCCGAGGTGCAGGATTACCTGAAGATCGGCGGCCAGGAAGTGATGGAGGAGAAGCTGGCGGCTTACAAGAAAGAATACGGCGGTTGATCCGCTTCCGGACGGGAACCCCCCGGCTCGCACGAGCCGGGGGGTTCGTCATGGGGGCACATGCCGTATGGATACATGCCGAATGGGGAATGCCGTATGGGCACATGGCGAAAGGGCTTGACGGCTTTCCGGTTTGAATGGTAGAATCAGAATCTCCGTCATTGCACCATCCATCTTGGAATCGCATCATGACCACCCGTACATAGGCCCATCAACCGATCGTCACGTCTTGCCTCACCGAACCGTATTTTTTCACGTTTATGATTTCGATCATGAAATGTTTACAGGGTGAATCGTCTTGATCCTGGTGGAAGGGTTAAGCAAAACCTACAAGGTGGCCAGGCGCGCCTCCGGGCTTCGCCATGCCGTGAAAGCGCTGTTTTCGCGGGAATATACGGTGATCGAGGCGCTGCGCGACGTTTCCTTCACCATTCGGCCCGGCGAGATCGTGGGCTATATCGGTCCGAACGGCGCGGGAAAGTCGACCACCATCAAAATCATGTGCGGGATTCTGATGCCGGACCGGGGCACGTGCCGCATTCTCGGCTACGTGCCGTGGAAGGAGCGGGTGCCGTACGTGCGGCACATCGGCGTCGTGTTCGGCCAGCGTTCCCAGCTCTGGTGGGACGTGCCGGTTATGGATTCCTTTGAACTTCTGCGCGATATTTACGCCATCCCGCCCAAGACGTTCAGGGACAATGTGGAACTGCTGACGGAGGCGCTGGAACTGCGGGACTTGCTGCACACCCCCGTCCGCCAGCTGAGCCTGGGCCAGCGGATGCGCTGCGAGATCGCCGCGTCGCTGCTGCACGATCCGGCGATCCTGTTTCTGGACGAACCGACCATCGGGCTCGACGCGCTGTCCAAGCTCGCGGTGCGCCAGTTCATCAAAACGATCAACAAGGAAAAAGGAACGACCGTCATCCTGACGACGCACGACATGAACGACATCGAGACGCTGGCCGGCCGGATTCTGCTGATCGGGGGCGGGAGCCTGCTCTACGACGGCACGCTGGCGGAGTTGCGCGGCCGGTTCGACGGGGCGAAGCGGATCGTGGCGGAATACCGGCCGAACCCGCACCCGCCCCGCGTTCACGGGGCGGCCTTGCTGGAATGGGCGCCGGAACGGGCGGTGCTGAGCGTGGATCCGCGGCAGACGTCCGTCACGGAGGTGCTGGATCAATTGTCCCGCCAGGTGGAACTGCTCGATGTCGCCATCGAGGCGATGCCCGTCGAGGAGATCATCGTGCGGTTGTACAAGGCGTATCAACTGTGAACGGGGATCGGGAGGATCCGCGATGAAAACACGGCTTGCGGGAACACGGCCGATGCCTGCGCCGGCGCGGGCGGTTCGGCCGCTGCGGGCGTACGCGTCCGTGTGGAAGCTGCGCATGCTCCAGGGGCTGCAGTACCGGGCGGCGGCGCTGGCCGGGATGGCGACGCAGCTGTTCTGGGGATTCATGTTTGTCATGATCTACGATGCGTTTTACAGTCACGCGACAGTGGCGCCGCCGATGTCGCTGCGGGAACTGGTCAGTTATGTCTGGCTCCAGCAAGCGTTCCTGGCGCTGATCATGCTCTGGTTCCGCGACAACGAGCTGTTCCGGCTCATCACCACCGGCAACATCGCGTACGAACTGTGCCGGCCTTGCGGCATCTACGGATTCTGGTACGCCAAGCTGCTGGCCATGCGCCTGTCCGTCGCGCTGCTGCGCTGTTTTCCGCTTCTGCTGGTCGTCGTCTTCCTGCCACAGCCGTACGGCCTGATGCCGCCGCCGGACGCCGCGCAGTTCCTGCTGTTTCTCGCCGCCCTGCTGCTCGGGCTGCTTGTGCTGGTGGCCATCTCCATGCTGATCTACGCCTCGGTGTTCATCACGATGTCGCCGGCCGGTTCGCTGCTCCTGTTCGGCGTGTCCGGCGAATTTTTCATGGGCGCGATCATCCCCGTCCCCCTGATGCCCGAGTGGTTGCAGCGCGTCGCCAACGCGCTGCCGTTCCGCTGGTGCGCCGATTTTCCGTTCCGGGTGTATTCGGGGCACGTTTCCGCCGAAGAGGCGCTGGCCGGGTTGCTGGTGCAGGCGTTCTGGCTGGCGGTTCTCGTCGCGCTTGGCAAACGGGCCTTCGACCGGGCGCTCGCCCGCGTGACGGTGCAGGGAGGGTAACGGATGAGCGGGTTTCGGTTGTATTTCAAATACATGCAGATGCTGTTCAAGGCGGAAATGCAGTACCGCACGTCGTTCTGGCTGCTCAGCGTCGGGCAGTTTTTCGTGCCGTTCGCCGTCTTTGCCGGCCTGTATTTTCTGTTCGAACGGTTCGGGCAGCTGCGCGGATGGAGCTTCTACGAGACGGCGCTTTGCTTCGCGGTCATCCAGATGGCGTTCGCCCTCAGCGAGTGTTTCGCCCGCGGGTTCGACAGTTTTTCTTCCCTGATCGTGAACGGCGACTTCGACCGGCTGCTGGTGCGCCCGCGCAGCACGTTTGTGCAGGTGCTCGGTTCGCAGTTCGAATTTACGCGCGTCGGCCGCCTGGTGCAGGGCGCTGTCGTGCTCGGCTGGGTGCTGGCCCGGCTGCCGGTCGCCTGGGACGTCGGGAAAATGGTCACCCTTGCGCTTATGATCGTCAGTGGCGTGTTTATTTTCACGGGCATTTTCATCCTGGCGGCGACGCTATGCTTCTGGACCGTGCAAGGACTGGAGCTGGCCAACATCTTCACGGACGGCGGCCGTGAGATGGCGCAGTTCCCGCTGGACATTTACAAAAAATGGGTGACCCGATTTTTCACCTTCGTCATTCCGTTCGGATGCGCCAACTACTTGCCGCTGCTGTACATCCTTGACCGCACCGACGGCCCCGCCGCGCTGTACATGCTCAGTCCCCTCGCCGGCATCGCCTTCCTCTTCCCGTGTCTCCTCGTCTGGCGGATCGGCGTGCGCCACTACCGTTCCACCGGATCGTGACGGGGCGCCCCGGTCCGTCCGCCCGCCCGTTGGCCTTTCCCCATTGCAAAAATTGACATGATTTTAACGCCAATTCCCACATGATTTTTTCGCTCCGTTCTTCTTATAATTGTAGTTTACAGAAGCCTGACCGCAGACCGGCCTTGCAATCGCTTGCAAAGGGGGCGTTCTCCCGTTGTTCGCCCGCATCATCGGAAAGTTCAACGACGTACAATTGCGCAACAAGCTCATCCTTTCCTTCGTTGTCGTCGTGTTTGTGCCGGTCATGATCGTGGGCCTCATCCTGACCAACGAGCTCAAAAAAATGGCCCTGGAAGACGCGCTCGAGCAGACCGCCACCAACGTCGAACGGGTTCGCCGGCTGACGCTGGAGAAACTGAGGGTGCCGATGGACATCTCCAACCGGCTGCTGTTCGACGATCGCCTGAAAGTCGTGGCCAGCCGCCACTATCAATCCGTCTACGAAGTGGTGAAGGCGTACTACGACTATCCCGATCTGAAAAATTACATCAATTATAACGAGGAAGTGGCCAGCATCCGGTTTTACACGAACAACCCGACGCTGCTCAACAACTGGGAATTTTTCCCCGTGACGGACGACATTCGCCAGTCCGCCTGGTATCAGTCGGCGGTGCGGGCGCGCGGGGTGATCGGCTGGTACTATATCGAGGATGAAACCAAATATAACAGGAAATATCTAAGTCTGGTGCGCCGGATCGACCTGAACGATTACCAGGAACACGGCGTGCATTACGGGGTGCTCGTCATTTCGATCGACGACTACCAGTTAAACGCCATCCTGAGTCAGGAACCGTTCGAGACGGTCATCGCCGACATGGAAAACAACATTATCGCCGCCACGCGGAAAGAGCTGGTCGGGCGCAAGCTGAACGAGACGTACGAGACCGGTCTGGCGGATCTGCCCAGCGGCACGTACGAAATGGACGTCAACGGCGTGCGGTCCAAGGTGATCGTGGACGACCTGTTGACCGAGACCAGCACGAACGGGCTGAAAATCGTGTCCATTTTCGCCATCGACAGTATTATGAAGGACGCCAACCGGTTCATCCGGCTCGGCGCTTTCGTCATTGCAGCCAGCATCCTCGTGGCCATTATTCTTATTTACGGCTTTTCCTATTTCTTGTCCAATCGCATTCTCCGGCTGAGCAAAAAGATCGGCAGCGTGGCCAGGGGCAATCTGGACACCACCATCGACGTGGACGGCAAGGACGAGATCGGCATTCTGGCGCGGCAGTTCCAGTACATGATCCGCAGCATCGGCGAGCTGCTGGAGGAAGTGCATCGCTCCAACGAGCAGAAGCGCGCGCTGGAGGCGCGGCAAAACGAAATCCGCCTGAAAATGATGGCCAGCCAGATTCACCCGCACTTTCTGTTCAACGCGCTGGAGGCCGTCCGCATGAAAGCCCACATGAAGGGCGAGGCGGAAATCGCGGACGTCGTCAAGATGATCGGCCGGCTCATGCGCAAAATGCTGGAGAGCGGCGCCGATCGGGTACCGCTGCGGGACGAGCTGGAGACCGTGCGGTGTTATCTGGAGATCCAGAAGTTTCGTCAGGGCGACCGGTTGAGCTATGAAATCGAGGTCGAGCCGGGTCTGGAGAACGTGGCGGTGCTGCCGCTCAGCATTCAGCCGCTGGTGGAAAACGCGGTCATCCACGGCATCGAGAAAAAGGAGGGCGGCGCCGGTTGGGTGCGCGTGCGTTGCACGTCCCGGGAAGGCGGCGGCGTGCGCGTGGAAGTGGCGGACAACGGCGCCGGCATGCCGACCGACCGGCTGGCCCGGGTCTTGGAAGGGTTGGACAACCCGGAAGAGGAAGGCCACCGGATCGGCATGCGCAACGTGCACCAGCGGCTCAGGTTCACCTACGGGGAAGGTTACGGCCTGACGGTCATCAGCCGGCCGGGGCAGGGAACGACCGTAAGTTTCGAGTTGCCGGAAGGGGGGAACGGAGTTGTACAACGTGCTGATCGTGGATGACGAGCCGCTCATTCGGGACGGGTTGAAAACGCTGGTGCCGTGGGAACAATACGGGTTCCGCGTGGCCGACACCGCCGGCGACGGGCGAGAGGCGATCGCCAAGGTGAAGCGGTACCGTCCGCGCCTGGTGCTGATGGACATCCGCATGCCGGGGATGGACGGCTTGCAGGCGATCGAGCAGATCCGGCAGTTCGACGAGAAGATGCACGTGCTGATCCTGAGCGGCTTTTCGGATTTTGAGTACGCCCGGCAGGCGATCCGGCACCGGGTGGACGGCTATTTGCTCAAACCGGTGGAGGAGCGGGAACTGAAAGAATACCTGGAGCGCATCGCCGGGCGGCTGGAGGAGGAGAAGCGGTTCCTGGCGCTGGAGGAGGAGCGGCGCGGTCTGCAGCGGGAACAACTGCTGAAGCGTTTGCTCGAACACGACGGGTTCCGCGCGACGGACGACGAACTGCAGGACCTGCTGGCGGCGCTCGATCTGGCGTGGCGCCATTACCAGGTGCTGCTGGTCGAGGCGGCGGCGGATGCGGCGGGCGAGCTTCCTTTCGAGACGCTGAAGCGGAAGCTGCAGGAGTTGTTCCGTGAGTCGCCGCAAGGTTTCGTGTTCCAGGCGGGCCCGCATCTGGCCGTGCTCCTGCGGGATGCGCTGCGCAGCCCGGAGGAACTGGACAGGATCGGCCGGCTCATCCGTGACGCGCTGAAGGAGGAAGGGGCGGCATGCCGCCTTGCGCTCGGCGATCCGGTGCAATCGTTTGCGGACATTCGCCATTCGCACCAGATGGCCCAGTGGCTGCTCACCCGCGCCTTTTTCTGCCGGCCCGCCCCGATTCTGACCCGCAGGTCCGCGCCGCCGTACCTGGCCGAAGGCAGCGGGACGGCGGACGGCGGAGCGCCGGAGCGGGACGAGGCGTTCGTCGACCTGGTGTATTACGCGCTGGACATCGGCAACGTGGCGACGGCCGAGAGCGCGCTCGCGTCCTGGCTGACGGAAACGGCCGCCCGCGACCCTTCGGAGCAGCACGTCAAGAGCAAGCTGACGGTTCACCTGACCGCGGTGCTCAACCGGCTGGCCAAGCAGCACGAGGCCGCCGGCCCGTTCCTGCAAAAAACGGCCGACAAACTGCTGGGCATCCACCGCCAGCCGAGCGTGGACGACGTGCAGCGCCTCGCCGGGAGCCTGCTGCGCGAAGCGGCGGAACTGCTCGGCCGGCACACGGGCGGCACGGCGCTTCGGCAAATGATCGACCTGATGCACCGCAACTACAACCAACCCTTGAAGCTGGAGACGCTGGCGGAACTGTTCAATTACAACAGCGCCTACCTCGGCAAGCTGTTCAAGGCGCACACCGGCGTGTCTTTTCATACGTATCTGGACCGCATCCGGATCGAAAGGGCGAAGGAGCTGCTTCAGTCCGGACGCAAGGTGTACGAAGTGGCGGAAATGGTCGGGTACGCCAACGTGGACTATTTCCACCTGAAATTCAAGCGTTACGCGGGTTGTTCGCCGTCGGATTACAAAAAAAGGAATGGTTCCGGCCTCAAAAATTGACATGATTTTTGAGCCAATCCTGCGGGTTAAGCGGCGCCGGCGGGGGCGATAACATGAAGTTGCCCGGATCTGCCGCCGGGGTGCCCCATGGTCGACGGATTCGGGGGCAACGGACGGCAGCGGATGCGTGAACGCGGTTCAGGGCAGGATGGACCGGCAGCCGATGAAGCCCGGTGATCTGCTGCCCGAGGATCATGCGGAAAGAGGCGATTCATGTGAAAGCGCTATTGTTTCGCCGCCCGCCTTCCTTGCCGGAAGCGCCGGACGACCGGTGGGCGGGGTCGCGTCGCGGCGCCGTTTGGCGCAGGGCGCTGCAGCAGCGCTGGCTGTATACGATGTCCATTCCCTTTGTCGTCTGGGTGTTCGTGTTCCATTATTTGCCCCTCTGGGGCTGGACGATGGCGTTTCAAAACTACAAGCCGGCGCGATCGTTTTCGGAACAGGAATGGGTCGGGTTCAAACATTTCATCGATCTTTTTGGCGACGAAAAATTTTACCTGGTGCTCCGAAACACACTGGCCATGAGCCTTCTCGGGCTGATCGCCGGATTTACCGTGCCGATCCTGTTCGCCGTGCTGCTCAATGAAGTGCGGCATACGCTGTTCAAGCGGTTTGTCCAGACGGTGTCCTATTTGCCTCACTTCGTGTCATGGGTTGTCGTGGCCAGCCTGGCCACCACGATGCTGTCCATCGACGGGGGCATCGTCAACGAGATTTTGCTCGCCCTGGGCATCGTGGACGAGCCGATCCAGTTCATGGCCAAGGGCGAATGGTTCTGGTACATTCTGACCGCGATCGATACGTGGAAGGAGATGGGCTGGAGCGCGATTATCTACCTGGCCGCCATTGCCGGCATCGATCCGGAACTGTACGAGGCGGCCAAGGTGGACGGAGCCGGCCGGATTCGCCAAATCTGGCACATTACCCTGCCGGGGATCCGCTCGACGATCATCGTGCTGCTCATCATGTCGATCGGGCACCTGATCTCCATCGGCTACGAAAAGCAGTTCCTGCTGGGGAACAACCTCGTGCGCGATTATTCGGACGTGCTTGAACTGTACGCGCTGAACTACGGGATCAATCTGGGCCGGTATTCGTTCGGGACGGCCATCGGCATGTTCACCTCCGTGATCAGCATCTTCCTGCTTTTCCTGGCCAACGGCATCTTCAAGAAAGTCGCCAAGGAAAGCATCATGTGAGTCGCGGCGAAGCCGCCGGATCGGCAGGCGGATGCCGCGGGGAACGCACGAAAGGGGAGGGACCGACATGGCCGGGAGGCGCCGACTGCGGACGAGGGGCGACGTCATCTTCGACGTGTGCAACGGATTGCTCATGCTGTGGGTCGTCGTGGTGACGGCGTATCCGTTCCTGCATGTATTGGCACTGTCGCTCAACGATTCGCTGGATACGGTCAAGGGCGGCATTTACATTTGGCCGAGGAAATTCACCTGGGCCAACTATGAACAGATTTTCAGCTACGGCGGGTTGCTGCAAGGATTCAAAATTTCCGTGCTGCGCACCGTCGTCGGCACGATTCTGGGCGTGTTGAGCGCGTCCATGCTGGCGTACGTCCTGAGCCGGCACGAGTTTCAATTGCGCAGGTTCGTTTCCGTTTTTCTCGCGCTGACCATGTACGTGTCGGGCGGGCTCATTCCCACTTACATGCTGATCCGGAATTTGAACCTGATCGGCACGTTCTGGGTCTACATTTTCCCCGGCATGGTGGTCGCCTTCAACGTGTTCGTCATCCGCTCGTATATCGACGGCCTGCCGTTCGCTTTGCAGGAATCGGCGAAGCTGGACGGGGCGAACGATTTCCGGATTTTCTGGAGCATCATCCTGCCGCTGTCCAAGCCGGTGCTGGCCACGATCGCGCTGTTTATCGCGGTGGGGCAATGGAACTCCTGGTTTGACACCTACTTGTACAACGGGGGCCACAAGGAACTGACGACCCTGCAGTACGAGTTGATGAAAGTGCTGCAGAGCACGACGGTGGGCAACTCGATGCCGCGGGGCGATACGGCGATCCAGAACATTACGCGGGTGTCGCCGCAATCGATCAAGATGGCGATCACCATGGTCGTGACCGTGCCCATTTTGCTGGTGTATCCGTTCCTGCAGCGGTATTTCGTCAAGGGCATGACGCTGGGCGCGGTGAAAGCGTGACGCGCGGCGGATGCCGTCGGATGCGGGGTCAACCGTGATGATTGATTGTGTTGCATTTTTGTAATCTATTAGCGGTTCAGGCGTTCCAAACGGTTCAATATACTGCAAATTTACAAGATATCGCCCCCTTTTCAGCCGTCGAACGCCTGATAGATTGCAAAAATACAATTGATTTCGGTCTCATCCCGGCGACAGGCGATCACCGGCGGTTGCCGGCGCGGGGAGCGCTGGCGCCCGAACGGGGGGCGGTTGGGGCGTTCAGCGGACTCCCTGCGGAAACCGCCGGAAGCTGACCCAAATGGAACGGGCCCGTTTTCTTCCAGTGAAATAACAGCGGTTTCACGCTGTTATCGATATCCTGTCAACTCAACCGCAATTCTCAAAAGGAGGAGACATCTCGATGAAACCGACCAAAACGAAATGGCTGGCGGCGGCGTTTCTCGCCCTCGTCCTGGTCGTTTCGGCCTGCAGCGGCGGGAAAGGGAAGGAAGGCAGTCCGTCGCCCGGCCAAACGGGCGGCGAGCCGCCGACCGAAGAGGTGACCACGTTCACCTGGTTCAGCGCGGACCCGATCGCCACCTGGAACGACATGAACGACGAGGTGGGCCAGGAAATCATCAAAAGGACCGGGGTCAAGCTGGAAGCGGAATTCGCGATGGACGAAAACCGCATCGCCCTCATGGTGGCCAGCAACGAGTATCCCGACCTGATTTCGCCGAAGGGGGATGCCAGCAAGCTGGTCGACGCCGGCGCCCTGATCGATCTGCGGCCGCTCATCGAGGAACACGGGCCGAACCTGAAGAAGGTGTACGGGGAGTATTTGAACCGGCTGCGTTGGAGCAAGGACGACGAAGCGATTTATATTCTGCCTTCGCTGAACGCGGTCGGTCACCAGTACACGGATATCGGCGGTTCGTTCCACATCCAGCACGCGGCCGTGAAAGAAGCGGGCTATCCGCAAATCCGCACCGTGCAGGATTTTGAAAACGTGATCCGGCAGTACGTGGAAAAGCACCCCACCATTGACGGCCAGCCGACCATCGGCGTTACGTTCCTGGCGGACGGCTGGCGCATCCTGATCGGGGTGACGAACCCGGCGTTCATTACGACGGGCGCGCCCGACGACGGGGAATTTTACATCGATCCGGAAACGTACGAAGTGACCTATCACTATCGCCGTCCGCCGGAGAAGGAATATTTCCGCTGGCTGAACCATCTGAACGCCACCGGCCTGCTGGATCCCGAGGCGTTCGTGCAGAAGGAAGACCAGTACAAGGCGAAGATCGCCTCCGGGCGCGTCGTCGGCATCATCGACCAGACGTGGGGCTTCAACGACGCGGTCAACGCGCTCAAGTCCGAAGGCAAGTTCGAGCGCACGTACGCCCACTTCCCCGTCACCCTGACGGAAGAATACAAGGATCACGCCCTGCAGGACACCGGATTCATGGCCGGATGGGGCATCGGCATCACGACGGCGTGCAAGGATCCGGTCAAGGCGATCAAATTCCTCGACTGGCTCGCTTCCGACGAAGGCCAGGTGCTCATCAACTGGGGGATCGAGGACAAACATTACAAGGTCGACGAAAACGGCAAGCGGTACATTCCGGAAGACGTGCTGAACCGGAAGCTGAACGACAACACGAATTTCACCAAGGAAACCGGCATCGGCATGTACAACATTTCCGCGCGCTACGGTGACGGCGTGCTCGATCCGACGGGCAACTACTACACGACGAACTCGCCGGATCAGGTCATCGCCAATTATCACAACGTGGAAAAAGAGACGCTGGCCCAATACGGCGTAAGCCGCTGGATCGAGCTGTGGCCGCAGGTTGACGAGTTCCCGGTGAAGCCGTGGGGCGCCGCCTGGAATATTTCGTATCCGAGCGATTCCGAACTGGCCGTGCTGTTCACCAGGATCGACGAAATCATGAAGAAAAGGATTCCGCAAATCATCCTGTCGAAGCCGTCCGAATTCGACCGGCTGTGGGACGAATTCATGCAAGACATCGAAGCGGCCGGCGTGGAAAAGATGGAGGATCTGTACGAGCAGTACGTGAAAGAACGGATTGAACACTGGAACGGATGAGGTCGGGACAGCGAACAAAAGAACCGGGACTCCGCCTGGTGCGGGCTCCCGGTTCTTTTTTGCGGCTCTTTTTACGGGACGTTCAGCAGTTGCCCGTTCGAATAGGCGAAACGGTACGTTCCCGAACCGACGGTCACCGTCACCCCCCGGTCGTCTTCCCCCACCGAAAGGACACCCGGCGGCAACGCGAAACCGCACGACGGGGCGTCGGACGGTACACCGGGTCGCGAAACGGTCGGCGCAACGGACGGCAAACCGGCCGCTCTCTCGCCGTTGGCATCCAGTTGCAAGTCGGCAAGCCGCGCTCCGCGCAAGATCACCTCCGCGGTCGTGTTCGGCGGAATGAACGCATGAACCTCCACCCGATCCCCGTCGACGCGCCAGCCCGTTTCGATGCGTCCGTACATGGAGCGGTGCGCGGTGCGCGCGTACGTCAGCGCGCGGCCGGCAAACCGCGGTTCGATGCGGATGCGCTTGAATCCCGGCACGGCGCCGTCCAGATCCAGGCCGGCCAGCCGTTTGTACAGCCATTCGCCGATGGAGCCGTAGGCGTAATGGTTGAACGAGTTCATGTTGTCGCTCCAGAACGAACCGTCCGGCTTGATGCTGTCCCAATGCTCCCAGATCGTCGTCGCGCCTTTGGACACGGAATAGAGCCAGCCCGGATAGCTGTCCTGCAGGAGCAGTTTCACCGCCGTGTCGTGATAGCCGTTGTCCGAAAGCACAAAACAGAGGTAGGGCGTGCCGACAAAGCCCGTCGTCAGATGGTAGTTGTTTTCCACGACGAGATCGTTCAAATCTTTGGCCACCCGCGGGCGGACGCGTTCGTCCACCAGGTCGAACATGAGCGCCAACACGTGCGCCGTTTGCGTCGGCGCGGCGATCCGTCCGGCCGGCGTCACGAACTCCTCCCGGAACGCCCGCACCACGTTGCGGTGAAGTTCTTCGTAGATTTTCGCGTCCTCCTCATACCCGAGCACCCGTGCGGCGTCGCGCACGATGCGCGCCGAATGCGCGTAGAATGCGGTGGCGATCAAGTCTTTCGGGGTCGCGCCCACGTAACTGTCTTCCTTGGCGTCGAGCCCGAGCCAGTCGCCGAAATGGAATCCGGTGTTCCACAAATATTCGTTGTCGGCCTGCGCCCGGATGTATTCGACCCATTTCTTCATGCTTTCGTACTGTTCGGCCAGCAGACGTTCGTCGCCGTAATACCGGTAGACCGTCCACGGGCAAATGGTCGCGGCGTCGGCCCAGGCGGCCGAGTTGGCGCCGCCCACCACGTCCGGAATGACGAAGGGCACGCCGCCGTCGGGATGCTGTTCCGCCCTGAGGTCGCGCAGCCATTTGGTGAAGAAGAGGGCGCCCCGGTAATTGTAAAGCGCGGTGCCGATAAACACCTGCGCGTCGCCGGTCCAGCCGAGCCGCTCGTCGCGCTGCGGGCAGTCGGTGGGCACGTCGACGAAATTGCCCCTTTGTCCCCAGCGAATGTTTTGCTGCAACCGGTTGACCCGTTCGTCGGAACATTCAAATTCGCCCGCCGGCTCCATGTCCGAATGGATCACTTCGCCGAGGAAAGCGTCGAGCGGCAGCCCGTCCCCGGGATATCCTTCCACCTTCACATAGCGGAAGCCCATGAAGGTGAAGTGCGGCGCGTATTCTTCCGTGCCGTTTCCCTTGGCGATGTACGTCACCGTTTGACGGGCGTTGCGCAAGTTGTCGAAATAAATGTTCCCGTCGCGATCCAACACCTCGGCGTGGCGCAGCACGATGCGGGTGCCGGCGGGCGCGGTGACGCGCATCCGGACGCGGCCGACCATGTTTTGGCCCATGTCCAGCACTCGGTCACCGGCGGGGGTGACCAAAGCGGCGATCGGGCGCAGCGTTTCCGTCACGCGCACCGGCACGTTTTCCTGGGCGACCAGATGGTGCTTTGGCAGATCGAGCGCCTCCACCGCTTTCCAGTGCCCGTCGTCGAACGCCGCTTCGCTCCAGCCCGGCTGTTCCAGGCGGGCGTCGTACGTTTCGCCGTGGTAGATCGTCGAATAGAGGATCGGACCGGTAGACGCCTTCCACGTGGGATCGGTGACGACCACCGTCTCCGAACCGTCCGCGTCCGCGAACGTCACGTGGAGCTGCAGCAGCGCGGCGCGGCGATCGCCGTAACGGAAGTTTTTGTTCTCGAAGCCCATGCCGCTCCGGTACCAGCCGTCGCCGAGGACGATACCGACGGCGTTGCTTCCCTTGTGCAGCAGCGCCGTGACGTCATAGGTTTGATACTGCAACCGACGGGGATAGCTGGTCCAGCCGGGGGCGAACAGTTCGTCCGAAACCCGCCGGCCGTTCACTTCGAGTTCGTAGACGCCGGCGGCCGTCGCGTAGAGGCGAGCGGAGCGAACGTCGTCTTGCAGTTCGAAGGTTTTGCGCAGAAGAAACGAAGCTTCGGTGTCGGGCGGGATGTCTCCGGCCCGCGGCGTGATCCATTGCGCCCGCCATTCGCCGGCGTCGAGCAGGCCGGTTTCCCACCAGGCGATCTCGCTCCATTCGGACTCGCGCCCCGCGGTGTCCCACACTTTCACCCTGTAATAATAGCGCGTGCGCGATTGCAGCGCGGGACCGCCGTAGGGCACCAGAACGGACCGGTCGGACGTGACAACGCCCGAATCCCAGACGGGATTGGCGAAATCGGCATCCGGTCCGGCCACCAGGAGGCGATAGGCTTTCTGCATCGTGCCCGGTCGGGCCGAGCGCAGCTCCCAACTGAAACGGGGCTGCGCCACGTCAAGACCGAGCGGGTTGGTTCTGTATTCGCAGGTGAGCGCCGTCACGGTCAGGTCGTTGGTCATGTTCCTGTTCTCCCTTCGGGGAAGCTGATTTGTCCCTTTTGTTTATTTTCGTTGTGTGGACGACATTCCCCTTTGATATTCCTCCCGTGCTATTTCTTAAATGTTTTTCATTTTTTGAGTTCTCCGGTTGCATGTCCGAACGGCATCAATTGAATTGACAACGTCGGCGAGCGGGTGCTAAATTGAGGATATCCAAAAATATAAGTAAATAGGTTTGATTAATATGGATTTTGTTCGTCGTTTGACGATATTCACGATCGTAACGGAGGGATCGCGGATGAACGACGTTCCGTTGCCGCTGACCAAGGTCAATCAAATCGGCATGGTCGTTCTGGTATTGCTGTCTTATGGGTTTCAGGAGCCCCTGTTTGTTTATATCGCGTTTCTCATCCAGTTGATCTCTTTGGTTGCCGGGCCAAAGCTGAATCCGGTCATGGGCGTCGCCCGGCTCGCGCTCGGCCGGGAACGGTTGCAGAGGGCGGAGAAGCAGGCCGCGGAGCTGGCGCGGTTCAACCAGACCATCGCCGCCGGACTGCTCGGTCTCGCCTCGGCTGCCCATGCCATCGGCTGGACGGCGCTCGGGCACATTTTCGCCGGAATGGTCGCTTTGGCCGCTTTTGCCGCGGTGCTCGGCTATTGTGTCGGTTGCACGATCTATTACCAGTACAAAAAGTGGAAACGACTTCGCACCCGGCCTTCCTGACAGGAAGGCATGCCGGACCGAACGGCCGATCAGGCCGTTCCACCTTAAGGTTTAATGGCCGAAATGAAACCCGCCTTGGCCTTTCGCGCCGAAAGTCCGGGCGGGTTTGTTCCGTCTTATGGACCGGGGTTCGGAGTGGACGGTGGTTACCAACTGTTTTAAAATTTGGATAGGATGTTTGGACAAAGGAGAGCATGCCATGAGCAAACCCGTTGAACCGAACAAACCGTTGGTGACGCACATCTATACGGCGGACCCGTCGGCGCATGTGTTTGAGGGCAAGATTTACATTTATCCGTCCCACGACATCGATCACGACGGGCCGAGCAACGACAACGGCGACCAGTATGCGATGGAAGACTATCATGTG